>Ga0066187_1000033_pt1 | contig 70302 bp, 64 predicted proteins | sample WorMetexBAHAMAS1_FD_58706 | JGI IMG/M metagenome (GOLD analysis project Ga0066187, IMG submission 58706) | Marine gutless worms symbiont microbial communities from Max Planck institute for Marine Microbiology, Germany - Inanidrilus exumae... | ecosystem: Host-associated > Annelida > Digestive...
CGCTTCCTGCCCACGACGCTGCGGGTCGGACGGCGCTTCCCGCTGGATCAGACGCGCCCCTACCGGGACGGCTGGGTCGAGGTGCAGGACGAGGGCTCCCAGCTCATCGCGGCACTGGCCGACGCGCGGCCCGGTATGACCGTCGCCGATTTCTGCGCTGGCGCCGGCGGCAAGACCCTGGCGATGGCGGCGCACATGGAAAACCGCGGCCGGCTGTTCGCTTGCGACGTCGCCGAGGATCGCCTGAAACGCAGCGGCGGCCGGATCCGCCGCGCCGGCGCCGACATCATCGAGCGGCAGGTCCTGAAACCGGCTCCCGATCCCTGGGTGGCGGAGAATGCCGGCGCCTTCGACCGGGTGCTGGTGGACGCGCCCTGTTCCGGCCTGGGCGCTCTGCGGCGTAACCCGGAACGCAAATGGCGGGTGACGCCGGCGGAAGTCGCTGATCTCACGCAGACGCAGGACGGCATTCTGGACGAGGCGGCCGGGCTGGTGGCGTCCGGCGGGCGACTGATTTACGCAACCTGCGCGCCGCTGGTGGAGGAAAACGAACGCAGGATCGAGGCTTTCCTCGCCCGCAACGACCGGTTTCGCTTGCGTCCCATCGGCGAGGTCTGGTCGGATGTCGTTGGACCTGACGGACCCACATCGGCCCCGGCGCTGCGGCTGTCCCCGGCCGGACAGGGCACCGACGGGTTCTTCTGCGCGGTGCTGGAGCGAATCGGTTGAGCGAGGTGATACGAATCAGGGGCGGCCGCCTGGGCGACGAGCAGGGCATCGCCCGCGTCCACGTGGACAGCTGGCAGACCACCTATGCCGGGATCCTGCCGGACGAGGAGCTGTTGAAGCTGTCGGTGCCCAACCGCACCCGCATGTGGGGCCAGGCGCTGCGCCGCAAGGGCCTGCTGCTGGTCGCCGACGACGAGAAGTCCGGCATCATCGGCTTCGCCAGCGCCGGTCGCAACCGGCATCAGGAGTCGCCCTTCACCAGCGAGGTCTACGCGCTCTACCTGCTGTCGGACTTCCAGGGTTTCGGCATCGGCCGCGCGCTTTTGAGCGCCATCTTCCGCGAATTGAACCGCGGTGGTCACGAAAGCAGCATGCTGTGGGTGCTGTCCCAGAACCCGACCCGCTTTTTCTACGAGGCCATGGGCGGGCGCCGGTTTGCCGAGGGGACCGAGATGGTGGCCGGCGAAGCCTTCGACACGATCGGCTATTGCTGGGACGACCTGAACCTGTTCGCCTGATCGCCTTGCCGTCCCGGACCATTCGCGGTAGGAACCGGGCCTTCCCAACCGTTCGCGCCGCGTGAGTTCATGTCCGACCGCATCCTCATTCTCGATTTCGGCAGCCAGGTCACCCAGCTCATCGCCCGGCGCGTGCGCGAGAGCGGCGTCTATTGCGAGATCCAACCCTTCAACCGGGTGGACAAGGCATCGCTGGAAGCCTTTGATCCGAAAGCGCTGATCCTGTCCGGCGGCCCGGCCAGCGTAACCGCCGCCGATACGCCGCGGGCGCCCGACATCGTGTTCGACAGCGGGCTGCCGGTACTCGGCATCTGCTACGGCCAGCAGACCATGTGCGCCCAGCTCGGCGGCGAGGTGGAAACCTCGGACCATCACGAGTTCGGCCGCGCCATGGTCAGCGTGGCCGAGGATTGCGAGCTGTTCCACGGCGTCTGGGATGTGGGGTCCCGCGAGCAGGTCTGGATGAGCCACGGTGACCGGGTCATGCGGCTGCCGGACGGCTTCCGGGCGGTCGCGCAGACCGAGGGCGCGCCGTTCGCCGCCATCGCCGACGACGCGCGGCGCTACTACGGCGTTCAGTTCCACCCCGAGGTGGTGCACACCCCGCACGGCGCGGCGCTGCTCAGGAACTTCACCCACCGGGTCGCCGGCTGTGTGGGCGACTGGAGCATGGCGGCGTTTCGCGACCATGAGATCGCCAAGATCCGCGACCAGGTGGGCAAGGGCCGGGTCGTCTGCGGCCTCTCCGGCGGCGTCGATTCCTCGGTGGCGGCGGTGCTGGTGCACGAGGCGATCGGCGACCAGCTCGCCTGCATCTTCGTCGACCACGGCTTCCTGCGGCAGGGCGAGGCGGAGCAGGTGGTGCGCGTCTTCCGTGACCGTTTCAATATCCCGCTTGTGCATGTGGACGCGTCCGACCGGTTCATCGGGGCCTTGTCGGGGATTACCGACCCGGAGGTCAAACGCAAGACCATCGGCGGCCTGTTCATCGACGTCTTCGAGGAGGAGGCCGAAAAGCTCGGCGGCGCCGAATTTCTGGCCCAGGGCACGCTTTATCCCGATGTGATCGAAAGCGTCTCGTTCACCGGCGGCCCTTCGGTCACCATCAAGTCGCACCACAATGTGGGCGGCCTGCCCGAACGCATGAAGATGGAACTGGTCGAGCCGCTGCGCGAGCTGTTCAAGGACGAGGTGAGGGCGCTGGGACGCGAGCTCGGCCTGCCGGAAGAGATCGTCGGCCGGCACCCGTTCCCCGGCCCCGGCCTGGCGATCCGCATGCCCGGCGGCGAGCTGACCCGAGAGAACCTGGAGATCCTGCGCAAGGCCGACGCCATCTTCATCGAGGAGATCCGCAATGCCGGCCTCTACGAGGCGATCTGGCAGGCCTTCGTGGTGCTGCTGCCGGTCAAGACCGTGGGTGTCATGGGCGACAGCCGGACCTACAACTTCGCCTGCGCGCTGCGGGCGGTGACCTCCACCGACGGCATGACCGCCGACAGTTTTGCGTTCGACCACTCGTTCCTGTCCCAGGTCGCGACCCGCATCGTCAACGAGGTGCGCGGCATCAACCGGGTGAGCTACGACGTGACGTCGAAACCGCCCGGCACGATCGAGTGGGAGTAATCTTGCCGGTCCACAAGGTCCGGACGACCTCAAGGCAAGGACGCCGCGGACCCTGAGGCCAAATGCGCGATCTACCGGAAGATACGTTCAACCATCTCCTGACGCTGTTCCGCCAGCGGCGGTTCGAGGAGGTGGTTCGGGATGCCGAACGCCTGACGCCACGGCATGCGGATTCTGCTGTTCTCTTCAACATTCTTGGCGCCGCCTATGCGGGTCTGCAGCGGTTGGACGATGCGGTTGCCAGCTACAAGCAGGCGTTGGAGATCCGTCCCGACTACGCAGAGGCACACAACAATGTCGGCGTCTTCCTGAACGAACAAGGCGCCTTTGACGAGGCGGTCGCCAGCTATCGGCGGGCCCTGGAACTGAAACCGGACTACGCAGAGGCGCACAACAACCTTGGCGCCGTCTTGTGGAAGATGGGCGCGTTGGACGAGGCTGCCGGGAGCTTCCGCCGGGCGCTGGAGCTCCGGCCCGACTATGCCGAGGCGCACAACAATCTCGGCGGTGCGTTGCTAATCCGGGAGGCCCTGCCGGAAGCCGCGGCAAGCTTTCGGCGGGCAGTAGAACTCAAGCCCGACTTCGTCGAGGCGCACAGCAATCTCGGCAGGGCGCTGAGGAAGATGGGTGCCTTGGACGAGGCCGTGGCGAGCTACCGCCGCGCGTTGGAGATCCAGCCGGATCACGCCGATGTGCGGGCGCAAATGCTGTACGAGTTGGCGCACATATGCGACTGGGCCGCGATCGAAGAAGACGCCGCGTTCATTCCTGGCCTGGGCGTGGAAGGAGAGGCCGTTTCGCCGTTTGCGATGCTGTCGCTGGAGGACGAACCGGCAAGGCATCGGGTCCGTTCGGAAAGGCGCACTCGATCCAGATACCGGGGCACGCCGCTTGCCGCTGTCCCGCGGCCACAGGTCGAACCGCAGCGCCTGCGCGTCGGCTATTTCTCCGCCGACTTCCACGACCACGCCACAATGTATCTGATGGCAAGGTTGTTCGAGTTGCACGATCCTGAGCGTTTCCAGTCCTTCGCCTACTCCTATGGACCCGATCGGCAGGACGGTATGCGCAAGCGGCTCGTCGAGGCAGTCGATCACTTCGCCGATATTCGAGGGATGTCGGACAAAGCGGTGGCAGAGCTGGCGCGCACGCAAAGGCTGGATATTGCGGTGGACCTGAAAGGCCACACCAACGACACCCGCAGCGGCATTCTTGCCTACAGGGCGGCACCCGTTCAAATCAGCTATCTTGGGTATCCCGGCACCATGGGTGCGCCTTTCATCGACTATGTAGTCGCCGATGAGACGGTGATCCCCGAGGCGCAGGGCGTCCACTATTCGGAGAGCATCATCTATTTGCCGAACAGCTACCAGGTCAATGACGACAGGCGTGAGATCGCGTCGGTTGCTGCGACGCGTGCGGACTTCGGCTTGCCCGAAGGCGGCTTTGTCTTCTGTTGCTTCAACAATCTCTACAAGATCGGTCCGGCCGAGTTCGATATCTGGATGCGCCTGTTGCACCGGGTCGAGGGCAGCGTGTTGTGGCTGGTGAAGGCGAACGGGTGGGCTGAAAGTAATCTGAAAAAAGAAGCCGAAGCGCGCGGCGTGGAGGGCGAGCGCGTGGTTTTCGCCGACCGATTGCCGTTGGCGGAACACCTGGCGCGGCACCGGCACGCGGACCTGTTCCTGGATACCTTCAACTATAACGCCCACACGACGGCCAGCGATGCGCTATGGGCGGGCCTGCCGCTCGTCACGAAGCTGGGGCAGGGGTTCGCGGCCCGGGTCGGCGGCAGTTTGTTGAAGGCGGTCGGCTTGCCCGAGCTGATCACGGAATCAATGGAGGACTACGAGCGGCTTGCGCTGGCGCTCGCGCTGGACCCGGCCAGACTGGATGCACTCAAAATCAAGCTTGCGGCAAACCGGACTACCGCGCCCCTGTTCGACACGGCGCTGTTCACCCGGCATATTGAGGACGGTTACCGGCAGGCGTACCAGCTTTATTTCGAGGACAAGCAGCCGACGACGATAAGGGTTATGCCGTAGCGCCCTCATCCTTCGAGACGGCGCTGCGCGCCTCCTTGAGGCATGAGGATACTCTCTTGACCTCATCCTGAGGAGGGCCGGAGGCCCGTCTCGAAGGATGAGAGACCAAGATAGCCGCCGGGCCTGAAAAACAAAGGAGGCACAGACCATGCTGACCGTTGAAAGCCGCTACGCCATCGATCCGGCCGCGGCGAAGAGTTTCGATACCGACGCGCTGCGGGACAATTTCCAAATCCGCGACGTCTTCGTCGATGGCGAGATCCGCCTGATCTACACCCACTACGAGCGCATGATCGTCGGCGGCGCCGTGCCGGCCGGCGGCAGCCTTACCCTGGACAAGGTTGCGGAGACCGGCACCGAGTCCATCCTGGACCGGCGCGAAATGGTCGTCGTGAATATCGGCGGCGACGGGTCGGTGGCGGCCGGCGGTCAGGATTTCGCCATGAGCAAGGGCGACATGCTGTATCTGGGCATGTCGGCCGGCCCCGTCGGTTTCAGCGGCGCCGGCCGCTTCTACATTCTTTCCGCGCCGGCCCACCAGCCTTACCCGAACCGGCTGGTCCGGATCGATGAAGCGGTGTCCATGTCTCTAGGCTCGCTGGAGACGTCCAACGAACGCACGATCTATCAGTTCATCCACCCGGAGGTGATGACGACGTGCCAACTGGTCGTGGGCCTGACCAAACTGAACACCGGGTCGGTGTGGAACACCATGCCGTGCCACCAGCACGATCGGCGCATGGAAGCCTATCTCTATGTGGATCTGGACGAGGACCAGCGGGTCATCCACCTGATGGGCGAGCCGAACGAGACCCGGCACCTGGTCCTCAAGAACGAGGAGGGCGCGGTGTCGCCGCCCTGGTCAATCCATACGGGTGCCGGGACCGGTTCCTACACCTTCATCTGGGCCATGGCCGGCGACAACGTGGACTACAGGGACATGGACTTCGTGGCCATGAAGACCCTGCGATGAGCGATCCGTTTTCGCTCTCCGGCAGGACGGCGCTGGTCACCGGCGCCAATACGGGTATCGGCCAGGCGATCGCGGTCAGCCTGGCGCAGGCGGGCGCGGCGGTTGTCTGCGCCGGCCGGTCGGCGATGGACGAGACCCTGCAGCGGATCGAAGACGCGGGCGGCCGTGCGCGGCCGCTGGCGCTCGACCTGTCCGACCCGATGCACGCGGCGGGCGTGGTGGAGAGCCAGGATGACCTCGACATTCTGGTCAACAATGCCGGCATCATCCGCCGCGCCGATTCGGTGGACTTCACCGAGGCGGAATGGGACGACGTTTTGGACGTCAACCTCAAGGCGGTCTTTTTCCTGAGCCAGGCCTTCGCCCGGACACTTCTCGCCAGGAACAGCGGTGGCTCGATCGTCAATATCGCGTCGGTGCTGTCGTTTCAGGGCGGCATCCGGGTCCCGTCCTACACCGCGTCGAAGGGCGGCGTGGCCGGTCTGACGCGGCTGCTCGCCTGCGAGTGGGCGTCGAAGGGCATCAACGTGAATGCCATCGCGCCGGGTTACATCGCGACGAACAACACCGAGGCCCTGCGCAACGATCCGGACCGGAACCAGGCGATCCTCGACCGGATTCCCGCTGGCCGCTGGGGCGACCCGGCGGACATCGGCGATGCGGCGGTCTTCCTCGCGTCGCCGGCGGCGAAATACATCCATGGGACCATCCTGAGCGTGGATGGCGGCTGGCTGGCGCGGTAGGCGCACAGTCGCCTCACCCCGCTCGGTCGCTACCCTCGCTTCCCTCTCCCCACCGGGGAGAGGGGTGGAGCGCTGGTTCCAGGGAATATTCCCTCTCCCCACCGGGGAGAGGGTGGTCCGAGCGACCGCGAGGACCGGGTGAGGGGGGTGGATTTCGCTCTAAAGTCTCACCCTTCGAGACGCTCGCTTCGCGCGCCCTCAGGATGAGGCTCACACAACGCCCTCAACCGGAGCCGGTCTTGGGCTCTGCAGGGCGCGGTTTCGGGTTGTGGTCCGGCGACCCCTCCGGCGGGTAGTCGAGCGAATTTTCGAACTCCGTCCGGTCCCGTTCGTCGAATTCGGGGAACGGCAGCTTTCGCTCTGACCGCCACGCTTCGACCTGCCTGACGGCCTGGTCCTGCCGTTCCGCATCCAGACCGCCGTCGCGGGTCAGGTAGGTGGTCTGCGCCGGTATGGCGTAGCCCGTTCCGGCTTCCGCGAGGATTTCCTCGATCCGCAAGAGGATATCTTCCCGGATCGCCAGGAAGATGTTGATGTCCCGGCAATACAGATAGGCGAAGATCTCCACGTCTTTGGAGTGGGCGCCGAGGCCGACGAACCGGGCGCGGGCCGGATCCGGCGTAACCTCGGGATGCGCGACCAAGAGCTCGCGGATCTTCGCGAGCACATAGCGCATCTGTTCCGGCGTGGTTTCATAGCGTAGCGGCAGCTTGGTCCGGAACAGGCGACGGTCCCGAGTGGTGTAATTGTCCAGTTGCATCTGGCTGAACTGGGCGTTGGGCACCGAAACCACGGTCCGCTCCAGCGTGCGGATGCGGGTCGTCTGCATGCCGATATGTTCGACCGTGCCCATCTCGTCGCCGAAACGGCAAAAATCGCCGGTGCGAACGGGTCGGGCTGCATACAGCATCAGACCGCCGATCAAATTCTCCAGGGTCGGGCGCGCGGCCAGTGCCACGGCCAGACCGCCGATCCCGAGGCCCGCCAGCAACGGTACGACATCGAATCCCACCCGCGACACACCGTGGATGACAATCCAGGCGCCTAACAGAAAGCCAACGACCCGGGCACCAAGTCGGACAAAGCTGGCATCCACGCTGCCTTCGGTGATACGCGGTGACGCAATAACCAGTTCACCCATGGCTTTGCAGGCCAGAAACACCGCCCAGGCAATCATCACCAAGACGATCAATGACGCCCCTGACGCCACCGTGATCAGCACGCGGCCGGTCACGTTCAGCTCCTGATCGACGAAGTTTCCGACGACGCTCACCACGACTGCGATCGCAAGGGGGCTCAGGATCTTCACCCAGCCGTCCAGCGGCGGCCCTGCGCGCCGGGCCCATCGTGAAACCAGGCGAAACGCAATCAACGCCGCCCCGATGGCTGCCACGACACTCAACACCAGACTGATCCACTGCCAAAGGGTTTGCCCGGCGACCACACCCTTCAGCCAGGCCGGCATGGTTTCGAAGAACCGGCCGAGAGCGGTTGTGAGCGGAACCAGGAAGCCAGGTGTGGAAACGTAGCTCTCGTAGAACCCCTCTGAAATGTCGGCGGACAAATACCACTCTTCGTCCAGTAGACCGGAGGCAGCCGCACGGTAAGGCAAGTCCTTGACCTTCTCGTAGAACGAATCCGTGCGATCGACGGTCCTGGCGCTGAACAAGAACTCGCCGGTCCGCGGGCCTTCGGTCAGTTCAACAATTTCGATTTCCGTGTTCGGGTAGCGCCAGCGCAGCGAACCGCCGCTTTGCAGGAGCGCCCCAGTTGCGGACTGCCGGGCGGTTTCGACGATTCTGGTTCCGGGAACGGAATCATAGGGCGGAAGCGGTGACCGATCGATCACTTCTTTCAGCTGCAGGGCGATCTCGATGCCGATCCGCTGCCGGACGGCTTGCGGCACCTCGCTAAGGTCCAACGCCCCGATGGCACGCCGCATGAGATTGCGCGCAGCTGTTTCCCTCTGCCTTGCCTCCTCCAAGGTTATGGTCGACGGCTCTGCCCTCAGTGCCGCTTCGGTTCCCGCCGAGAGGAGGTAGGCACGGTTCAGGCTGGTCAGAAAACCGTCCAGGGTCGACCGCGGGCTGGACGTATCGATGGCCTTGAGGCGATTCCGGATTTCGGTGGCCTGAGAATATGGCGTACCGTCGTCGCGCAGCCATGCTCTGTAGATTCCTTCGGGGACGCCCGCTTTAGTCGGCAAGTGACGAACCCGCCGATAGCTCCGGTCGAGCCGTTCCACCGAGCCGGGCGAAAACCGGTAGGCGCCGGTCCGCAGTCCGGTTTCCCCACGCTGGATCGTTAGGCCGGTGTTGGGAATGGCCCAACGCGCGATGTTGCCACGGGCCACCTCTTCCTTGCCTGGGATCTGGTCGAACGCAGGCAGGTCTGTCCGGCTCAGGATTTCGTAGAGCAAGAGCGCCCGCCTGATCTGCACCGACAAGGTGGCACCATGGGGCGTGTCGCTGAGATCGAGCGTTTCGATGGCGCGTCGGCCCGAACGAATACTGCGATTGTCGCGGGCGCCCTGGTTCCAGGACTCGATGACATCTGCCATGTCCGTCAAGAAGCTGCGCAGAGTGTCCCGCGGACTAGACAGGTCGGCTCTTTGAAGCGGGAAGGGGTCGGACGCAGGGTCCTGACTCTGTGCAGCAGCGATCACTGGCACCAGCGCGATGCTCGCAAGTAACAGTCCCGCCGCGAGTGTGCGAACGATCGCGGCAATCTGTGTAACGACGCTTGACATGGTTTGCCCCTGCCGCCCCTGCTCCCTAAGGCGATGTTCCTTTCATTCTAGGGCGTTGCGCGCGCTTGCCATAGCCCGGATTGGCGCGCCGTACCTCATGCATCCAGACGCGGCGTTGGTGCGCCACTCCTCACTATGAGGGTGATTTCCCCTAGGCTGGCCGGATCGCGTCCTTGCCGAGGAAAGGCTGCAGCACCTCGGGAATGGCAATCGAGCCGTCCGGCTGCTGGTGATTCTCCACCAGCGCGATGACGCCGCGGCTGGTGGCGCAGCAGGTGCCGTTGAGCGTGTGCACCAGGTCGGTGCCTTTTTCACCCTTGCGTTTCATGCGGATGTTCAGCCGGCGTGCCTGGTAGTCGGTGCAGTTGCTGGTGCTGGTAATTTCGCCGAACTCGCCGCCGTCGCCGCGGCCGGGCATCCAGGCCTCCAGGTCGTACTTGCGGTAGGCCGCCGCACCAAGGTCGCCGGTCGCGGTGTCGACGACGCGGTAGGGGATCTTCAGCGAATCGAAAAAGTCGCGTTCCAGCTCGTACATCTCCTGATGTATCGCCTCGCTCTGATCGGGCGTGGCGTAGGCGAACATCTCCACCTTGGTGAACTGGTGCACACGGTAAAGACCGCGGGTCGCCTTGCCATGCGCGCCGGCTTCGGTGCGGAAACAGTGGCTGAGACCGCAGATGCGGATCGGCAGGTCGTCCGGGTCCAGCACCTGGCCCGCATGCAGCCCCGCCAGCGGTATCTCCGACGTCGCGATCAGGCTGAGGTCGGTATCCTCGACGCTGTAGATGTTGGTTTCCGTCCCGCGCGGTTCGAATCCCGTGCCGGCGACCATCTCCTCGCGTGCAAGATCGGGCGTGATCATCGGCTTGTAGCCGCGCTGAAGCAGGAAGGTCACCGCATAGGTCTGCAGCGCCAGGTCCAGCAGCACGCCGTCGTTCTTGAGGAAATAGAAGCCGTGGCCGCTGACCCGGGCGCCAGCCTCCAGATCCAGCATGTCCAGCGCTTCCATCAGCTCCACATGGTCCTTGGGCTGGTAGCCGAACGCGGGCGTCGGCGTCGGTCCCCGGTCGATTTCGAGGTTCGCCTTGTCGTCCTTGCCGATCGGCGAGTCCGGATGAGCCATGTTGGGGATGCGGCTGTGCAGGGCGGCGAATTCGGTCCGGATCGCCTCCAGTTCCGCCGCCTTGGCGTCGCGCGCCTCCCGCAACCGGCGTCCCTCGGCGATTCGCTTTTCGCGTTCCGCTTCGTCCGGCGCCTGGCCGATGGTCTTGGCGACATCGTTGGCCTGGCGGTTCAGGTCCTGCAGCGCCTGGTCGGCCGACCGGCGCGCCGCGTCCAACTCCACGAAGCGGTCCAGGTCGACGGTCATGCCGCGCCCTTCGCAGTTGCGGCGAACGGCGTCGAGGTTCTCGACAATGAAGCGGGGATCCAGCATGGGACGGTCCGATCAGGCGGCGGTTGCGGGCAGGGTTCGTGCGAAAACGCGCGTGAAGCTATCGACCAGACCGGTGCAAATCAAGGGGCGCGGCGGCGGCGCTGACAGCGCCGGCGATTCGTTTCATAGTTCCGGTCCGATAGCGGCGTCCGTCCGGGAAGAGTCTACATGCGCAAGTGGGTCATCATCATCATCGTCGCTTTCATCCTGCTGCCGGGCGCGGGGACGCTGGTGATGCTGCTCGCAACTCCGCCGACCGAGGTGACCCAGGGCGCGCCCGTTCTCCTGCTCGACGAGATGCGCGTGGCCGGCGAGGGCGGGACGATCAGGGCGGGGCCGGGGACCGACCACGAACCGATCGGCCGCTTTGCGGTGGGCGACAAGCTCAACGTGACCGGCAAGGCCGTCAATGGCCCGTGGTTCCGAGTCAAGCTGGCCGACGGCCGGACGGGCTACGTCCCAATTGACCGGATGCGGACGCCGTAAAGGCCGGCGCTAAAGGCGTTGGGTGCCCGGCCGCGCCGCGGGGGCTGCTTCCCTGGACATTATCGGACCGTCTCTCTAGCCTTGTTTGCGTCTGTCGAATAACAGCGACATGGTCAGGTGCGACAGGCGAACGAGGGCAAATTCGCATGGCGCACTACGTCAGTTACGCAGACGTCGGTCGGGCGCACCGCGCCGTCCACCAGGAAGTCCCCTTCAGCGTAGTCTCTCCCGCGCCCGAGCTTGACGCCGAGGGCCGGCCGATCCCGATGCCGCTCGAACCGTTCGAGCTGACGGCTTCCGAAAAGCTCCGGTTCATACAGCCTTATGTCAGGGTCCGCTTCATGGACCAGGTCAAGGCCGTTTTGCCGCTGGCCCTTTATCTGGCGCTGTTCAAACTTCTGATCCTCAACGCGATCGTGCACGACAGCTGGCTGATCACCGGCGGGCTTTTTGCGGTGATCGTCGGGTTGATGTTGTTCATGGAAGGACTGGCCCTTGGCCTGATGCCGTTCGGCGAGATCATCGGCAGTGCGTTGCCTCGGCGATCGCCATTGCCGGTCGTCCTGATCGTGACGCTGCTGCTCGGCATCGGCTGCACCTTCGCCGAGCCGGCGATCGGCGCTCTTCAGGCGGCGGGGCAGAATGTACCGGTCGAGAGCGCACCATATCTGTATGCCCTGCTCAATACCTACGCCGGCGCGCTGGTGCTGATTATTGGAGCAGGCGTCGGGCTGGCTGCGGTCCTGGGCACGCTGCGGTTCCTGTATGGCTGGTCGCTCAAGCCCTTGATTTACCTCGTGCTGGCGCCCGTTTTGCTGCTCTCGATATACGCGGCCTTCGACCCCGATCTGCGGGTTGTTCTGGGGCTGGCATGGGACGCGGGCGCGGTCACCACGGGACCCGTGACCGTGCCGCTGGTGCTGGCGCTGGGCATTGGGATCGCGTCGGCCGCGGGCAAGGGCGAGTCGGGCCTGTCCGGGTTCGGGATCGTGACGATGGCGTCGCTTTTCCCGGTCATTGGCGTCCTCCTGCTGACACTGTACGTCGCGGCGACGGCGACGCCTGCCGAAATAATCGAAACGGCCCGTCAGGCCGCGGCGGCGGCTGGGGATACGCCGGTGCCCTGGTACGAGCGCAGCCCCTTCGGCGAGGTCGTGCTGGGCTTTCGGGCGATCCTGCCGCTCGTGATTTTCCTTTTCATTGTCCTGAAGGTCGTGCTGCGGGAGAAGCTGCCGAACGCCGGCACCATCTGGTACGGAATTGCGCTTACCGTCGCGGGCATGTGCATCTTCAATATCGGCTTGACCTACGGCCTGTCGAAGCTGGGCGGCTCGACCGGGGAACTCGTGCCGGTCGCGTTCATGTCGATAGAGGGCGTACCGGATTCGCCCCTCTACCTTTTTGCCGTTGGTTTGACGATAGCTCTGGTCTTTGCATGGATTCTGGGTTTCGGGGCTACGGTTGCCGAGCCGGCACTTAACGCGCTGGGAGTCACGGCCGAAGAACTGACAAGCGGCGTGTTCAAGAAGAAGACGCTGATCTATTCCGTTTCCGTCGGCGTGGCCTTCGGTATCGCGCTGGGGCTGACAAGACTGATCTTCGATCTGCCGTTGGTTTGGTTTGTTGTGCCCGGCTACCTGATCGCGATCGTGCTGACCGTCTTTTCGGACGAGACATTCGTCAATGTCGCGTGGGATTCGGCCGGCGTCACCACCGGCCCGATTACCGTTCCGCTCGTGCTCGCGCTGGGGCTGGGTTTCGGCGAAGCGGTCAACGCCATCGAAGGTTTCGGCATCCTCTGCATGGCCTCGATCGGACCCATCATTGCCGTGTTGTCCACGGGGCTTTGGGCCCGATTGCAAGTTCGCCGCCAGCTCAAGATTGCCGAACAGGAGGCAGACATTACACGCGACGAGGAGGCACGCGCGATCGTATGAGCAACTCGATTTATTTCACGGACGTGGCGATGATCGTCTGTGTCGTCGACGCAGGCAACGCCGACACAATGCTGCTTGCGGCGCAGGAAATGGGCGCCCGAAACGCGATCGTTTACCATGCGCACGGGTGGGGAACGCGTGAACGGCTCGGCGCTCTCGGCGTCGCGGTGGAGACGGAAAAAGAGGTCGTCTGGGTCATCGTGTCCACGGAGCAACAGGACGTCGTTTTCGACGCCCTCTACCGGGCCGGACGGTTCGATTTGCCCGGCCGCGGTTATATCGGCATCCTGCCGCTCGACAAGGCAGCCACCTATGTTCCCAAGGCCGTTCGCGAGCGGCTTGATATCACCGACGGCGGGGATGCATGAGCGAGACCAATCCCGATCTGCCCGTTCCCCGGGTTCGTGCCAAGTTGATCACCTGCGTCGTGCCCGACGACGGCACGGACAAACGCGTGCTCGAAGCGTTGCGGGAGGAATTCGGCATAGCGCGCGCAAGCAGCGTTCATTGCCGCGGCTTTGCGGCGTTGAGCGGCGGCGCAAAGAACCGAAAGTTGCCGCCGTCTCTGCTCGTCAAGCTGGTGCAAGTGGCCGTCGACGAGGATCAGGCCGATGCCGTTTTCGACTTCGTCTACCAGCGCGCCGAACTGGACCAGCCCGGGCGGGGCACCATGTGGCAAAGCTCTTTGCTCGGCTGCTCGCCGTTCGTACTGGATTAGGTGGGCTTCCAACGAGAAACGTGTTGCCGGGCTACGTGCATCCCGAAGCACACGGCGCCGGGTCCGGCACAATCGACCGCGAATTCTCCTCACCCGTCGCGGACCGGCCAGCGGGGGGAGACGGTTCCCTTCTTTTGATGGTTGCGCGAAGCTGCCATATTATCACTTCCAGTGGTTGGGGGCGTGTGGTGGTCAAACGAGTCATCCGGCTGTTTCTGACGGCGGTTTGTGTCGGCTTGGTTGCGGCGGCGTGCGTGCAACGAAGCGAACCTCCGGGCGTGACGCAGAACTTCTACGACCCGGCCGAATTTCAGGGACAGATTTCAGAGGCTTGGGAGCAGTTCAACACACGCCATGGCAACAGATGGCGGGTGAAATGGAACCCCGCCACGGGCACCCCCCACCGTATCACTGGTCATGCCCTGACCATCCCGGATCCGCTCACCCGCGACACGATCGAACCCGTCGCCCGAGAACTGCTGGCGGAGCACCGGGCGCTTCTGCAAGCCGATCCGGCAAATCTGAGCCTGCTGAAGGCCGACTTTTCCGCGCCCAGACTGCCTGGGAGGGGCGCCGGCACCTGGTATCTGGCCTTTCGTCAGGAACACCGCGGCATCCCGGTAGCGGGTGGTTCGGTCCGGATCACCATTCGAGACCGGAAGCTCACCGCCATGGGGTCGGACTATTTCCCTGGAATTGAGGTGTCCACATCCGCTCGGATAAGCAGCAACGAAGCGATGGCCACGGTGTTGTCGGATCTCGGCGTGGCCGCATCGATCGCGCCGGTCGGCAGCCGGCTTGTGGTTCTTCCAGACCGTGTGGATGGACGACTTCTTTACCGCCTGGCTTGGGAGATCACGCTGCCGATCATTCCGCTGCCGCCGCAAGCGACGCGGCGATTCGAACCGCGTCCGCCAAGCCCCGGTGCGCCGCGCCGGTCGGAGCCGGTTCAACTCCGCTATTTCATTGATGCCCATTCCGGCCTGGTCGTCGACGCGGTCAACGTCGCCAGATCCGTGGATCTTGGGGGAACGGTCACCGGCCAGGTGCTTCCCCAGAACCCCGGCGACGGTCTGGAAACGCGGCCCATGCGGTACTTGTCGATCACCGCGACCCAGAGTGGTACGACCACCTCGGTCGTGACCGACGGTGACGGAAACTATCTGTTCAACGGTCTTGCCCCGGCGCCGGCCGACATCGAAAGCCAGTTCAGCGGGCCCTTTTTCGTCGTCGACAATGCGGAGACACCTGATCCCGACGCCACCCATACCGCAACGGTCACGCCGCCGGGCCCCCACGATTGGGACTGGGCAACCGAAGATCCGCCGCCGGGCAACAGCCAGACCAACGCCTTCTATCACCTGAATTGGATCAGGGACTGGTTTCTGGGAATCGATCCGGCGCTCGGCGATCCGAGTCCGACCCCCATGCCGGCCGAGGTCCGCGCGATCGTGCAGACCTTCAGCGGACCGACCTCGTGCAATGCGATCGCTAGCCCCACCGGGCTTGTCTTCGGCAAGGGAAACCCCGGAACGTGCGAGGACTTCGCCCTCTGCTCGGACGTCATCTATCACGAATACACCCACCGCATGGTGGAGAAGGTCTACGAAGACGCCGGGGTGTCGTCTTTTTTTCTCGCATCCGGCCAGTCGTTGCCGATGCATGAGGGTTTCAGCGATTTTTTTTGCCGCCAGCGCCACCGCGGATCCGCTCATCGCAGAGGTCTGCTTGCCGGAGAAGAGCCGCAACATCGATGCGCCCGACAAGCGCTTTCCGGAGGACTGGGTGAACAAAGTCCATATCGACGGCATGATTTTTGGCGGCGCGCTCTGGGACATGCGCGCCAGCCTGGGCGCCGCCTATGCAAACGAACTGGCGCTGCGCGCGATGCGCCTTCCCGCACTGGATTTCGACACCTACCTTGGCGTCTTGCTGGAGGAGGACGACGACCCGACATTCTCCCCGGATCCCGCCGCCAACAACGATGTGACGGACGGGACCCCGAACGCCCCGGCCATCTGTCATGCCTTCTACGACCGCCACGGGATCTACGATCCGTCTTGCGCCGGCCAGACGACCGGCCCGGTGGCGCGTATCACCGACCCGTCGCCCATCGGGTCCTACAATGCTTCCGGCGGCGCCAGCGCCAGCGTCCCGATCACCGGTTCCGCGGATGGTTCCGCGGCCTCGCCCCTGCAGGGTTTCATATTGGAATGGGCCGAGATCGACGATCTTGGCACCTGGTCGCAAACCGGATTTTCGCTGACCGGCGACGGCGCCGCACCGGTGAGCGACGGCGCGCTGGGCGTGCTCGATACGAGTGCCATGGCCAGCGGCGTCTATGCCATCCGCCTGACCGTCTCCGCCTTGAACGGGACCACCGCCACCGCCACCACCTCCATCATCGTCGATGACGCGCTCTTGGACGGCTGGCCGCAGGCGACCAACATCTACAACTTCCTGAATGATCCGGTCCTATTTCTGGCCTCGCCAGCGGTGGCAGACCTGTATCCCCAAATCCCCGGACTGGAAGTCGTCGCGGTGACCTGGGGAAAGCCCGGCCTGCATGTCTGGCAAAGCGACGGGACGTCGCTCTGGTACATGGGCGGCGCCTTCGGGATCGCCTCTCCGGCCGTGGGAGACCTGGACGGCGATGGCGATCTGGAGATCGTCGTTCACGGTTATGACGGTAAGGTGTGGGCCTACCATCACGACGGCGTCGAGATGGGCGGGATCTGGCCGCAAGCGTCCCAGGGCGCCGCCCAGTGGAGCACGCCCGCTCTGGCAGATCTCGACGGCGACGGCACGCTCGAGATCGTCGTCGGATCGACCGACGGAAACCTCTACGGATGGGATCATGCCGGCAACCCGTTACAAGGCTGGCCGGTGCCGATCGGCGGCCAGATACGGTCATCCGCCGCATTGGGCGATCTCGACAGCAACGGATCGGTTGAAGTGGTGATCGACAGTCCGGACGGCACGGTTCATGTTCTGACATCCGGCGGCGGGCCTTTCGACGCGGGCACGCCCGATCCGGAATGGCCCAAGACCCTCGCCGGCCCGGTGCCTAAGAGCGGTTCCCCGGTCCTTGGCGATCTGGATGGCGATGGCGATCTGGAGATACTGCTCGCCGCGGGCAACGCCGCGAGTTTCCAGATACACGCCTGGCATCATAACGGCGCCGAGGCAAGCGGTTGGCCGGTCGCCATTCCCTCGGCCGAACTGCAGTCCCCGAGCGAGCTCGTCCTGAGCGACCTCGATGGCGACAACCAGCCGGAGGTTCTAGCTCGAACCAGGGACGGGAGACTCCATGCCTGGCAGGGCGACGGCATGCCGGTCACCGGCTGGCCGCCGAACAGTCCCGAAACCAACATCAATGCCGAGGAAAGCACCTCGCCGGTCGTTGCCGACCTGAACGGCAACGGCGGGGCGGACGTTGTCGCGGACTCCGGCAGCGCCGTGATCAACGGCCACGTTCGATACGATGTCGAAGCCTTCCAGGCGAGTGGCGTGCCTGTCGCCGGCTGGCCGAGATTCGTTCCGAACGACGCCAATTCGACGCCCGCGATCGCCGATGTCGACCAGGACGGCGACACGGACGTCCTGGTTGGCTCACACGGCATGTTCATCTGGAGCCTCGCCGGGACTTTCACCGCGGCGGCCGCCGAATGGCCCTTCTACCGACACGACGTCCAGCGAACCGGAACCTATGGCGGCGACGGCGTTGCGCCGTTGATCGCCCTGAATGGACCGCTGCAAGCGACGATCGAGGCCTGCGCCCCATACCCGCTGCCGAAGGCAACCGCCTGGGACGACGTTGATGGCGACCTGTCCGATGCCGTTGTCGTCGATTTCTCTCAGCTGGATACCCAGGTGCCCGGCACCTACGCCGTCAGCTACGACGTCAGCGACTCCGCGGGCAATGCGGCAGAAACGGTCGTCCATACGGTGGAGGTCGTGGATACGACACCGCCGGTGATCGTACTGCTGGGGCCGCCGGAGGCCACCATCCCCGTGGGCGGGTCCTATGCGGACGCGGGTGCGATCGCAAAGGACTGCGTCGATGGCGAGATCGCGGTTCTCAACGCCGGCAGTGACCTGGACGTCAACACGCCGGGAACGTACGAGTTTGTCTATTTCGGCGTCAGCGACAGCGCCGGCAATGTCTCTGCGCCGGCCAGCCGTGTCGTTATCGTGTCGCCGGACTAGTCGGTTGGTGATTGCGCGCCCTAGGCCGCGTTCCTGACGGAGGGGTCGTAACACAGGATCGGGGCGAGCCAGCGTTCCGCCTCGGTCACGCTCATTCCCTTGCGGGCCGCATAGTCTTGCACCTGGTCGCGGTCAATGCGGCCGACTCCAAAATATCGGCTGTGCGGATGACACAGGTAATAGCCGCTGACCGAGGAAGCCGGCCGCATGGCGCAGTTTTCGGTCAGCTCGATGCTGGTGTTCGTCTCGGCTTGTAAAATATTGAAAAGAGTACGTTTTTCCGTGTGGTCGGGGCAGGCGGGGTAACCCGGCGCCGGCCGGATTCCCTGATAGGCTTCGGCGATCAGCTCGGCGTTGCTGAGGCTCTCGTCCTTCGCGTAGCCCCAGAACTCGGACCGGACGCGCTCGTGCATGCGTTCCGCGAACGCTTCCGCCAGCCGATCGCCCAGGGCGGTGACCAGAATGGCGTTGTAGTCGTCATTGTGCCGCTTGAAGGTTGCGGCGCGTTCCTCGACTTGCGGTCCCGACGTCACCGCGAAGCCGCCGATGAAATCGGCAAGCCCGGTCTGCTTGGGCGCGACGAAATCCGCCAGGGCCAGATTGGCCCGCTCGCTGTCCTTTCGGTTCATCTGCTGGCGCAGGGTGTGCACGACCGCGACTGGTTCGCCGCGCGCCTCGTCGGCATAGATCTCGATGTCGTCACCAACGGCATTGGCGGGCCAGAAGCCGATCACGCCGCGCGGACGGAACCACTTCTCGTCGGCGATCTTCTGCAGCATGGCGACCGCGTCCTCGTAAAGCGGCCGCGCCGCGTCGCCGACAACGGGATCGTTCAGGATGTCCGGGAAACGCCCGGCAAGCTCCCAGGTTTTGAAGAACGGGCCCCAGTCGATTCGGTCGATCAGTTCGCCGACATCGTAATCGTCGAACGCTGTCAGCCCGGGCCGCCGGGGTGCCGGCGGTTGGTAACCGCTCCAGTTGATTCGCGCCCGGTTGCGGCGGGCCGCCTCTATTGTCACCCGGTCCTTGCGGTCGGCCTGGCTCAGATGCGCGCTACGGATCTGGTCATAGTCCTTGCGGATGCCTGCCGCGTAATCGGCGGCGCCTGTCTCGGACACCAGTGCGCCCGCCACCCCGACGGCGCGGGAGGCGTCGGTGACGTGAACGATGGGTCCGGCATAGTTGGGCGCGATCTTGACGGCCGTGTGCACCCTGCTGGTGGTCGCGCCGCCGATCAAGAGCGGCAGGTCGAAACCCTCCCGGGTCATCTCGCTGGCCACGTAACACATCTCGTCCAGGCTCGGCGTGATCAGGCCGGACAGCCCAATGATGTCGACCTTCTCGCGCCGGGCGGTTTCCAGGATCTTGGCGCTGGGCACCATGACGCCAAGGTCGATGACCTCGTAGTTGTTGCACTGGAGCACGACGCCGACGATGTTCTTGCCAATGTCGTGGACGTCGCCCTTGACAGTGGCCATCAGGATCTTGCCGTTGCTTTCCTGGCCTTCGCCGTCGGCTTTCTCCGCCTCGATGTAGGGCAGCAGATAGGCGACCGCCTTTTTCATCACCCGGGCGCTCTTCACAACCTGGGGCAGGAACATCTTGCCTGAGCCGAACAGGTCGCCGACGACGTTCATGCCGTCCATCAGCGGGCCCTCGATCACGTCAAGCGGACGGTCGACGCCTTGCCGCGCCTCTTCGGTGTCCGCTTCGATGAATTCGGTGATGCCGTTGACCAGCGCGTGGGTCAGCCGCTTGCCGACCGGGGCGTCGCGCCAACCGAGGTCGGCGGTCTTCCGGGCGCCGTCGCCCTTGAAGCGCTCGGCCACCTCCAGCAGGCGATCGGTGGCGTGCGTATCCCGGTTCAGGATCACGTCCTCGACGGCCTTTCGAAGTGCGTCGGGGATCTCCTCGTAGACCGTGAGCTGGCCGGCATTGACGATGCCCATGTCCATGCCCGCCGGGATGGCGTGATACAGAAACACCGAATGCATCGCTTCGCGCACCGCGTTGTTGCCGCGAAACGAGAAGGAGATGTTGGAAAGTCCGCCGGAGACGTGCACGTGGGGCAGGGTCTCGCGGATCCGCTTCGCCGCCTCGATAAAGGCGCGCGCGTAGTCGTTGTGCTCCTCGATGCCGGTTGCCACGGCAAAGATGTTCGGATCGAAGATGATGTCCTCGGGCGGGAAATCGACCGTGCCGGTTAGGATCCCGTAAGCGCGCGCGCAGATCTCGACTTTCTGGTCCGCGGTCTCGGCCTGGCCGTTTTCGTCGAACGCCATGACAACCACCGCGGCGCCGTAGCGGCGGATGGTCCGCGCCTGGGCGATGAACGGCTCTTCGCCCTCCTTCAGACTGATGGAGTTGACGACCGCCTTGCCCTGCACGCACTTCAGCCCGGCCTCGATCACCGACCATTTGGACGAATCGATCATCACCGGAACCCGGCTGATATCCGGCTCCGCCGCGATCAGCTTGAGGAAACGCTCCATCGCCGCCTCGGAGTCCAGCATCGCCTCGTCCATGTTGACGTCGATGATCTGGGCGCCGTTTTCCACCTGCTGCCGCGCGACCTCCACCGCCGCCTCGAAGTCGCCGTCGAGGATCAAGCGTTTGAACTTGGCGGAACCGGTCACGTTGGTCCGTTCGCCGATATTGACAAATCTTCCGTCCATCGTGCGCCCCTAGAACGCCGGCAGCGTGAACGGCTCGAGGCCGGACAGCCGCATCATGCGGGGGATCTCGGGCACCTCACGCGGCGGCAGACCATGGACGGCGTCGGCGATGGCGCGCACGTGCTCCGGCGTGGTGCCGCAGCAGCCGCCGACGATGTTCACCAGGCCATCTTCGGCCCAGGACCGCATATGCGCCGCCATGCTTTCAGGCGTCTCGTCATAGCCGCCGAATTCGTTGGGCAGGCCGGCATTCGGGTGAACGCTGACAAAAACGTCGGCGACCCGCGACAGCTCGGCCAGATAGGGCCGCAGCTCCGTCGGCCCGAGCGCGCAATTGAGCCCGATCGAAAAGGGGCGCACATGGCGCAAAGAGTTCCAGAACGCTTCGGTGGTCTGCCCGCTCAAAGTCCGTCCGGACAGATCGGTGATCGTGCCCGACACCATGACCGGCACGGTCTCGCCGCGCGCTTCGAACAGCTCGTCGATGCCGAACAGGGCTGCCTTCGCGTTCAGCGTATCGAACACGGTTTCGACCAGCAGGATGTCCGAACCGCCCGTGATCAGACCGTCCGCCGCCTCTCGATAGGCAACCCGCAGTTCGTCGAACGTGACGTTGCGATAGCCGGGGTCGCTGACGTCGGGCGAAATCGATGCCGTCCGAGCAGTTGGGCCAAGGGATCCGGCTACGAAGACCGTTCGGTCCGGTTTGTTCGCCAGAAAAGCATCGACCGCATCGCGGGCGAGCCGGGCGCCGGTCTCGTTCAACTCGAAAACGACGTCCTCCAACCCGTACTCGGCCTGGCTGATTCGTGTGCTGTTGAAGGTGTTGGTCTCGACGATGTCGGCACCGGCTTCGAGATAGTCCAGGTGCAACGACCGGATCATTGCCGGCTGGGTCAGGTTGAGAAGGTCGATGTTTCCCCTGAGATCGATGTTGTGCCCGGCAAACCGGGTGCTGCGATACGCCGCTTCGTCGAGCGACAGCTGCTGGACCATCGTGCCCATGGCGCCGTCTAGGACCAGAATGCGCTGCTCCGTGGCCTGCTGCAGGCGCTCTTCGCCGTCGCTGGTGATGTCCGTCTGCATGTCCATCCTCAGCGCGTGGCAACCGCTTGCCAGGGGGCGCCGACGGTAGTGCCGGCCGGAACGCCGAGCCCCTGGCAAAGGGCGAGGCTTAGCGGTGCCCTGTTGAGCGTGTAGATGTGAAAGGCGTCGACGCCTTCGTCCATCAGGTTTCGGCACAGCTCGATCACGGTGGCCGCCGCCACCCGTTCCCGGGTCTCGGGGTCTTCGTCCAGTCCGTCGAACCGGTCGACAAGCCAGTCCGGGACGGAGGCGCCGCACCTCCCGGCAAAATCAACCGCGCGGGCGAAGTTGGTGATCGGCAGGATGCCCGGCACGATGGGGACTCTAATTCCCGCGGCGGCCGCCCGATCGCGGAAGCGGACGAAACACGCTGCATCGAAAAAGAACTGGGTGATCGCCTCGGTGGCACCGTTGTCGATCTTGCGTTTCAGGTTGTCGAGGTCGGCTTGCTCCGACGGGGAGTCCGGGTGCGTCTCGGGATAGGCCGCGACCGACACCTGGAAGTCTGCCACGTGCCGCAGACCGGCCACGAGATCGGCGGCGTTTTCGTATCCCTGCGGGTGAGGGCGGTAGGCCCCCTGCATATCCGGCATGTCGCCGCGGAGCGCCACGATCTGTCTGACGCCGAGCTGCCACCAGTGCCGCGCCAGCCTGTCGACCGACTCCCGCGCCTGACCGACGCAGGTAAGGTGGGCGGCCGGCAAAAGGTCGGTCTCCTGCAACATCCGGCGGACGATGGCTTCCGATTTGTCCCGGTTGCTGCCGCCGGCCCCATAGGTGACCGAGACATAAGCGGGGCGGCATTCCGACAGCCGGTCAAGCGCCGCCCACAGGCTGGCGTCGCCTTTGTCGGTCGCCGGCGGGAAGATCTCGAAGCTGATGACAGGTTCGTTCATGCCGCAACCGTCCTCTCGTCGGCAACGGCCAGCGAAGTCGCAGCCCGCCGCGCCGACCAGATGCTCACGGTCAGCGGGTCGCCCGCCAGGTGAACCGGCTTCTCGGGCTCGAGCCCCGCATCCAGGAAGTGACCTTTCAACTCGTCGTCGGAGAAGCCCATCCAGAGATGCGCGTGCTCTTCGCGCATGGCTGCGACCTCGTGCGGTGCGAAGTCGATCAGGATGAGACGCCCGTCCGGTCGCAGAACGCGCCCGGCCTCGCGGATGACCGACGCCGGCCGGTCGGCGTAGTGCAAAACCATGTGGATGGTTACGGCATCGAAGCGGCCGGATTCGAAGGGCAGGTGGTACATATCGGCGTGGCGGACCTGGCAATTGCTCAGCTGCGCCCGCTCCATCCTGTCGCGGGCCACGGAGAGCATTTCGTGCGATGCATCGATACCGATGGCGGACTTGACGTCCGGAGCGGCCAGCGCGAGCACGTGACCGGTACCCGTTCCGATGTCCAGCAGCGTCTCCGGCTGCGATCGCAACAGAACATCTCTCACCGCCCGGTCGACTTTCGCTTCGTCCGTATGCAACGCCCGGATCCGCGACCAGTTGGCAGCATTCCGCCGGAAATACTCGTCGGCCCGCCGCGTCCGTTCCTGCTTCACCGCGGCCAGGCGTTCCCGGTCCAGCGTGGCGACAGGATCGTCCACCGGGATCAGCGCCAGAAGGGTATCGATGAGGGCGGTCATCGGATCGTCCTTGGAGAGCCGGTAGAACGACCAGCTCGCTTCCCGGTTCCGTTCCAGAAGCCCGGCCTCGACCAGCAGCTTCAGGTGGCGGGAGACCCGGGGCTGGCTCTGGCCGAGGATGTCCACCAGCTCCGAGACCGTCAGCTCGCCGTAGCGGCACAGGGCGAGGATCCGGAGCCTTGTGGGTTCCGAGGCCGCCCGCATCGCCAGGAGAAGTCTTTGCATCGGGATCTCCCCAAATCAAGATATAATGATATCTTTATATCCTAGTATTGGCAAGAGGGTTGCCGGCAGCGCTCTAGGGCCCTTTGCAAGGGCCGTGCTATCAATCGCCGGTCCAAGCCAGGGGCGGCGGGGGACAGAAGGGGACAGGGGGCATGCAGGACGTCACGACCATCGGCATCATTCTGGCCGCCCTGGCGCTGGGCGGGCTGGTAAAGGGTGTGACCGGGACGGGGCTACCGATGGTGGCCGTGCCCGTGATGGCCGCTTTCGTGGGCATCCAGCATGCGGTCGCGGTCATGACAGTGCCGATCGTCGTCACCAACCTCTGGCTGGTTTGGACCCATCGTCGAGAGGCCAAAGTGGTCCGGAACGCGCCGGTCCTGTTCACCACCGGGGTTGCCGGTGTGCTGCTGGGGACCTGGGGCCTTGTCGTTCTGGACGAACGGCTGATGTCCGTCGTACTGGCGACGCTGGTCGCAGCCTACATCGCGCTCGTCCTGGCGCGGCCAACGTTCAGGCTTACCGAATCGGTCGATCGGCGGATCGCGCCGGGCGTCGGATTGGCGTCCGGCGCGCTGCAGGGAGCGACGGGCATGTCGGGTCCCCTGGTCGTGACTTACGTGCACGCCAGGCGGCTGGACAAGGAAGCCCACATCTTTCTCACCACCGCCATCTACGCCGTGTTCTCGGTGGTGCAGGCACCGGCTCTGCTCGGGGTCGGGATCCTGACCCCGGAGCGACTGTTGCAGAGCGGGCTCGCGCTGGTCCCGGCGCTGGCGTTCCTGTTGCTGGGCGGCCGCCTGGCCAAGTCCATCAGCAGAGTTGCCTTCGACCGCGTCGTCCTCGCCGTGCTGGGGGCGATCGCGCTCAAGCTCGCCTATGAAGGGCTGGCCTGAGCCGCCCAGACCGTGAGGCGGACGGCGTCCGCCCGCCGGGACACCCTGAAAGAGTGCTCAGGCGGCGTCTTCGCTGGCGCGCCGGTAGGCCAGGACGCAGTGCTCGGGGCAGTAGGGTTTGCCCGGTTCCGCCAACTCATGACAGAAGTGGAAGTCCGGATCGCGGGGGTGGCCGATGGGCCACTGGCAACGGCGTTCCTTGATCGGCGTGATCGTCGCCGGCGTCCGCCTGATTGGCGACGGCCGTGATGAAAGCCCAATCCGGTGGGCTTTTCCGATGACCGCGTTACGCGTCACCCCACCGAGCTTTTCGGCGATCTGGCGGGCGGACAATCCGTCCATCCACAATCGCTTTAACGTGTCTACCCGTTCCTGCGTCCACTCCATGACCGATCCCTTTGGCAATTCGGTTGATGTGACCCGAGGTTGCTTCCCGCTGCCGTCCCGGGTGCGCAGGCCCTCTATACCGCCAGCCCCATACATGTAGTGGTTGCCCGTACATGTTGTGGATGTAGGTACATCGTGCACAATAACTTGTGGTGTCAGGGTGACTCAAGCGGAATAAGGACTGTCCGATCACTTTTCCACAGCTAATTGTGGCCCGTCCGGGCACGTTGAGCCGGAGGTTCGGGGGTGGTTCGGCGGCGGTTCTTGTCAGTCGTGTCGGGTGACGCGGCCGAGCGACGGCCAAGCCGGCCGCGTTGCCACGTCCTTGGAACCGCAACTCGAACAGCGCAACATGGCGCCGATCTCGGGGACCGCCATTGCGGGTCCTGCCTTCGCCAGCAGGATCTCCAGGGGCAACTCAGCATTGTGGCCGCAGCGATTGCACCAGCAGAAGACGGGAATGCCTTCACGGGCGAGGTCGCCGAGCCGAGTGGCGGCACGGTGCGCGTCGTCGAACGATATTTGCTGTTCCTTGAGCCGACCCATGTGCCTTGCTCACTCCGCGGGAAGAAAGCAGAATAAACGAAACAAAAGGTGAACAAAAGGCCTTGCAATACGCTAGCCGGCCTGGATCGAACTGCCTTGCCCGGCCGTCCGGATGAGCGCAGCGCGGACGACTCACTGGGCGAGCATTAAAAGTTATACGAATTCAAAGGATTGCTGGCTGGATCTCTGGCGGAAGTTGAGGCCGAGACCTGGCCCCGGGATACTCAGCGCCCGGCGGTCACCAACGTCATCGGACGGTCGAATACCGACAGGGCCTCGCGGATCGTGCGGCCGCGCTTGAGCGTCTCCCGGCCGGAAATCACCTGATAGTCGCACTGCTTGCCGTTCATGCGCTTGGTGACCGAAAACAGCGGGGAATCGAAGGTATGGCGGAATATCGAGAAAACGGCGACCGGCCCGTGGGAATCGACTGCGTAGTCCTTCCATTCACCCGTCGCGACCCGTCTGGAATAGACGTCGAGCAACAATCGAAATTCGTCGCGGCTGAAGAAAACCCGCTTTCGCGGGACCCGCCTCCCATTGGGAAGGCGGACCAAATTAGAGCCCGTCAATGCATCCCATCTCCCGGTTCATTTCCGGGAACTTTACAATAGGGTTACGCGGCGGCGCTAGCCCACAATATCGGCGCCGTCGTTGAAGGGGTCGGGCTCCACATAGCAGTCGATGTCGGCCAGCGTCCGATAGCAGTAGAGCGGGCGTTCGATCACGATGGGATTCTCGCGGCGGCACAGGGGTCCCTTGTCGTTGATCATCCTGATCGTGCTGCAATCAAGGCCGGTGACCGCCTCGGCCAGCATGTCCGTCGGGAGCTTATCGGTGTTGATGAAACTGGCCGTGGCTGCGCTCAGGACGTAGATCGATTCCACATTGCCGCAGCCGGCCAGCGGCAGGCACAGAGCCAGGGCCCGTACCAGGCAAGATTTGCCTAGCTTGGCCAATCCGGACCGGCAGGTTTTGGTCGCTTTCGCACTTTCGATCGATCTGTCCATGCATCACCTACCCGTTGCATCGCCCAATATCCCGCTATTCCGCGGCCGAACGGCCGGACCGTGCCGGCACCAAGGGCCGTCGGTCGGCTTGAAATCCTGGTGTTAGGCTATCAAATCCCATGCCAGCGAATGGCCGGGTCCGGCAGGCCAGGGTGTTGCGGGATCATTGCAAACACCTTAAGAGTTGCGCCGTGCCCGGACGCGGGTCCGAACCGTCGTGGCAAGAGCGACGGCCGCGCTGGGGACGGCGGAACACCGGCCGAGACGGGCCGGGTGGGGAACGCCGGTTGGTAGGGAAGTTGATCTGTGGCGGACTTATTCCAAGAAGTCGAAGAAGAACTCAGAAAAGACCGCGCCGAAGAGCTCTGGAAGAAGTACGGCAGGTTCATCATCGCGGCGGCCGTACTGGTGGTGTTGGTGACCACCGGGCAGGTGCTCTGGCGTGAATACAGCGAGCGCCAGCAGCAAGAGGCCGCACGCTCGTTTCTCGGCGCCGTCAGGCTCGCCGAAGACGGGCGAACCGATGAAGCGACCGCCGCCTTCGAAGCGCTGGCGGCAGATGGTCCGGCGGGCTACGGCACCTTGGCACGGTTTCGCACTGCGGCCCTGCTGGCCGAAAGCGGCGACGGCGAGGGCGCTCTTCAGATCTATGCGTCCCTCGCGGCAGATGCTGACCTCGGTTCGCTCTATCGCGATCTTGCCGTGCTGCTATCCGTTCTGCACCAGAGTGACAGTGGTGATCCCGGTTCATTGCTGGATCAGCTCGAGCCGCTCCGGGCGGAAAGCAACCCTTGGCGACACTCCGCAACGGAACTTGCCGCCGTCCAGCAGCTCCGCAGCGGCGACCGAGGGGCGGCCGTGGCGCTGTTGCAGGAACTGGCGGACGACCTGACCGCTCCGCAGGCGGCGCGCGCCCGTGCGGCGGAACTGTTGCGCACGCTGGAGGGGTGATGCGGCGCCAGGACCGGCCCGGTCGCTCGAAACAGCTGCTTGCAGCAATCCTGGTGCTGGCCCTGGCCGCCTGCGACTGGTTCGGCGAAACCGAAAAACCGCCGCTGCCTGGCGAACGCATTTCCGTGATGTTGTTCGAGCGCGACCTGGAACCGGATCCGAGAATCTCCGATCTGGCCGTCCGGCTGCCGCAGCAATGGGAAAACGATCGCTGGCCCCAGGCCGGGGGAGAAGCCGACCATGCCATGCACCATCTGGCGGTCAGCGACCAGATCCGTGAGGTCTGGAGCACCAGCATCGGAGCCGGCGGCGGCGACGAAGATAGGCTGATGGCGCCGCCGATCGTGGCGGAGGGCCAAGTTTATACCGTCGATATCGGTTACGAGGTTACGGCCTTCTCGGCCTCCACCGGCAAGAAGGTTTGGCAGAACGGCATGAAGGTGCCCGACGAAGACGAGGAGACCTTCGGCGGCGGCCTCGCCTATGACGATGGCCGGCTCTTTCTCACCACAGGCTTCGGTGAGATGTTCGCATTGGACGCAAAGACCGGGAACGTCGTCTGGAGCCAGGTCGTGCCAGGACCGGTACGCGCGCCGCCCACGGTCGCGAACGGGCGGGTCTTTGCGCTTACGCTGGACAACCAGATCGTGACGATCGACGGCGAGAGCGGGGAACGCTTGTGGACGCATGCCGGTTTTGCCGAGACCGCCGGTCTGCTGGGCGCCGCCAGTCCGGCCGCATCCGGCGGCACGATTGTCGTGCCCTACACATCCGGCGAAATCTATGCGCTGCGGATCGAAAACGGGCGCGTGGTCTGGTCGGACAATCTGACCGCAGTTCGGCGGGTGGACGCGCTGTCTTCAATTGCCCATATCCGCGGCCGCCCGGTGATCGATCGCGGGATGGTCTATGCGATCAGCCACTCCGGCCGAATGGTGGCGATCGATCTGCGCACCGGCGGCCGAGCCTGGGACCGCAATATCGGCGGCCTTCAGATGCCGTGGGTTGCCGGCGATTTCCTGTTCGTCCTGACAACCGACGGCGAACTGGTTGCGCTGACCCGGCGCGGTGGCCGCGTCCGCTGGGTTCAGCGCCTGCCGCGTTGGGAAAACCCCGAAAACCCCGTTGATCCCATCACCTGGGTCGGACCCGTTCTGGCGAACGACCGACTGCTCGTGGCCAGCAACAATGGCGACGTCTTGTCGATTTCCCCCTACACCGGTCAACCGATCGGGCGTATCGAAGTTTCCGAAGGCATCCGGATGGCTCCGGTGGTGGCTTCCGGGATGCTGTTTTTCCTGACCGAGGGCGGTGAGCTTATCGCGATGCGATGAGCCGCAGTGCGGAGTGGCATGTCATTCACGCTGGTCATTCTTGGCCGCCCCAATGTGGGTAAATCGACCTTGTTCAACCGGCTGGTCGGCCAGCGCTTGGCGCTGGTCGACGATACGCCTGGCGTAACCCGCGACAGACGCGAGGCGATCGGGCGGCTCGGTGATCTCGATTTCGCGGTGATCGATACGGCCGGCCTGGAAGAGGCGTTCGACGACTCCCTTGAAGCCCGCATGCGCCGTCAGACCGAGGCGGCGCTCGCTGCCTCCGACGTTGCCGTGCTGATGATCGATGCGCGGGCCGGCGTGACGCCACTTGATCGCACGTTCGCCAAATGGCTGCGCATGTCTGGCGTCCCCGTCATTCTGGTGGCCAACAAATGCGAAAGCCGCGCGGCGGACGCGGGTCTGCTCGAGGCCCACAGTCTTGGCCTCGGCGACCCCATCGCGCTATCCGCGGAACATGGCGACGGGATGGCCGACCTGTTCACGGCCCTGATGCCCTTCGGGCCCGAGCCGGCGGCGGACTCCACGGACGAAGAGGGCGCCGATGCCCAGGCGGCGGAAGGCAAGGGGCCGGTGCAACTGGCCGTCGTGGGGCGCCCCAACGTCGGCAAGTCCACCCTGATCAACCGGCTCATTGGCGAAGATCGCTTGCTGACCGGCCCGGAGGCCGGGATTACCCGAGACGCCATTGCCGTCGACTGGAAACACCGTCGGCGGCCGCTTCGGCTGGTGGACACCGCGGGCCTGCGCCGGCGCTCCAAAATAACGCAGAAGCTGGAAAAACTGTCCGCCGCCGACACCCTGAGGGCCATTCGTTTCGCCCAGGTTGTCGTGCTGGTGGTTGATGCGACGGCGCCGCTGGAAAAACAGGACCTGACGATCGCCCGACAGGTTGTCGACGAAGGACGGGCCTTGATCATCGCTGCCAACAAGTGGGATCTGGTGGCGGATCCGCGGGAGACCAGCCAGGCCATCGAAGACCGGCTGTCGACGAGCCTGCCCCAGGTTCGCGGCGTGTCGGTGGTTCCGGTGTCGGCATTGAGCGGCCACAATCTGGAGCGTCTTTGTGACGCCGTGCTGTCGATCTTCGGGCTGTGGAACAAGCGGGTTCCCACCGCCCGCCTGAACGACTGGCTGTTGCGCACGGTCGACGCCCATCCGCCACCGATGGCCAAGGGGCGGCGGCTGAAGCTGCGCTATGCGACGCAAGTCAAGGCGCGTCCGCCCACCTTCGCGGTATTCGTCTCGAGGCCCGCCGAGTTGCCCGATGCGTATGTGCGTTACCTGGTCAACGGTCTGCGCGAGGAGTTTGGCCTTGCGGGCGTTCCCATCCGCATGAATCTTCGGAAAGGCAAAAACCCCTATGCCTGAACACGGAAGGCTGACCATGTTGAAAGGTATTCCCGGAATGGCCGCGCTGGTGGTTGCCGCGGCTTTGCTGGCCGGCTGCGAGACAATGTCGATGTTCGAAGGCGATGCGACGCCCTGGGACGGCCGCTGGACAGGCCGTATGACCTTCTCTTCCGGCTACGCCAACTGTCCCCGTCGGGGCTCGGTGCAGCTTGAGATTGCCAACGGCAAGATCGACGGCAGGGTTCGCACGCAAAGAACGAACTTCGGGCTTTCCGGCCGGGTCGATCAACTGGGAAAAATCAAAAATACCTTCATCACCCAGCACAATCAGCGGGTCATCGACCTTTCTGGACAGTTCGAAGGCGACGATTTCTCTGGCCGCTGGGAAGACCTGCAACAAACCTGCCGCGGCGCGTGGGAACTGCGGCGTAGCTGACAGATCGTCGCTCAGGCCGCCACGCGTTCGCCGTTGCGCCGGCAAGCCGGTTCGGCCAGTTCAACGAACACATCAGTGACTGACTCGGGCCGTTTCAGGGCGGACGGGTCTTCACCGGGAAACGCCTGAGCCCGGAGCGCGGTTGCGACGATTCCCGGATCCACCAGGTTCGCCCGCACCGCCGTCTTGCCGACCTCGGCCGCATAGCTGGCCACCAAGTGTTCGAGCCCCGCCTTGCTCGCTGCATAGGCGGACCAATAGGCGAAGGAGCCCTGCGTGGCGCCGGTGGTCACGAAGATGGCGCGCCCGGCATCGGACTGACGCAACATGCCGTCGCATCCGCGCAGCAGACGATAATTCGCCGTCAGGTTGACCTGGACGGCGATATCCCACTGATCCGGCTCCACATGAGCGACCGGTGCCAGGCCCCCCAGGACGGCGGCGTTCCCCACCAGGATGTCAAGTTTGCCGAAGCGATCGTAGATCGACGCGCACAACGAATCGATCTCCGCGGCGTTCCGCAGATCGATCGGGGCAAGCGTCGCATTGCTTCCCGTCGCAGCCTTGATCTCGTCGTCGACCTCCTCCAGCCCGCCGACGGTACGCGCAACGAGGACCACTTGCGCTCCTTCCTTGGCGAACCGGACGGCGACGGCTGCGCCGATCCCGCGACTGGCGCCGGTGATCAATGCGATCCGACCGGCGAGCCGGCCTTCGGCCATCACGCGGTCTCCGCAAGCAACGAGAGTTGGCGGACCGGGGCTTCGCCGTCCTGGTCGGTTAGCCGGATCGGATACTCGCCGGAGAAACAGGCGTCGCAATAGTGGGGCCGGTCCGGGTCGCGGCCATGCAGGCCCATGGCCCGGTAGAGTCCGTCCATCGACAGGAAGGCGAGACTGTCAGCCTTGATCAGGTCGCGCATGCCTTCGATGTCGAGCCTTGCAGCCAGGAGCTTGCTGCGTTCCGGCGTGTCGACGCCGTAGAAACAGGAATTCGTCGTCGGCGGACTGGAGATGCGCATGTGCACCTCCCGGGCGCCGGCGGCGCGGACCATTTCGACGATCTTTTTCGAGGTCGTGCCGCGGACAATGGAATCGTCCACCAGCACCACGCGTTTGCCGGCGATGTACTGACGGTTGGTGTTGTGTTTCAGCTTTACGCCCAGATGGCGGATCTCGTCCGTGGGTTCGATGAACGTGCGCCCCACATAGTGGTTCCGGATGATGCCGTATTCGAACGGGCTGCCGGCTTCGGCGGCATAGCCGATCGCCGCTGGCACGCCCGAATCGGGGACAGGGACGATCACGTCGGCTTCCACCGGTGCCTCGCGGGCCAGCTCTGCGCCGATCCGCTTGCGCGCCTCGTAGACCGATGTCCCTTCCACGATGCTGTCAGGTCGTGAGAAATAGATGTACTCGAACACGCAGAACCTGTTCTCGACGGGCGCGAAGGGTCTGAGGCTGTTCACACCGTGACTGTTGATGACGACGATCTCGCCGGGCTCCACATCGCGGACACGTTCGGCCCCGATGATGTCCAGAGCGCAGCTTTCCGACGCCAAAATGTGGGCGTCGCCGAGCCGACCCAGAACCAGCGGCCGTACGCCGAAAGGATCACGGACTCCGATGACCGCATCGTCCACCAGCGCGACCAGGGAGTAGGCCCCTTCCACTCGTCTGAGCGCGCCGACCAGACGGTCCACGACCGTTCCGCTCGAGGTCGCCATCAGGTGAATGATGATTTCGGTATCGGTGGTCGACTGGAAGATACAGCCGCACTTGACCAGTTCGCGTCGCAGCGCCTGGGCGTTGGTCAGGTTGCCGTTGTGGGCGACGGCAAAACCGCCGAACTCGAGCTCGGCGAACAGGGGCTGGACGTTCCTCAACAGCGGCGCGCCGGTGGTGGAATAGCGGTTGTGGCCGATCGCGGCATGGCCGCGAAGCTTGTCCATCACCGACTTTTCGCTGAAGACGTCGCCGACATGGCCGATGTCTCGGTGCTGGTGATACTGCATCCCGTCGAAAGAGACGATCCCGGCCGCCTCCTGGCCCCTGTGCTGCAGGGCGTGCAGTCCGAGGGCCGCATGGGCGGCGGCGTCGCCGGCGGCGTGAATGCCGAAGATCCCGCATTCCTCGCGCAGCTTGTCGTCGTCGGCAGCGGGCCAGCCGGAGCTTCTATCTGGAGTCATGGTGCCAGGATCCGTTTCTATTCAGCCTGCTCGATGAGCGATTCCATATTGCGCCGTTCGTGTTCCGCATAGGACGGCGCCTTCTCCCGGCCGTCCGCCGGCGCAACGGGCTCTGGCTGGGTCAGGCGGCGATAGGCCTCTTCGGCGTCGATGGCCAGGCTGACCCCGTCGCGGACGCGGGCGATCGCGTCGCGGAGGTCCCGGGTCTCCTCGGCCGGGATGGCCGCGAGCAGCAGATCGGAGCCGACGGCCACCAGCGGTAACGAGCGCGCTTCCAAGACAGGCTCGGGCAGGTGTTCGTCGGTCAGGAAGAAGACCAGCAGTATGAAACCGAGGCAAACCAGAAAAGCGCCACGCGCCAGGCCGAACAGGAACCCCAGCGCGCGGTCCAGCGGACCTATGGCGCTGTCCTTGACGCCGCTGGCCAGATAGCTGCTGATCAGGGTCAGCAGGACGAGGATGACCACGAATACGACGGACATGGTGCCGAGCCGGGCCACCAGCTCGATGTCGGTCAACTGCAGGGCGTAGGGCAGGGCGTGCGGATAGGCGAAATAGGTGATCGCCGCCGCGCCGACCCAGGCGCCGATCGACAGGATCTCCCGGACAAAACCACGCACATAGGCCAGCAGCCCGGATAGCACCAGGACGGCCATGACCACAAGGTCAAGCCAGGTCACGGGAAGGTTGCCCAGAAACTCGTCCATCTATCCGCCAATCGCTCGCTGTCGGTCGCCACCGGCCGACGCGAAATACTCCATCAATGCCTGCAGATCGGTGATCTCGATCAAACCGATCTCGCCCTGCCGCTGGCGCCGGTCGGCCCCGGCCTGACGGTGCTTGGGCACCAGCGCGGTGTCAAAGCCCAGCTTTGCGGCCTCCTTCAGTCGGGCGTCCGCCTGTGACACGGCACGAACCTCACCCGACAGGCCAATTTCGCCGAATACCACCGTCTCCATGGCCATGGCCGTTCCCATCTGGGAGGACACCAGGGCCGCGGCGACGGCTAGGTCGGCGGCCGGCTCGGTAATCCGCATGCCGCCAGCGACGTTTAAATAAACGTCGTTGCCCGCCAATGAAAGCCCCCCGCGTGCCTCCAGGACCGCCAGCACCATCGCCAGCCGGCCCGAATCCCAGCCAACCACGGCGCGACGCGGCGTTGCCAGGGCGCTGGGCGCGACCAGAGCCTGGATCTCCACCAGCATCGGCCGGGACCCTTCGATCCCGGCGAAAACGGCGGCACCGGACACATCGCCCTGTCGATTCGCCAGGAACAGGGCGGAGGGATTGACCACCTCCAGAAGCCCCCGGTCGGTCATTTCGAAGACGCCGATCTCGTCCGTCGGGCCGAAGCGGTTCTTGACCGCCCGCAGGATCCTGAACTGGTGTCCCCGGTCGCCTTCGAAATACAGAACCGTATCAACCATGTGCTCCAGGACGCGGGGACCGGCGATCGTGCCCTCCTTGGTGACATGGCCGACGATCAGAACCGCGGTCCCCCGGCGTTTGGCGACCCGGATCAATTCCTGGGCGCAGGCTCTGACCTGGGCCACGGTTCCCGGTGCCGATTCCAACGCGTCCACATACATCGTCTGGATCGAATCGATGACGGCAATCCGCGGCCCGTCGTCCCGGTCCAGGCTCGCTGCGATGTCGCGGATCGACGTCGCCGCGGCCAGTTCAACCGCCGCGTCGGTCACGCCAAGGCGCTGCGCTCGCATCCGAACCTGGTCGATCGCCTCCTCGCCGGAGACATAGGCAACCGCGCTCTGCCGGGACAGGCGCGCCGCGACCTGCAGCAACAGTGTCGACTTGCCGATCCCCGGATCGCCGCCGATCAACAAAACCGAGCCGTCGACCAGACCGCCTCCGGTAACGCGGTCGAATTCGTCTATCCCGGACACCTGCCGGCGGGCAGGCTCACTTTGGCCTTGCAGGGGTACGAACGACACCGGCCGGCCGCCGCCACTTCCCGCCCGTGCCTTGCCGCCGATCGGTGGTCCGGACTCGACGTTTTCTTCGACGATCGTGTTCCACTCATTGCACGTGTCGCACCGACCCAGCCACCGCGTCGAAACGGCGCCGCAGGCTTGGCAGACGTAACGGGAACGGGACTTCGCCATTCAGGCCGCCGTCGGTTGCCGGGGCGGGCCGACGCCAAGCGCAGGCGATGCGCTAAAGGCGGCGGACTTCCATTTTGATCGGCCCTTCGATCCGCCCGTGGATGAATTGGTCCACATACTCATTGCTCGCGCTGTCCACGGTGGCGGTGTCACCCTGCCAGATGATCTTGCCCCGGTAGAGCATAGCGATTCGATCCGAGATGACGCGCGCGCTGGACATGTCATGGGTAATCGTAATTCCGGTTGCCCCGATCTCGCGCGTGACCTTGGCGATGAGCTTGTTGATGATGTCGCCCATGATGGGGTCGAGTCCCGTCGTCGGCTCATCGAAAAAAATGATCTCCGGATCGATGGCGATGGCGCGGGCCAGCCCGACGCGCTTGCGCATGCCACCGGACAGTTCCGCCGGCCAGATGCTTGCCACTTCTTCGCCCAGGCCCACCTGCGCGAGCTTTTCCATCGCCCGGTCCCGTGCCTTGCGGGGCGACATCCCTTTGCCCTGGACCAGACCGAAGGCGACGTTTTCCCAGACGGTCATCGAATCGAACAGCGCGGCGTTCTGGAACAGCATGCCGATCCGGGAGTTGACGCGTTCGCGTTCGCGTCCGGACAGGCGCAGAAGCGACTGGCCGTCGATCTGAATATCGCCTTCATCGGGTATGAGAAGGCCAAGGATGCATTTGATGGTGACCGACTTGCCGGTTCCCGAGCCGCCAATGATCACCACCGACTCGCCCGGCATGACGTCCAGGTTCATCCCGTCCAGCACCGTCTTTTCGCCGAACCGCTTGACGACGTTCGACATTAGGATCTTGGGTGTCGTCGACTCGCTCATGTTCCGAAGAACAGCTCCGTGATCATGTAATTCGAGGTCAGGATCAGGATCGATGCCGAGACCACAGCATTCGTGGTTGCGGCGCCGACGCCCTGGGCGCCGCCACGGGAATAGTAGCCGTTGTAGCAGCCCATCAGGGCGATGATGAACCCGAACACGGATGCCTTTACCAGTCCGGAGAACACGTCAATGAATTCAAGGAAATCGAGCGTGTTCTTAAGATAGGAGGCGGGGTTGAAGCCAAGCTTGTAGACACCGACCAGATAACCGCCGAAGACGCCGATGATATCTCCCACGAGGACCAGCAGCGGGAGCATGGCGAGGCCGGCAATAAGGCGCGGCGCGACCAGGTATTTGTACGGGTTGGTCGAAAGCGTTTCCAGGGCGTCGATCTGTTCGGTCACCCGCATTGTGCCCAGTTCGGCTGCCATGGCCGCGCCGACGCGCCCGGCGACCATCAGACCGGCAAGCACCGGACCAAGTTCGCGGGTCATGGACAACACGACGACGGTGGCGACGGCACCCTCGGCGGAAAATCGCGCAAAGCCCGTATAGGACTGCAGCGCCAGCACCATGCCGGAGAACAGGGTGGTCAGACCGACCACCGGCAACGAATAGTAGCCGATATCCAGGCATTGCCGGCCCAACAGGCGAAAATAGAAAGGCGGCCGGACGGAATGGGTGAGCCCGTGGAAACAGAAACTGCCGAGTCGGCCAGTCGCTTCAAGGAAGCCTAGGAACGCGCGCCCGATTGGGCGTACCGGATTCATGCATTGCCCCCGATGTAGGATCGTTTGTGGCGCTGGCCGAGCGCGGTGAGGATCTCATACGAAATGGTGCCCGCCCGTTGCGCAACGCTGTCGACGTCGTTCATGGGCCCGATCAGGTCGACCGGGTCGCCCGTCACGGCCGACGGCACGTCGCTCACATCCAGCGTAACCAGGTCCATCGAGACGCGACCGATTACCGGCACCGCAGTGTTTCCAATGAAGGCCTCCCCCACACCGCTGAGAGATCGCAGGTACCCGTCCGCGTATCCGACGGCGATGGTGGCCACCCGGGTTGGCCCTGCTGCGCGGTAGGTCGCACCATATCCAACGGTCTGGGGGGCGTCAACGTGCCGAATTTGCAGGATTTTTGCCGTCAGCCGGACCACCGGCCGCATCGGATTGGGAGCCGAATCGTCCGGTCGTCCGCCATAAAGGCAGATACCCGGGCGAACCAGATCGAAAAGAAAGTCAGCGCCCAGAAAGATCCCACTGGAAGCGGCGAGGGAGCGCGGCGCCGGCGGCAATCGGCCGCTTATCCCTTCGAACCGCGCCAGTTGTTCGCGGTTGAGGGGGTGATCAGGGGTATCGGCGCAGGCCAGGTGGCTCATCATGTACTGGCAGGGGATTCCCGCCATGCGATCCGGCTCGGTCGCAAGGGTATCGGCTTCGTCCCGGGGAAGACCCAGCCTCGACATGCCGGTATCCAGCTGGATGGCGGCGGGCAGAGGCTGTTCGGAGTGGCAGTACCGGGACCACAGCTCGACTTGGCCCAGGCTGTTGAGGGTCGGTAGAAGACGGTGTTCGCGGTAGACCGTGGGCTCTCCCGGCATGGGGCCGTTGAGGACGACGATCTCGGCCTGCGGCACCAGCGCCCGCATTGCGATTCCCTCGTCCAGTGTCGCGATGAAGAAGGTCTCGCACCCGGCTGCTGCCAGAGCCGGTACGAGCCGGGACGCGCCGAGTCCGTAGGCGTCGGCTTTGGCCACCGCGGCGCAGCGTGCGGGCCGCGCGCGGTCAGCCAGCAGGCGGTAATTGGCGACGACGGCATCGATATCGATCGTCAGAGCCGTCGTCGCGTAGGACGGTTCGCTCACCTCAGAACGCGTCCGCGCCGTGATGGGTCTCGAGATCGGCAAATTTGGTCAGCGCGCCGTTGAAATACAGGCTGATCGACCCGGTCGGGCCATGCCGCTGCTTTGAAATGATCACCTCTGCCGTCTTCTCCACTTCCTTGAGCCGGTCGTGCCATCGCTCCATGCGATCCTCGAACCTCGAGATATCCTCATCGACCCGACGCAACGGCTCACCCTTCTCAAGATAATACTCTTCCCGGAAGATGAACATGACCACATCCGCGTCCTGTTCGATCGACCCCGATTCCCGCAGGTCGGAGAGCTGCGGCCGCTTGTCCTCGCGCTGCTCCACCGCGCGGGACAGCTGGGAAAGCGCCAGCACGGGCACGTCGAGTTCCTTGGCCAGTGTCTTCAGGCCCCGGGTGATCTCCGAGATTTCCTGCACCCGGCTGTCTGACCGGCGGTCCGGCGTGGCCTGCACGAGCTGGAGATAGTCCACCACGATGAGCTCAAGACCGTGCTGCCGTTTGATCCGTCTGGCCCGTTGGCGAAGCTGCGAAATCGAGAGGGCAGGGGTGTCGTCGATGAACAGCGGCACGCGCGCCAGCTCCTGCGCGGCGAGCGCAATCTGTCCGAACTCCTCGGTGTCGATTTCACCGCGACGGACCTTGTCGGACGGCACCTCCGACCGCTCGGCCACGACGCGGCTGGCCAGCTGTTCTGCCGACATTTCCAGGGAGAAGAAAAGGACGCGGCCGCCTTCGACCGTCTCGCGGCCGCTGCTGTCTTCAATCTTGCGGAAAGCCGAAGCGGCGTTGAATGCGATGTTCATGGCCAGCGCGCTCTTACCCATGGCTGGTCTGCCGGCCAGGATGATGAGGTCCGAGTTGTGGAGGCCGCCGAGCTTCTTGTCGAGGTCGTGAAACCCCGACGTGACGCCGACCACGTGGCTGTCGCGGCGGAAAGCCTCCTCGGCCGCCATCAGGGCCCGTTTCGCCGCCGCGCCCAGATCCATGACCCCCCGGTCGAGCTCGCCGACAGTGGCCAGGTCGTACAGCCGTTGTTCGGCCCGGGCGATCTGAAGCTCTGCGTCATCTTCGATGACCTGGTCATAGGCGTCGTTGACGACGTCTTCGCCCAGGCTGATCAGTTCCCGCTTGAGATGCAGGTCCTTGATGATGGCGCCGTAGTCCCGCGCGTTGATGATGGTGACAACGTTGCTGGCCAGGTCGATCAGATAGCCAGGACCGCCGGCCGCCTCGATGGACTCGTCCTGCTCGAGATAGTGGCGCAGGGTCTCCGGCTTGGCGACCTGGCCCAGCTCCAACATCTTCTCGATGGCGGCGTAGATTTTGCGATGGGCGGGCGCAAAGAACTGCTCGGACGTGAGCTGCTCGGAGACCTGCTCATAGGCTCGGTTGTTGCGAAGGATCGCCCCCAGTAAGGCCGCTTCCACTTCGAGATTGTGGGGCGGCTCACGCATCAGCGCGGCGGGCGTCGGGGGCTCTTCATGGAAGGCGGCAACGGAATGATCGCGAACTGAACTCACCATGTGGAAGAACCTATGACAGCGGGGCCGAGAACGTCCATCGAACGATGCATGTGAAAAAGGTGGATATCGGGAACGAGCTGAACTAATCCGAACGACGGCCGTCAGGTCTTGCTCGGTATCGGCGAAAAAAATGGCGCGTTCAAGGCAATGAACGCGCCATCCCAAATTCGTACCAAACTCAGCCCTAATGCTCGGTCGGTTTTTCCTCCGAGCCCGCCTCGGTCTCGGCCTTGGGCTCTTCATCTGTTGCCGATTCGGCCTCGGTCGCGTCGGCTTCCGCTTCGGGTGCAGCCGCTTGTTCAGAGGCTGCGCGCCGTTCGGGACGCTGGACTGACTGTTCTGCTTCTTGTTCGGCAAGAGTCTGGACGGCCGGCAATCCGCGGGCGACTCGGTCGGCCTGTGCCGCCGCTTCCTCCTCGGACTGAGCAACGTTGACCGAAATTGCCACGCTGACCTCGGGGTGCAGCCGGATACGGAGCTCGAAAACACCGAGCGTTTTCACCGGGCGGTCCAGCAGGACCTGACCCTTATGAACGGAGAAACCCGCTTCGGTCACGGCGTTGGCAATGTCGCGCGCATTCACCGATCCGTAGAGCTGGCCGGAGTCGGACGCCGCACGAATCAAAATGACCGTTAGGCCTTCCAGCTTGCCGGCGATGCCGTCGGCTTCGGTTTTGCGCTCTAGATTGGTGGCCTCCAGTTGGGACCGTTCCTGCTCGAAACGCTTGCGATTGGCTTCGGTTGCTCGCAACGCCATCCTTTTGGGCAGCAGGAAGTTCCGCGCATAGCCCGGCTTGACGGTGACCTCGTCACCCATCTGGCCGAGATTCTCGACGCGTTCCAGAAGTATCACTTGCATCGGTCTGGCCCTCCTAGCGAATGACGTAGGGCAGCAAGGCCAGGTAACGGGCCCGCTTGATCGCCTTTGCCAGGAGACGCTGCTTCTTGGCCGACACAGCCGTTATTCGGCTGGGCACGATTTTACCGCGCTCGGACAGGAAACGCTGCAGCGTCTTGATGTCCTTGTAGTCGATTTGCGGTGCGTTCGGTCCCGAGAAAGGGCAGGTCTTCCTGCGCCGGAAGAACGGCCGTCGCCCGCCGCCGGGTCTGGGTGCTGCCATTACTCTTCTCCTTTCCCGGCATCGGCCGCCGGTTCGGCAGCCTTGGCGGTCTCGGCCGTGGCGGCCTCACTGTCCGGGCGCGCCGCCTTCTCCTCCGGTGGCCCCCGCCGGCCACCGCGATCGGATGAATCGAAACGGCCGCCGCGCGATCCGCGATCTCGGTCGTCACGGCGCTGCATGACGATGCTGGGCGTCTCTGGCAGGTCATCCGTGCGCACCGTCAGGTAGCGCAGCACATCCTCATTCAGGCCCATATTGCGCTCCATTTCGAGGACCGCTTCGGACGGCGCATCGAAGTTCAGGAGCACGTAGTGTCCTTTGCGGTTTTTCTTGACGCGATAGGCGAGATTGCGAAGACCCCAATACTCGCGACGCGATACCTGACCGCCGGCCTCCGTCAGGATCCCGGCGAACTGATCCGTCAGGGCCTCGACCTGCGCGGCCGAGATGTCCTGACGAGCAATCATGACGTTCTCGTAGTTTGGCACCGGTGCCAACTCCCTTCGGCTGTTGTCGGGCCAGCGCAGTACCCATTCCATGGAACGGATCTGCCGCCTGGCCCTAGCCGCCCGTTTGACGAGGTCAACGACCCGGTCGTGACGCGGACGGCAAGGAGCTATGTAAAGTACCGGACGGCGCAAGTATCGCCGGCTCCGGCGTTGGATCGGCCGGGGTTATAGCGGCGTTCCATCCACAGATAAAGCCTGAATTTGCCCCCCGTCTTGACTTGATGGGCAAGGCCGCTATGACGGTGGGTCAATGATCCACCAACCCGCCCAAAAGGCGGGCTGGAAGAACAGGGACAATCCTTCATGATCCGAGCTTTCGTATTCCCCGGCCAGGGGTCGCAGGCGGTCGGTATGGGGCAGGCGTTGGCAGAGGCCTTCCCAGAGGCGCGCCTGGTCTTCGAGGAAATCGACGACGCGCTAGAACAAAACCTGTCACGTCTAATGTTTCAGGGCCCGGCTGAAGATCTCACGCTGACGGAGAACGCGCAGCCGGCGCTGATGGCGGTCAGCATGGCGGCGCTGCGTGTCATCGAGGCCCAGGGCGAAGTGCAGACGACCACACTTGCCTCGTTCGCTGCCGGGCATTCGCTGGGCGAATACTCAGCCCTTGCGGCCGTCGGCGCTTTCGAGATCGGCCAGGCGGCGAAACTGCTGAAACTCAGAGGACAGGCAATGCAGCGGGCGGTCCCGGTCGGCGAAGGAGCCATGGCGGCCATCCTCGGCCTGGATCTGGAAGCGGTCAGTCGGGTCGCCGAGGAGGCCGCACAGGGCGAAATCTGTGCCGCGGCGAACGACAACGCCCCGGGCCAGATCGTGGTCAGCGGTAATGCTTCGGCGGTGGAAAGGGCGGTGGAGATCGCCAAAGATAATGGCGCGCGACGTGCCATGATGTTGGACGTGTCGGCACCGTTCCATTGTGCTTTGATGGCGCCCGCGGCCGAGGCCATGGACGAGGCCCTTGCCAAGGAAACGATCGCCGCGCCGGCCATACCGATCGTGGCAAACGTCACTGCGGAGCTGGCAAACCGGCCCGACGAATTCCGACGACTGTTGGTGGATCAGGTGTGTGGCATGGTGCGCTGGCGCGAAAGCATGCTTCGCATGAAGGAACTGGGGGTCGAGTCTGTGATCGAGATCGGGTCGGGCAAAGTTCTGTCGGGCCTGATGAAACGGATAGACCGCGAAATTGGTAGCCTGAACGTTGAGACGCCCGATGACATCGAGGTGTTTCTCAAATCGCTCTAGGACAGGCCACGAGCCTGGCGCAACTGACTGAAAGGATGCCGTGAATGTTTGATCTCAGCGCAAAGTCTGCCCTGGTGACGGGGGCATCCGGGGGAATTGGCGGCGCGATTGCCCGGGCATTGCACGCCCAGGGCGCCACCGTCGCGCTATCGGGAACCAGAACGGATGCACTTGAAGGACTGGCCGCTGAGCTTGGCGACGGAACGGTCGTCGTACCGGCCAACCTGTCGGATCCAGAGAGCCCGGCGCGCCTCGTCCAGGATGCGGAAGGGGCGTTGGGCGCGATCGACATCCTGGTCAACAATGCCGGCCTCACGCGCGACGGCTTGGCCATGCGGATGAAGGACGACGAATGGCAGGCCGTCATCGACGTCAATCTGTCCGCGGCATTCAAGACTGCGCGGGCCACGTTGCGCGGCATGATGAAACGGCGCTGGGGGCGCATCATCGGAATCAGCTCGCTGGTGGGCGTTATGGGCAATCCGGGACAGGCGAACTATGCCGCGTCGAAGGCCGGCTTGATCGGTTTTTCCAAAGCCCTGGCGTGGGAAGTCGCCTCACGCGGGATCACGGTGAACTGCGTCGCGCCGGGCTATGTGGAATCCGCCATGACCGACGGACTTGGCGAGCGGCTCGAGAGCGAAATCGCAAATCGCGTGCCGCTCGGCCGGTTGGGGACTCCGGACGAGGTCGCGGCGGCGGTCGTCTATCTGGCGTCGGAAGAAGCCGCCTATGTGACCGGCCAGACGGTTCATGTAAATGGCGGCATGGCCATGATTTGACGGCGTCGCGCCGTCGGTGTTGGCACCCGTTTTCGGCCCGAGAATCCCGGGTTGGCAACGGATTGTGAAGTGTGGTAGGGAAGCGCGCCGTCGGGTAAGGCGGCACGTTTGCCCATGCATGTTTGGGCGCGTCACGACGTTTCAACGCGTGGGAAAAATCCCAATAAATCGAAGGACTAATACAAGATGAGCGATGTTGCGGATCGCGTCAAAAAGATTGTGGTAGAGCATTTGGGCGTAGACGAAAGCAAAGTCTCAGACGGCGCCAGCTTTATCGACGATCTGGGTGCGGATAGTCTGGATACCGTGGAGTTGGTTATGGCGTTCGAGGAGGAGTTCGGTTGCGAAATCCCCGATGATGCGGCGGAGAAGATCCTGACCGTGAAGGACGCGATCAACTTCATCGAGGAGCACGTTAGCTGACCCGTTTGTTGCGGGTTCCCGTGTCATGAGAAGAGTTGTGGTGACGGGCGTCGGCGCGCTAACGCCGCTGGGCGTCGGGACCGACATTACCTGGAACAGGCTGATCAACGCTGAATCGGGGATCAACGCGATTCAGACGTTCGACGTGTCTGACCTGCCAGCCAAGATCGCCGGCCAGATGGCCCCGGGCGAAACCGCCCATGGCGGCTGGAACATCGACGATTGGGTCGATCGGAAAGATCAGCGCAAGATGGATACCTTTATCGCTTACAGCATGGCGGCAGCCATCCTGGCGGTAGAGGACTCCGGTTGGGGACCGACAGACGAAGCGGCGTGCGATCGGACGGGCGTCATGATCGGCTCGGGGATCGGCGGCCTGTCAGGCATTGCGGCCGGCACACTGCTTCTCGAGGAGAAAGGCCCCCGGCGGCTGACACCGTTCTTCATTCCAGCCAATCTGATCAATCTTGCCTCCGGGTTCATCTCGATCAAGTTCGGCTTCAGAGGGCCGAACCACTCTGTTGTGACCGCCTGCGCCACCGGCGCTCATGCGATCGGCGACGCGGCGCGTCTGATCATGCTCGACGACGCTGACGTGATGGTCGCCGGCGGCACGGAAGCGGCGATCTGCCGGCTCGGCATCGCCGGATTTGCCGCAGCCCGGGCGCTTTCGACCGGATATAACGATCGACCCGAGGAAGCGTCGCGGCCCTGGGACAAGGGACGCGACGGATTTGTTATGGGCGAGGGCGCGGGCGTCGTGGTTCTGGAGGAGCTCGAGCACGCCAAAGCCCGCGGCGCCAAGATCTATGGCGAGGTGTTGGGGTACGGCCTTTCGGGTGATGCGAATCACATCACAGCGCCGGCGGATGACGGCAACGGCGGCTTCCGGGCCATGCAGGCCGCGCTGAATCGCGCAGAACTGAACCCGGAGCAGATCGACTACATCAATGCGCACGGAACTTCGACGCCGCTCGGCGACGAGATCGAACTTGGCGCGGTGAAACGCCTGTTTGGCGAACACGCCTACAAGCTCTGCATGTCCTCGACGAAGTCGGCGATTGGCCACCTGCTGGGCGCGGCCGGCGCGGTCGAGGCGCTGTTCTGTCTCAAAGCGATGGAAACCGGCGTCGTGCCGCCGACGCTCAACTTGCACGACCCTTCAGATGGTTGCGACATCGATCTGGTGCCTTTGGAAGCGAAAGACCATAAGATCGAATATGCGATGTCGAACTCTTTCGGTTTCGGCGGGACCAACGCGTGTCTGATTTTCGGGCCAGCACCTTGACGCCGGGGGCTGGCGTGATCCTGAGCCCTGGGGATGCGCCGCACCTTTAGAATCCTATTCGGAGTTTCGCTTGCCGGCATCGTGGTCGCCGGTGCCGTCGCCATGTGGGCCTACGCCATCTATACGGGCCCCGGGCCACTGGTCGAGCCGACCACGCTGGTGATCTCTCCCGGTGCCGGGTTGCGACCGATCGCGGCGCAGCTCGAAAAGGCGGGCGTCATTCGAAATCCATTCATTTTTCTTGTCGCCGCGCGCCTTGAAGGTCGCCACACCGCGCTGAAAGCGGGCGAATACGCTTTCGACCCCTACATCAGCCAAAAGGCCGTCCTGGCGAAGCTGGTACAGCACGACACCGTTGTCCGCCGGGTCACCATTCCCGAGGGCCGAACCAGCGTTGAGATCATCACGTTGCTGGAGGAGGCCGAGGGACTGACCGGCATTATCGAGAATCTTCCAAACGATGGCACTTTGCTGCCGGAGACCTATCACTATGCACTCGGCGACACCCGGGTCGGCGTCATCGAACGCATGCAGGCCGAGATGGCGCGCACCCTGGACGAACTCTGGCGCGTTCGCATGGACGGGTTGCCGTTTGATGACAAGGCCGACGCGCTGGTCCTTGCCTCTATCGTGGAAAAGGAGACCGCAGTCCCGGAAGAGCGCCCCCGGATCGCGGCGGTATTCATCAACCGCCTGCGGCGCAACATGCGGCTGCAGTCGGATCCGACGGTCGTGTATGCGTTGACGGGCGGCGGGGGGCCGCTGGGCCGAGAGGTGACACGGCTGGATCTGCAGACCGACCATCCCTACAACACCTATATGTACCCCGGACTGCCACCGGGCCCTATCTCCAACCCCGGGCGGGCGTCCATCGAAGCCGTGCTCAACCCGCTTATCACCGAAGAGCTCTATTTCGTCGCAGACGGCACCGGCGGACATGCTTTCGCGAAGACGCTGGACGAGCACAACCGGAACGTGGCCCGGTGGCGTCAGTTTCAGCGTCGGAATGGAAAGGTGGAGTAGCGGACTTCGGCCCGCGTTCGCGACCGGCGCGCTTGTTGCCCGGCATGCGGCCGGATATATAACCGGGCATTGCTCCAACCGGAAAAAGGTGGGCCGGTGTCGCTGTCAAGTATGACCGGATATGCCCGCGCTGCGGGTCAGGAACCGGACACAAGCTGGGTGTGGGAAGTCAGAAGCGTTAACGGGAAGTCGCTGGATCTGCGAGTTCGGGTGCCCTCCGGTTGGGAATGGTTGGATCCGGAAGCGCGTTCCCGGGGACAAAAACGCTTCAATCGCGGTTCCTTCGTCATGTCGCTCGACGTTCGCCGTTCGCCGGGCGCCCAGTCGATGCAGGTCAACACCGATCTGCTGGAAGAGCTGATCAGACAGTGCAGCGGCGGCGTGCCGGGTACTGCCGATGAGCCGCCGCGGCTGGACGTTCTCCTGACCGTTCGCGGCGTCGTGGAACCGGTCGACGAAAAGACCGCCGGGCAGGAGGACGACGCGCTGCGTGCCGCCGTAATTGCGACGCTGGACGAGGCGCTGGAGGGGCTGAGGGCCGCACGCGGCGAGGAAGGGGCCAGGCTCCAAACCCTCCTGACCGAGCAGGTGACCGCCATCGAGGCGCTTTGCAAGCAGGCAGCCGACCTGGCGGCGGCGCAGCCCGACGCATTGCGGGAGCGGGTGCGTACCCAGGTGGAGATGCTGATCGAAGCCTCGGCGACCTTCGACGAGGCGCGGCTGACGCAGGAGGCAGCCTTGCTGGCAGCCAAAGCCGACGTCCGCGAGGAAATCGATCGGCTGCTGGCCCACGTGGCCGCGGCTCGTGACCTCCTCGGCAAGGGCGGGGTCGTGGGGCGCAAGCTCGAGTTCCTTAGTCAGGAATTTAACCGTGAGGCGAATACACTGTGTTCCAAATCGGCCGATATCGAGCTGACGCGCGTCGGACTGGCCCTAAAAGCGGCGATCGACCAATTCCGCGAACAGGTCCAGAATATCGAATAAGGGTCACCTAATATGTCGGAACCGTTCCACATCAAGCGCAGGGGATTGATGCTGGTGCTGTCGTCACCGTCCGGGGCCGGCAAGTCCTCCATTGCGCGACGCATCATCGACAACGATCCGAACATAGCCCTGTCCGTCTCGGTCACCACCCGCGCCAAACGCCCCGGCGAAGTCGACGGCGTCGATTACCACTACATCGACAAGGTGGAATTCGACCTTATGCGCAATCGCGGCGAGTTGCTGGAAAGCGCGAAGGTTTTCAACAATTACTACGGAACACCACGCAAGCCGGTCGAACAGGCACTCGAAGATGGCAAGGATGTCCTGTTTGACATCGACTGGCAGGGCACGCAGCAACTCGAGGAGACGGCCCAGCACGACCTGGTCACCGTCTTCATCCTGCCGCCCAGCACGACCGACCTGGAGCGGCGTCTCAAGGCTCGGGCGCAGGATCCGCCTGAGGTGGTGGCGAAGCGCATGGACAAGGCCGCAGACGAGATGAGCCACTATCCCGAATACAGCTACATCATCGTCAATCGGGACCTGGAAGAAAGCGTGCGCCTTGTCTCCGCCATCCTGACCGCGGAGCGCTTGAAGCGCGACCGTCAGTCGGGCTTGTCGGACTTCGTCAAGGGGCTCCGCGAAGGTTACTGAACGTCCGCGTCAGCCTGGCGAAAGCGGCGATATCCAGCTCTTCCGCCCGACGCGTGGGGTCGATCTGCGAGGCGGTCAGGAGTTTTTCGACGTCAACGCCAAGCGGCCGCAGGGCGCGCCGCAGCATCTTTCGGCGCTGGCCGAACGCCGCAGCGGTGACTTTCTGCAGATCTTCAAGGCTGCATGCATGGGGCTGGTCTTTCGACGGCACCAGGTGAACAACGGCGCTATCGACCTTGGGTGGCGGCGTGAAGGCGCGGGCGGGGAGCGTCATCGACATCTCGGTCCGGCACCGCCAGTTGGCGAGGACGGCCAACCGACCGTAGGCCGGATCGCCCGGTTTGGCCGTGATCCGCTCGGCCACCTCCTTCTGGAACATCAGGGTGAAGGACTGGAAATGCTCGGCCACCGCCATCCAGCTGGTCAACAGCGCCGTTGCTACGTTGTATGGCAGGTTCGCCACAACCCGCCGCGGCGGCTGGCCCAATCGGGCGATATCGACCTTCTGGGCGTCGCCTTCGACAACCGTCAGGCGGTCCTCTGCGACTGCCTGCAGGCCCTGCAGAGCGGCGACACACCGCGGATCGCGCTCGATTGCGATGATCTGTGTAGCGCCGGCCGACAACAGCGCCCGCGTTAGGCCCCCGGGACCGGGACCGACCTCGATGGTCGTGCCTTTTGCCAGGTCGCCCGCTGTCGCGGCGATCTTGCCGGTCAAGTTCAGATCAAGCAGGAAATGCTGCCCCAACCGCTTGCGTGCGGAAAGTCCATGTTCGGCGATGACGGTGCGCAGAGGCGGCAACCGGTCGAGGGCGTCACGCAAGGGTGCGCTCGGCATACCGTATCCTGTTTTCCGCCATTCCGGCGGCCAGCCGGATGGCCTGGATCAGGCTTTCGGGATTGGCCAACCCGCGTCCCGCGAGGTCAAGCGCCGTCCCGTGATCCGGCGACGTCCGGATGAATGACAATCCCAGCGTCACATTCACCCCGCTCCAGAGATCCAGGGTCTTCAACGGGATCAGCGCCTGATCGTGATACATGCACAAAACCGCATCATAGTGCGCTCGCGCATCGGCATGAAACAGCGTGTCCGCGGGAAATGGACCGTCGGCCTTGACCTTTTGGGCCCGCAGGGATTCCACGGCCGGTCCAATGATCTCCAGCTCCTCCCGCCCGAGTGTTCCGTCTTCTCCTGCGTGCGGATTGAGCGCGGCGACCGCGAGGCGCGGATCGTCGATGGCAAAGTCCTGCTTCAGGCCGGCCGCGAGGGTGAGGCCTGTCTTGACAATAGCGTCTTTCGAAAGGGCCGACGCGACCGACGCCAGGGGCAAATGAATCGTGACAGGAACGACCCGGAGGTCGGGGCCGGCTAGCAACATGACCGGACGATGGTGCGGGCCGGACAGTTGGCCCAGAAACTCCGTCTGGCCAGGGTGGGCAAAACCGGCCTCGTACAGCACAGATTTCTGGACCGGGCTGGTCGTCACGGCGGCGCAGGCGCCGGTTCGGATCAGGTCGACGGCCTGTTCGATGCCGGCGATCACCGTCGCGGCATTGGATGGATCCGGTCGGCCCGGTGTTGTCGGCGCGGGAAACCGAATGGGAACAACCGGGAGCGACGTACCGAAGACCGCAGGGGCGTCACTGGCGTCGTTCAAAGTGGTGACGGAAACATCCCAGCCGAGGCTTTGCGCCAGGTTCGTCAGGCGGTCCGGGTCGTCGATGACGCAGAAGGGGGGGCAACCATCGTCGTTGCGACGCAGCCAGGCCAACAGTGTCAACTCCGCACCAACGCCTGCCGGTTCTCCTGGTGTGATGCAGATCGGCCTGTCGACGGCGGTCAAACCCTGATGTCCACGAACGCCGCGCGCCGCAGATCTCGCAGGTACCGTCGGGAGAGCAGGTCCAGCCGGTTTTGGCCGATGCGATCCTGGATCTCCTGCCGGGTCGGGAAGCGTGTCTTCGCTTTGATCCGGCTGCACAGCGTCGCCATGATGATCCGCTCGGCCTGCCGGATCGGTTCCGAAGTCTGGCCGGGCTCGAGTTTCATGAGGATCTCGCGGGGAGCCGGTGCCAAGTCGCCGGTGCGCAGGCCGTTCAAGCGCTGCGACGTCGCCCCGGGTACAACGTCATTGATCTTCATGGCATCGGGACAGTTCGAGATGCTGTTGCGCACCGTCGCGATGGTTTCTTCGGTCACGATGCCGCCGGAGCTGGATATGCCGATCTGAACAAAGTCGATGACGTCGTCCATGGGGGTCGCCGCCTGCGGATTGCGCCTGTCCCGCAGAAAGAGGATCACATAGCCCGAAAAGTCGCGGATGGGCGCCGAGATCTCGCCGGGGCTCAGCTTGGCGACGGCGGCGTCGATCTCCGGATCGAGCTGGCCGGGATAGACCCACCCCAGGTCACCACCCACCGCGGCAGTGGCGCTTTCGGAAAAGCTGCGGGCGATCTCCGAAAACTTAGCGCCCGACTTTATCTGGGAAATCAGCCGCTCAGCGTTGGAGCGCACGGACCGCTCTTCGTCCGGCGAGTCGACACTGAGAAAAATCTCTGCAAGCCGGCTCTGCGGCTGGTTTCGATTGGCCTCCAAGCGGCGCAATTCTTCGTCAACCTCGTCTTCGCCGACGTCGATTTGGCGTCGCAGCCGGCGCTGGATGATTTTCGCCCAGGCAATTCCGGCGCGCTGTTGCTGCTCCAGGCTGGTGAAGTCGATCCCCGCCTGGGTCAGGATCTTGCGGGCGCCGCCTGGCGGCAGCTTGTTTCGCTGTTCCATCTCGGTGATCGACTGCTGCACCTCCCGGTCCGACACGCGAATGTTGAGCCGTGATGCCTCCTGAACCCGGAGCCGGTCGTCGATCAAGTTCCGAAGGATCTGCGGTGCGAGCCGTTTGCGGGTCTCGTTGGTGAGTTTCACACCCGAGGACATCGCCGCCAGTCGCATTCGGTTCTCCACGTCCCAGATCGAAATGATGTCGTCGTTGACCACGGCCGCGATCCGCATGACATCCTGGGCCGAGGCCGGAACGGCCGAGACAAGCAGAGCCACGGCAAGAGCAACTAGAACCGCAATCCCGACGCATCTTGCACGCCTTGGCTGTGAGCCGTCGCTAAGGAGGCAGTCACGGCGGTGCCGAAAAGTCATGTATCTCATTGTTATTTATGCGTTTTCTAAATCGATCCGGTTGCAACTTCGCCGAGCGTCTTGAACGTCAGCCTGAAGAAGAAGGTGTTGTTCGCGTCCACATCGGCGGTGCTATTGTAATCCCGGTCGTACTTGCCCTCAAAAACAAAGCACTCGTCTTCGTAGATGACGGAAACGCCGGTCTTTATCCACCGCTCCCTGTTGAGGTCCCGCTGACCGTATAACGACGTCCGCCAGGTTTCGTCGATTTTCGAATCGAGCCGGGTCGTTATTTCCTCGCGGTCGCGGGTGACGTCGTCCGTGGGTTCATTCTTCAGGTAGATGTAGTCTCCCGACACATTCAAGGCGTCCGGACCGACCCTGAAACCGACCTCGTTGACATTCGGATCGAAGGTCTTTTCGTCCAGTTGGAAGCGGTACAGGATGTCTACATACTTAAGCGGGGCCAGTTCGACCGCGCCGACGAAGTTGGAAAACTTTTGGTTCAGGTCGGCTTCCCGTTCCAGTTCATCGTCGTCGTCGAACCGATAACTCTGGCCGATGAAGGCGGAGATGTTACCGCCCCAGGGGTCATACATTCCCAAATTCAGGCCGTAATAGGCGCGTTTGCCACTCTCAACGCGGTCTAGCCCTGGCGCCCGATCGACGCTGGTCAGGTTCGTATAGTCTTCCTCAATGACCGTACTGTCATCATTGGGGATGTCATCGTCGTTCAGGCCGTTCGGTTTGAGGACAAAGCCGGCAACAGGTTCTATGACCTGAACAAAATCACCAAACCCGCGCGAGACCGGATATCGCAGATCGACAGAGGCGTCGGGGACGAATCGAGCTTCGGTACTGTTGTCCCGCTGGTCGTTGTAATCGACGTAATATACATCCCCGCGGACATTTGCGGAGACCGTTGCCAGAAGGCCGATCGGAGTGACGAACGGGATCCTGTAGCCGGCTTTCGCCGAAGCCCGCTGGCTTTGCGGGGCGTCATCCACGTAGAGCGAGCGGAAGTCGCCGTCGATATTCCAACGTCCACCGAATCGATCGGCTTCGGTGTTACCGTGGAAATTGGCGTTCGGCAGAATCCGCTTGGTATCTGGCCGCAGGCCGAGACGCAGATCTTGATAGTCGTACGCGTTGATCGCGAGATAGTTACGACGCCTGAAACCCTCCAGGAACACACGCGAGGTCAGGACGTTCTCCGAATCGCCGAAGAATGGAAAGCGCCTCAGATAGGTGCGGTCGGTCGACCGGTTGATATCGAACCCCGCGCGGTAGGTTTCGTCGATGTCGAGACGCCCGTCCGCAAAGACGTGGCCGCGGATCTCGTCCTCGTTGTTGTTGAGATTTCCGCTTTCGCCACTCTCCCGGTCGGCCTCGACCAGGCTGCCCGAAATGTTGAATTCGCCGTTGTCGAAGCGCTGCCGGTATTCCCCGGAATAGATGATGCCTTCGTCCTTGGTGTAGATCGGACGCAAGGTCGCGTCCTTGTCGCGGTCAATGGCAAAGAAGAACGGCGTTTCGACGAACACGCCTACATTGCCATTGGAGCCGAAGGCAGGAGACAGGAAGCCGGTCTTGCGGCGCACGGTCGGGTCCGGGTGCGACAAGTACGGCGTATAGGCGACCGGGACGCCCCACATTTCCAGCCGCGCATGATTGTAGACGACCTCACGCTTCTCCTTGTCGTGGACCACCTTTTCCGCCTTCACCTGCCACAGCGGTGCCGCCTCGGGGTCATCCTCGCAAGGCTTGCAGGGGGAATAGACGACCTTGTTCATCGTCGTCCGGACACCGTTCGTGCGCCGTCCGAAATTGGCGGCGATGCGGCTATCGTCGCTCAGCCTGATCCGGAGGTTTTCGATTACGCCGTTCTTCAACTCGTCGCTCAACTCCACATAGTCCGCGAAGACGACGTCGCCTTCGGGGTCAAGCAAGCTGATATTGCCCGTGGCCGTGACGGTGTCTGTCTTCAGGTTGTAGCTGACCGCGTCGGCGAGCAGGATACGCTCGCCCTGCATGATCTCCACATTGCCCTTGGCAACCACCAGACCGAGGTCCTTGTCGTAGGAAAGCTCGTCGGCCTGCATGAGGACGGGCAGGTCGAGCGACTGGGGCGCCTGGGCCCCTGCATCCGAGGCGACGACCGCGAACGTGATCGCAATCAGCCATGTTCGCAGCCGGTTCATCCGTCCTCCAGGTGGAGTAGGGCGGTGACCCCCAGCATCAGGCTGACGCCCGCCGGCATCAGGGCTGCCAGCGGTGCCGGTATGCTGGACGACAGTCCGAGCGCGTGCACGACATTGGTCAGGAAAAACAGCACAAAACCGCAGATGACGCCCATCACTACCATCCGTCCAGCCTGCATGCGACGGTTGGCTTTGAGTGAGAAGGTTGCTGCAATCAGCACCATTGCGCAAAGAAGCACGGGCAGCGCCCAAAGCGAGTAGTAGTGCATGCGGTGCCGGTCCGCGTTGAATCCGGACAGCTCGAGGTTGCGGATGAACTCCGGCAGGCTCCAGAAGGACAGCGTTTCAGGCGACGCGAAGCTGTCGAGTATCTTCTCCAGCGTAAGGTCCGTCTTTACGTGGTAGACATCGGCTTTTTCCCAGCGACCGTCAGGCCAGGACAAAGTCGCTTGGTTCAGTTCCCAATGTCCTTGATTCAAGACGGCGGATTGGGCGTCGATGCGCCCCACAAACGACCCCTGAGGATCCTGGAAGAACACCGTGACCCGCTCGAGTGCCGCGCCGCTTCGACTGACGGAGCGGGCATGGATGACTTCCTGCCCTTCCTTGTCCCCCTGACGCAGCCACAGGCCGGTCGACAGCACGGTTAGATCGCTGTCCTTGTAGCGCAGCAGCTTGCGCTCCATGCGCTCGAATTTTGAGACAAGGAGGGAAGAAAAGTGGTTGACGGTGGTTATCTGAAACGTCCCGACGGCCAAGGTGATCGCGAGCGCCGGCAACAGAAACTGCCATACCGATACCCCGGCGGATCTCACAACGACCAACTCGTTGGTCCGGGCCAGTCGCCAGAACGACATCATGGCTGCGAACAGGATAATGAACGGCAGGACTTCTTGAATGAGCTGGGGCATCTTCAGAAGCGACATTTGGACAACGTCTTCAAAAGAGACCGCTTGTTTGCCGGAAGACCGACGCAACAGCTCAACGAAATCGAACAGCTCGATGATCGACATGACGACCAGGAACACGCTGATGAACCAGAACGCGAAATGCCGGCCAAAATACGTCGTCAAGGTGTAGGACATTCGCACGGCGGCGATCTCCGTCCCGTTCTCAGACAGCGACGGCCGGACCGGCCGTCCGACGTCGCATTCGTCCGGACCGGATCATGATCGCAAGGCCGATCACGATCGGCAGCCCGGCATTGAGGTACATGGCGTAATTGAACACTGGGATCTTGCCGGCGAGGTTGTGGAAAGCAAGGCTCGCCACCAACACCATGCCGGTGAAACCGATCGCTATGAATAGCTGTCTCAGCTGGCCGCGACGGCTGAATGTGCCCGACAGCAACATGGAAAGGCCGATGATGGCGTAGCTCAGCGGCAGCAAGGAGGTTGCAATCCGATTGTGTCCCTCTGCGATCAGTTTGCCACGATAATAAACGTCGGACGATGAATCGCCCGGATTGAACAGATCGGGCAGATAACGTTCTTGCGGCTGTCGCCAGCGATCCTCGGCGGTTGCTGCATCCAGACCCACATCCAGCGTGTATTTGTCGAACTCGATCATCGTGAGCTTGCCGTCTTTGAACTGCTGCTGATTGCCTCGCACGACGACGATCCTGGGGCCTTCTTCCGTCTCCACCAGGGCGCCTTGCTCTGCCATGATCGTCCAGCTCTCGTTCGCATTGCGGTCGTCCTGAATCAGGACACCCCTCAGTTCGCGGGTTCCCGTTCGCGCGCGAACATAGACGGTGATGCTGTCGCCGATCGTCGTAAACTGTCCCTCCCTCAGAAACGCAGCGGATACGCTTGACCGGGTCTGAACGTACAGGTCGCGGAAGTTCCGGTAGGAGAGAGGAACAAGCCATAGATTGAGGATAAAACACAGGATGACACAGCCGGTCGCCACCAGCATGCCCGGCCGGGCCAAAGCCCATTGGCTCAGCCCGGCGGACCGCATCACCACGATCTCGCTGTCGGTGATGAGCCGATTGTAAGAGAACAGGGTTGCAGCAAAGACCGCGATAGGCACGACGATGGAAAGAAAACGCGGTGTCAGCAGTATCGTTAATTGGAAGAAGTAGCCCAGCGACACGCCACGATTGACGATCAGATCGACAAGTCGAAGCGACTGCACAAGCAAAATCAGGACACACAGAACGACCGTCGAAAATACGGTCACGAGGATGACTTGTTTCAGGACATATCGACTAAGCCGTGACATAGCAAAACTGCTACCGGTTACCCCTGATCCGTGTGCTTTGTTCTTGTCCGACGTGTTCGCCGTCGGTGCGCGCGAAACCTTGCTTAAGTATTAGTCCAATCGACTGAGATTTACACGCAAAATTGCCCCGGCGACCCAGTTCGGGAAGCCGTTGGGTCCGGTTCGGCCAGACGGTCGAGCCCGCGGCGCCCGGGTCCGGGAGCGCCGGCAACCAGGGCGAACGGGAGCCTTTTGTGTTCCCGACCTCCAGGCTAAAGTCCCCGCATCCGAACAACAGGTGGAAAGCGTGCAACATGAAAGTGGTGTTCTCGGAGCCGGCGTCGACAAAAACCGGGGCGGTCGCCGTGCTGGTCATGGAGGGCGGCAAACTCGGTACGGCAGCAGCAGCTCTGGATAAGAGCACCAAGGGGGCGCTGTCGAAGGCGATCAAAGTCAGCCGCTTCAATGGCAAGAAGGACCAGATGCTGGAGGTCGTGGCGCCGACCGGTATCTCGAACAGCCGCGTCGTCCTGATCGGTGCCGGCGATGGCCTGGAGGCGACCGACTGGCAGGCCCAGGGCGGCCGGCTTGTCCAGCGTTTGAACGCGAGCGGCGAAAAGGACGCGACCGTCAGACTGGATGCCGACATCGAAGAAGTCGCCGATGGGGCCGCCAACCTTGGTTTCGGAGCTCTCCTGCGCAGCTATCGGTTCGAAAAATACAAGACGCAGTCTGACGCGGATTCCCGGCCGTCGCTCAAGAGGCTGGGTGTTCACGTCAAGGGGGCGTCGACGGCGCGGCGGCGGTTCCAGCCGTTGCACAGAGTCGCCGACGGTGTATTCGAGACCCGCAACCTCGTTTCTGAACCGCCGAACCAGATCTACCCGGAAAGCCTCGCCGAGGAGGCGAAGGGGTTGAGCAAACTTGGCGTCAAAGTGGAGGTGCTTGGCGAGAAACAAATGGAAAAGCTGGGCATGGGAGCCCTGCTTGGGGTTGGCCGCGGCTCCCTGCGCGAGAGCCAACTGATTGTGATGCAGTGGAACGGCGGTGCACGGTCCAAACCGCCGATCGCCTTCGTCGGCAAGGGCGTGACCTTTGATTCCGGTGGCCTGTCGCTGAAGCCCGCTGCCGCCATGATGGAAATGAAATGGGACATGGGCGGTTCGGGCGTGGTCATCGGCCTGATGCGCGCGCTGGCCGGCCGCAAGGCCAAGGCCAATGTCGTGGGCATCGTCGGCGCGGTGGAGAACATGCCGGGCGGCGCGGCGCAGCGGCCCGGTGACATCGTCAAGACACTGTCCGGCCAGACGGTGGAGGTTCTGAACACCGATGCCGAAGGCCGTCTCGTCCTGGCCGATGCCCTTTGGTACACTCAGGAACGGTTCAAACCCTCGATGATGATCGACCTCGCGACACTGACCGGAGCCATCATGATCGCTCTGGGCACCGAATATGCAGGCCTGTTCTCCAACGATGAAGACCTTGCCGATGCCCTGGTCGCCGCGGGCGCCAAGACCGGTGAGAAACTCTGGCGGATGCCTCTTGGCGGGTCGTACGACAAGATGCTGCGGACGGATGCGGCCGACATGAAAAACATCGGGGACCGCAACGGCGGCGCCTGCAGTGCCGCGCAGTTCCTGAGCCGTTTCGTCAACAAGACCAAGTGGGCTCACCTCGACATTGCCGGCGTCACCTGGGTCTCAAAGGAGTCGCCGACCGTGCCCAAGGGAGCATCGGGATACGGCGTTCGATTGCTGGACCAGTTCGTCCGCGACCAGGCGGAGTAGGGGGCCTCGGGCGTCCCTTATGCCGGAAATCCGATTCTATCACCTCGAACGGACGTCCTTGGACGCAGCGTTGCCCAAGCTCCTCGAGCGCTGCCTGGAGCGGGACTGGCGCGCGGTTGTCTTGGCAGGGTCGCCGGAACGGGCCGAAGCCCTGAATGGGCACCTCTGGACCTACAACGACCGCGCCTTTTTGCCCCATGGCTCAGAGGAGGACGGGTACGCCGAACACCAGCCGGTCTGGCTGACGGCCCGGGATGAAAACCCGAACCGCGCCCAGGTGCTGTTCCTGCTGGACGGCATGACGTCGGACAATCTCGGCCTGTTCGAACTCGTCTGCACGGTGTTCGATGGCCGGGACGCCGCCGCGGTGGAGGCCGCGCGGCGGACCTGGCGGGAGTACCGGGAAAATGGCTTCACCGTTACATACTGGCGCCAGACGGAGTCCGGCTGGCAACAGCAGGCCTGACGCAATCCGGTCTCAGGGCGACGGCGTGTCGAGCCGTTCGGACAATTCCAGCCACTGCGCCTCGGCCTCGGCGATTTCGGCGTCGAGCGTTGCTGCCCGACGGGTCAGCGCCGCCAGACGGTCCTGATCGCCCTCATAGAGGTCGGGGCTGGCCAGTTCCGCATGCACCGACCGTCGTTCCGATGTGAGCTTTTCGAGCGCGGCTTCGACGCGGCGCAGCGCTTTGGAGTCGGCCCGTTCTTGGGCCCGGGCCCGTCGCTGGTCTTTGCGGGAAACAGCGCCGTTGGAGGAACGGGCCGCCGATTGCTTTTCACGCCGCTCGCGGCGTCGCTGGTCCAGAAGCAAGGCGCGATAGTCGTCCAGCGTGCCTTCGAACGGCGTGCAAGTGCCGTCCGCCACGAGCCATAGCCGGTCCGCCAGCATCTCGACGAGATGAGGGTCGTGACTCGCCAGAATGACGGCACCGTCGAACTCCGTTAGGGCTTGCACCAGCGCTTGCCGGGCGTCGACGTCCAGATGGTTGGTTGGCTCGTCCAGCAGCAGGAGATTGGGGGCATCCAAACAGATGGCGGCCAGCGCAAGGCGCGCTTTCTCGCCGCCGGACAAGTCGGAGACTGCGGTTTCGGCTTTTTCTCGGGTCAGGCCGAACCTGCCTAGATGGGCGCGCACCTTCTGAGGCAGCCAGTCCGCGGCCCGTCGGGCCAATTCCGCCGATGCGGTTGCAGTCGGCTCGAGCCCCTCCAGCACGTCTTGCGCGAAATAGCCAACCTTTAGATGTTTCGATCGCGCCATCTCGCCGCTCTGACGAGGCAGTTGCTGCGCCAGCAGGCGCATCAACGTGGTTTTTCCGTTGCCGTTGGCGCCAAGGAGGGCGACGCGGTCGTCGGTATCCAGACGCAACGTCAGCCGGGACAGGACAGCGGCGCCGTCGGCATAGCCGACGGCCGCATCCTCCAGGGTGAGGATCGGAGGTGCCAGCGGTTTCGGTGCCGGGAACGAGAAGGTCGCCGTGGTCTGATCAACAACGGTGGCGATCGGTTCCATTCGCTCCAGCATCTTGATTCGACTTTGAGCCTGCCGCGCTTTTGAAGCTTTGTATCGAAACCGGTCGATAAACGCTTGTATATGCTCTCTTTCACGTTCCTGGCGTTTGCGCAAGGCGGCTTGGCGGGTCATTTCCTCGGCGCGGGTCCGCTCAAACTTGTCGTAACCGCCGCTGAAGAGACGAAGCCTGCGGTCATGCAGATGCATTATGGAGTCCGGCACGCGGTTCAAGAGATCGCGGTCGTGGCTGACCAGGATGAGGGTGCGCGGATAGGCGGCCAGGTAGGCCTCCAGCCAAACGGCTGCCTCGAGATCCAGATGGTTTGTCGGCTCATCAAGTAACAGGAGATCGGGCCTGGCGAAGAGGCAGGCCGCCAGCGCGACCCGCATGCGCCAGCCGCCGGAGAAGTCGCCAACCGGTCTCCGCTGTGCGGCCTCGTCGAATCCCAGGCCTGCCAGTATCGCGGCCGCCCGCGCGGGTGCACTGTGGGCGTCGATGTCCAGCAACCGGTCGTGAATGGCGGCCAGGCGGTGCGGATCGGCCGACGAGTCGGCCTCCGACAAGAGACGCGCCCGTTCTGCGTCGGCCGCCAGGACGACGTCCAGCAGCGCCTCCGGACCGTCAGGCGGGTCCTGGGCCACGGTTCCGATCCGGAGGCCCGCCGGCAGCGTTATCTCGCCGTCATCCGGTTCGACCTCGCCCAGGATCGCGCGCAACAGCGTTGTCTTTCCGCTGCCGTTTCTTCCTACCAGGCCGATTTTTTTGCCATGCGGAATCTGCGCCGACGCTCCTTCCACAAGGACACGTCCCGCCACGCGCATGGTCAGATCTTGTATTGTTAGCATCGCCGGTAACCTAGGACGTTGCCCGGCGCGGGACAAATGCCCAAGGCCGACCTGCGCCTCGTGCTTGCGACGCTGTCGCCGGGTGGTTATAACCCCGGGCCATTTATGGTAGCCGAACCGCTCAGGGGTCCCACAATGTCAGTCGAACGCACGCTTTCCATCATCAAGCCCGATGCCACACGGCGAAACATTACGGGCAAAATCAACGACCGGCTCGAGGGGGCGGGGCTGGGTGTCATTGCCCAGCGCCGGGTCCGATTGACCCGCGAGCAGGCGGAATCGTTCTACGCCGAACACAGCGAGCGCGCCTTTTTCGATGATCTCTGCACGTTCATGACGTCCGGTCCCGTGGTGGTTCAGGTTCTTGAAGGCGAGGATGCCATTGCCAAGAACCGCGAGGTGATGGGTGCGACCAACCCCGCCAACGCCGACGAAGGCACGATCCGCCGCGAGTTCGGCGAATCAGTGGAAGCAAATTCCGTTCATGGTTCGGATTCGCCGGAATCGGCCATTCGCGAAATCGCGTTCTTCTTTAGCAACTGCGACATTGTCGGCTAGTCGTCCGGTCGGGACGATCCGCGGGGAAAACGGCGGACGCCCTCAGCGTCCGGCTACCATCATCGGATTGCTAAACCCGAAGGGCGCGTCAGGTCAGGGTAAAGGCCAACGCCAGCAGCACAACGGCGGTCACGGCGACGCTGACCGTGACGATCCGCATCACGAGCTTCCAAGTCTGCAGGTTCTGTTGCGGCGCCTTCGTCCACTGCATTGGCTCCATATCGACTTCTCCCGGAAATCCCGACGGCGTTTGCGATCTTCGTACATCGACACCCGGGCAGGCGCAAGCCGGGCCTAGCGCGATCTCAACAGATCGGTGGCGAGCGTTCTGACGGCGTCCGGGTAAATGCGGTGCTCGGCTTCCAGTACTCGGTCGGCGAGAGAATCAGGCGTGTCGTCCGTGAAGACGGGCACTTCCGCCTGCAGCAATGTCGGACCGGCGTCGAGTTCGGCCGTGACGAAGTGAACGGTACAGCCATGTGTCTTGACGCCCGCTTCCAGCGCCCTTGCATGGGTGTTCATCCCTTTGAATGCCGGCAGCAGGGAAGGGTGGATATTGAGGATGCGGTGTCGCCAGCGGTTCACGAAGGGCGGCGACAGAATGCGCATGAATCCGGCAAGACAGATCAGGTCGGGGTTCCCCGATAGCAGCGCATCGTGGACTGCGTCCTCGAAGGAAGATCGGTCCGCGTAGTCGCGGTGGCAGACGACCGTGGTACGGATGCCGGCCTGCTCGGCGCGACGCAGCCCGTAGGCATCCGGTTCGTTCGACAGGACCAGGTCGATTTGCGCGGGAAAGTCGTCGGCGGCGCAGGCATCGATCAGGGCCTGGAGGTTTGATCCGCGGCCGGAGATCAGCACGGCCAGCCGAACCTTGTCCGCCATGCCTTACAGACCTTTGATGGTCACGGGCACGTTGGCGGCGCGACGGACCACGCTTCCGATCGTGAAGACCGTCTCGCCCAGTTCGGCCAAGGTTTCCACGACGGCGTCAACGCGATCCGGCGCGACGAGTATCGTCATGCCGATCCCGCAATTGAACGTTCGATGCATTTCATGGGCATCCACATCGCCGGCCTGGGCGATCCACTCGAAGACAGCCGGGCGCGGCCACGCGGTGCGGTCCAATTCGATTGCCAGCGATGCGTCTGGCAGAACGCGAGGCAGGTTCTCCATGAGGCCGCCGCCGGTGATGTGCGCGAACGCGTGCACCCCGCCAGCATCACGCGCCGCAAGGCAGGCACGGACATAGATGCGTGTCGGTTCCAGCAGCGCCTGCGAGAGCGAACGATCCGGGTCAAATGGCGCTGGCGACGACAGGGCCGTTTCGTTTTTCTGGACGATCGCCCGGATCAGCGAATAGCCGTTTGAATGGGGGCCGTTCGAACCCAAGCCAAGCACCGTGTCGCCTTCGCAGACTGCGCGTCCGTCCAACAGGTTGGCGCGTTCAACGGCGCCGACTGCAAAGCCGGCTAGATCGTAGTCACCCGATTGATAAAGGCCGGGCATCTCGGCCGTCTCGCCGCCGATAAGAGCGCACCCGGCCTCGCGACAGCCCGCCGCGATTCCGCTGACCACGGCGTCCGCCAGCAGTGCGGAGAGCTTCGACGTCGCAAAATAGTCGAGGAAGAACAGCGGCTCGGCGCCCTGTACCACGATATCGTTGACGCACATGGCGACCAGATCGATTCCGATCGTGTCGTGCCGGCCTGTCTCGATGGCCAGTTTGACTTTGGTGCCAACCCCATCGGTCCCGGCAACCAGCAGGGGATCGACAAAACCGGCGGCCTTTAGGTCGAACAGGCCGCCAAAACCGCCCAAATCCGAATCGGCGCCGGGCCGTGCGGTTGCGGCGGCGTGGGGTTTGATCGCCTCCACAATGGCATTCCCGGCTGCAATGTCCACGCCGGCGTCGCGGTATGTCAGGCCGGTCTTGTTCGGTTTGCCGGAAATGGTGTGGTCTTTCCCAAAATTTTGGCGATGCGGGCAGCAATGGGGCTATAAACAGCCACCGAGAAGATAATGGAACCGACCATGTTTGCAACGTCGGCAGAGGCGCATCCGCGGAGTCGTCCGACCGGAGTTATGGCGATCCTCGCACTGGCCATCACGGCCCTTGTCACGCTGCCCGCTGCCGCGTCGACTCAGGACGTCTATACGATTTCTGGCATCGCCGTGGACGAGAAGGCTTCCGACGAAGTGGCGGCCAAAGAAGCGGCATTGGCCAGTGGGAAGGCAGAAGCCCTGCGCCAGTTGCTGGCTCGCATCGTACCGGATGAGGACTTCGACCGGTTTCCGGTGAAGTCCGGACAATCGCTCGAGGCGCTGATCAGGGACGTCAGCATCGCCCAGGAGCGCTTCGGCGGCGGGCGCTATCTGGCGACCCTGACGGTCCGATTCCTACCGGACGCGGTGCGGCGGGTGTTGAAAGACGCAGACATCCCGTTCGCCGAAACGACGAGCCGCCCGGTTCTGGTCCTGCCTGTCTACCAGGTCGCCGGGGCAACGCTGTTGTGGGACGACGGCAATGCCTGGTTCGACGCGTGGGCCCGCCAGGATCCGCCTGTTGGCCTATTGCCATTCGTGTTGCCGCTCAACGACCTTTCGGACGTGGCGCGCATCAGCGCCCAGCAGGCGATGGCCGGAAACCTGGACAGGCTGGAAGGCATTGCTCTGAAATACGGGACGGCGGGCTCGATGGTGGTGGTTGCGAAGCTGAGCCGTGACGTCCGGGACAGCGCGCCCACGCTGGACCTGACGATGAGGATTTTTGGCCCCGGTTGGGAAAGCGAACCCTGGTCACAGGCGTTGCGGACGACCGCGGACGAGCCGCTTGATGATCTGCTGTCCAGGGCCGTCGCCGCGACCTCGGAAGCGGCGCAGGAAGTGTGGAAACGACGCAACATCTTGCGCTTTGACCGGCAACAGATCATGACGGTGCTGATTCCCCTGGATGGCCTGGCGGACTGGGTCGCCATCCAGGCGGCGCTGGCCGATACCGTCGCCATAAGCCAGGCGGCTGTCGCCCAGATCACCATCGACCAGGCCGAGATCGACCTGGCCTTCGTCGGCGAGATCGAGCAACTGCAGGTCGCCCTGGCGCAGCGGGATCTGCATTTGAGCTACTCGAACGAACTCTCGCGTTGGGTTCTGTTCCGTCGCCAGCGACCCTCACCGATGGGGGGCTGACGGGCACCCATGACCACAAAGGAAAAGGCCTGGTACTGGGGCGTCGGGTTTGTCGTATTCCTGGCGTTGCTCTGGCTTCTGCGGGACGTCCTGACGCCGTTCGTCGCCGGCATGGCGGTTGCCTATTTTCTTGATCCCGTGTGTGACCGGTTGGAGCGGGCCGGTCTTTCACGCACGCTCGCGACCACTGTGGTGACAGCCATCTTTTTCGTTCTGTTTGCCGCGGTGATCGCCGTACTGGGACCGTTGTTCGTCGGACAGATTGCGGCGCTCGCCAATGCCCTGCCGGGCTACATCGAAACCCTGCAGACGTCTGTTTTGCCCTGGCTCGCCTCGATGCTGGAGCGTTTCGGAATCGAAAACCTGCAGGACGCCCAGGCCTATGCGAAGAATTTCGGCAACGATCTGGTGCGCATCGCCGGCAACTTCCTGAAGGGCATCGTCGGCGGCCTTTCGGCCCTCGCCAACATCGTCTCGCTGGCGATCATCACGCCGATCGTCGCTTTCTACCTGCTGCGCGACTGGGACAAGATGGTGGCCCGGATCGATGCGTTGTTGCCGCTGGCAACGGCGGGTGTCATTCGCGAACAGCTGCGTGCCATCGACCGGTCAATGGCCGGTTTCGTGCGCGGGCAGGCGACCGTATGCCTCTTGCTGGGAATTTTCTACGGCGTCGGTCTGGTTCTTGTCGGGCTCGACTTCGGCTTTGTCGTTGGGTTCTTTACCGGTCTCGTCTCCTTCGTGCCCTATTTCGGCATGCTGATCGGGTTCGTGGCGGGCATGGTTCTCGCCTTGCTGCAGTTCGACACTGTGACCCCGATCGTCCTGGTGGCCGTGGTGTTCGGAATTGGCCAGGTCATCGAAGGCAATTTCCTGACGCCAAAACTCGTCGGCGGCCAGGTCGGGCTGCATGCGGTATGGATCATTTTTGCATTGATGGCCGGCGGGTCGCTGTTCGGGTTTCTCGGCATTCTGTTGGCGGTGCCGGTGGCCGCGGTGATCGGCGTACTGATCCGTTTTTCGTTGCAGCAGTACCTGGCGAGTCCGCTCTATCGGCATGGCGCACCGCCCGGCAGCGACTGACCTGTCGTGACGTCTCCAAGGCAGCTTATCTTCGATCTGGGCCATCGCCCGGCGCTCGGCAGGGAGGATTTCCTGGTGACCGCCAGCAACGAGGCGGCGGTGGCGTTCATCGACCGCTGGCCGGACTGGCCGGCGCCGGCGCTGGTGATCCACGGTCCCTCCGGCTGCGGCAAGACCCACCTGGCCGAGGTCTTTCGCGCCCGTACTGGTGCGCTGTTCGTGGCGCCCACCAGCCTCTCCGATGACCGCGTCGGAGAGATCGTCCGCAAGGATGTCTGCGTTGTTCTCGATGGCGCCGGTCCCGGACAACCGGAGCGGCCGCTGCTGCATCTGTACAATGCTCTGCGGGAAGCCGAGGGTTATTTGTTGGTGACGGCGACCGTACCGCCGGCGCGCTGGGGGCTGGCTCTCCCGGATCTGCGTTCGCGTCTGAACGCTGCACCGACGGTGTCGGTCGGTCCGCCGGACGACGCGCTGATGGCGGCGTTGTTCATCAAACTGTTCGCCGACCGCCAGCTATCAGTCGGCGATGACGTGCTTGCCTATATCATTCCGAGGGTCGAACGATCGTTCGCGGCGGCCGGCGCCGTCGTCGCGGCGCTCGACGAGGCGGCGATGACGGGGCAGCGCCGGATAACCGTGCCGCTGGCGCGGGCGATCGTGAATCGATCGGTGACAATGAATCAAAACAAGGGGAGGCAGCAGCAATGGACCTTGGAATAAAGGGCAAGCGGGGGATCGTTTGCGCCGCGTCGAAAGGCCTGGGACGTGGATGCGCCTTGTCCTTGGCGCGGGAAGGCGTCGATCTGGTGATCAACGCCCGCAGCGCGGACCGGCTGGAACAGACGGCTGAGGAGATCAGGACCGCCACCGGGGCCGACGTCGTCGCCGTTGCGGCCGACATCACCACGGCGGCGGGGCGCCAGCAGGTGCTCGATGCCTGTCCCGACCCGGACATTCTGGTCAACAATGCCGGCGGTCCGCCGCCCGGCGACTTTCGGGACTGGGACCGCGATGCCTGGATATCGGCGGTCGACGGCAACATGTTGACGCCGATCTTTTTGATCAAGGCGACCGTCGACGGGATGATGGATCGGGGCTTCGGCCGGATCGTCAACATCACCTCCTCGGCGGTGAAATCCCCGATTGCCGTTCTCGGGCTGTCCAACGGGGCACGGGCCGGCCTGACCGGGTTCATCGCCGGCCTGTCCCGCGAGACCGCGCGCAGGAACGTGACGATCAACAATCTGTTGCCGGGCGTTTTCGACACCGATCGCATCAAATCCAGCATGGGCGCCGCCGCCGACAAGGCCGGAGTGACATTGGAGGAATTGGTGGCGCGGCGCGCGTCTGAGATACCTGCCGGGCGTCTCGGCGATCCGGCGGAGTTTGGCGAGGCGTGCGCCTTCCTGTGCAGTGCTCAGGCGGCTTATGTGACCGGCCAGAACTTCTTGATCGACGGCGGACTGGTTCGCAGCACGCTTTAGCCCTGTTAAGGCGGGCCGTGTTTCTAAACGGTACAAAAGCTGGTTACTGCCTCTTGTCACAACAAAGGGTGAGCTTAATTTCCCCATTTGTGATAGATTAATGACGGACGGTAGAGGCATCGGGGTAGTATCGTTGCAGGCGGCGGGTAGATGCTTTAAGTAGCTGCTCGCCCGGGGCTTCACCCTTCATGGATGCAAAACGACCCGGCGCGGCGCACAGAACGCTGCGTCTGGCTCACGAGGGACGGCATGGGTGAACAGGAGATCGAACTTAAGCTCCGGCTGACTCCGGAGAGCGCCGAACGTCTGCGCGAAAACGACCTGGTTCAGTCCATCGGCAGGGGACAGGCCAAGACGTCCAAGCTCCAGAGCGTCTATTACGACACGCCGACGCTGGAGCTGAAGAACCGTGGCATGGCGTTGCGTATTCGCGATGATGGGTCGCAGCGTATCCAGACTCTGAAGGTTCCGGCCGGCGTCAATGCCGGTTTGCAGAACCGCACCGAATTCAACCGAAAGATCACCGGTAACCGCCCTGATCTGCGTCCGGACGCCGAGGCCGAACTGCCCAAGTCCGTGGTTGGCAACGGTCTAGCAGAGCAGATCAAGCCGGTCTTCAAGACCGAAGTTGTCCGGACGGCCTGGGACCTCAAATTCCGCGGCGCCGACATCGAGCTGGTTCTGGACCAGGGGACGATCAAATCCGGGCGGCGCAAGAAACCGATTTGCGAAGCGGAGCTGGAGCTCAAGTCGGGCGATCCGCGGCGATTGATGGAGCTCGCCCTGGAACTCGGTGACATGGTTCCCTTCGCGGTCGACGCCAGAACCAAGGCCGGTCGTGGTTACGAGCTGTTCACCGGCGCCGAGCCCGCGCCGAAGAAGTCGCAGAAACTGCGTCTGAAAAAGAGGATGCGCGTCTGGAATGTCTTCGTGGCCGCCATGGAGCAGGGACTGTCCCAACTGCTGGCCAACGAATGGCCGATCCGGTACGGCACCGATCCGGAGGGCATTCATCAGGCGCGGGTCGGCGTGCGGCGATTGCGGTCGACGCTGTCGATGTTCCGGAAGGTCCTGCCGCCCGACAGGCGTGCGATCATCGCAAGGGAACTCTCCTGGCTGCAAGGCGGCTTCGGCCCGGCCCGCGATTGGGATGTCTTCCTGCTCGAGGCGCTGCTGCCGCTGCAGGACCGGGTGCCTGGGAACAAGGCGTTGGAAACCCTCGTCAAACAGGCCGACGACGCCCGCAAGGCCGCTTACGAGGAGGCCGAAGCGGTACTGGATTCGCCGCGCTTCACCCGGCTGGTGCTGAGATTGCAGCATTGGCTGACGGAAGATCCGGAAGCGCCTGAGCTGCAACAGAGAATCGGATCCTTCGCATCCGACATTATGCAGAAGCGTTACCGGCGCATCCGTAAGGCGGTCGGCGACGACATCCGGGCGCTGTCGGAAACCGACTTGCACAGGCTTCGCATCGAAATCAAAAAGACGCGATACGCCGCCGAGTTCCTCCGCACGCTTTATCCAGCCGGTGCGGTGGACAACTACCTGGAGGTGCTGCGCGGTATGCAGGAGTGTCTGGGCGGCCTGAACGACTCCGTCGTCGGACATGCGCTTGTGGACAGTCTCGAGAACGGCGTCAAATCGGTGGATCCTGAGGCCCGTCTGATCCTGGAAGGCTGGCATGCCGGCCGTATCGAGATGGGTCTTTCCCACCTTGACGAGCTTTGGGAAAAGTTCACCCGAGTCAAACCTTTCTGGAAGAAGTGACCGTCGCGAACCGGCCGCCCGGCTAGAGGTTGCGCGGCTGGATGAATTGCTTGAGTGTTCCGGAGCCCGGCTCGACTTTGTTCCAGTCACTGCCTTTGAAATCGATTTCGGCCAGGGCCCCGGTGGGATACTTGGTCGCGATCGCCTGACGGTCCGCGGCCTGGCCAGCACCGACCAGCATGGCAGCGATCTGCTCTAGCAGCGGGTTGTGTCCGATCAGCATAAGACGCCTAGCGCCCGGATGGATTGACCTGACATGGTCGAAGAGCGCGCCCGGCGTCGCCAGATCGTAAAGGGCCCGGTCCATGGAAATGTCCATCTCGCCCTCCAGGGCCGGCAGGACCAGCGCCAGTGTCTCGCGGGCGCGCTGTGCCGGCGAACAGACGATGGTGTCCGGCGGCGCTATCTCGCTTTCCAGGAAATGGGCCATGGCGGTCGCGGCCTTGATGCCCCGCGGCGCCAGCGGCCGGTCGAAATCGTCAAGCGATGGATCGTCCCAGCTCGACTTGGCGTGTCTCAGCAAGATCAACGTCAACATGGCTTTCGTCTCAAAGGCTTAACTTTTCTTTTCCATAATTTTCATGCTACTTCATGGACGATGGGAGCGGCAGCCCTGATGTCGGCGTCCATTTCATCCAACCAGGAAGGTATCGGTTGCGGCCCTTTGGCGAACCGGGAAGGTGTGCGGTGGCAGTCGAAGACACGGTAACAGAATCCGAGAGCGAAGGTCACGAGTTGCAAATCGATCTGGACAGTCCGGAACGATTTATCAATCGCGAACTATCCTGGCTCGCGTTCAACACCCGGGTTCTGGAGGAATGCGCGAACACCAGCCATCCTTTGCTTGAACGCCTGCGTTTCCTCTCCATCTCGGCCAGCAATCTGGACGAATTCTACATGGTTCGCGTGGCAGGTTTGAAAGGCCAGGTGGCGGCCGGTATTTCCACGCCCAGCCAGGACGGCCTGTCCCCGACGCAGCAGCTGGAAGTGGTGTCGCAAGAGGCCGGAAAGCTGATGCTGCAGCAGAACGTTTTCTGGAACGATCTCGTCGGCGAGTTGCGGCACGCGGGTATCGCGGTTCTCAGGCCCGACGAGCTGACGCCGGACGAAGAGGTCTGGCTGGATGGGTGGTTCAGGGACGAAATCTTCCCCGCGCTGACGCCGCTGGCCGTCGACCCGGCCCATCCTTTTCCCTTCGTGCCCAATATGGGCCTGGTGATGGCGGTGGAGCTGTACCGTGAGGAAGACGACCGCCAACTCAGCGGCCTGATCCCGGTACCCTCGAATCTGGACCGCTTCATCCGGCTGCCCGGCAAGGAGATCCGGTTCCTGGTCATCGACGAGGCGATCGGCCTGCATCTGGACCAGCTGTTCCCAGGCTTCGAGGTGCGCGGCAAAGGCATGTTCCGCGTCATCCGGGATTCGGATGTGGAGATCGACGAAGAAGCCGAGGACCTTGTCCGGACCTTCGAAACGTTGCTCAAGCGCCGGCGCCGCGGCCATGTGATCCGCCTGAAGGTCGATATGGAGATGCCCGAAGCGCTGTTGAGTTTCGTCATTCAGGAAATGGGTGTCGATCAGGTCGACGTTTTCCAGCTCGATGGAATCATGGGGCTGTCGGACATCAAGCAGATGATCGTCGACGACCGGCGGGATCTGCAATTCCCGCCCTACAATCCGCGTTTCCCGGAACGCATTCGCGACTTCGGTGGCGACTGTTTTGCCGCGATCCGGGCGAAGGACATCATCATTCACCATCCCTATGAGAGCTTCGATGCGGTCATCCAGTTCCTGCGGCAGGCGGCGGACGATCCGGCGGTGGTGGCGATCAAGCAGACGCTCTACCGCACCTCGTCGAACTCGCCCATCGTCAAGGCGTTGATGGAAGCGGCCGAAGCCGGCAAGTCGGTCACCGCCATGGTTGAGCTGAAGGCTCGGTTCGACGAAGCTGCGAACATCCAGTGGGCGCGCGATCTTGAGAGGGCGGGCGTGCAGGTCGTCTACGGCTTTATCGACCTCAAGACCCATGCGAAGGTATCCATGGTCGTCCGGAGGGAGAACAGCGGCCTGAGGACGTATGTGCATTTCGGTACCGGCAACTACCACCCGATCACCGCCCGGATTTACACGGACTTCAGCTACTTTTCGGTCGATCCCGGTCTGGGCCGCGACGCGGCGCGGATCTTCAATTACATGACCGGCTATGCAAGTCCGGAATCGATGGAGAAGATCGCCTTCGCGCCGCTCAATCTGCGCCCGCGACTGATGCAGGACATTGAGGACGAGATAGGCCATGCCAAAGCGGGGCGGCCGGCTCAGATCTGGCTTAAACTGAACAATCTCGTCGACCCCGACATCATTGATGCGCTGTACCGCGCATCCCAGGCGGGCGTCCAGATCGACATCGTCGCCCGTGGAATCTGCTGCCTTCGACCGGGCATTCCCGGCCTGTCCGAGGGGATTCGGGTCAAGAGCATCGTCGGCCGCTTCCTGGAGCATAGCCGCGTCGTCTGTTTCGGCAACGGCAGCGCGCTGCCGGCTACTGACGACGCCAAAGTCTATATCTCGTCGGCTGACTGGATGCCGCGCAACCTCAACCGGCGGGTCGAGAGCCTAGTGCCAATCGAAAACCCGACGGTGAAACGACAGATCGTCGAACAGGTCATGATCGCGAATCTGAACGACGAGGCGCAGTCCTGGATCATGGAGCCCGATGGCGACTATCGGAGGGTTGAGCCCGTGGGCGAGGGATTCAGTGCCCACACCTACTTTATGACGAATCCCAGCCTTTCCGGCCGCGGCAGCGCCCTGAAACGTCGGCAGGCCCGGAAGGCGGCCAAGTTGGTGTTGAAGAAGGCCGGTTAATGGTTTCAACCGTCGCCGACGGGCCCGATGGTCCCGTCGCGGTCATCGATATCGGGTCGAACTCGATCCGGCTCGTTGTCTACGAGCTTCAGAACCGCTCCCCCCTGCCGGTATTCAATGAGAAGGTGCTGTGTGGCTTGGGCCGCGGTCTCAGCGAGACCGGCCGCCTGTCGGTGGAGGGCGGGAGCGAAGCGCTGGAAAGCATTGCGCGCTTCGCCGCGCTGGCGGACGTCATGGGCGTGCGTACCGTCCTGGCCTTTGCGACGGCGGCCGTGCGTGATGCGCAGGACGGCGCAGATTTCATCGAGAATGTGAGACGGCGGTGCGGCCTGGACGTCGAGATCCTCTCCGGCAGCGAAGAAGCGCGCCTATCCGGCCTGGGTGTGGTCTCGGGCATGCCCGAG
>Ga0066187_1000034_pt1 | contig 70179 bp, 46 predicted proteins | sample WorMetexBAHAMAS1_FD_58706 | JGI IMG/M metagenome (GOLD analysis project Ga0066187, IMG submission 58706) | Marine gutless worms symbiont microbial communities from Max Planck institute for Marine Microbiology, Germany - Inanidrilus exumae... | ecosystem: Host-associated > Annelida > Digestive...
CGTCAGGCTCATAACCTGAAGGTCGTAGGTTCAAATCCTACCCCCGCAACCATCAAGCTGATGCGCAGCTTCAAACAGGCCCGGAACAGATCGGGCCTGTTTTATTAGCGGAGTACAGCGAAGATCCGCCGGAGGCTCCACGGCCAACGGCACACCATGCATCAAGACGGCCCCTCACGTGGCCGTTTTGGGTTGTTGGGGTGGAGCATGTGAGGGCCTTTAGCGTGCCCAGTAGGCCAGCGCGTAGCGACGGGGCGAGACGGCACGCCGGACAGAGCCAAATCTCGCCCCCGCATTGAACAAACTTATGCGCAGCTCCAAAAAGGCCCGGGACGAACCCGGCCTTTTTTGTTTCAGCAGAGCACAGCGAACTCTAACGAAAGCTTTGTGCACACCCATCCAATATATCTCCGGGCCAATCTACGGCAATGTTTGGATAACAAAAAGAGTTGAATGCTCAACCTTTCGGGCATTTCTTTGGATCAAAGCCAAGGGGTTCGAAATTCAGATGGAAATGGTCCGCTTTGCTTCCCTCGCAGAGTATAACTTTTGCCGAATATTTCCTCTCCTTTCCATCGCTGCCGCGAGCTTTGTATTTGTATGATCGTATTATGTCATACAGGCGCTTATCATCAGCCTTGAGTGCCGAACAATTTGCCTTTGTGGCATGATCAAAGCGTCGGAGATCTAGGGCCCGTGAACTCAGATGCTTCGACAGAAAGCACTTACGGCTAACTTGGTCGTCGATCTTGCGCTTCAAGGCTGCAAGGCGCTTTGCGTCAGCCGTATCTTCCCAGACCTTTTTCAGTTCCTTTATCGCCTCCTGGTTTTCATAATGACTACACTTGTTGGACTGCTTCATACATGCCGCGATATATCTTGCCTGGCGCCCGGTTTCCCGTCTTCCGTCCGTAATCACAACTTTCTGCCTATCTGCCGGTCGCTTCAGCTTCACCTGCTGATCGCAGAACTTCGCTGCGATTTGTTTCGTGATGGTTTTTAGTTCAGATGGCACCTCGGCTCCTGCCTTGATTTCTAGGGCATTATTGCAGGCAAGGGCGGAGGTCGAAAAGCTGAGCAAGCAAGCAGCAAGTAGATGCGTCGCGACAGAATGGCGAGGCGATTGGGCATTAATATCCATAAGCATTTCTATGCCTCCAGCATTCCTAGGCTCCCCTTTTGTAAACAAGGGAACACATGTGTACAGTATTCAGATTTCAACAAAACCAGGAAATACTCGATGGCGTAATAGTCTTCCATTTTCTTTCGAGTTTGTCTGGCCACTTTAGAACTCGCAGCTCCTACCTCTCAGCAAGTCTGTCGGGGCAATGCGGACGTCATCAAGCCAAAAACTGGCGGCGTCCACCTGATTTGCTGGCCGAGCGAAGTAATTGAGCATCCGATTTAGACAATCATCGGGATCCTCCTCGGCCTTTGGGCATAGCGGTGAAGCTTCAACTGTCTTAAGTAGTCTTCTTTCGACCAATTTCGTCTCAGCACGGTGGCAAGCACTGTCGTCAAACCAGAAGGAACTATCCAAGAATTCAGTGTTGTCTTCATCTAGGGAACCAACGATCGCAAACCCGTCCTTTGTGAGCACCGACACAATGAACTGCCTCTTCGTGCTCAGACGTTCGCTCAGTACACTATCAAATCTATGCAGGTTGGGCGGCGCCCCTTGTTCAGTATATAATTCAATCAGGTCACGCGCCTCGCCAAGAGAAGGAGCGAAATCTCCAGATTTGACACGTGTAAGTACATCAATGTTTGAGTCGGCTAAGGCCCTATAACTATGAATGCGACTAAGGTTATTGCCTGATTTTATGCCGGCGAAAAGCGTTCCGGACTTTGCGTTGCTTGCGACACACTTATCAACCGCTTCTCCTCCCGGCGTCGGCGATCCATCACTCACAAAGAAGTAACTCACATCCTGTCTCTGAAAGAAACATGCAGTACTGTGCTGCCAGGTTGGGAGGAGCACCTTTAGCCCGGCCAACAGCAAGTTGTTGGGAACGCGATTGCGAGCGTCAAGGTCTGGATAGATGAGAATGACAGGTCGGTCCTCGATATTGCCGGTGCGCTCAGGCTGCATCACAACGAGATATTCGTTTCTGTTTGGCGACGCCAGTATTGCTTGACGATCTAGAATCGCGGCTCGTTCATTGAACACCATGCTGTCAAATGATCCATCGTGTTCAGCCGCTAGTCTTCTAAGAAAATCCCGACTAAGCTTTTCGTCGACGCTTTCGAGCCCAGCAATCCTTCCAAGCTGTAACATTTCAAGAGATGACGGCAATCCACTGTGCACCGCCAAAAGATCATTAGTATACGCAAACAAAAGACTGCCGCTTTTCCACAGTCGGCCAGAACTCGCATTTGTCTTTTCTAGCCAGTCCACTAGTGCGATCGCAACAGCGGGGTCGCGTTCGAGGTTTGTGGCTGTCAGTGGGTCTAGGTCACCATAAAATGTGTAGGCGTTGTTGTTGCCGACCAGGTAGGTTTGGTTTGGAGTGTTGGCAAACTCTATCCTCATCAGTTTGCCTGCCTGGGGCGCCAAATCCAGCGCACTAAAACAATGGTTTTCGGCGTTCCCGCAACCGCGCAGATTCTCGGCGACAAGGCGTAAGACCTGCCTAGTCAACTCCAACTCATTCTCACCATTCGGCAGCAGGCCCAGAAGTCGGAAGTCTGCGTCTCCGAGTACTTGCTTTCCTTCAGGCTGGTCCAACAAGGCAAAAAGGCGGTTTCCGGCATCAAAGAGCGTCACTTTGGCTGCGCCGCCTGTTGTTTCCGTCTTTGCCAACTGCGACAGCAGAGCGCTCATCTGTTCAAGAGTGGGCTCATGCTCTAGCTGGCGCTCGGAAGTATCTACTTGAATGCAACAATCGCTGCTGAGTGCAAACCACCACGTTTGGGTGTTGTCAGCCAAGATGCCCAGCGCTGTCGGGTCTTCAATGACCCAAGTCTGCAGTTTCTCTGTCAGATTGTCGTGATGAAACAGCAAGTTCACAAGGGCATCAGAGTATTCATAGGGTAAAGGCTGGTCTATGGTCAGAGTCAGATCCGATCTAACTTCCATGTTGCCAGCCGACTTTGAATTCTGAACGATAAGCACCTCATCCACTTCGACTCCGAACTCATAGAGCAGGGTTTTTGATCCGTTGCTCCGATAGACGGCACTATGCCACTTCGGCCTTTTTGCGACTAGTTTGCGCGCAGCAGCGGGTGCGTGGGTTTTGACGGCTTCGGCTTTCGTTGTTTGTCCTTCTGTTTCGATCAATAAGCGCACTGTTCTTGCCGTGTCCCCCGTATCCGAAGCGACGAACCTGAAGACGATGCCCTCGAGCAGGCCAAGTATGTCTGGTCCGTCACCCGATATGCTGTACTCGACAGATGAACCAAGTACAGAACGGTCGCCAACTACTGCTTCGAGAAATGAACGAACCAAGGGCAGCCTTTCCTCAACTTGCTGCCTGGAAAGCCCCAACGAGCCAAGGACAGGCTGCGGACCGCTTAGCCGGATCAATGTTTCGTTTGAAAGCAGTATGTCCCCTGCCACCGCGGCGCGGAAAAGAAATCCCTCCTCAAGGTGTGGTTCACGGTTGTTTGTGCGCCATCTTCCCAACTGTGCCATGGCGTTGTCAGGTATTGTACCGCTTGCGGGATAGACGGTTACGCTCCATCCGATGGCGGCGCCGTCTAGTCCCTGGCTTGCAAGCTGATAGCGGCCATTGCCGTTGAGTTGCTCCGCGAAAATAGTTGTCGTATCGCCTGCATGAGCGAGCTGCACGGTGCGGTATGCCGTATGGCACCCCTGAGATCTGATCACATTGTCAATTCGATCCACTAAGACGCTAAACAACTGAGGATGCTCCAGTGGAACGTGTACTGGCAGCGTAGATATGGTTTCGCGGACTTCCGAAGATTGTGTTGGGGGACAGACCAATGTGAGCGGCGGGCTCTGTTCTTCGCGTTTGTGCACGCGATAGGCCCTGCCGTCCCGTGCCCAAATTAGCAAGTTCTGTACACTGCCATCGTTGGGCCCGGCAATCAGATCGGCACTGGCACGCCACAGGGTTGTCGGCTCAAAATCTCCTTCATAATGCAGCTTCCACCGATCCAGCGTTCCATCGGACTGCCGGTGAAAGAGTTCCAGCTCTCGCTTTCTTTCGCCCGGCGCTTCATATGCGACTGCCAAGGTTTCTGCTGTCTGGTCGTTGTCAAAGAACACCTCGCCATGTATTGGGACCCATACCTCTTCTTCGCGCGCGCGCCTTTCGAACGCATCGAGCAGCAGTCTCCGCCTTGGCAGTGCATCAATCAGTGCCAGATTCCTTGCGAGTTCGATCGGCGCATTAGATTCGCCGCTCTCTGCTGCCAGTACGTGAATTGCGAAATCTGTTGAAGCCGCGGACTTTGAAACGGCAAACCAGACGCCACCACGTCTCTCTATGATTGCCTCTGCAAAACCGCTCTCTGCGAGGAAATCAACGAGCGTCGGCATGAGCTCTTCGCCGGACTCTTCGGTGTGCAGGGACAAGTCTCGTCGGCTAGGCGTGGAACTGGAACAGACGCCGTTTGTACGTGGAACGTCTAAAAGCCGCACGCTTCGCGCGCCATCGTTTCCCCGTGGTTCGATAACTACAGCGCAGTTCAATTCTGTCTCGAATGCATCGAGGCGTTGGATAGCTTCATCCCGCTGTGCAATCTCATCCACCAGGGCGGGCACAAACTGGTCATCTATGTCCGGCAAGGAGGTATGACATATCGATGATTCATCATTCACTACCGTCACGCAAACAAATCCTGTTGGCCGGCGTAGGTACAACGCGCCATCAGCGAACAGTGCCTCTGACACATTGCGTTCTGACCGATCAGACAACACAAAAAGGGTGGGTGACGGTCCCTTGTCGTCAGTGCTTGCCCGTTCGGGCTCCAACTGACCAACAAGATCGGTGATCAGCGATCCGTCAAGCCTTTCCGCTAGATCGAACGCCCCATCTGGGGTCTTCAGTTCCAAAGTCAGATGGCGGACAGGGTTCCGACTATCCTCAGTATTGCGCAGGAAGAGGCGGAGCGGGGCATTGGCACACTTCGGATTGTCTGGATCTGCGATTCTGACCGCCAGAAGCGCCAATCCTCCTTGGACAGCACCGGTAGACAAATTTTCTGGAATGCATACGGCTGGCGCGCGGCTATTCCGCATTTCAGCGGCAATTGCCGTAAGGAACGCTTCATATAGCTGATCATCGGATGCGTCGATCGCAATATCGGGCTTACTGTCCAGTTGGTGGCCGAAATACAGTAGACGTTGGTGGTCGTCAGTTATTTCGAGCAATGATGCCCCTGAGGGTGGACAAACGGATTCGGAAGCAAAGACGGCGCCGCCAGCAAGCACAATATGCCGAATTCTTCGGCCCTCCACCTCGCTTAGGCGTGAAAGATTGTTTGCTAGTACAGTGGCGCGGCGCTCATCAAGTTTGCAGGTTGCAAGGCTCGCAGTTGCATCGGCAGTCGCCAACCAGATAGGTGCCAGCTGTGATGTTGCAGGGTGAACAAGGACAAAATCAACCTCTGAACTGTCTCGCGCGTCGTGGAACACAAGCTGGTCAAATGGTTGTTATTCAGGACTGCACTTCGGTGAGGTCCCACCGCTACCCACTTGTGTTGTGAGATGGTTCGACAACAGCGTAAGGAAACGATCATAGGCTTCATCCAACCCGTCGCTCGGCGGGATCCCGTCGAAACGCCAGCAGTTCTCTCCAGACTTGTCAAAAGCGACCAGTGTGTCTTGGTCATGGTGGAGAAAATGATGACGGCCAGATGACGGTGATAGCTTGGCACGTTCTACACCCGAATCAATCAGGTAACCAAATATCCGAGAAGTCCGTCCGTCCGTTAGTTGCCCCTCATTGAAATCCTCTAATGTGATTGCATGGACGGATTTGCGATCATCAGATGGGAAATAGACCGTTAGGTTAGACGCTTTGGCATTTCCGCCTGCCAATCTGAGGCGATACCCGATCTGGCCACTCTCACTTTCTGCTGATGCATCGAGGATCTCTGGAAGCTCTGTTTTCGACGAAGACTTCCGTACCGCGGCTGCGATGTCGCGGACCACGGCTGCGAGGTATAGCTGGGAGAGTTCAGCGTTATCAGCGGCTGCGATATCAAGTGTTCCGAGAGGCAATGCCTCAGTTCCTGACCAAAACAAGACCTCAAGCGTTTCGGTTCCCAAGGTCGGCGAAACAATCAGTATGGAATGGGAGAAACGGTACAACTGTAACGTTGTTGGTTCTTGGCCGTTTTGTTCCTCTTTGGCCAATATGCGCTCAAGCAACTCGTTCTTAAGTGCCGAATGTCTCGATAGGTGAAAATTGTGTACCCTCCCAGACGCAAATTCCAACGCAATTGCTGAATCCGAAAGTCTGGATTGAGCGGCGCCATTAGAGCCCGCATCTTCGCCCGCTAGAAACCGCTCTAGCGCTCCTGCGAAATGCAACACACTTCTCCACCGTAAATCAGGTCGTTCGTTGATAAGGGGTTGAATTAGAGGTATGTCAGGATTTACTGATTCTATAGACTTATAGTAACGATCGCATAAACTAAGAATATCTTGTTGATGCGATACAAGAAAATCTAAGGAGCCTCCAAATGGCTCAAAAAACTGTTCCCCAAACTCGCGCAACGACGCAAACTGATCGAAATGGAGGTTTATGCCAGCAACAGATATAGACCTTTCTTCGGCTATGAAGTCTTTCACTATCTCTCTTAAATCATCTGCTTCGCGCTCCTCTCCAACTAGAGTTGGTACTAGCCAGCACAATGTTGACTGAATCGTCTGTCCTATCTTGTTGTCCCATTCGAATTGAGTACTCGCTTCTGGTTCTGGCGTTGTTACTTGTTCCAACCGGGCAAATTTAATGCTGTGTGGATTACGGGACGGAACGACATCGGTGGGCGCCAAGAGTCTCGCGGCAACGCCCACGAATTTTGTTGTCTCAAATGCTTCCGCCTCTTCGAATGTAGAAAAGTTGGTGGACGCAATACCGTCAAAGTGCTCAGTCAGGAAACGTTCGAGGGCCGCTCGGATGTTTGGCGACAGAGCATTATCTGAACCATGACCAAATTGCTCTGGCAGTCGAATGCTACCTAAGTCCAATCCGCCACCAGCGTCATGATAAAACAGAGTTTGGTTCAGCAGATAGAAGGCCTTTCCGCCTTCTGTGGTCAGCCTTAAGAGGTGCCTTGCTCCGACATCCGCGGCAGCAATGAGGGCGGATTGAAACCCGCGCTCGTCGAAGATGTTGACAGGGATTGCCGGGTCGAGTTCAACGGCGATCGTACCTGTCGATGCGCTGACATGGGCTGTCCGGTCGATCTCGTCGCTTTGTTTGGCATGCGTATAGTCTACAACCAGGAAGGCGCCCTTGTTAGTGTCCCCATCAGCCAATAGAGGCTCGATTGCGCGAACAATCCGCGGGCTACTTTCTGCACCCCGCCGGCCTACCTGCTGGACGAAATCTGCATAGACGCGGACGGCATCACCGTTTTCTCGCTCGATTGCCCCTTCACAAATTGCTGCCCCGTTTTCTTTGACGAACTTGCCATCGTCGAATAGCCAGTAGACATCTCCTGCGCATAGTTGATCGCCAAATGAAAGAGCAATGTAACCGTTTGAAGTTCCCAGCACCCGCCCTGATGGAACGAGTGCGCCATCTTTGATTTCTGCAGTTGGAAGTCCAGAGACTTCCTTCAGCATCCGTGTTATTTGCGCGCCGCTACATCCCGGACCGTCGCTCAAGACCTTATAGTATTCTGAATCCAGGTCCTCGATTTTCAGACCACAATTGCCCTGAATGAGAGGTTTACCTTGATCGGCGGCCGATATGGCCTGCTGTCGCTCTGCTGCCTCTTGCTCCGCCGCTTGTTGCTCCGTGATCTGTTTCTGAATCAAATCCCTGCGTTCAGGTCCAATCCAGTCCGCACCAGAATCGTGAAGGTCGGAACCAGTGTCGCTGCCGTCATGGTCCGGACGCTTTACTTGTTTAAACCGACCATTCTGGTAATACTCCAATCCTTCCTCGCTAACCACATAAGGAGGACGAATCCCGGGACCGTCTTGGGGCCGCTGAATTAGTTCCGCGGTGCCGTTCTCGCTATTCCAAAGGCGTTCAAGCAGTTCATACAAGTAGTCTGGGTCCTCGAGATCGCGCCGGTTCGCCATTGCGACAGTCAAAAGCTTCGGCCCATCCTGTCCACGCCTTGTGTAGAGCACATAGTGATCAGGGCGGTAACTCACTACCAACGCCTGATAGGTATGTGGCTGACTAGCGCTTTCCCCAATGCCCTGATCAACTTGGGTGCGCGTAATGTTGGACAGCCAGAAGGCCTCACGCACTAGGTCATTGATCTCTCGATCGGTCCCAGGACGCCGCAGTGCAGTCCAGCGTGCTTCCAGCGCAAGCGCCGCATCGTAGAGGAATGCCTTAAGAACGGTCGGGTCCAGCGTGCCGGGCTTGCCGGACGTCAATGGCGTGAAACACAGTGTCGCACCGGCGATTCGATCTAGTGGCAACACTGCGCTGAGGCGGGTGTCTTCTGATTTTCCAATGGTCCAATACAGCGTTGCCGCATCATCGACGCAGTTGCCTACGGTGTCGTTTTCAGCTTGTTTGAATGCCTGCAGAAACATTCGTTCGTTGAAAAGCAACGGCCTCCCTGCTGCGCTGCATGTATCGGCGCTTGAACAGATAAACTGCTCTGTTTCAAGAATTTTTAATGGCGAAAGGGCTATCCGCCCTTTTTTTGTACCTGCAGAACTCAGTGTCAGTTCGACCAGTGCATCGTTTGTTGAGTAAGGGGATGCGTTGAAGCTCCACTCGCCTCTCGGCATCAACGCTCCTCGGTCGCCCTTGGCGGGTCCACCCGTGGCGTTGGCGGTTCCCAATTCGCCAATTGGTCCCCGGCCTTCGCTGTTGTCGAAGCTGTCCCCTACCGCTTTGGCATGCTGGCCAAGATCGCGGTGATCTCCCGTCCCGGTGTCTGCGCCATGGGAGCCGGATTTGCCTGGTTGCTTGTTGTCGCTGGACCCGCCTGTCCCACTGGCTGTACCGTTCCCATTGGCATTGCTGGCATCAGTTGCGTCTCCACCTTCACCAGAAATCCCACCCTTGTCCGGGCCGAAATTCCCGAACGGGTTTATGTTGAAGTTTCCTTTCAAGAGTTCGAGCAGTGCCTTGTCCAGGTTCTCCAAATCAGGGCTCAGCAGCGCGAGTATCATGTCTTTCAAAGCATCTTTGCTGAAGAGCGATAGGTGAGGGGCGGTAAGTCCTAGTCGTATCCCCAGCACATTTAGCCGCATTGCGGCCATTCGGCGGTTGGCCTCGACGTCGGCACCGGCGATTGTAAAGCCAAGAATCCGGATTACGTCGGCTCTTGCCGCTAGGTGCGGTCGCGTAAGGCCGATGTCGGATGCGACCGAGGCTTGGGCCGTTACAATGTCTCCAAGGTCGACGGCAGCACTTGCTTGCAGATCGCCGTTTCTAAGGTTCGCTATGACGCTGCCGTTCGCCAGTCGAGACTTGAACAGCGACAGGTCTCCGTCTCCCGACAGGGTCATCTGCCTGCCGTTGATAATGGCATCTATATTCATGCTGACGATGTCCGAGAGCACGCCGCCAACGTGTATATCCCGCTGGATCAGTGCATTGTCGACATCGATCGTTGACTTGTCGTAACCCAGCGGAAGGACGCTCAGTAAGATCAGTTCGCTGACGCTTTCCAGCCTGCTCAGCCGGTCTAGTGGCAACGTGTATGTACCGCGCATTTTGAGGAGGTGCTTAAAAGATGACTGCGCAAATGTGAGGCTCCCCTCAAGCTCCACTTGATCCTGCCGAACTGTGCCACCAACGTCTGTCAGTGAGAAAGGCGGCACGGGTATGTCGCCTGAATAGAGGAGCGTAATTTCATTGGTCCCCTCAAATTTCAGGCCATGGCGTGTGACGATGATAACCGGGAGACTACCCTTCAAGACCTCGGTAATTTCTATCAGGGACTTCACGCGAAAGCCTTTGGGGGTATCGTCTTCTATGATTGGCTCTACGGAGACAATTTCGAAGCCACCGATACTTGGCAGACCAAGTTGTGCCAGGAGTTGGCCACCTAGTCTTTCCTTGAGGCGACGCTCTGCCTCCTCCTTGTCCCATTCGACTTTGGGCGTCCCCCCCTCTAAGGGGATACGAACGTTGGCTGAGACGCTAATGTCCTCCCACACATTTAGTCTGGCTTCGATCAAGAGGTCCGGCTTGCCGGTTACACTGATCAGAGCATTGTCGAGGAATAGCGCAGTCTCACCGAAATCTACTTGTAACGGGAGCAAATGGTCGTTTAGTGCGTCTGCCGCGATCTGGGCTGCAGCTCGGCGCAAGGCCTCGCCGGACATATCTCCGGACACATGAAATCCAGACGCGTCAAGCCGAGCACTTAGGCGGACCGGGACAGGGGCCTGCAATAGCGGAAGCGTCAGCGAGATATCGACATTGAGTATCAGTCCCGCTCTCTCCGCATGCCAGGACACATTCCTTATATCATCTTGGTCAAAGGGCAATCGATTGGCGATCCAGGACTCAATTACGTCGTCTTCGTCCTCGACCTTGACCGAAGAGAAATCTATCTCGCCTTCGAATGAAACACGCAGCCCGTTGATTGACAGAGTTTGGCCGTTCAACCGGATACCAACCGCTAACCTTACGCCACCCGGCAGGTCACCACCATCCGCTAGGTTGATGTCCTCGCATGGTCGGCCATCAAGAGTCCCACCATCCCAGGTGCAGGTAACGTTGCCAAGTCTGCTGAAAGCGTCACTGAGCTGCGTTTTCCACCGTGCTCCGAGTTCTTGCAGGTTCGCACGAAGGTCTGCGGTCCGATCCTTTACTAATTCCTTAAGTCGCCGTTCTGCTTCATCCCTTGCCAGGTGCCTCAGATGAGCCAAGACTTGCTCGACGCTGTCATGAACTTCGAAGGCGCCATTAAGTCCGAGTTTCAACCGCAAATGCAGTTCATCCTCGGACGCGCCGGGCAGAGATACGTTGACTGGGAGAAACACTTCGACGCCTTGGACTACCTCGCTGCCGTCTTTATCGTTCTGATACCAGGGGCTCAGCTTAGCGCGGCCAAGGGAGACATTTCGCGCGGCACTGCCTATCGTACTTTTTATACATTCTTCGATCTTGCGCCCTGCACCTGGCTCGATCTGCAGCCGGCTGCCGCTTCGTTGGAAGGACAAAACAATTGGTTCGGCGCAAGGTAAAGCACCAGGAACGAGTCTTACGTCGCACCGGCGATAGAATCGGTTACCACCAGAACGTTCGTTGCCGCTGCAGTTGTACTCAAACAACTTCAATCCGGCGCTGGCGACACTTCCTCGCGACGGCAAGGAACGTGCCAACTCATCGCGCCCTTTGGTGAGCATCGCTTTAAAACGCCGCAATTCAGACGAACCAAGCTCGGCAAGGGCGCGCACGTTCATTTCAAATGATTTTGTCTTCTCTATCAGTTCCGCGATGGCCGGAGTTTTCCGCCATTCCGCTGACAATCTCTTGAGCTGCTTCTCTGCTTCTGAATGCAGCTTTTTCAACTCTGCTCGTTGCTCTTCTGCGATCTTGGTTTCATCGACACTGAGCTCTAAACGGAAGTCATCTCCGGATATTGAGACGCTTGACACCTCCACCCCATGTGGAAGCAATCCGCGGCGACGCAGGGCCAGTGACACCGTTTGGAGTGGTCGACCCGGCCCACCTGCAACAATTCGAAAGTCGTTTCCGCCGTTCGAATCTCTCTCGACGCGGATGTCGACATTCTCAAGTTCGATCTTCAGAGGATCACGATTGCTGTTCAGAATAGTGTCTCTGAATACAATGCGGCCTGTGTCTCGCTCGACCACGACTTCACCAATTGCCACAGTAACGCCGGTGGCAAGGGTTATTGGTGCGATTGGCCCAGTCTTCTCGACTCTCTCTACCTCACCATTGTGAATGATCACGGCGACGACAGGTGAGGTGACCTTGTTAGCGCCTGTCCTCAGGCCGAATCGGACTTCGTAGCGGGACCCCCCATCCAGACCACAGCCCGGAGTGGGGTTGGGTTCGAGGCAGCTTGCACTCAACAAGACAAGCCGGCCTTGTAGTTGACCAAGATATCCATGGGCAACCGCCTCAAGTGGCAAGCGAACCCTGAGTTTCACCCCCTGTTTGGCCGAGAGAGAGCCAAGTATTTGGCCGTTGCCGAAAACTGCGCGAAGCTGTTGCGATCTCTGGCTCGACAAATCAGTGCCGCTGGCCATTGCCGCAATCAATGGACCGAGGCCGATTCGGATCTTCAGCGCACATTCTTTGCTCAGGGTCGGCGGAAGCGCACAGTCTTGGGCTCTTATCCATTGGCCCTGGGATCTCAGGGCATCCGCAATAGCCTCGAATTCAGGGGCTTTTAGTTCTTCCAGCAATGGCCCTATGGGGGGTTGCTGAAGAGCTTCCTCAATTCCGGGTCTGACAATGTCCTCAAGCAGCCAGTCTAAGATGTCTCTGTTCACCGCTTGGCGGTCGACAGCAACCCACGTCCCATTATTGGTGACGTCATTCTTGCCGCCTTCGGACTTGGGACTTCCTGGAGCGCCGCGTAGCCTAATCGATCGGCAGTCTGATTCCTTAGGATCCGAAGACAGTGCCAGAATTAGGCACATATCCTCTTGGAGTTCCAATTGAACCGCGCCGTGCTGAAGCAGCCGGATCTCTAAATGACCACCACCGAGCGCGGCGAGCAACTTTGGATCAAGCCCAAGTTGCCGAGCAAACCAGACAAAGCTCTGACCGGCATTGCCTTTGTTATTTGCTTTGCTAGCATAGGGGTCAAGTTTCGGAAGATGCTTCCATACACCACTCCTAATCATCTCCCGAATTGAGTCTGCAGTATCGTAAATGCTGCCGTTTTCGAGGGGCGGCAAGCCCAGATCACTAAACTGAAATCCAGTCGCCGTTTCGTGGCTTAATTGGCGACCAACTGCCGATTTGTTGAACGCGGATTCGGTGCACGGTGAAGTCTGCTCGCTGTTTGGCCATACGGCTTTGATTTCGCCGCCTAAGGCCAAGATTTCCTCCTCGTTCTCTGTCACGCTTAGCCGCGCGATTAACGAGATTCCGGTCCCATTGTCGCAAGGCCAAAGGGTGAGCGGCTTTGAGAGCAGCTCAAGGATCAGCTCATGGTGCCGCAGTTCGCGATCGACTGTTTGCCGCAGTTTTCTAATCTGTTCTTCGGTACCTAGAAACGTCCTTCTTTCTTCATCGACCAGGTCTTCCAATTTTAGGCTGGCTCTTTGTCCTATCCGTCTTGTGAACTCGGGACTTCGCCTGAACAATTGGCTGAGGTCCAGCGATAGCAACTGCGGTTCTTCAAGCAACCTTGACGCAAGCACAAGGTTGGCAGCGGTGACGTAGTTTCCAATCGGGTCTGATGGCACTGCAGCAGTTTCGTGTGTTGTGTCGTCTCGGACTTGCTGACAGCGATCCACAGGAACTAAACCCCGCCCTTTCAAGATCGCTGTCGCATCGGATTGGCCGCCGCGGTGGAGCTCGCAAAGCGTATCGATCAGGAGTGTCTCAGGAACTCCGACCCGCAGCTCCGCTTTCGCCAACCGCAAGCAACTTTCAACAGTCGCCCAGAAGTCTTTGATAAACCTATCTAGGTTGTCCTCAGAGAGTGCGACAGCCGCGGTGTTTTCGGTGCCCGGTGAATCAGGACCGGTCTCGTCGACCGGAACCCAGGCGCCCAAATGCGCCGGTCCCAGGACAGGACGGCGGTAACACGATTGCGAGGTGCCTGGGTTTGAATTGAGAAACGGGGTTAGAGTACGTCGTATGTCATAGAACCGCCCACGCAGTTCGTTTTCCATCCAGACCGCCGCGTCCTCGGCGGACACATGCGCACGGCCAGGTTCAGCCTGCTCGAATCGTCGTTGGAACTCCTCAAGCATGTCCTTGGCAAAAGGAGACATCGTGGATTTCGCGGCACGAACTTGGTCGAATGAAGCTTTCAATCGACGGCTATAAGTGAGTTGCAAGGCTTCAGCGAAAGACTTTGCCGCCTCCAGCAGCCGTAATGGTGCTGACGCGGGGTCCACCGCTAACAAGGCGCGCAGTGCTTCGCGAAGACCTTCCAAATCTTCAGCGCGGTTTTGCGCGTTGCTAGATACCGGAAGGTTTCGTCGCAGTAACTCTACATTGCTGCTGCGCAGCAGTCGCACCAGTTCGGGAGCTAGTCTTGCAGCGCGTTCGTGGCGCAAGGCCAACGTGACAGGTGCGGCTTCACTTTCTTTGTCTTGTTCGCCTGAAGCACGCACCCATGTCCTGCCAATTAGAGCAAGCCCGTCCAGATAACGAGGGCCCGCTGCTTCGAGCCAGTTCCGAAATTCTGCATAATCTATGGGATCTGCATTGTGATAGAGGTCAAGTACGATCTCGCTCGGGATCCGTTCGCGGGATTGTCGTATCGTTGCATGCACTTCCGCGACTGCCAGCGCCTTGGTCTTTGTCACAGCCGCAAAACACTCAGCTGTCAGGCTGCTAATTGGGGGTGCAATCCCATCGGGATCAAGGTTCAACTCGATGGCTTCGCAGGCTTCTAGAGCCTTGCCGGCATGCTCCCGTGCGTACCGCCAGATCTCGTCAAGAAAGGCTGCGAGCCGGCGTGCTTCTGGCCCTGCTGCAGGAACTGGCTCACTCTTGAAGTAATTTACTCTAAATTCATCAATTTCTTGTCGTTGCTTCGCGCTCTGGTTTGGTAATGCAAGAAGCAAATCCTGCATCCAGATAATCCGCTGAGCAATTTCATCTGAACTAATCTGACTTGGTGAATCAAGTTGTTCCTGGGCCGGCACTTCTGCAGGAATGCAGAGGAATACGCCAAATGCCAACGCGGCAAGCCACCGACGAATCATTGCGCGTCCTCGGTTTCAGGACGAGCAAACACGTGGGCGAAGACCGCTTTGGTGTCACCGTCTATGGCCGGCGAGGATTCAATGTTTGGTCGAACTGTGTAGTGACCACGCTGTTCCACTGTACTTTCCAGGCTTGTGGTTGACAGGATCACTAGCGGTAGTTGCAAGTCAGTGTTTGCCCCCTTCAGATTAATGGCCAGTGCCAACCTCTGGCCCGAAGCTCTCATTAGATTGATGAGATTGCTGAGGTTCAGTAGCCGTATTTCAAGACGTGTTGTTTCTGATAGAAGCCGGTCTGTGTATGACAACAGGCTGGCGAAGGCGGCGGCTTCACTGGTTGCGGTTCCAGCATGGCTAACAAAAAGCGGTGGTTCATTCTCAAAGAGGCAGCTGTCTGATCTTTGCGGCAAGAACTCTTCGCTGCCTGGTGTCCACAGTCGTCGGCACGAGGGGTCGTCGGTAGACCAAGCCTTGTAGGTCACGTAAGGCCGTGCCTCTAGAGGTAGGTCCAAACAGACGCCATTTGGGCTTACGGACGGATTGGAGACATCCTCAACTAAACAGGCGCGCGTGTGTACAAACAGGAACTGCTGTGTCTCGGTGGTTGGAAGTCCACCACGCAGAACTGAGAATATGACATTCAGAATTATGACCGCGCCAAACGCCCCAAACAACGTATCGAGCATCGAGAGTGCCAAGGACTGTGGTGCACGCCTTTGTCTCATGTTTTGCAGGCCATCTCAGCCGTCGTTCCATCAGATTTGTTCGATCCACGTTGCGGGATGTCCGGCTTATAGGTGTCGCTTGGACGAATGATGCCTACAGCGGTCGTGTTCTGACCCGGTGCCACTATTTGTTCGTAAACCCTTGTCGCCGTCACAAGTGTAAGGTTGATACGACTTGGCTGCGGTGATGCTCGCAGCTCAAAACACACGCGTTTTGGCAAATCGGAATTTGTGACCAGTGTTTCTGGTTTTCGCAGCAGAGTGATAACACGGGTCCCAATCCGCATGTCGCCTTTCGCAACAGGCAACAAGCTCCCACGACGTGCCTCCCAGTCAGAGACGTGGGTCTCAACAGCGAAGGGGGAATTCGCAGCCGCCTGCACAACGACCAGTTCAGTATCATTGTGGGAAGGCACTTCACTGCGGGTGTCATACTCGAGATCCAGCAATACAAAAATTAGCATGCGGCCGCCGGCGCCGCTGATCGCTCCCGCAGTTCCCGGATCCGACGCAGTAGATTCTCGAGCATTGACGTCACCGACTGGGCTAACATTGCCCATCACAATGATCATCAATACGATGGCCCCACCAAGCCCACAGGTGACGGTATCAAGTAGCGAAAGGCCAAAGATCTCTGGAGAACCGCGCCGTGCCATTTTAGTTGATCCGAGTTGTTGTTACTTTGGCGCTCTCCCTATTTGCCCGATTGGTCCGGTGGCACCGGTGAATAATCTGTCAACTTTGAAACAAACTTCATCGACAGATCATGAGCGACTATTGCTGCAGTCTGGTCCTGGTATCTCTCCACCGCCTTTTGGACCAGAAGAAGGATTGCAGACAGGATCAGAGCCCACATCGTGGTGTCGAAAGCTACTTCAAGCTTGTCTGTCACCTCGCGAATTGCTCCTTGCAAGGCTTGTCCGTCCACTTGCCCAATGGAATCCGCTTCGCCAAGGGCCGTCCCGATTCCATATATCGTCCCAAGAAAACCGATTGTTGGGACCAACCAGATTGCGAAATTCACAATGGTGTGTTGGCTTTCCAATGCTCAGTTCTGGCGGCATCCACCCGACCAGTAGACTCAGCTGCGCTTCTGCAGCGTTCGAGCATGTCACCAATTCCAAGATTGAGTCCTTTAAGTTTCAAAAAGCGAGATACACGGTCCAATCTCGCCATGAACTCCCTATATTCGTCGCGAGCGTTGCGCAGGCCGTCTGGCGTTTCCTCCGCCGTGATGTATTGCGGAAATACCATTAGGCTGTCTGGCGGGTAGAAGGTCCAGTCTTCTCCCCTATCACTGTAGATGGCTGATTTTCCCCCGTCTTCAATCAACGTACGGTCGAATTTGCTCTTCGTCAGAGTACGGGTACAGAAGGCGACGGCAAAAATCATGACCAGAAAAGCCGCCAATTGGTTCTTCCCAGGGAGTGCAAACGGGTTTAGCTGGCACCAGGTAAAAACAACGACGGAATCCGCCTGCGTTGAAAAGCACTGGTCTATGTCAATTCCGCTCGCACGCATCACAATCTGGAAGGCACTTGGCTCGGTGCCACCGGATTCCTGAGGCCCGATCCCGTAGTAGGCACCAGCCGCGAGCGCTATGCGAAGTAGAATTACTGCCAATACAGCGGAGTAGAAAGGATTGCTTAGAATCCATTCGGCCACTACCCGCCAAATGCGACCAAATCCCCTAACTAATGCACTGAAAAGTGTTTGGTTTGATGGGCTTGTCGGAGTCCCCTGTGCAACGTTCGCCATTCCTACCCCCGTCGCTCTGGCTATTCTTTTGGTTGATTGAGCGAATTCTTATAATCATATCTTGCCACAGATCTCCCAAGTCGTCCAGATGCCCTTAGAGCTTTGTACGCAATGGTGATGTGTTCGCCTGTTTTGGTCAACAAGCGAAGCAAACTTAGTCTGGCTTAGGACCTAGACCACCACGGAAAGTAAGGTGCGCACAGAATTCTAGCTTTGGAATTCGACCCAGCAGCGCACGTTGCCGCAAAGTTAGTCTCGTCAGAAATAGAAGCCCTAATTCTCGTTCAATCTCGCAACGGACAAACAGTCCACCTTAGGTTGCTACAGAGGGGACTTCTAGCAGCCCTTTGCGTAAAAATTTGACAAACACCTGAAGAACTTCAATCGTTCGCCGGCTAAACTGATCATGTGCAACTGGATATCTCGCTTGATTGCACAAGACTTTATCTTCTCTAAGTTTGATATTGCATTCGCATGACCTTCCCAGTCAGTTGTACTGATGACGATGGCGAAATTCTCTGGTTTGGGTGAAGAGGCAAACATAATTAAAGGTGCCCACGCAAGAACGTGTTTTCCAACTCCTGCAGCCTCTTCCTTTGTTTTGATTAATTCGAGAACTTCCTTATCCGCAGCCGTCAGTTTGAGCCCGTTAAACGTACACTGGTCCCAAGTGCCAGCAACTGAGATTGAAGGGATAGCGAGTGAGAGGATTAGAAGAAGAGGAAAAAACAATCGCCGAACTAGGAACATTCTTGGCCCCCAATAGGTGATCTTTCTTGAGTTGTTGAAACAGACTGAGCAACCCAGGTCAATTAGAAAAACGTCATTCTCGTCGGAAACCAATCTTACAATCCACTTGCGCGATCCGTGGGAACAAACTCTTTGGCCAGATTAGTCGATGTACAACTGGAATACAGCCTGGCTATCGTTCGTTGATGGCCTCCGGACACCCGGAATCACAACTTGACAACCGTTCGGCAAAGGTCACTGCAAGCCCCCGCAACCACCAAACCGATACGCAGCTTCGAAATGGCCCCGAACGAACGGGGCCATTTCGTTCGAGCCGGGCACAGCGAAGATCCGCCGGAGGCTCGTCGGAACCCGTCACACCATCACGGCTTCGAATGGCCGCCCGGTTCGACGCCCGCCGGTTCAATCGACAATTCCTACCCCCCTCCTTGCATCCCCCGATCCTCACCAATTGACCGACGTCATGGCGACAGACCGGCCGGCGTCCCATTTTCGCCATGCCCGGGGCGAAGCGGGGTGAAATACCCCTGTTGCAAAGCTGCGGTAAACAATCGGACACGACCTGAACGAACGGCCGTGTCGTAGACAGTATTGTGGGGGGAAAGCAATGCAGGCAGAGCAACGCCCGAACCGCTGGCTGGTCGTCGTCGGCGCCATCCTCATTCAGTTTAGCCTTGGCGCGATTTATGCCTGGTCGGTGTTCACGCCGGCGCTCGAGGCGGTGGGCTGGTCCAAGCTGCAGACGCAGATTGTGTTTGCCGTCGGGCTGGTCACCTTCGCCGTGGTGATGGTCGGCGCGGGCCGGGCGCTGAAGGCGTTGGGCCCCCGCAAACTGGCCATACTCGGTGGCCTGACACTTGGAAGCGGTTACGCTCTGGCCGGGCTCCTGGGTGGCACGAATTTCTGGGCGGTCTGTATCGGGGTCGGTCTGATCGGCGGTGCCGGGATCGGGCTCGGCTACGTCGTGCCGATCGCCGTGGGCATGCGTTGGTTTCCGGACAAAAAAGGAATGGTCACCGGGCTCGCCGTCGCCGGCTTCGGTTTCGGTGCCATGGCGTGGGTGAAACTGGCTGGCGCCTGGGGAGGCCTGATCGAAGACCATGGCCTGGCCACGACCTTCCTGACCTACGGGATCGCCTTTGCCCTGATGGTCGTTGTGGGCAGCGTGTGGATGCGTTACCCGCCCAAAGGATGGCTGCCAGCCGGCTTTCAACCGTCTGCACCCGCCGCCGTCAAGGGCAGCGAAAATTTCACCGTGCCGGAGATGCTGCGCACCCCGCAGTTCTACCTGGTCTTCGCGACCTTTGCCGTCAGCGCGGGCGGGGGCCTGATGTCAATCGGGCTCATGAAGCTCTATCCAATGGAGGCGCTCCAGGCGGCAGGGTTGGACCTTCTTGAAGCAAGCGCAATCGCCGGCACGGCAATGGCCGTCTTCTTCAGCATCGCCAATGGCATCGGCCGCATTGCATGGGGCTCCATCAGCGATCTGATCGGTCGTCGCCGGTCGATCATCGTCATGACCATCAGCCAGGCCATCATCCTGTTTTACTTCACCCGAATGGCGGGCAACGAATACCTGCTCTATGTCGGGGCGACGCTGATCGGCTTTAATTTCGGCGGCAACTTCGCTCTCTTCCCGGCCCTTACCGCCGACCTCTTCGGTAACGACCGCGTTGGGCCGAACTATCCGTTTGTCTTTTTGTCCTATGGCGTCGGCGGCATTGCAGGACCGATTCTGGGCGGCCAGTTGGGTGACCTGGGCAACTTCCCGCAGGCCTTTACGATCTGTGCAATCGCCTGTCTGTTGGGCGCGGCGTGCATGCTGCTGGTCCGCAAGGCCGACCACGCCGAGGCGATTCGGCCGGCCAGCGTCCACGGATTTCTCCACCAGATGCACCTCGATCATCTTGAGGACGTGATCGAACACGCGGCGCATCCCGACCATTTTCGGCGGGTCGACAGCGTCGAGAGTGGAGGTAAGGGCCAAAGCGCCGATTAACGGTCGTCGCGGCGGTGTGCCGTCGACCGGATCGCTGGGCGGTGATGCGGATGGGAAAGTCTGGTTTGCCGGACCCGCAACCGGGGACAAGCCCTGAAGCGCGGCTCTACCGTTCCCGCAAACTCTTATGCAGGCTCGCCGTCAGTGGCCCGGTCAGGTAATCCACCAGACTCATCGTGCCGGTGAAGATCATCACATCCGCCGGCATGCCCGGCAGCAGCTCCACCTCCGGTCCCAAAGCCCCCAGCGCCGCCGGGTCGACCTCGATTCTGGCCAGGTAATAGACCTCACCGCTGTTGGGGTCGGTGAGCCTGTCCGCCGAGACGTGGCGCACCAGGCCGGTGAGCCGCGGCAGGTTGCGTTGCGGAAACGCCGTCAGCGCGACCTCGGCCTCAAGCCCGACCGCGACCACGTCGATGTCCGCCGGATTGACCCGCGCATCCACCAGCATCGCCTCGCCGCCGGGCACGATGTCCAGGATCGGCTCGCCCGGCCGGATCACCCCGCCGGGCGTGGTGTGTTTGAGCTCGAACACGGTCCCCGCCACCGGCGCCGTCACCACGGTGCGCGTCAGGATGTCCCGGGCGCCCGCCATACGTTCCGCCACCACGCTGATCTCGGCCCGCACGTCGCCCAGCTGGCGCGCCGCCTCGTCCCGCCGGCTCACCTCCAGCCCCATGATCTGTAGCTGCGTCTCGCCGATCGCCTGGCGCGAGCGGGCGATGGCCGCCCGGTTTGACGCGCGCCGGCCGTCGATCTCCGCCTTCGTCCGCTGCAGGGCAAGCAGCCGCGGCAGCCGCGCCAGTCCCTTTTCCAGCAGCTGCTTCACCGAAACGATCTCCTGGTCGATCAGCTCGAGCTGCCGGGTGGCGCTTTTGATCTGCGCCTCCAGCCCCTGGATTTCCTCTTCCAGCTGGGCAATCCGGCGTTCCAGGATGTCACGCCAGCTGTCTTGCGTCTCCAACCGCGCTTCGAAGATGGCGCGCTGATCGGCGATGGCGTCATCCCGGCCGGCGCCTCCGGGCACCGTCGACCAGTCGACCCCGGCGCCGCCGCTCTCTTCGGCGGCGAGCCGCGCTTCCAGCGCCCTGAGCGCCAGGTGTCGCGTCTCGTGCAGGCGGAAGGCCGCCAGCGGCTGGGTCTCGTCCAGCACCATCAGGGTCTGGCCGGCCGCGACATCGTCGCCGTCGGCGACCGCGATCCGGCGGATGATACCGCCTTCCAGATGCTGCACCGTCTTGCGGTGTCCTTCGGGGCTGACCGTGCCCGGCGCGATCGCCGCGCTCGCCAGGGGCGCCAGCACCGACCAGGCGCCGAGCCCTCCGAAGAACACCAGCGCCACAGCGACGGACGCCCATATGGGCCCGCGCACGCTTCCTCTCAGCGCTGCGCGCGCCCGGCGGATCGGGTCCGCCGGCTTCACGCCGGGCAGACGGCGCTCTTCCGGCTCGTCGCCGGCGGGCGGGTCGGGCAGGGGACGGTCAACCATGAACAAACGGCCCCCGGGTGGGAAACAGCGGATGGATCCGCTCGGAACCCTCGGCCGGTTGTTTCTCCTGACCAGCCGGCGGTTCCTTGGCGGCGGACGGTGCCGCGGGCCGGTCGGGCATGGAAATCGGCCGGATCATATCCTGCCGCGGCCCGAAGCTGGCGACGCGGCCGTCGCGCAGCACCAGCACCTTGTCCGCAACCTCCAGAAGCGAGGCCCGATGGGTCACCACGATCACCGCCGTCCCGTCGGACCGGCTGTCCAGGATCGCCTTGGCAAGCGCCCGTTCCCCGTCGACGTCGAGGTTGGCGTTGGGCTCGTCCAGCACCAGCACCCGTGGTCGGCCGAACACCGCCCGGGCCAGGCCGACCCGCTGGAGCTGTCCCATCGACAAGGGCGCCGCCCCGTCGCCCATGTCGGTCTCGTAGCCGTCAGGCAACCGCCGGATCATCTCGTCGGCGCCCGCCCGGGTCGCGGCGTCGACGATCCGCTCGTCGGCCGTCTCCTCGAACCGGGCGATGTTGTCCTTGAGCGAGCCGGGAAGAAGCTGAACGCCCTGGGGCAGGTACCCGATAGACCGGCCGATCTGTTCGGCATTCCAACCCCGGACGGGGCGCTCGTCGATTCGGACGTCGCCGACGCTGGGTGCGAGCGCCCCCACCAAAAGCCGGCACAGGGTGGTCTTGCCGCTGCCAGACGGGCCGACCACGGCAACACATTCACCGGGGCGCACCACGAAGCTCAGTCCCTGAAGGATCGGATCGTCACCCGGGCGCGGTGCATAATCGACATTCTCGACCCGGACCTCACCCATGGGGCCGGCAAGCGCAATCGGGTCCGGACCGGTGTCCATGTCCTGCATGGCCGACAGGCTGCGCCAGGCCGACCGTGCCAGCACGAAACCGCGCCAGGCGCCGATCGCCTGTTCCGCCGGCGCCAGGCACCGGCCCAGCAGGATCGAGGCGGCAATCATGCCGCCGGCGGTGAGTTCACCCCGCAACACCAGGACCGCGCCGCACCCCAGCACGGCCACCTGGATCGCCAGCCTGACGAACTTGGTAAAGCCGGTGAGGCGCGCGCTGCGCTCCGCGGCGCGGCGTTGCAGCGTCAGCGCCGCGTGGCTGGCGGTCTGCCAGCGTGTTTTCAGCCGATCCGCCATGCCCATGGCGCGTACGGCGTCGCCGGACCTGAGCGCCGCGGCGAGCGCCGCCTGGTTCTTGCCCTGCAGCGCGGAGACATCGACGAGCAGCTTGCGGTTCAGGATTTCCGACAACAGCGCGACGGCCAGCAGCAGCCAGGCGCCCAGAATGGCCGTCAGTCCGAGCCAGGGATGCATCCACCACAGCACCGCCGCGAAGACGGCGATCCAAGGCGTGTCCAAGAGCGCGAAGACAGCCTGCGACGCCAGGAAATAGCGCAGCTGCCCCACCTGGCGCAGGCCCGCCATGGTATCGCCGCCATGTTTCAGGGCGGCTTCGACCAGGCCGTCGCCGAGCCAGCGTTCCAGCCAGTCCCCGGCCCGGGCCATGATGGTCTGGCGCAGGGCATCGAACATGCCGAGCACGGCGAGCGCGCCCACGGCCAGGAGGGTGAGCACGAACAGGGTCTCCACATGGCCGCTGGTCAGCACCCGGTCGAAGACCTGCATCATGTAGATGGGGCTCACCAGCATGAGCAAATTGACGCCGACACTGACCAGGGCGGCCAGCGCGATCGGCCCCCGGACCGCCCGGAGCAGCGGCTTCATGCGCCGCTCCGTCGAACGCAAACGGCGTTCCGGCACCAGACAGGCCGGGGCGGCCCAAACAGGCCGCCCCTTCCGGTGCTAGCGGTGTCGGTCATCGAGACCCGCCTTCGACGGTTTCGGGAGACACCGGGTATCCTGGTCATCAGAAGAGCATGTCGCATTCCGGTTCGGAACAATAGATCAGACCGGTCGAGTCGTAGACCTCTTCGAAGCCCGAGGCGTCCAGGGTGATTTTGCCGACCCTGAAGCTCACGGTGTCGCCCTCCTCGGAGATCTCGCCGCGAACGCGCTTGAAATTGAACTCGAAGGTCAGGGTATCCTTCCCGGCCCCGCCGATCAGGTTGGCGTCGCCGAAGCCGGTCACCGTGTCGTCGCCGTCGCCGGTATCGACCGTGACCCCGCCGCCGAAGTTTGAGGCGTACACCTCGTCATCGCCCCGGCCGGTGCTGAGTTCGCCTTTGCCGGCGATGCCGAACAGAGTGCCGCGGCCGAAGACGTCGGCCCCCCTCACTTCACCGCTGACATCATCTGCACCGAAGCCCGTGTCAAGAACGGCGCCTTTTTCCAGCATGATGCCCGCGGCGCTGTTGTCAAAGCGGGCCCCGTTGACACTGGCCGTCCCGGTCACCGTGTCGGCGCCGTCGCCGGTAGAAATTGTCCCGCCGGTGACCACGGCCTCGACGCCGTCGCTGGTGGAGACGAGGCCGCCGCCGTCCATCTCGTATCCGCCGGAACCGCCGACGAAGATCCCGTAGGCTTCGGCATTAAATCCGCGGGCGGTGGCGTCGCCGTGCACCGTGTCGGCACCGCTGCCGGTATCCAGGATGCTGCCGTCGGTGACCGCGACCCCAACGGCGCTGGCGTCAAAGCCGCGGGCATTGCCCGAACCCTTGACGGTATCCTCGCCGTTGCTCATGAACAGGCTTCCCGTCGTGTCGGACAAGAGCGAGTCGCTGTCGCCGATGGCGGACACGCCGATCGAGACGCCGCGCGCGTCGGCCTCGTTGTCGCTCGAGACCCTGGCGTCGCCCTTGACGGTGTCGTTACCGAAGCCGGTAGCCGCGCTCGTCAACAAAACGCCGTGGGCTTCGACCTCGTCCTGACCGCTGGCCCGGGCTTCACCGTGCAGGACGTCCTTGTCGACCGCCCGCCGGGCCGAGGTAATGATTGAACCGGCGCCATCGGCGTCGCCGCTGACCTGGGTAATGCCGAAAGCAAGCGTCTCCTCGTTGTCGGCACCGTTCGACCGGGCCACGCCCTTGCCGTAGACCGTGTCGTCGCCGGCACCTGTAATAATAGTGCCGCCGCTGATGCCGGCCGCCGTTGCGTTGCCGTTGGTGGCAACGGCGGTGGCGACCCCGGCCATCTTGTCGATGCCGCTCCCCATGTCGATCCGATTGCCGGCCTCGAACCCGAGTTCGTTGCGAACACCGATGGCGGTTGCATCGCCGCCTTCGGCCCTTGCGGAGACCTTGGCGCCGATCACGTCGTCGCCGTTGCCGGTGTTGATCAATCCGGTGCCGCGAACGATGTTTCCGTCGTCGTCGACCAGCGTCCGGTTGTCGATGCCGTCGGCATTTGACAGGTCACCGGCCTCGCCGTCCTTCAGCCGGCTGTTCGCCCGCGCCTGCAGGATATCGGCGCCGTCGCCGGTCAGGATCGCCCCGAAGTTTTCGATGCCGCCGGCGAACGCGTTGGCGCCGACCGCCAGGGACGACGAAGTACCGAGTATCTGGTCGGCGCCGCCACCGGTATTCATAAGCGCCGCAACCGGTATTCCGTTCTGGGTCGAGCCCAGACCGTTGTCGACGCCGCCGGCAACCGAAAACGCCTGGTTCGAGCGGGTTACGCCCTTGCCTTCGATGATGTCGGCGCCGTCGCCGGTGAGCAACTCGCCACGGTTCTCGACGCCATCGGCCACCACCGCGGACAGGCCGACCACGCCAATCGGGCCGCCGCCGTCGCCGTTGTCCGACGCGAACGCGTTGCCGGTGATCACGTCCACACCCGCGCCGGTGTCGAGCACGCTGTTCAGGTCGACGAGCACCGCGTCGACGTCGTTGAACAGTTGGTTCTCTCTGCCGCTGGTCGTGGTTGCTCGGGCCTTGCCGGCGATAGTGTCGTCACCGGTCCCGGTAACCAGCGTTCCGGCCTCGTCGGGCAGCAAAACGTCCTCGTCTTCAGGCTCCTCGCCTTCGGGGTCTTCGGGCTGCTCGTCGTCCTCATCTTCGGGCACGTTGTTGGAGACGCCAATGGCCACACCGTTCGCCTGGGCGAAGTCCTTGCCGTCCGCCCGGGCGCGGCCCGTCACCATGTCGTCGCCCGCGCCGGTATCGCCGTTGGTGAACAGGATGCCGAACGATTCGACTTCGTTCTCGCCAATGGCCTTGGCCTCGCCGGTCAGGGTGTCGTGACCGTCACCGGCATCGAACTCGCCGGCGTCGTCGCGCACGCTGGCATCGCCGGTGACCTGGGTGATGCCGAAGGCGAGCGTCGCCTTGTTGGTCAACCCGTCCGAACTGGCCACGCCCCTGGCAAACAGCGTATCGTCGCCGCTGCCTAGCAAGAACGTGCCGGAACTGACCTGTTGTTCGGTCTGCAGGCCGGCGGCCTGGGTCAGGTTGTCCTCCAGAACGTCTTCGGTGGAGATGGCGGTCGCCCGCAGGTCGAGGGTGTCGTTACCGGCCCCGGCATCAAAGAAACCGCGGCTTTCGATGCCTTCGGCGATGGTGAGGATGCCGTTGCCCTTGGCCTGGACCCTGGCGGTGACGCTGTCATTGCCCTCGCCGAGGAAGACGTTGTTACGGTTTTCGATACCGTCGGCGATGCCTTCCTCCTGGTCGCCCGGAGTGTCGGGTGTTCGGACGAACTCGGAGCGCACGTTCAGCACGATCTTGTCATCGCCGGCGCCCATATCCAGGTTGGACCTTGTGTCGATGCCGTCACCGGCGGCCAGGTCGCCCTCGCCGCGAACCCGCGTGTTTACGGTGATGCTGTCGTTGCCGGCGCCCATGTCCAGCTTGGTCTGCTGGTTGACCTGGTCATCGAGGTTAAGGCCGGTGCTGACGCCGACGCCGCTGTTGTCGATGCCCTCGACCAGGATCTTGGCGCCGCCGACGGAGGTGCCGGAAACGTTGGCCACGATGTGATCATGGCCGTTGCCGGTCAGGAAGGTACCGGAGTTCTCCAGCCCTTCCACGAAGACCTCCAGGTCGTCATCACCCAGTTCGTTGCCGTCGGCGTCCTTGCCTTGCAGGCCGCCGGTGACCTTGATGGAGGCTCTGACGTCTAGGGTGTCGTTGCCATCACCGGTGTCGGTGGTGCTGGTGTCCAGGAAGGGCAGGACGGTCTCGACCGCCTCGATGACTTCTCTATTTCTCTTGTCGCTCAGTTCCCCTTCAACGGCGAGAGCCAATTCTTCCAGGGAGACTCCCAGGCGTGAAAGAAGCTGCCCCAGCTGCTCCAGGGTGCCGCCGTCATTGGTGATGGCGGTGGCGTTGGCGAAGAAAATGTCCTCCGCCTGACCCACATCGGCGACCGTGTTCGCCCGGCCGACCAGCATGTCGTCGCCCGCGCCGGTCTCCAGCGTGCCCACCCGGGCCGGCGGCCCGTCTGGGTTGTTCGGGTTCTGCAGCGAGTCGTCGTCGATGTTCGACAGGCCCACCGAGATGCCGCGCCCGTCGACCGCGATTCCGAACGCGTCGGGCGAGCCGACGCCCTTGGTCGTGGCGCGCCCGAAGATTGTGTCGTTGCCCTCGGCGGTGTCCGCGTCGACAAACAGCACGCCGGTCGCGCCGACATCCTCGGTGCCGAACGCCTTGGCGGTGCCGGCCACTTTGTCCACACCGGGGCCAGTATTGACGGTGCCGCCGCTGATGCCGGCCGCCGTGGCGTTGCCGTTGGTGGCCACTGCCCGGGCAATGCCGACCATCTCGTCCTGGCCGGACCCGAGATCGATCTGCCCAAGATCAAACTCATCGCTGAACAATCTACCGAGGTCGTTGCGAATGCCGATGGCGTCCGCGTTGCCGCCCTCGGCCCTGGCGGAGACCTTGGCCTCGAGCCGGTCGTTGCCGTCGCCGGTGTTGATCTGATTGCGATTGTCTATCCCGTCCGCATTTGACAGATCAGCGGAGCTTCTCTCTCCGGCGGCGTCGCCTTCGGTCACCCGGCTGTTCGCCCGTGCCTTCAGCAGGTCGGCGCCGTCACCGGTCGAAATCGTTCCGAAGTTCTCGATGCCGCCGGCAAATGCGTCGTCACTGACCGCCCGGGATATGCCGGTGCCGATGAGCTGGTCGGCACCGGCGCCGGTATCCAGCACCGGCGCGACCGGGATGAAGTTCTGGGTCGAGCCCAGACCGTTGTCGATGCCGCCGGCAACCGAGAACGCTTCGTTCGAACGGGTGACGCCTTTGCCTTCGATGATGTCGTCGCCGTCGCCGGTGAGCAACTCGCCCCGGTTTTCCACGCCGTCGGCCACGACGGCCGATAAACCCACATTCCGAATGTCGTCGCTACCGCCGTCGCCGTTGTCGACCGCCATCGCGTGGCCGGTGATCAGGTCCATGCCCGAGCCGGTGTCCAGAACACTGTTCAGGTCGACCAGCACCGCGTCGACGTCGTTGAACAGCAGATCGTCGCTGCCGCTGGTCGTGGTCGCACGTGCCGTGCCGGCGACGGTGTCTTCGCCGCTGCTCATGTACAGCGACCCGGCTTCGTCACGCAGCACGCTGTCCTGGTCGGGCACATTCTCGGAAAAGCCCACGGCCACGCCCTTCGCCTGGGCGAGATTTTCGCCGTGCGCCCTGGCGTTGCCTTTCACCGTGTCATTCCCGATTCCGGTCAAAGCATCTGCCACCAGGACGCCAAAGGCGCCCACATCGTCATCGCCGGTGGCTTTGGCTTCGCCGTGAAGCGTGTCGTGATCATCCGTCGACCTGGGCCGCCGGGCCGAGGTGTTGAGCATGCCCACGTCGTCACGTTCGCCGACGTCGGCCGTCAGTTGCGTGATGCCGAAGGCCAGCGTGGCCTCGTTGGACAGCCCGTTGGAATCCGCCACACCCCTTGCGAAGACCGTGTCGCTGCCTTCGCCCAGGGAGACCTGGCCCAGAGCCTCAAAACCGCTGGCTTGCACCACAAGGTGGGGACTGTCCTCACGCCCCCGGGCAATGGCCGTGCCATTAACGACAATAACGTCGTCGCCCGAGGCGGTACCGAAACGGCCGTCAAGATCGACGGTCAACCCACTGGCGTCGACGGACTGGGCGCGCGCCGAGGCATCGGGTGCCAGGGCCAGCGCGCTTGACAGGATGACGTCGTCGCCGCCGCGCAGGTCCATGCTGCCGCGGCCCTCTTCGTTCGAGCCCGTTGCGTCCCCTACGGAGATCCCGCGGGCTTCGGCGTCCACATTGGCGATGGCCGCCGCCGTCGTGGTGACGAGGTCGTTCCCATCATCGGTTACCAGCCCTTTGATATAGGCCGCGTAAGCCAGCGCCTCGCCCCGCGCCAGTGCGATTGCGGCGGCGTTAACGTCGCCCCCGTCCTGGTTGAGGAACGAGAAGGTGAAGTCGCCGTTTGCCACGGGAAAAAGATTGTCCGCCATCGTCTGTCACTCCGATCACGCTTCGCTCATAGGCTGGACACGGCATTCCGAATGAGCCGCCTCCCGCCTGAGCGAGCCAAGGCTGTCAAAAGGCTTGCGCCCTAATTTCGTCCCCCGGGAGTTCCGACTTGGCGGATCAAGCCGCCGGAGCGCTGAATGAGCCGCAGCGCCCCATCGAGCAGGCGGCCACCCGAACGGGTTCTGGCCGCCCCTCGATATCAACGATCGAGTAACAAACTCTACTATGGCGCGCAACTAGAAAAGAATATCACTACTTTAAAACATCAATAAAAAACAAAGACATCGAGCGAATAATTAAGTTTTACTTTATTTTTAATTTGATATTAATGGTCGAGCGTTAACCATATTTCGGCTTGAACGGGGCCCCAAGGACAGGGCCGCCCAGGCCGGAACCGGCCAGGTCGTGCCGGCGGCCGAGCGTCGGCAGGGGCTTAACCCTAACCGGCGGCCCGCCAGGAACTGCGCTTCGAAACCGTGTGTCACGACTCCGTGATCCGAATTCGGCTTATTCCCCAGCGATCCCGGGGATGGGGTGGGCCTCAATAGGGGCGTCCCGATCGCCGCGCCACTTTGGTATGGTCCGCCTCAGGCCGACTTAGGGGGAGGGCGTGGCGGACAATCTGGCGGTGCAGACACAGCGGGCGGCGCTCGAAGCCTGCGAGCGATTGTTGGGAATCCGGCCTGTCCGGGCCGAGCTGACCAGCGGCGGCCGGCTGAAATCGCTGCGCGTCCACCTGCCAGACCGTACCGTGATCGCGACCCGACGCAAGTCGCCCCAGAGAGCGGAACTGGAAGCCGCCGTCCTCGGCGCGCTGAACGAGCAGGGTGCCCCGGTGCCCACGGTCCTGGCTTTCGACGGCACGTGGTTAATACAAGAGGATCTCGGAACCAGGCGGCTGTCACGGGTCTTGCGCGATGCCGGAGAGGACAGTGCGGAGGAACTGCTGGACAGGGGGCTCGACAGCCTGTCGCAGATCCACGCCGCTGCTGCGGCGGCCGGCCTGCCGTCCCGGATCTATACGATCGGGGCGAAGCCTGGATGGCTGGAGCGCTTGATCCAGGCGCCCGCCGAGCTGGGCGAGGACCTTGGCGTGCCCGCCCCGCCGGTGCCGACGGCAGCGCTGCTTGCATTGCTGTCGGGTACCAATCGTTCGTTCGTGAAGTGGGACGCCAGGCCGGCCAATGCCTGCGTCAGGCAGGACGGCAGCATTGCCTGGTTCGACTGGGAGCATTGCGGCCGCCGGAACCGCCTGGACGACCTTGCCTGGGTGCTATGCGACGAGCGGGTTCCAGACAGGCAGGACATCGAAGAACGCCTGATCGCCCGGTATTTCCCGATTTTCGACGATGGCGGCTATGACCAGGGCGCCGTCAACTACCTGTACGCATTCGGTACCTTTCACGCCTGCATTCGCCTGTCGATCGTCCTGGGGTCCTGGCTGGACAGCCATCGGGATGCGGAAACAGCGCCTTTGAGCCCAGGCCGCAGGATGGATGCGATTCGGCTGGTGACCCGGGCCGGCCGGTGGGCCGGCGTCTGCGGCCTGACATCGCAACTGGCACCGTGGTTTGCCGCCGTTGCGGATCGGCTCCAGGGCGAAGCAACCAAACCGAGTTAACGGCGTAGCGAGCGTGGCGTGGTGGTGCGCCGCCCGGTACTAGCCGGTCCCGACGGCAGTGGGGACTGGCCCGGGGGTCGGGGCTCCAACGGCGACCTCCTCGAGGGCGCGCTGATTCAGCAGGACGACCCGGCTCGGCCTCGGCATCGCGATGATCTTGGCTCGTTTCAGTCGGCTGAATTCGCGCGAAACCGACTCGGTCGTCAGGCCAAGATAGTCCGCGATATCGCATCGCCGCATGGGAAGGCGAAACTCTCGGCTTATACGGGTCTGCGACAGGCCTGGGCGGCAGATATCCAAAAGAAACGAGGCGAGCTTCTCCTCGGTGGTCTTGCGGCCGAGCGTGAGGAGGTGGGCCTGCAGGCCGGCAACTTCGTCTCCGGCCATATCCAGAAGCGTTCGCTCAAGGGCCGGTTGCTCGTGGGCCAACTGGCGAAGGGCACTCCAGGTTATCCGGTGGACCAGGCCGCCACTGACCGCCTGTGCCGTGGTGGGCCAGGGCGTCTCGGATCGATGCATGCTGACCACATCGCCTTCGGTCCGAAAGGCGACGATCTGCCGCCTGCCGTCCGGCATGGTTTTCCAGAGTTTCACCACACCCTCGGCGACGATCATAAGGTCCTCGTGAATCTCGCCTTCCTTGGCAAGGGTCTGGTCCCTGACGAAGTCCATCGTGGTCGCGTGCGCCAGCAGGCGGCGGCGGCCGCTCCGGTCCAGAATAGAGTCAAAGGGCAGGGGATGATTAAGTGATTTTCGGGCGGTTCCGACCAGACGCAACGTCATTTGGGTTCGGCCTTGACGATCGTTACCGGGATCCTGGACTTCTGGGCAACCTTCTGGGATGTGGACCCGAACAGCAGCCGCGCCGCACCGTTGCGTCCGCGACAGCCGAGGACCAGAAGTCGGGCATTCCTTTGCTCGGCGACCTGCAAGATCGTCGGCACCGGAAGCCCTTCAATGCAATGGCCTACCGTCTTGTCCGGCGTCGGAATATCAGGGTTGCGCCCGTGGACTTCCTCCAGGAACCCGCGGAATCGTCGCGCCGCCACGTCGGCTATGGGTTCCAGCGCGTCGCCATTTTCCGATCGATATCTCCCGGGGGATTCGGCCGGATCGTGAATCACGTGCAGGATTTCGAGAGGTGCCTCGATCGTCCCTGCATAGTCGGCGGCCCACGCCAAGGCCCGTTCGGAATCCTCTGAAAAATCAATCGCTACGAGAACGGGATCTGTGCGCGTGGTTGCTGTGGAAGACCGCAAAGGTGCTTCCGTAGCCGTCGAACCGTGATCCGGTTCTTTCATCTTCAGCGCTATCCGCCGCGACTAAGCGGCGCTCCCTACTAGAAGTCTTGAAAGCCGCGGTCCCGCTATCCCCCGCGGGACCGCGACCCCGCCCCGGTGAAAAATCTGCAGTAGGCACCAACTGTAGTTGGTGGGTATGAAGCTTTTGTGACAAGCAATTGAAGGTCCTGTCAAAAAATGATCTGGAGCAAGCCGTGCGGGACGCGCGCGCAGCCCCTGGCCGCTCCAAATTGCTTGTCGGCGTTTGCGTAGATCGGTGCTTGCGGCGGAATCGCGGCGCGTCTAGACAAGGCCGCTTCGCCGGGGCGGCCAAGACCGGCTCATGGGTGGAACGGCCTTGGTCAGGCCGCGTGCAGCTCGCCCTTGTGACTGTGGCGCCCGGCGGATTCGATGCCCGCCTCGAGTTTGTCGCACAGCGTCTTCAAGACCTTTACGCGGGCGAAGCGCTTGTCGTTTCCTTCGATCAGCGTCCAGGGGGCATAAGCGGTGCTGGTGCGTTCGACCATGTCGTTCACGGCCTGCTCGTAGGCTGGCCATTTCTCACGGTTGCGCCAGTCTTCGTCCGTCAGTTTCCAGCGCTTGTAGGGGATCTTCTCGCGTTCCTTGAACCGGGCAAGCTGCTCGTCCGGCGTGATGTTTAGCCAGAATTTGACCAGGACGATCCCATGGTTCACGAGTTGCTCTTCAAAATCGTTGATTTCTGCGTAAGCGCGGCGCCACTCGGCCTCGGTCGCGAACCCTTCGACTCTCTCGACCATGACGCGGCCGTACCAGCTGCGATCATAAAGCGTGGTGCGCCCGTCGCGAGAGATGTGCCGCCAAAAGCGCCACAGATAGTGCTGGGCGCGTTCTTCGTCCGTGGGTGCTGCAATCGGAATGACACGGAAGTTGCGAGCATCGAGCGCGGCAGTGATGCGCCTGATCGCGCCGCCCTTGCCGCCGGCGTCCCATCCTTCGAAGACCCCGATGGAAGAGACTTTCTTTTCCAGCGCCTTTCGAGCCAGTTTATTGAGCTTTGCCTGATATTTGGCGAGTTGTGTCTGATAGTCCTTCTTTGCCAGCGACTGCGACATGTCGAGCTGGTTCAAAATGGTGACGCCGGTGGAGATGTCGGTGTTTGGCGTTTCGGTGTCACCATTCGGCAGGTGGTCCTGCTGGACCGTCGCCGCCTGGTGCTGGGCAACGATCTCGGCCTGCAGCTTTTGCTTCAGCGCAGTCTCTTCGAAGTGCTTTCGTAGCGTGTCGCGCACGGCCATACCGACCGTAATCGCACAATACCGGTGGTCATACCCTTCGACGATCTGCCAGGGGGCCTCACCGGTGCTGGTGCGAGCGATCGCCCGCTCGGCGGCGCCAATAAAATCGTCATAGTGATCCAGGTTGTCCCAGTCCGTCTTGGTCACCCGCCAGGCGGTCAACGGATCCTTTTCAAGCGCCTTAAAGCGCTGTTTCTGGGCGTCCTGACCAAGATGCATCCAGAATTTCAGCACCAGCGCGCCGTCCGCCGCCAGTTCGTTTTCGAACGTGACGATACGCTCCAGTTCCTTATCCAGTTGAGCTTCGTCTGAGTCGCCATACACTCTGTCCAGAATCGGCGCTGAATACCAAGCACTAAGAAACAGACCAATCTGGCCTTTTGGGGGAAGATCGCGCCAGTATCTCCAGAAATGCGGACGTTCCCGTTCTTCGTCGGACGGTTCGCTATAGGCACAGGTTCTGATCCAACGGGGATCCATCCATTCGTTCAACAGGTTGATTGTCTCGCTTTTGCCTGCCGCGTCGACGCCGCCGAACACGACGATCACGGGAAAGTTGGCCTGTCTCAGCGCCTGCTGTGCCTGGAGCATCTCCGTGCGCAAGGTTGGCACGGCTTTGTTGTAGTCGGATTTTGAGATCTTGCGACCAAGTTCCGCGGTTTCGAACATTTCGGTCTCGCTCTCGATTTCGGACGCAGGCGCCGCCGATTCCGTGGGTGTTTTGTTGGCTGTGTGCGACCCCTCAATGCGTGCCGGAACACTAACGGCACGCATGAACTTGGAAATTGACTTGTCTCAATTATACCTGAATCAGGCCGGGGAGACGGGCTCGTCGGAGGCGAACTCGGGCTCCACCCGTATCTTGACGATGGCGCGATCGCTGGCCTCGACGACCGTGAACCGATAGCCCGCTTCCATGATGAATTCACCGGCCTGGGGAATGCGCCGCAACCGGGCCAGCAAGAGACCGCCCACGGTGTGGAACTCGGTCGTCGGCAGGTTTGTGCCCAGTACCTCGTTGGCCTCGGAGATCGAAAGTCGGGAGTCCATGAGATACAGTTCGTCGGCAAGTTTCTCATACACCCGTCGGCGTTTGGGGAGATATTCCTCGAAATCGTAGCCGACATCGATCTCGCCGACGACCTCTTCGACGATGTCTTCCATCGTGATCATGCCGACCGCCGAGCCGAACTCGTCGACGACGATCGCCATGTGGTCTTCCCGCTGCCGAAGGATCGGCAATTGCTGGTCGATGGTCTGCAGCGGCGAGACATAAAGCGCCGGCTTGATCAGCTCTTCCAGAGGCCGGTCGGCGATCTCGCGGTTCAGCAGGTCCCAGGTGGTGAGAGTGACGATGCCAATGACGTTGCTGGTGCTGTTTTCGTAGACGGGCAGGCGGTTGTAGCCGTGCCGCCGGACCAGTTCCAACGCCGTGGCGGTGCTTTCCTCCCGGGCGATGGTGGTAACCTCGGCGATCGGGATCATGGCTTCGGCCACGGAGGTTTCGCCAAAGCGGATGACCCGCCTGATCCGGCCGCGGCCGAACGAGTCCATTGCCGCGCCCTGTTCCGCCATGTCCAGCACGGTCCGGAGCTGTTCCCGCGTGATGAAGAAGGGCTGCGTTGTCCGCGCTACACCCACGAGCCGGGCAATCCCCCGAGCGACCCGGGAAAACACGAACACCACGGGATAGAACAGCCAGGACGACCATCGCAGGGGATAAATAATCAGCGGCGTCAGACTGTCCGACTTCTGCTGGTACACGCTCTTTGGAACGATCTCGCCAAGCACCAGAAGCAGCGGGGTGAGCAACAGGAACGCGTAAAGCTCGCCACTATTGCCGAAGAGTTGGATCATCAGGAGCGCGCCAATCGTCGTAATGACGACGGTCGAGATGTTGGTGCCCACCAAAGTCGTGCTGAGCAGAACATCCGGCTTCTGAAACAGGCCCAGGGCCAGTTTGGCACCGCGATTGCCCTGCTTCGCCTTGTGCCGCAACTTAATCTTGTCCGAATTGACCAGCGCGATTTCCGAGCCTGAGAAAAACCCCTTCAGCACCAGGAACAGAAGCATGACGAGAAGCGCGACCACGATTTCCATGGCTCAGGTCCTTTCCTCGTCCTGCAATTCATCACTGGCCACGCTGGCCCGCCGCGCCTTCTTGCCGCGCCGGGTCTTGCCATGTTTCAGCACGGCGAGGTCGACGACTTCGGCGCTGTCCGTCTGCTTTTCGTCGGTCTCGTCGACGATCTCCGGCTCGGCCGGCAGGTTTGGCGGCTCTACCTCGACGCTTTCCGGTTCGGCGGCCTCAGGGCCCGATGCCGCGTCCACGACGAATGCGGCGGGCAACGCCTGGTCGACGTTCGCTCTTGCGTCCGGCTCTTCTTCGAGGTCCTCATCCAGTCGCCCCTTGGACACCCTGACCTTTGCCAGCCGGTGTCCATCCATTTCCAGCACCGTCGCGACGATACCGTCCATGACGACGCGGTCGCCCACTTTCGGAAGGCGGTCCAGATACCGGAAAACGACACCGCCGATCGTCGTCATCCGCGGATCTTCGATGCCAAAGTTGGTCAGGTCGTTGAAGTCCGTCAGCTTCATCTGACCGGCGACTTCGTAAACATTCTCGTCGCGTTCCTGGTACAGCTCCTGACCGCTGATGGATTCGGAGATTTCGCCAAAGATGAAGTTCACCACATCGCGCATGGTGATGAAGCCTTCGACGCCGCCAAACTCGTTCAGAACGACCGCGGCCCGGGCATTGTTCGCCTGGAAGAAGTCGAACATCTCGTCGACATGTTTTGTCGGCGGCGCCACGACGGGCGGATGCAGGATGTCCGACGGTTTGAGCTTGTCGAGCTTCGCGCCTTCGAAGACCAGCCGCACCATGTCCTCCGCATGCAGGAACCCGACCAAGTTGTCCGGATGGTCCCGGCAGACGGGAACCCGCGGATGTTTGATCTCGCGGAACGCCTCCAGCATCTCCGGCACGCTCATGTCGTCCTTCAGGAAACGTGTCCGCGTGCGCGGCGTCATAATCTCGACGATCTCGGTTTCGCCGGCTTCCAGAAGGTTATCGATCAGGACACGTTCGGTCGCATCCAGGATGCCTTCGTCGGCGACATCCTCCACCAGGGTCCGGAACTCATCAATCTGAAGGATGTTCTCACGGCCGCGCTCTTCGCCGACGATCCATGTCGTGATCAGATCCGCGACAACCCGTACCGCGCGACGGATGGGTGTGATCACGCGGACCCAAATGCTGAGCGGGGCTGCGACCATCCCGGCGCTGATCCGCATGGGATCGCTGACGGCAATCGTTTTGGGGGTGACTTCGCCGAGCAGCAGCAGCAACGGGAACATGATCAGTACGTTGATCCAGCCGGCTCTGTCTTCACCGTAGAGATAGACCAGGATCCCCGCGAGATTGGCCGTCGCGGCGATATTGACGAGCTCGTTGCCGCACAGCAGGGAAATGATCAGGCGCCGCGGCTGATCGAGCAGCGCATGCAAGGTCTCGGATTGCGGGTGCCGGTCCCGTCGCAGCTTCTGGAGATCCAGCCGGGAAAGCGAAAACAGTGCCGTTTCCGAGCCGGAAAAGAAGGCCGAACAGCAGAACAGCAGGACTTGAAACGCCAGGGCGGCGAGGACTGCCGGTTCGAAGATACGGGCGGTGTCGAATGCGAAGAACGCTGCGGTGGCAGCGCCCATCTGACCCAGCTCTTCGACGATCCAGTCCATATCGCACGTGCCCCGCTGGTCCCGCGAGCCGCTGCCCTATCGATGCAACCTAAGATATTGGCGATGCAATCGTTCCGCGGCAGTTATCCCCAGCTTGATTATAGGCCCTCAAGTCTGACCCGCTTCACCCTTTTTTCCGGCCCGAAGACAGGTCGTCCTGCGCCGCTGACCATACACACAGACGCGCCGTCCATCGGACGGCACCGCAGGTGCACGCACCTTAGGAGCCCAACCGACCATGGGAATTGATTTGCCTCAAACTCTGGTTCAGGCTGGGAGCGATGTTGATCCACCTCAATTTCGTTCAGGAAAGGGCCCGATAGGGTTGCTCCCAACATCTGAACGGCTTTCGGGGGCATCGGGCGGCAAAGGGGGCGGATGTGAGCCAGCACAACGGAGACAACTCGGGCGGGAACGCCGACGTTGATCGTCCGATCATCGTCGCCATGGACTTCAGCGACGATGCGGAAGCCGCGTTGGTCTGGGCATGCAAATACGCCGAGAAGACCGGCGCCCCGATCCAGGCCTTGCACGTGGTGCACGACCCGGGGGAATCGCCTGGCTACTACCACCGGAACAAAGAAGACGTTCTTCGGCCCCTATCGGACCTCGCCGGCGAGATGATGGCGGAGTTTCTCGCCCGTGTGGAAACCGAGAACCCCGACCTCAAGACGGTCGCCGACGTCGAGCCGCTCCTGGTGACGGGAATCCCCGAAACGCGGATCCTTGAAGTCGCCGAGCGCAACAATGCCAGGATCATCGTCATGGGCAGCCGGGGCCGCACGGGGCTGCCGCATCTTCTCATGGGTTCCAAAGCCGAGCGCGTGGTCCAACTGTCGCCCGTTCCGGTCACGATCGTGAAGGCGAAATCGAATGACAGATAAGGCACAGCTTCGCAGTTCCGACCTGCGCTTTTCTTCCAGCCATCTCCGCTTCCGCGAAACGGCGGCCATGATCGACCCACTGTTTGTGGGGCGCGGCCCGTTCACGCGCCTGTTCGGGGAAAAGACCGGCGTCGCCATGATTTTGGTGGTCGCGGCGGCGTTCTGCCTCACGATCGCACCCACGGTCGCCGCCGATGCCGGTGCCGCCATCGACTGGTGGGGCATGGCGATGCAGCTGTTCGGGGGGCTCGCCGTCTTCCTGTTTGGCATGGAACAGATGGCGGAGGCGCTCAAACGGGTCGCCGGGGACCGGATGAAAGCGATCCTGGGCAAGCTCACCACAAGCCGCATCATGGGATTGCTGACCGGTGCTTTCGTGACCGCCGTCATCCAGTCTTCGTCGGTGACGACGGTCATGCTTGTGGGTTTCGTGACCGCCGGCCTGATGTCGCTGGCCCAGGCGATCGGCGTCATCCTCGGCGCTGACATCGGAACGACCATCACCGCGCAGATCGTCGCTTTTAAGGTCACGAAATACGCCCTTTTGCTGGTGGCCGTCGGTTTTCTGCTGATCTTCACCGGCCGGACCGACAAGATGAAGCACTACGGCGCCTTGATCATGGGGCTCGGGCTGATCTTCTTCGGTATGGGCATCATGAGCACCGGCATGAAGCCGCTCAGGACCTACCAACCCTTCATTGATTTGATGCAGAACGTGACCCACCCGGCGATCGGGATCCTGGTTGCGACGGCGTTTACCGCCCTGATCCAGTCATCGTCGGCGACCATGGGCGTGGTCATTGCGCTTGCGTCGCAAGGCTTGATTTCTCTGGAAGGCGGCATTGCCTTGGCGCTGGGGGCCAATATCGGGACCTGTGCCACGGCCGGCCTGGCGGCGATCGGCAAGCCGCGCGAGGCGGTGCGTGTGGCCGTGGCTCACGTGACGTTCAAGATCGTCGGCGTCCTGATGATCGTCTGGTTCATCCCGCCGTTTGCCGAACTCATTCGGGCCATATCGCCCGTATCCGAAAGTCTGACCGGCATAGACAAGCTGGCGGCGGACACGCCGCGGCAGGTGGCCAATGCCCATACCGTCTTCAACGTGGGAATCGCCTTCGTGTTCCTACCATTGTCATCGATCTTCGCGCGTTTCTGCGAATGGGTGGTGCCTGATAGGCCGGTCGCCGTCCCGGCCGTGATCCAGCCCAAATATCTCGACAGGGAGCTTCTTGGAACGCCGGCCCTGGCCGTCGATCGCGCCCGGCGCGAGATCGGTCGGCTGGGTTCGATGGTCGAGGATATGCTGGCGGCGACGCTACCCGCGGTCGCGCAAGGGTCCAGAGAGAACCTGCAGGAACTGGCGAACATGGACCACGATATCGACATCCTGCACGGCCATATCGTCCGCTATCTTCGCGAAATCAGTGCGGAGGAGCTGAGCCCCGAACAGTCCCAGGACGTCATGGACCTGTTGCTGGTGGTCAACAACCTGGAACAGGTGGGTGACATTATTGAGACGAATTTGGTCACCATCGGTCTTCGGCGGATTGAAGAGAACATCGTTGTCAGTGACCCGACACGGGCGGTGTTGGAGCGGTACCGGGACCAGGTTTCCCAGGCGCTGCAAACGGCTGTGCGGGCGGTTGAGACCGAGGATCAGACGGCGGCCCTGGAAGTCAAGGCCATGAAGAAAGGCATGGCCGAACTGGCCGAAGAATCCGCTCGGTACGAGATCGACCGGCTGGTGGCGAACGAACCCAACCGCTTCCACACCTTTACCCGCGAGATGGAGATCATCGAAAATCTGAGTCGCATCTACCGGTTGTGCCGCAAGATCGCCAAGACCGAATGGGCAACGACAGGCGACGAGGACCTGCCGGAGGCGGCCGAATAGGAGCATCTTGCGGGTGTCCGGGCCCGGGGCCCGAGCCAGTTTGGGCGGGATCGCGCTGCCGCCTGAGGTTGGGCAGTCGCAACGACGTGCGACCTGCCGTTTCGTTGCGTTAAATCAATTTGTGCTGTGATCCGCCGCGTTATTGTGCACGCTGGCGGCCTCGACAGACAAAACCAAAGAGATGGATTAGGGGCGCTGGGCGAACCGTTGTTCGCCCTTGCGGAGGAGGGGTAATGACGCTTCTGGAAAAACCGACGAGCACCAAGAGCGCGACGCGGGAACGGGAGAAACACCCGGCAACGTCGAAGACCGTCCGCCCCAAGGCGAAGGGGCTGCAAAGGAAAACGCCGGCGCGCTCGGCGAAAGTGGCCGCTAACACGATTGCGGCCTGCGCGGCCAAGGATGTCGCGCCGAAAGTCCCGAAGGATATCGATCTGGCCTCTCCGGAGCTTTATCTCAACCGCGAGCTCACCTGGCTCAGCTTCAATCGACGGGTCCTGTCCGAAGCCCAGAACAAGCTTCTGCCGGCGTTGGAACGGGTCAAATTCCTCGCGATCAGCAGCTCGAACCTGGACGAGTTCTTCATGAAGCGCATTGGCGGCCTCAAGCAGCAGGATGCCGCCGGGGTCCACCAGCTGACCGTGGATGGCAGGACGCCGCAGCAACAGATCGTCGACTGTGTCGAGTCAGTCAACGACATCGAACAGGCGCAGCGCGCGGTGTTTCTGGAACTGATCGAGGTGTTGCGCGACAACAACGTGATTGTCACGACCTATGAGGAGTTGACGGAGCCGCAACGCGAAGCCGTGCGCGGCGAATACGAAACGAACATCCTTCCCCTGGTGACGCCGCTCGCGATGGACCCGGCGCATCCGTTTCCCTTCATCTCTAACCTGTCGCTCAATCTACTGGTGACGATCCGATACCGGGACGACTCGGAGACCATCATGAACCGGATCAAGGTTCCGGTGGGCGCCGGCGTTCCGCGGTTCCTGCGCGTGGGAGACGCCGACCACTTTGTGCCACTGGAACATGTCATGGCGAACAACCTCGATCTGTTGTTCCCGGACATGCCGGTCGAATCCTGCGAGATCTTCCGGGTCACGCGAAACGCCAATACGGAACTGGAGGAAGACCAGGCGGACGACCTTCTCAATCTTATCGAGACCGAATTGCGGGATCGCAAATTCGCGCCGTTTGTGCGGCTCGAGGTTCGCAAGGGCATGAACCCCATTCACGAAGGCATGCTGGCGGCGGAGCTGGGCCTTAACGAAGAGACGGACATTTACGAATCCGACGTCTTGCTCGGCATGCGCGATGTTATGGAACTTGTCGGCGTGAACCGGCCGGATTTGCACGATCCGGACCACCACCCGATCACGAATGCGCGGCTCAACGACAACCGCAGCATCTTTCACCTCATTCGCGATGCGGGCTCCGTTCTGCTGCAGCATCCGTATGAGTCGTTTGCCACGTCCGTCGAACGGTTCGTGCGGGAGGCGAGCCGGGACCCGAAGGTCCGCGCCATCAAAATGACGCTGTACCGGACGTCCGCCGACACCGAGATCCTGGAATACCTGATGGATGCCGCGCGCAACGGTAAGCAGGTCGCCGTGGCGGTGGAGCTGAAGGCGCGGTTCGATGAAGCGGCCAACATCCAGTGGGCGAGCCGGCTCGAAGATGCAGGCATCCACGTGACCTATGGCGTTCTTGGTTTGAAGACCCATGCAAAGGTCATTCTCGTGGTTCGCATGGATTACGGCGGCCTCACCCGCTACGCCCACATCGGAACCGGCAACTATCATGCGGGCACGGCGCGGATCTATTCGGATCTTGGGCTTCTGACCTGCGATCCGGATATCGGTCACGACCTGACCGAACTCTTCAACTATCTGACGAGCGGCTGCAAACCGTCGCGCCAGTATCGGAAGATCCTGACAGCGCCGAAATTCCTGAAACGGGCCCTGCTCGCGAAGATCGATCGCGAGATCGAGGGTCATTCGAAAAAGTCGCCAGGCCTGATCCGATTCAAGACCAACGCATTGGAGGATCCCGACATCACCCAGGCGCTCTACCGTGCATCTCAGGCCGGCGTGAAGGTGGAGCTGGTGGTTCGGGATACCTGTCGTCTGCGTCCGGGGCTGCCCGGCATCTCCGACAACATTACCGTGACCAGTATCGTCGGCCGCTTCTTGGAGCACACCCGCATCTACTATTTCCAGAACGGGGGAGAGGAAGAGTATTTCATCGGGTCGGCCGATCTGATGACACGCAACCTCGAGAGCCGCGTCGAGCTGGTCGCGCCGATCGAAGATCCGCTGCTGCGCGTGGACCTCAGCCGCATTCTCGACGTCCAGACCGTCAGCAGGCAGGGCGCCTGGGAGATGCTGTCCGACGGCAGCTATCGGCAGGGCGTGAACGGAATCGACGAGGACGGGCGGCACTGCCAGGCGATCCTGGTTGAGGACGCCGAGACTCGACAGTCCGATGCCGGGCGACTGCGGAAGCGGAAACCGCGCGCCATCGCCCGCAGGAGTGTACGATAGTCCCATGGCTCATTCGGAGCAGGCGTGAAGAACGAGGAGTGAGCTGACATGCAAGTCTCAGAGCTGCTGGAATCGAAGGGCGCCAAGGTCATCACAACCCCGCCTCAGGTTGCGGTCTCGGCGCTGTCCCGGACCTTGCAGGACGAGCGGATTGGGGCGGCCCTGGTGCAAGGGTCCGACGGTGCGCTGATGGGCATCATTTCCGAGCGCGACATCGTGCACAGCATTGCCGAGAAAGGCCCAACGGCGCTGGAATTGCCGGTATCGGAGCTGATGACCAGTCCGGTCGTCACCTGCGGCCCCGACACCAACCTGGAAGAGCTGATGCAGAAGATGATCGACGGCCGCATCCGGCACCTGCCGGTCATCGAAGACGGCAGTTTGATCGGTATCATCAGTATCGGCGACGTCGTGAAGGGTGTTGTGAACGAGCTCAAATGGGTGAAGAATGCCCTTCAGCAGCAGGTCATGAAATCGGCTGCATGGTCCACCGACGAAGACTGACCCGAGGTGAAGAAAGCTCAGGAACTGCGATCGTAAGGTGAGGAAAGGTCGGCGCTGGGACGAACACGGGAGAGCGTCTCTGGCGAACCGATCTCAACCAACACAACTGGAAAACGTTACTCGGATCTGGCGCGGAACCTAGTCGCGGCGCGATCCGGCATCTTGAAAGCCGAAAACTATTCATGGCCAAGACAGCGGTTGTCAGGTCCGGGGGGCAGGACACGAGGGTGCCATTCCTACGTGGCATCCTTACGCGTTCGTTGCAGGATGCGGGCCTGTCCTTCGAGAAGGCTTACACGCTTGCATCGACAATTCGCGATGAATTGAGCGACCTGTCGGAGATCTCGGCGGAAGAGCTCCACGACGTTGTCGTCCGCCATCTCGCATCCGAATCGAACACGAAAGTCGTCGAGCGCTATCAGACGCCGGCAACCCATGCGCGCGTGGTGCAGATCCGCGATAAGGAAGGCCAGACAAGGGATTTTTCAAGGGAACAAATGCGCCGCCGCCTGCAATCCAGCGGGCTGACCTATGAGGAAGCCACAAACGTGACGACCTCGATTCACGAACATCTCATGAAAAAGGCGGAGTCGGAGATCAGTTCCAAGAACCTGGGCATGTTGACCTATCGCTACCTGCACCGGACCATGGGAGAGGCCAAGGCACGGCGCTATTTGGTGCTGATGGATTTCCTGCGCGGCGAGCGACCCCTGATCCTTCTGATCGGCGGCGCGTCAGGCTGCGGCAAGAGCGCGGTGGCGACCGAGGTCACCCACCGGTTGGAAATCGCCCGTATCCAGTCGACCGACCTGTTGCGCGAAGTGATGCGCATGATGATCCCAGAGCGCCTGATGCCGGTGTTGCATCGCTCTTCATTCGATGCCTGGCGGTCGCTTCCCGTGCAGCCATCGGTCGAACGTGACCCGGACTCGCTGCTGGAAGATGGCTATCGGGCGCAGGCCGAACTGCTGAGCGTGCCTTGCGAAGCGGTTATCCGACGGTCGCTCCGGGAGCAAAGCTCCATGATCCTGGAGGGTGTCCACGTCCGGAACAAACTGGTCGAGCAGATCGGCGAATGGGGCGATGCGGTGGTGGTGCACGTCGTGCTGGCGATCCTCAATCCGCAGCGGTTTCAGGAGCGGATCCTGCGGCGCGGCGACCAGGCCGTGCAACGACGGGCCGAGCGCTATCTGGAGAATTTCGACGCCATCTGGCGCATGCAGGCCTTCCTTCTGTCCGAGGCCGACCGGGCCGGCGTTCCGATCGTGCTCAACAACAACAAGGAACAGGTCATCGCCGATCTCATGCGCACGATCGTGGACCGGCTTGCCGCGGAAGCGACGGTCCGGCCCGAAACGGTTTTCACCTGAGACTTGCGGCCGGTGCGTCTATGGGCGGAGGGCCTTGCGCTCCCGCCACAACGAAATTGCGTGGAACGCGAGCGCGGCAACGATGATGGCGAAGATCGTGCCGGATACAGGCCGGTCGATGAAGTCCAAAGGCGTCTCCACCCGCGCCATGCTGGCGCGGAACTTCTCGTCCAGGATCCGGCCCAGCACCATGCCCAGCACGATGGGGACCACCGGCAGGTGTAGCCGCCGCAGGATAAAGCCGACGACGCCGAACGAGGCGGCGACGGCGCAATCGATCAGGCTGTTGCGAAGGGAATAGACACCAACCAATGACAGCGTCAGCACGATGACGCCGAGATAGCGGTTTGGAATACGGATGACCTGAACCAGGGTATTGGTGGCCAGGATCAGGAAGATGATCACGACGACATTGATGATCAGCAGAACCAGGAACAGGCTGTAGAGAAAGTCCGGTTGGGTGTGAAAAAGCTGGGGTCCTGGAATGACGCCGTGAACGTAAAACACCGACAGCATCATGGCGGTCAGCGCCTCGCCGGGAATGCCGAGCGCCAGGAGAGGAATCATGGCCGCAGCCGGGACCGCGTTGTTGGCCGCTTCCGACGCCACCAGACCCTCCGGTGATCCGGCGCCAATCAGATCGGGGTTCTTGGACGTCTTCTGCGCATAGGTGTAGGCGAAGAACTGGGCGGTGAACTCGCCGACTCCCGGCAGCATGCCCATCACGACACCCAGGGACGACGCCACGCTGGCGAGCCGGGAATGCCGAAAGACCTCCAGCAGGCCGCGCAAATGCCCCAGATCCATCTTGGGCAGCACCGGGTCCTTCTCCCGCCCGGCCAGAAGGGTAAATGCCTGGGACAGGGCGAACAGCCCCAGGATGACCGTGATCAAGTTGAAACCCGAGTTCAGCCAGCTCTGGTCGAACGTAAAGCGGTGCGAATAGCGCACCGCCTCCAGACCGATGACATTGAGAAACATCCCCAGCGAGATCAGCGCCGCGGCGGCGATGGTCTTGCGCCTGTGCGCCAGCACCACAAGGATGACGCCCAGCAGGGCCGCCATGAAAATGTCGCGTGAGCCAAACAGGGGCGCGATGTTGGAAAGCACCGGCGACAGCGCCAACAGACAGACGATCGAAAAAATGCCACCGAAAAAGGACGCGCTGTAGGCCAGGGACAAGGCCCGCTTGGCCTCTCCGCGCTGCGTCATGGGAAAGCCGTCATAGGTGGTCAGGGCGTTGACCGCCGTGCCGGGCGTGTTGATCAGGATTGCTGGGATGGCGCCGCCGAACATGGACGAGCCGTAGATGCCCAGCAGCAAGGTCAGACCGACGATCGGCTCGAACTGGAATGTCGCCGGCAGCAGGATCGCGATGGCGACTGCCGGACCCACGCCGGGGATGGCGCCGATGATGACGCCGCCGACAGACCCGACCGCGAGCGCGACAAGGACGTCGAGGCGCGTGATCTGCTCCAGGGCCTGAAGTATTGCGTCCATTGCGCGTTAGAAGTTGATTAAAAAGAAGTTGCGCAGGGGGTCCGGCAGGGCGTCATAGATCGCTCCGGCCGGCATCTTCACCGCCAGGCCTGTCTTGAAGAACAGCACAACCACGGCGCCGATCAGGGCGAGACCGCCCAGGATCTTGCTCGACCGGTAGCCGGAGCGCAGTCCCAGCAGCGGCATGAAGATCATGGTGGACAGGAGATAACCCAGCCAGGGCACGACGGCTGCGTAGGCGATGAAATAAATCGCGAACTCGATGGGCCGGATCCATTCGGCGATTTCCCGCAACGATCGCAACAACAGATCGCCGTGTCGATGGCGCCGGTAGGCCCGGATGTTGAAGATCAGGTAGAGCGCCGAAAACAGTGTCAGGGATGTGAGTATGACGGCGGGCCAGAACCGCGGCTGCAGCGGCAAGGCGACATTCCGGAACCACCGCGTTTCCTCTCCGATGAGGGACAGCAGGACGATGGAGCCGAACAACATCAGCGCGGCGAAAATCAGTTCGCCGGGTTGCCGTTCGGGGCCGTGAACCGGTGCGCTGTCGGAACTGGCAGTCGCGCCTGAACTGCCGCTGTCCTCCATCGAAGTTCCCCCGCCTGGTGTCCGATACGAGGGTGACCCGGCTTGCGGTCACCCCCGTGCCGTCACGCGACGATCACAGATCGCCCATCCGTCTGAACATTTCTTCGATCTTCGCGTAGTCGGCGTCAATCCGCGCCGCAGCCGTATTGGCGTCCTGCCAGTAGATGATCGCCCCCGTCTCCGCGGCGATCTGTTTGGCCCTTTCGCCCATGACGACCTTTTCCGCGACGGCGGCCACCTTGTCCTTCACGGCCTGCGGCGTGCCCTGGGGCACGAATAGGCCGTTCCACAAGGCGATTTCCGCACCGGGCACCTGTTCGCCCAGCGTGGCGACATCGGGGACAAGGGCGATCCGGGACTCTGTGACCGACGCCAGGACCTTGACCCGGTCGAGACAGGGCAGAATCAACTGGATGGTGGTGTTGATGACGTCGGCGTCGCCCGAAGCCAGGGTATTGCAGTCCAGCGCATCGAACGCCGCTTCGCTGCCGAACTCGAAGCCGAGTTCCTGTCCGGCGATGACCGAAGCGCGGGTCGGGACCAGGCCGTAGCCGAAATGACCCAGGGCGACCTTGTTGTCCTTCGCATGGGCTGCCAGCTCCGCCATGTTCGAATAGGGCGCCTCCTTCGAGGCGGCCAGTACGAAGGGGTAGGTCAGGAAAATGCCGATTGGCTCGAAGGTCTCCCGCGTGAACCCTTCGATCCCGACGAGGGGGCCCACGGTCGGAACGCCGATCACGAATGACCCGATGGTATAGCCGTCAGGATCGGACCGTGCGACCTCGGCGGCGCCGGGGAAAGGTCCGCCGCCGCCACCCGGCTTGTTGACCACGGCCGCGGCAACGCCTGTCTCGCTTTGCATTTCTTCCGCGATCAGGCGCGTCAAAACGTCTTCGAGATCGCCTGGTGGCCACGGAACGATGAACTGCACCGGCTGTTCCGGATAGTCGGCCAGGGCCGACGAGAATGTCATGGCTGCCAGACCGACGGCGACAGCAGCCGACTTGATGGAAATCCTCATTTAACTCCTCCCTCTGCTTCTTCTGCTTCTGCGCTCTTGTCGCCGTTGCATCGCGGCGCTTGCAGCAAACTAATTAACATGTTTAATATCTGCGCGCAAGCTGGGCCGCCTCGCCTTGGTTCATAACCGTCCGTCGGGGCGACGATGGAAGCATCTTTTGTGCAGCATACCGCGATGGCGGGAGATCGGGCAAAGCCGCGATGACAGGCGAAACCAGACCGTCGCATTCGATCGACAAGAAGGCGCTGATCCTGGATTTCGGCGGCGTCGTCACGCGCACGTTGTTCGAAACACACAGGCAGACCGAGGCGGCGCTGGCGTTGCCGTCTGGAACGTTGAACTGGCGTGGCCCGTTCGACCCCGACGGCGATCCGCTTTGGCGCGCCATGCAGGCCGACGAGATCACGGAACGTGACTACTGGCAAACAAGGACGCGCGAGGTTGGAAAGCAGATTGGCAAGGACTGGTCGCACATGGCCGAGTTCGTGCGGGCCAGCCGCGGCGCCGATCCCGGGTCCGTCGTCCGGCCCGAGGCCGTCGCGGCAATCGCGACCTGTGTCAAGGCGGGGAAGAGATTAGCGATCCTGTCGAACGAACTCGACCTGTTCTACGGGGCCGACTTCCGAGAGCGACTGCCGCTTCTCGACCGGTTTGACGTCATTGTCGATGCGACCCACACGAATATCTTGAAACCCGATCCCCGGGCCTACCAGTTCTGCCTAGAGGCGCTGGCGCTGCCGGCGGCAGACTGCGTCTTCGTCGACGACCAGCCGCGAAACGTCGACGGGGCCCGGGCGGTGGGCCTGACCGCCGTGCTTTTCGACGTGCGGGACCCGCAAACGTCCTATGATACGGCGCTGAGCGAGCTTGGCCTTGCGCCAGCCATCTCACAGGGAGAGTCCGATGGGTGACGCCAATTTCCTGACCGAACAAAACGCCAAGCCGATCTGGCATCCGATGGCGCATCCCGCCGAGATGCGGGCGCACCCCCCAAAAATCATCATGAAGGGTGAGGGCGTACACATCACGGATCTTGAGGGTCGACGCGTTCTAGACGCGGTGGGCGGATTGTGGAACGTCAATCTTGGCTACAACTGCGATCCGATCAAGAAGGCGATCGCCGATCAACTGGACGAGTTGCCATACTATTCGGGGTTCCGCGGCACGAGTACCGCGCCCTCCATCGAATTGGCCCACGAGTTGAGCGAGTGGTTTGCGCCGGAGGGGATGGCCAGAGCGCTGTTCACCTCGGGCGGTTCCGATTCCGTCGAAACGGCGCTGAGGCTGGCACGGCAGTATTGGAAAATCCGCGGGCAGCACGATCGCCACAAGTTCATTTCGCTAAAGAAGGGATACCACGGCACTCATTTCGGTGGCGCTTCGGTCAACGGTAACGCCAATTTCCGACGCAACTACGAGCCGCTCATGCCCGGGGTCCATCACATTCCCGTGCCCTGGACATACCGAAACCCCTTCGACGAAACGGACCCAGCGCGCCTGGCGCAACTTTGCGCCAATTTGCTGCAGGACGAGATCGCATTTCAGGGACCCGATACTGTGGCCGCCTTCATCATGGAGCCAGTCCTGGGGGCAGGCGGCGTCATCGTGCCACCCGAAACCTTCATGCCGATGGTAAGGCAGATCTGCGATCGCCACGAAATCCTGCTGATCGCCGACGAAGTCGTCACCGCCTTCGGGCGCACCGGCGCCTGGTCAGGCTCCCGGCTCTGGGGCGTCCAACCGGACATGATGTCGATCGCCAAGGCCATCACAAGCGGCTATTTCCCTTTGGGCGCGACCTTGATCAGCGAAGGCATGGCATCGGTCTTCGAACAGGATCAAAGCGCCTTCGGCGCCATCGGCCACGGCTACACCTATTCCGGCCACCCTGTGGGATGCGCCGCCGGAATCGCCGCCCTGGCCGAGACCAAAAGGCTTGCCGTGAACGAGAACGCGGCCGCGTGCGGGGTCGAACTCGGCAAGGCGCTGGAAGACCTCAAACAACGCCACGCGATCGTGGGCGACGTTCGCTACAAGGGTCTCATGGCGGCGCTGGAACTGGTCTCAGACCGCGATGAAAAAACGCCGCTCGGCAAGGACGCCATGAACGACGTCCTGGAAGGCGCCTACGAGGCAGGCGTCATGATCCGGGTTTCGGGCCCGAACGTCATCCTGTCGCCGCCGCTCGTCATCACGGCGGAGGATGTGGCGAAGATCGCCCAAGCCTTAGACGCCGGTTTGTCGAAAGTAGGGTGACTGCGCAGCTCTGATAAACCTGCGTCACTCAAAGGTCGGTGGTCGAGAGCTGCCGTCGAATGGCATCTGGCCGGGATTCCAGGCCGGGAAGGAGTTCGATACCAAGTCCCGGTCCGTCAGGGGGGCGGACGCGGCCGCGGTCAAACTCGGGCAGGCCGGTGACCAGTTCTGTATACCATCCTGTGTAAAAGGCGCGAACGCTCTCCTGAACCAGTGCGTTCGGCGCAGAAACAGACAGATGGGTCGAGGCAGTGTAGACGACTGGTCCAGTGCAGTCGTGCGGGGCGACGGGCAAGTGAAACGCCTCGGCCATGCCCGCAATCGCTTTGGCCTCTGAGAGGCCTCCGACCCAACTGATGTCCAGCATGACGATATCGACGGCTCCCGCAGTCATGAGGTCACGGAAACCCTGGCGCGAGGCGATGGTTTCACTGGCCGTGACCTTCAGTGTCGTTTGACGCTTGAAGTCGGCCAGCGACGCGAGGCCGTTCATTTGGATCGGGTCTTCGATCCAATAGATGTCCAGGGGTTCGACCGCCCGCGCGAGTGTAATCGCTGCGGGCAGGGACCAAAGAGAGTGGCACTCCAGCATGATCTGCATGCGGTCGCCGACGGCCCGGCGGATTTTCTCGAAGGGCTCCAGGCCCTTTCGCAGATCGGCGGGCGCGATGCTGAGGCCGTCGGAGGCTTCGGCGTAGGGATCGAAAGGCCAGATCTTCATCGCGTCGATACCGCTCTCCAACAGATCATGAGCCAGTTCGTCGGCGCGGTTAAGAAACGCATCCAGATCCTCGTAGGGTCCCGTTGTGGTTCCGAGGCCCCAGTTGGCCGTGTTCTGTCCTGTGCGGTGGCTGCGCACGTACCGGTAGCCGGCGCAGGTATTGTAGGTGCGGACCCAGTCGCGGGACCGGCCGCCAAGCAACTGGTAGAGCGGTTGGTTCGTGGATCTGCCCCACAGGTCCCAGAGCGCGATATCGATCGCGGAGTTGCCGCGCATTTCCGCCCCGGCGGCCTGGAATCCCACATAGGGCCGCAGCTTCTTGCGCAGGAACTCGATCCGGCGCGGATCCTCGCCCAGCAGCAGCGGCGCGGCGGTTTCGATGATGTAGGCCTCGGCTGCGGCGGCCCCGAAGAATGTCTCGCCCAGCCCCACCCGGCCGTCGTTCGTATGGATCCGCACCCAGAGGATATTGGGAAATTCCTCGAGCCGAAGTGTCTCGATCTTATCGATTTTGGGGGGCATGGCCGGCCACCATCTTTATGGTTTTGCTGGACGAATACTGCCAGATTGGTGTGGTGACGGACAGCCATCGCCGGCTTTTGAGCGCGATTGGCACTGGGAGACCGTTTCCGTAGACTGAATGGCTCTCTTGGCAGGAAGGACCGGCCATGTTGACGACGGCACAGAAGAGTTTCTACCGGGAAAACGGCTATCTGGTTCTCGAGGCGCTGATTCCGGGCGAGCAGATTGCGGGGGCGCGCGACGAGCTTGCCCGCCTGGTGGAGGGCGCCCGGGGGCGTCAGGAGAGCGACGACACTTACGATCTGGAAGACAGCCACAGGCCGGAACACCCGCGGGTGCGACGTGTGAAACTGCCCCACAAGGTCAGCCCGATCTTCGATTCGCTGCTGCGCAATGAACTGATTTTGGCGCCGGTTCGGGATCTGATCGGGCCTTCTGTGCGCCTTCAGACCAGCAAATTGAACCTGAAATCGGCGGAATTCGGGGCTGCCGTCGAATGGCACCAGGACTGGGCCTTCTATCCCCATACCAATGACGACATCCTGGCAGTGGGCGTCATGCTCAACGACGTGGACGCCGACAACGGACCTCTTCTGGTCATTCCCGGCTCGCACCGGGGACCGGTCTACGATCACCATGCTGACGGTGTGTTCTGCGGGGCCATCGACGTGTCCGGCAGTGGACTGGACCTAAGCAAGGCCGTGGCCCTGACGGGCCCCGCCGGGTCTGTCTCATTGCACCACGTCCGCACCGTTCATGGGTCGGACCTCAATCTTTCGGGCCGGGACCGGGGGCTATTGCTGTATGAACTGACGGCGGCGGACGCGTGGCCGCTGCAGGGGATCCTCAATGAGTTTACCTCGTTGGAGGAGTACGATTCCCGTTTGTTGTGCGGCGAGGGGACGATATCACCGCGCCTGGCGGACGTGCCGATACGCCTGCCGCTCCCGTCCCCGGGCGAATACGGCTCGATCTACAAGGTCCAGAAACGCAGCCATTCCAGGGCGTTCGGTACCCTGGAACAGCGCCAGGCCGACAACGTGGTCGTGTGAAGAACCCTCGCGGCCCAGGACTTGGTCAGGAACAACTGTACTGGACCGCGATCCATCCACCGGTCAGAATTGCGCGCCAATGGGTCGGCGGGGCGCAAATCACCAGAAGAAACGCAGCCGGGCTTTGAAGGAAGAGTCGAGGGGAAAAGCAGAAAAATGAAAAATATAAGCAAGATCAGGGGGGGCCTTGTCGGTATCGGGGCCGCGGCGGCGCTCCTGGCCTCGACGAGCGCGATGGCCGCCGACTACACATTGCGGATCCAGACGCACTACGCGCCCGATGAGACTTCCGGCAAACTTGTGGAGCAATTCGTCGACGATGTGGAGACGATGTCCGGCGGTCGTCTCACTATCGAAATGTTCTACGCCTCTTCTGTTGTCAAACCCGTCGAGACCTTCGATGCCGCCGCAAACGGGATACTTGACGGGGACATGACGGGTGGCGCCTATCAGACAGGCAAGAACCCGGCTTTCCAGTTCGTCGGCGATATCATGGGTGGATATGACACGCCGTGGCAGCAATACGCTTGGTTCTATTTCGGCGGAGGCAGTGAGGCGGCCAACAAGCTCTACAACCAATACGACATGCATCTCATAGGCTGGTGGGTCCATGGCCAGGAATCCATCTCGTCCTCGCGTCCGATTGCAGGCCCCGATGATCTGAAGGAGTGGAGGTTCCGTTCTACGCCCGGGCTGGAAACAGAGATTTTCGCGGAGCTTGGCGCCACGCCGGTTGTCATGGAATTCGCAGATGTTTCCGAGGCGATGAAGAGCGGCCACATAGACGGAGCAGACTATTCCGGCTTGGCGAACAATATGAGCATAGTAATGTACGATCTCGTCAGTCACGCGACCTATCCGGGATTCCATTCCATGCCGTCAAACCACCTCGCAATCCGCAAGGACGCCTGGGATTCGCTGCCCGAGGATCTGCAGCGGATTGTCGATGTCGCTTTGCAGAAGCTGGCATTCCAGACGGCGATGACCTTCGAGGTGAAGAACAGCGAGGCGGCTGCCGCGCTTCGAGAGCAGGGCGTGATCCTGTACGACTGGTCCGCCAAAGACCGGGCGAAGTTCCGCGCCGCCGCGCAAGCGGCCTGGCAGCGTTGGGCGGACAAGACGCCCGAGGCGAGGGCGCTGGTCGATAGTCATGTGGGCTTTCTTATCAAGCTTGGCTTGATCAATCCGACAGACTGAGGGGGTCGTTCGGACCTTTCCGCAGCTTGTGCGGGTCATTTTCCGACGCAGCGCCTACGGACGACAGTAGTCGAGAACCGAATAAACCTGGTTGACTTCGAAAGCCGTACCCGGAGCCAGCATGAATTCGCTGGCCCCATAGGGCGGAACCGAGTCGTTGTCCGGGCCCCAATCATAGGTATAGCCGAGGCGTGTCCAGGGAGCGCCTGTCGGCCGGTATGAAGAGCCGACCGTATCGCCGAACCAGCGGAAATAGTCCGCCTCGGTCAGTCCCGGCTGATCGACGGTATCGGGAAAGGCGTCGCCGCAGCTAGATGTTGCCGGATCCGGGTCGGGGCACGGGCGGATAACGCCGCTCTTAAAGTCCACCCAGAGCTCGGCAAACTGCGACTTCAGCGAAAACGGCGCGATGCCAAGGCGCTGGTTGACCCTCAACGCGTTGGCGCCCTGGGTGTCCACGCCCTTGTCCGGCCAGGGCAGGGAGGCGCGGCACCAGTCGCGGAGTTCCGGCGTCAGGGTAACCCAGACGACGGGACGTCCAGGAGGGGTCTGGCCGGTCTTGGGATCATCAGATCCTGGCGCGGGCTTGTAGTACTGCCGAATGCTGGCCGCGTCCGACCAGACGGTGACCATCAACTGAACGCGGCCGTCCCGCTGCCGGGTGATAAGGCGGCCGCCTGGATCGGGCACAGTTCGCAGGCTATCCATGGTTTCGCCGTCTTCGATGACGGCGGCATCCCGCAGCGAAGCGAGAAAGGCGCGGGCGAAGGATGGACAGTCTTGCCGAACGGCCTCCGCCAGGGCCTTTTCCACCGGATCTTGCGCTTCTTTGGGCACCCGGTCGCAGACAATGGCCACACTGCCGGGATCTGCGCTGCCCGCCTGTTGGGCGGGTGCGGCGCAGGCGCAGAGCAGCAACAAGAGACCGCCAATCACGAATTGTCGTTCAGTCGCCCGCGGTGCTGTAGCCCTTGCCCGCATCGACCGGCGCCCCGCTCAGCGGAAAGCCGTCACGTCTGTATCCCGATAAAGAAGTTGCGCCTGGCGCTCCATGATCTCCCGGTGAAACGCGCAGGCTGCCGGCGCCATGTCGGACTCGGGCACGGGTTCCGGGTCGAAGTGACGAAAGAGGTCGTTTCCACGAACCAGCGTCGCGCTGTCGCGCGGACCGACGACCTGGCGCACGGAAGGTGGCATGTAGCGGATCGCAAGGCCGATCCGCCGGTCCGGAGAGCGGTTCGGTTGGGAACCGTGGACCAGCTTGACGTGGTGCAGCGACATCTCGCCCGGCTGCAGAGGCAGCGCGACGGCCCGGGTCTCGTCAACGTTGACGGCGACTTCCTGGCCTCGGGTCAGCAGATTGTGCCGTTCAAACGTGTCCACATGGTCGAGCACATCCTGCTTGTGGGATCCCGGCATCACCCGCATGGCGCCCGAGGCCTCGGTGCTGGGGCTGAGTGCGACCCATGCCGTGGTGACGTCGGCGGGATCCAGACCCCAGTAGGTCAGGTCCTGATGCCAGGAGACGAAACCGGGGTCGTTCGCTTCCTTGATGAAGAAGCTGGTGCCCCAGCAGAGAATGTCGGGGCCGATGATATCCTCGACGGCGTCCAGGATCGCCGGCGTTCGAATGATCTCGGCGGCCCAGGTAAACAGCAGATGCACCTTGTGTTTGAGCTCGCTGCGCAAGGGGCCGCCCGAGGCCGTCTCATGCTCTTCCAGCCGCGCGCGAAAGGCCATGGCATCTTCCGGCGGCATAACGCGGATCGGAGACAGATAGCCGTCCTCGGCATAGCGTTGCAGATCGGATGTGCTGAGACGTCGGGACATGACTGGCACCATTCCTTCGATGATCTGGCGGTATCCGGCGTGACATGCCTCGGCAGCCGCGTGCCGGTCCGGCCAAGTATGTTAGCACCTGCCATTGGACGGCGCGAGAAGGCCGCGTCAAAGGGACTATGGGCAGGATGCAGCGAGGCCGTGCAAGCGCGATTGTGTCGCCGATGAGGTCGAGCTTCGCCCCTGTCATGGACGTCCACCGGTTTCCGGCGAGCCTTGTTCAGACCGAGCAGCGTCAAAAAAGGGCAATCTGGGGCCGTCACAATTGAATCGCGGGTATCCCGCCATATTGTCGCTAAGGGCACGCTGTGCCTATACAGGGGCCGGGGCTCGAACAAACAGGGGTATCGTCATGAGCGCAGAAGAGCAGGGGTCGGACGCAACGGACTTCGGGGCCGCATGGACGGGATTTCGCCCCGGGATATGGCAGAACGAGATCGATGTTCGTGACTTCATCCAGACGAACTACACGCCCTATGAGGGCGACGACACCTTCCTTGCAGGCCCGACCGAACGAACCCGTGCAATGTGGGGAAAGGTGCTGGATCTCTATCGGGAGGAGGTGAAAAAGGGTGTCCTTGACGTTGCGAACGACGTCGGCTCATCGCCGACTGCCTTTGGGCCCGGCTATATCGACAAGGACAACGAACTTATTGTCGGGCTGCAGACCGACGCCCCGCTGAAACGCGCGATCTTTCCTTTCGGTGGCATACGGATGGTCGACGCCAGCCTCTCAGCCTATGGGTACCCGTCCGATCCGGACATCGCGGCCATCTTTGAGACCTATCGCAAAGACCATAACCAGGGCGTTTTTGATGCCTACACGACCGAGATCCGGAATGCGCGCCGCAGTCACATCATTACCGGCCTGCCGGACGCCTACGGGCGAGGGCGCATCATCGGCGACTATCGCCGGGTTCCGCTCTACGGGGTCGATCGCCTGATTGCCGACAAAGAGGAACAACGGCAGTCCCTTGAAGTCGACAAGATCACCGAGGATGTGATTCGGCTGCGCGAAGAAATCGCAGATCAGATCAAGGCACTGGACGAATTGAAACAGATGGCAGCGTCCTACGGTTTCGATATTTCGCGGCCGGCGGTCGATGCGGCGGAAGCGGTTCAATGGCTGTACTTCGGGTATCTCGGCGCGATCAAGGATCAGAACGGAGCGGCCATGTCGTTGGGTCGCGTGTCCACCTTTTTGGACATCTATGTCGAGCGGGACATGGCGGCCGGGACCCTGTCGGAAGAACGCGCCCAGGAACTGATCGACGACATGGTTATCAAGCTTCGGATTGTCCGGTTCCTGCGCACGCCCGACTACAACCAACTGTTCACCGGCGATCCGGTCTGGGTCACGGAGTGCATTGGCGGTGTCGGTGAGGACGGCCGGTCTCTGGTTACCAAAAGCAGCTTTCGATTCCTGCAAACCTTGCACAATCTCGGGCCGGCGCCCGAGCCGAACCTTACCGTGCTTTGGTCGCCCGAACTCCCGGAAGCGTTCAAGGCCTTCTGCGCCCGCACATCGATACAGTCCAGTTCGATCCAATACGAAAGCGATGAGTTGATGAGGCCCTATTGGGGCGACGATTACGGCATCGCCTGTTGCGTTTCCGCCATGCGCATCGGGAAGCAGATGCAGTTCTTCGGGGCCAGGGTGAACCTTGGAAAGGCGCTGTTGTATGCAATCAACGGCGGCCGCGACGAGCTTAGCGGCGCTCAGGTGGGGCCGGCGATCGAACCGATCACCGCGACGGAATTGGACTATGACGAGGTGATCGAGAAGTTCGAGATCATGTTGGAATGGCTGGCCAAGACCTATGTCAATACCCTCAACATCATTCACTACATGCACGACAAGTACAATTACGAGCGCCTGGAAATGGCGTTGCACGACCGTGATGTCTTCCGGACCATGGCCTGCGGAATCGCCGGCCTGTCGGTGGTGGCCGATAGCCTGTCGGCGGTCAAACATGCCCGCGTTAGACCCGTCCGGGACGAACGCGGCATTGCCGTCGACTTCCACACCGAAGGCGACTTTCCGAAGTTCGGCAACAATGACGACCGGGTCGACGATATCGCGGTTTGGCTGGTCCGGGCGATGATGCGGAAGATCCGCAAGAACCCCACCTATCGGGACGCCGTACATACGCAGTCCGTCCTGACCATCACCTCGAACGTCGTCTACGGCAAGAACACCGGAAGTACGCCAGACGGCAGAAAAGCAGGAGAACCCTATGCACCGGGGGCAAACCCCATGCACGGGCGTGACACCCATGGGGCGGTCGCGGCCGGCGCCTCGGTTGCGAAGCTGCCCTACGAGGACTCCCAGGACGGCATTTCCTACACCTTCTCGATCATTCCCGGAGCCCTCGGCCGTTCCGAGCAGGATCAGGTAACCAACCTCATCACCTTGCTCGATGCCTACAACGAACATTCGGGGCATCACATCAACGTCAATGTCCTGGACAGGGAAACCCTGATCGATGCGATGGAGCATCCGGAGAACCATCCGCAGCTCACAGTGCGGGTGTCGGGCTATGCGGTCAATTTCATCAAGCTGACCCGCGAACAACAGGAAGAGGTCATACACCGCACATTCCATACGATGATGGCGGCGCGCGAAGGGGTCGAGACACGCCACGGGGTCGAGGTCGGCAGTGCAGAAGCGCCTGTCGTCGAAGATGCGGCGGAGTAGCTGAGGTCGCCACGTGCCCTTGGAGAGGCCCCCACGCGTCGGTGTCGAACGGCCCTTGGCCGGCAGCCGGTACGACCTCCAAGTCGAGGACGTCGACCGGCCTGACGTGGACGCCGACCCAGACGGCCTGACCGGTTACGTTCACTCGATCGAAACATGCGGGACGCTGGACGGGCCCGGCATGCGTTACGTCCTGTTCCTGTCCGGCTGCCAGCTGCGCTGCCAGTACTGCCACAACCCGGATACGTGGCATCTGAAGCATGGGCGCAAGACCTCTGTCGAAGAGGTGATGGCCGACATCGGCAAATATGCCCAGTTCCTGCGGAAGTACCGTGGCGGCGTGACCATCAGCGGCGGCGAGCCTCTGGTTCAGGCGGCCTTTCTGGCCAGGATCCTGCGTCGGTGCAAGGAGTTGGATCTTCATACCGTCCTCGATACGAACGGTTATCTCGGCGATCGCATCCAAGGGCAGATGATGCAGGATATCGATCTGTTCCTGCTGGATCTCAAAGCCTGGGATCGCGATACCCATCTGGCCGTCACCGGGGTCGAGCCCGGACCGATCCAGACCTTCGCGCGTCGCTTGTCGGACGAAGGCCGTCCCATGTGGATCCGGTTTGTCCTTGTACCCGGCCTGACGGATGCGGTGGCCGACGTCGACGGATTGGCGTCGTTTGCGGCCTCGCTCAATGGCGTTGAACGGATCGAAATTCTGCCTTTTCACAAGATGGGGGAGTTCAAATGGAGTGAACTGGGGCTGGATTACAAGCTCCGGGATACCGATCCGCCGGCCCCCGATCTGTTGGCGCGGGTGCAACAGCAGTTTGCCGACAAAGGGCTGGTCGTCGTTTAAAGGACCGAGGTCAGTTCGGCTGTTTGGTCCGTAGACGGTCGGAGAGCGCTTCCACCAGCGTCTTCAGGCCGTCTTCCGTCAGGCGGTCGCGCGCCTCCAGGCTGGGCATCCATTCCCGTTTTCGGAAGGCAGCTTCCGGCCAGTCGGCCAGCTCGTCGGTTACTTTCATGGCGAAGACCTCCACCTCGCAGACCCCACCCCATTTTTCATAGGCGTAGGTCCCGAGGGGAACTTCATCCACCATGCCACGAATGCCGGCTTCTTCCAGGGCTTCCTGCGCGGCAGATTGCGGCGGTGAGAGGTTTGGCTCCACGACGCCTTTCGGGGGCACCCAGCGCCGGCCCTTTCTCGAGGTGATGAGAAGAATTTCAAGGCCGTCATCCCTTTGTCGATAAGGGATGACGGCCGACTGCCGATACATCCAGTCGGGTCGGGTCCGGTTCATCACGGACCGCGGTCAGACCGGAGAACAGACCCCGAAGACCACGAAGGCGACCCGATCGCCGACCGCAGACAGGGCCAACTTGCCCGAGTCCTGCGTAATCGCCGCGCTCCAGCCCAGGCCGTTCTCGGTGCCGTGCAGGATTAGCTCGCCCTCGTTCTCTTCGACCTTGTCGATGGATGTGGTGTTTCTGGAGCCGTCCAGTCGCTTTGCCGTGACCGTCTTGGCCGCGAAGTTGACCTTGAAGAATTCCGGCATGTTGACCTCTTCTTCGGTCGATTCCAGACAGTCGCCGCCGGACACGCACGAAAAGGCGTGTTTGGTGAAACAGACCAGCGGTTGGGTTCCGTCATAGTCGTCGGCCAGAAGACCGGTCGACACAAAAAGCGCGGCCATCCCCGCGATAAAAGCCCTGATTCTCATCATCGTGGTCCCCCCTAGCCGACGCTGTAGCCCTTGCCCGTCATGCAAGCGGACAAGGCCCGGTTATACGCGGCAATATTGGCTTGCCGCTGCTGGTAGGCCTGCTGCTGCTGCTGGTCGATCTGGCGCTGATTGCGATTCCGGCGCAGGCCGCCAATCATGCCGCCGCCGACCGCTCCGATCGCGGCGCCCTTGCCCACATCGCCCGCAATAGCGCCGATCAAGGCGCCGCCCGCGGCACCTGTGACGGCGCCGCGCGCCACCCCGCCTTCGGTTGCCTGTTGCGGCGCGGCCCCTTGCTGCGTCATCGGGTTGACGCCTGTTTGCTGAACCGCCCAGGCGTGGCATTCACCGAAATCCCGGTTCTGCTGTTCCGGCGACTGTCCCTGAGCCGGAAAGAAAAATAACTCTTGCGCCGCGGCCGGCTGCGCCGCCCACACGGCAACGCCGATGGATATCGCCGCTGCGAGTCCAAGTCTCATGCTGGTACCCCTTTTGCGATTTGCGCCCTGATCCACTGATTACGCGGTTGGTGTTGGTTCCCGTGACCGAGCTTACCCTCAATGGAACCCACCGCTCAAACGGTGCGTGTGCGACATCTTCAATCGGTGTCCCGATCCCGCAATCGGTGCCAGGCGAGGTAGCAGCCCAGACCAACGCCCAGAGCCGACAGAGTCGTCGTCACCGCATAACCCGTGTCGAGAGTCTGATCGGCCCAGCGGCCAACCATAAGCCCGAGAAACCCCAGGGCGGCGATCAACGAGCCGAAACGGCCGAGCCGGCCAAGTCCATGGCGGACCGGTTGCTCCTGGCCCCATTTGCGGGAGGTCGTCAGACGTCGTTTCATCATTTCAAGGTACGTGGTAGCCCTTCGCCGCCGGCATCGCAAACCGTCGCGGCAGGTTACGACCGGACTGACGGTCATGTTGAAGATACTGTCGATCAATGCCGCCGGCGATGCGCCCGGTGAATTTCTGGGCCTTCGCAAAGCCAAGGACAAGGCATAGTCATGGAAAAGCCGGAACTGGACTTCGACACGATCGACATGGCGGCCCTGCAGCCGTTGATCGCGAGCCGGGCCCTTTCGGCCCGGGATCTGGTGGAGCATTGTCTTCAACGGATCGATGCGCTGGACGGCCGGGTGAACGCGGTCATCGAGCTCAACCCAGATGCGATGGAAATCGCAGAAGGGCTCGACCGCGACCTGCCGGAAACCGGCCTCAAAGGGCCGCTGCATGGGTTGCCGGTGCTGATCAAAGACAACATCGATACCGGCGATCGCATGACTACGACGGCCGGTTCGCTGGCCCTGGCAGGATCATCAGCGAAATCGGACGCGGCGGTCGCGCGGCGACTGCGTGCGGCCGGCGCGGTCATTCTGGGCAAGACAAACCTCAGCGAGTGGGCCAACTACCGGTCGAGCCGATCCACCAGCGGCTGGAGCAGCCGTGGCGGCCAGACCTGGAATCCCTATGCGCTCGACCGGACGCCAGGCGGTTCCAGTTCCGGCTCGGCGGTTGCGGTGGCCTGCGGCTTCGCGGCCGCGGCGGTGGGGACGGAAACCGACGGTTCCATCGTCAGCCCGTCTTCGATGAATTCCATCGTCGGCATCAAGCCGACCGTTGGGCTGGTGTCGCGGACGGGGATCGTGCCCATATCCCACAGCCTGGATACGTCAGGACCCATGGCCCGCAGCGTCGCCGATGCCGCCCTAGTGCTGGGCGCGATGGCGGGAAGCGATCCTGAAGATCCTGCGACCGTCGATGCCGATGTGCGGCGCAGCGCAGACTACACGGCGTTCCTGGACATCGAGGGGCTGGATGGCGCCCGCATCGGCGTGCCGCCGGACCTGGCAGGTTTCGGTATGGGCATAGAGCGCATCTTTGACGATGCCGTCGCTGCCATGCGCGACGCCGGCGCAACCATCGTCGACATTCCCGACATGCCATCGCGCAGTGACGTCGGGCCGCATGCTTCGATCGTGTTGCAGACGGAGTTCAAGGCCGGCCTCAACGTCTATCTCGGGCGCCGCGGCCCGGATATCCGGGTGCATTCCCTGGAGGAGCTGATCGTTTTCAACAAAGCCAACAAAGACAAGGTCATGCCGTACTTCCCCCAGGACCTGTTCGAAAAATCGGCGTTACGGGGTGGCCTGGACGATCTCGACTATCTGGAGGCGCGAAAGACGTGCCTGCGCCTGACGCGGGAGGAAGGAATCGACAGGGCCCTGTCCGAGCACCGGCTGGATGCCTTGGCGGGGCCCACCATCGATGCGCCCTGGCTAATCGACTGGGTCAGCGGCGACAATCGTTGCGGCAGCACCTCCTATCTGGCCGCCATCTCCGGCTACCCCAGCATTACGGTGCCGGCCGGTTATCGTGTCGGTCTGCCGGTCGGGATTTCGTTCATCGCCTCGGCTTGGCAGGAGCCCACGTTGATCCGGCTCGCCTATGCCTTCGAACAGGCAACGAAGGTACGGACGCCGCCGACCTTTCGGGAAACGGTCGCATTCTAGCGGCGCTTGTCCCCGATCCCGTCAGGTCGACGCACCGCGGGCGTGGATCGGCCAGGTACTGGCGACGTCGCTGCCGCGCAGGCAGACATAGTCGCTGTGCATGTTCACGGTCGGGTCGCAATGCGGAACCACGCAGAGCACCCGGTCGCCGGGTCGGAGTGATATCTCGGGGTCCTGCCAAGAGAGGATACCGAACTCGTCGCTGAAACGTTCGTAGGTGACGGCGCCGTTGCCTGGCGCGGCGATCGCGGGCAGCGGTCCGTCCATCGACAACGATTTGCTGCCGGCATCGATGGTGGCGTGCTGGGAGTGCCGGGCGCTGATGACCTGGGACAGAACGAACAGTGCATTGTCGAACGGATGGTCGTCGTCCGCGTCCAGCGCGACCGCGTCGTATTCCACGTCGGAGAACACGTAGGAACCGGTCTGAATGTCGGTGTAGACGTCGAAGCCCGGGTCAATGAAGGACGTGCCGGTGCCGCCGCCGGTCACCACCTCGCAGGGCAGGCCCGCACCGCGGATGGCCGCTACGACACCCTTAAGCCTGGTCGCCGATTCCAGCGCGGCCTCGCGCCGTTCGTCGAAGTCGGCGATATGCTGAATGTGGCCTGCGTAGCCCTGAACACCCGCGAGTTCGATCCCCTCGGTCGCCGCCATCCGGCGGGCAAGGTCGAATGCCTCGCCGAGCGATGTGGCGCCGGTCCGATGCGTGCCCACATCCACGTCCACCAGGACTTTTAGCGGTTTGGCGCCGGCCTTCAGCCGTTCTGAGAAACTCTCCAACTGGCCGGCGTCGTCCAGCACGACCATCAGACCGTCGATGCGCGAATGCAGTGCCATCAACCGGTCCAGCTTGCGCGACCCCACCATCGGCGAGGTGATCAGCAACTGTGTCAGCCCCTGGTCGGCAAGTGCTTCGGCTTCGGAGAGCTTGGCGCAGCACAACCCGACCGCGCCCGCTTCCATCTGCAGGCGGCCGATGTCGCCGGACTTGTGCGTCTTGGCGTGGGGCCGCAGGGCAAATCCCTGCTCGCGCGCTCGGTCCGCCATCTTGGCGATGTTGCGTTCCAGCGCGTCCAGGTCGAGGACGAGGGCGGGGGTATCCAGGTCGGCGTGCCGGGCGGCGTGATCGTCTGGCATGGGTGCACGGGCCTCCTGGCCTGTTCAGCGTGCGATTGCCTCGATCTCCCGTTTGACGAGACTGACCACCTGCGGCACGGCGTGGGCAATCTCCGGCGTCAGCATGGCGCCGTGGTCGAGGCTTTTCGCTTCGACGGCATAGAGTATGACGTTGGCGGGTCGGGAGCCAAGGGCCTCGGCAAGCCTGACGGCAGCGGCGAGGCCGAACGCATGGGTCGATGTGGCCGAGGGCTCCGGCGGCAGCGGTTCCTGGGAAACGTCGATCCGGCGCACATGACCCGGCTCGTCGCCGGCGACGCAGGCATCCACCAGGATTGCCGTTTCGACCCCTTCCCAGGCGGCCATGATCCCGGCAGCATCGCCGTAGACGTGGCTGATCTCGACGCCGTCCGGCCGCAGCAGGCTCAGCGTGCGGGCTACCGCCGGCCCAACGCCGTCGTCGCCCCGGGCGGGATTGCCAACACCGATGACCTTCACGGCTGTTTCGGTCGTCATTGCCGGTCGATCTCCAGTTTCAGGAAATGGGTGGAGCAGGAGATGCAAGGGTCGTAGTTGCGGATCGTCTGTTCGCAGCGCCACTGCAAGTCGTCGTCATTGAGATCGAGCGACTGCTCGGCCACGCGCCGCAGGTCCTCTTCCATCATGGTCTGGTTCTGCGACGTCGGCGGCACGATCTGCGCCTCGACGATGTTGCCTTCGTGGTCCACGCGATAGCGATGATAGAGGATGCCCCGCGGCGCCTCGGTGCAACCGTGGCCCTCGCCGTTGCGGGGTTCCACTTCCACATAGGGCGCGTCCGGCGCCTGGTAGTTCTCGATTATCCGCAAGGCCTCTTCGCAGGCAAACAGGGTCTCGATCGAACGGGCGACGATGCTCTTGAACGGGTTCCGGCTCCCGTGCTGCATCCCGATCTCGCGGGTAACCTCGGCTGCCAACGGCGACAGGCGGTCCCGGTTGTTGTTGAAGCGGGCCAGCGGCCCGGTGAAATAAGCACCGCGGTCCCGGATGATCGAATGCAGGGCCGTGGAATAGGGCTTGTGGACTTCCTTGAAATGGGAGCCGTACGCGTCGAGCTCGATGTCCAAACCTTTGGACGAGACGATCCGCCCTTCGTTGTAGGGGTATTCGTCCTCGTGGCGCAGGGACACGAACTCGTAATCGTGCTCGTACTCGGGACAGGGCAGGGCCGCCGTCCAGCGCACGGTTTCCAACGCCGCCTCGCGCGCCCATTTCAGCGGCTCCACCATCGTCTGGAACTCCTTGCGCGAAGGGATCTTGTAGAACCCGCCCACCCGTATGTTGATGGGGTGAATTTCGCGCCCGCCGAGAATCTCGACGATCTGGTTGCCGGCGTTCTTGAGCTTCAGGCCCCGGTTGACCACGTCGCCGTGGTCCTGGGCCATCTGCACGGCGTCCTCGTAGCCGAGAAAATCGGGCGCATGCAGCATGTAGATGTGCAGCGCGTGACTGGCGATCCATTCGCCGCAATAGAGCAGCCGCCGCAACTCCCTGAGCGGACCGTCAACCGTGACCCCGGCCGCATCTTCCATCGCGTGCACGGCGCTCATTTGATAGGCGATCGGGCAGATTCCGCAGATGCGCGCCGTGATGTCCGCAACCTCCTTGAACGACCGGCCGCGCAGGAACGCCTCGAAGAAGCGGGGCGGCTCGAAGATGCCGAGACGGGCCTCCTCGACCTGGTTGTCCCGGACCTTGAGGTACAATGACCCTTCGCCCTCGACGCGGGCGAGATAGTCGACCTGGATCGTTCTAGTGCTCATGGGCTTCCGCCTCCGCGCGGAATGGTTGGGCGTGGGCGTTGAAGGTCTGCAGAGCGTCATGGATCTGTTTATTGCTGGCGCCGAGTTCGGCCCATTGCTTGCTCAGACTCGCTGCAACGGGCGACTCCATTGGCCCGAAACAGCCATAACAGCCGCGGTCGTAGGCCGGACAAATGGCGCCGCAGCCTGCATGGGTGACAGGACCAAGACAGGGCGTTCCGTGGGCAACCATCACGCAGACCGTGCCGCGCCGCTTGCATTCCACGCAAACGCTGTAGCTGGGGACCTGCGGGCGGCGGTTGTGCAGGTAGGCATTCACCACCTCCAGAAGCTGCGTTTTGTTGATCGGACAGCCGCGGAGTTCGAAGTCCACCTCGACATGGTCGGAGATCGGCGTGGAGGTATCCAGCGAGTCGATATAGTCGGGCCGGGCGTAGACGGCCGAAACGAAGTCCTTGGCATCCCGATAGTTCCGCAAGGCCTGGATACCGCCGGCGGTGGCACAGGCCCCGATGGTCATCAGGAATTTCGACTGTTTCCTGATCTTGCGAATATCCTGGATATGCTCGGGTGCCGAGATCGACCCCTCGACCAGCGAGAGGTCGTAGGGTCCGTCGATCTCCACCCGCGTGGCTTCCCGGAAATAGGCGATCTCGATGGCGCCCGCGAGCGCCAGCAGGTCATCCTCGCAGTCCAGCAGACTGAGCTGGCAGCCGTCGCAGGACGCGAGTTTCCAGACGGCTAGTTTCGGTTTGTCGGCCGTCATCTCAGAACTCCCGCAGGTTCAGGTAAGGTGCAAGTTTCGGCAGTGGAAAGACCGGTCCATCCTGGCAGACAAAGACCGGACCCAACTGACATCGGCCGCACTGCTTGATTGCGCATTTCATGTTGCGCTCCATCGACAGATGGATTGCTTCCGGTGGAATTCCGGCGTCTGTGCAGGAGCGCACGGCGAAACGCATCATGATTTCCGGGCCGCAGATAAAGGCAGTGGTATTGGCCGGGTCGAATGTGGCGCGGTCGATCAGGGTGGTCACCACGCCCACATTGCCGGTCCAGCCTGTATCGGCATGGTCCACGGTGACGTGGACGTTCATGCCGCCGGAGAAGGCGAGCCGGCCAAGCTCGCGGTCGTAGAGAACTGTGTCGGGCGTCCGGGTGCCGTAGAGCAGCGACACCTCGCCGTAGTCCTGTTTATTCTTGAGCAGGCGGTAAACGATCGGTCGCACCGGTGCCAGACCGAGGCCGCCGGCGATCACCAGGACGTCCCGTCCTTTTGCTTCGTCCACCGGCCAAGTACTGCCGAACGGACCCCTTAGGCCAATATAGTCGCCGGGTTCCACATGAGTCAGCGCATGGGTGACGGGTCCGACATCATGGATGGTGTGGACCAGCCGTTCCGGATCGGCCGGATCGCCGCTGATGCTGATGGCGACCTCTCCCAGCCCGAAAGCGTAGAGCATGTTGAACTGGCCCGGCTCGAAGGGAAACGGCGCGCCGTTTGGCATGTCGATGTCCAACGTGGCCACGCCGGCATAGTCCTTGGTAATGCGGGCGACCGGCACGGGAACCGGCGCCATCGGCGCCGGACCGGCGGGAATCGTCGATTGCAAGCTCATGCTCAGGCCGCCGTCCGGCCGGGCCGCCCATAGACGTCCAGCGATTGCAGTCGCGCCACCCGAAGCTGCTCCACCAGGGTCGGCACAAAACGTTTCATCATGGCGTAGCCGACGCGATTGTCTGCCTCGCTTTTGTCGCGCATGCATTTGGCGTCGAACGAGACGGTGCGGACCTGGGACACGGCTCTGGCGTCATAGGTCCAGCGATAGGGCGGGACCAGCCAGGCGGTGCCGACGATGTCCCCGGGTTGCAGGGTCGAGTAGATGACGGTGCCCCGGCCGGGCACGAACATCTCCTGTGCGACACTGCCTTCCCTCAGCAGAAAAAACCGTTCGGCCGAGTCTCCCTCGCGGAACAGGTAGTCGCCCGCCTCGAAAATGACGTTCTGGCCGCACCCGGCGATCAGGTCGGTGATATCCTGGTCCAGATCCTTGAAGACCGGATATTCGCTGACGATGTCCGCGATGCTCTTCATGAGCCGTCTCCTCTGGCCGGCACCGCTGCTGTCACGGCGACCGCCTCTTTCGTGATGTCGATGCCCACGGGGCACCAGGTAATGCAGCGGCCGCAGCCGACGCATCCGAACGTGTCGAACTGATCGACCCAGGTGCTCAGCTTGTGCGTCAGCCACTGGCGGTAGCGCGAGCCGCCGGACTGTCGGAGGACGCCGCCGGCGGTATAGCTGAAGTCGTGGGTGAAGCAGGAATCCCAGGTCCGCCAGCGCTCCGCATGCGACCCGTCCAGATCCAGTTTCTCCTCGACGGTGGAACAGAAGCAGGTCGGGCAGACCATGGTGCAGTTGGCGCAGGTCAGGCAGCGCGCCGCCACATCGTCCCAGTGCGGGTGCTCCAGGTTGGCCAGAATTTTGGCCGGCAGGTCGGATGTATCCAGGCTGCGGCCCATCTGGTCGACCGTGCGCTGGACGACCGTGTCGGCGGCCGTCCGCTGCGTATCGTCGGAACGTTCCAGGGAGAGCTCCGCCGCGATCGCTTCGCCGCGATCACTGCCGGTTTCCAGAACGAACACGTGGTCGTCGCCATCCGCCAGTTCGGTCAGCGCGATATCGAAACCGGCGGTGGCCTTGGGCCCGGTATTCATGGAAACGCAGAAGCAGGTTTGTCCGGCTTTGCTGCAATTGACGGCGATGACCAACGCCCCCGCACGACGTGACTGGTATTCCGGATCCGGATAGTCGCCGCGCTCGAACACGCGGTCCAGCACGTCGATTGCCGCGATGTCGCAGGCGCGCACGCCGATGAAGGCATAGCGGGGACGCGGCGCGTCGTTCTCGATCACCTCGAAGCTGCGGCCCTTCCTGGTCGCCTGCCACAGGCGCGCCTGGGGCGGATAGAGGTATTTCTTGAAGGACTGCGGCCCCTGGGTGAAATGGAATCCCGCCTTGCCGTCCTGCTCAACCCTGTAGACGGCGGCTTCCTGGTCGTCGGTCCAGCCCCACGGCAGATCGTCGGGACCGTCAAGTTCGTCCAGGATGACGGCGCCGTCCCTGAGCGTCGGGCCGACCGTGGTGTACCCTTGTGTTTCCAGAACCGCGAACAGGTCTTTGAGACCGTCGCGGGTCAATACGAAGCTGCCGGCCTCATGCAGGGGCTGGCTGCCATCGGCTTCCTCTTGAAGCATGGGCGAAACGGTGCCTCCCTTTATTCCCTGCCCGGAATGTTGAGCTATCGTAGCAAGGCCGAACACCGGGCGACATTGATTCCGGTCAAAAGAGCCATATGCCGCATGTTGTGCGGCAGCCTGCCGGCCCTTCAGTTGCCGGCTGACGCGCCGCGGCCGAAATCGAACAGTTTCATGTAGGCCGCGTTGTCGTCCGGACCGAAGCCGGCCATGACCAGCAGGCGGTGCAGCTCGGTCACCAGCCCGGTCACGGGCATGGGTGTCCGGGTAGCAGAAGCGAACCGCTCGACCGCCTCCAGGTCCTTCAGCATGTTGTCGAGCCGGCCCGTGGGGGAGTAGTCGTAGACCGCCATCTTGCCCATGAATTCCTGCAGCACGCGGCTGTCTGCCCGGCCGCCGGCAAGCGCCGACGGCACTTTGGTGGCGTCGATGCCGGCGTCCAGCGCCAGCCGGGTGGCTTCGGCGACCGAAAGGAAGTTGCAGGCGCACAGGACCTGGTTGATCAGCTTGGTCGTTTGGCCGGCGCCGATCGGGCCCATGTGGGTGATGTTGGCACCCAGGTGATCCAGCACCTGCCGGGCGCGGGCGACGGCGGTTTCCTCGCCGCCCAGCATCAGGGTCATCTTGCCTTCCAGCGCAGCCGGTGCGCCGCCCGACAGGGGCGAGTCGACCCAGTCCATGCCGGTTTCCACGTTCAGCCGTTCGGCCAGGGCGACGGTTGCTTTCGGATCGATGCTCGACATGTCGATCAGCATCTTGTCGGCGGATCCGGCGGACGCCGCGCCGTCTTCGCCGAACAAAACGCCTTCGATGCCGTCTGCGGAATTCAGGCTGGTGATGATGAAATCGACCTGGGCCGCCAGCGCGACCGGGTTGGCCGCGGCGGTCGCGCCCTTGTCGACGATGGGCGCCATCTTGTGATCGTTGCGGTCGTGAATGACGACGGTTTGGCCCACGTCCAGCAGCCGCGTGCTGATGGCCGTGCCCATCACGCCGATGCCGATGACGCCGACCCTGAGAGTGTCAGTCATGTCCTGTGCCCCTGTTATTGCTTCGGTCCCGGATCTTGGATTGCGACCTACGATAAGGGCAGGGGCGGCTTTCGTCAGCCGATTCGAGGCGAAGAGGAAACTGGCTGACGTATCTCAATGACAGCGGGCGGCCGCTGGGCTTTATCAGTGGCAACGCCGACATTCTTCTCCGCAACCTGACCACAGATAGGGAATGCTGATGACGCATCCAACCGAGCTCGCCAACGGTAACGACTTCCCTGCAACCATACGTAACGAAAAGGCCCGAAGGCTAGTTGACCGCATTGCCAGTCTTTGTCAGCCCGATCGGATCCATTTTTGTGACGGCTCCCAGGCAGAGTATGACGCGCTCTGCGCGCAGTTGGTCGAGAGCGGAACCTTCACCCGACTCGATCCCGCCAAACGTCCCAACAGCTACCTGGCGCTGTCCGACCCGAGCGATGTGGCGCGCGTGGAAGGGCGCACCTTCATCTGCAGCCGGCGAAAGCAGGACGCGGGGCCAACCAACAATTGGGTCGACCCGCAAGAGATGAAAGAAACCCTCAATAACCGCTTCAGCGGCTGCATGCGCGGTCGCACCCTCTACGTTATTCCGTTTTGCATGGGTCCCCTGGGCTCACCAATCAGTCAGATTGGGATCGAGCTCTCCGATTCACCGTACGTGGCGGTCAACATGCGAATCATGACGCGCATGGGCAATCAGGTTTGGGAAGCACTGGGGGACGGCGACTTCGTCGAGTGCGTCCACTCGGTAGGCGCGCCTCTGGAACCTGGGCAGCAAGACGTCGCCTGGCCCTGTAACCCGGAGAAGTACATCGTCCACTATCCGGAGGAGCGATCGATTTGGTCGTTCGGAAGCGGCTATGGAGGCAACGCGCTGCTTGGCAAGAAATGCTTCGCCCTGCGGATCGCCTCTACCATGGCACGTGACGAAGGCTGGCTGGCCGAACATATGCTGATTCTCTGCGTTACCTCGCCCGAAGGCGAGAAGACTTACGTGGCGGCCGCCTTCCCCTCCGCCTGCGGCAAGACCAATTTCGCAATGCTCGTCCCGCCGGAGGGCTTCGAGGGCTGGAAGGTCACAACGATCGGAGACGACATTGCCTGGCTCAAGCCGGGACCTGACGGCCGGCTCTACGCGATC
>Ga0066187_1000035_pt1 | contig 69581 bp, 51 predicted proteins | sample WorMetexBAHAMAS1_FD_58706 | JGI IMG/M metagenome (GOLD analysis project Ga0066187, IMG submission 58706) | Marine gutless worms symbiont microbial communities from Max Planck institute for Marine Microbiology, Germany - Inanidrilus exumae... | ecosystem: Host-associated > Annelida > Digestive...
GCCCGATTCCGACGAAACCGTCTTTTTCGACAGCAGCGATGTGGAGGCGGATGACCCAGGCGAACCAGCTACCGTCGTTCGCGAAAAGCCTGAGGAGGTTCAGGAAAAAACACAGATGATCGGCGGTTATGAAGTCATCAAGTTACTGGGCAAAGGGGGATTCGGGTCGGTCTGGAAAGCACGGAGCAAAGAGGGCGAAATTGTGGCCGTAAAGGTGCTGAATCAGGAGGTTCTGGACAACGAACGGGCCGTCAGGAAATTTTTCCATGAAGCGATCATCCTGTCCAGACTCGACCACCCGAACATCTGTCGCTTCATCGATTTCTTCCCTCATGAGGGAAATTACGCTATTGTGATGGATTTTGTCCAGGGCATTGATGTAAAGGATCTGTTGGAAAAGGAACAAGGCCCCCTGCCTGTGGACAAGGCACGTAGAATCTCGGCACAAACCCTGGATGCGCTCCACTATGCGCACTTGAAGAATGTCCTCCACAGAGATATCAAACCGGAAAATATCAGCCTGGACCAGGAGGAAAACGCCAAGGTGATGGATTTCGGGATCGCCAAACTGTCATCTTCGGAAAGCCACCAGACATCCCTGTTTATGATCTCTCCGGCGTACACGGCCCCTGAACGGTTTGATGCCAAGAAAACCGAACTGGTGGATCACCGATCGGATATTTACTCTCTGGGTCTGGCCTTTTATGAGATGTTTACAGGCGCGCACCCCTTTCAAACCACAAACCCGACCGAGATGATTGTCCACCACCTCAATACGGTGCCGACCCCTCCGGAGGAGGTCGCGGATGTGCCGACGAAGATCAGCGACGCCATTTTGCGTTCCCTTGAAAAGGATCCGGATGATCGGTTCAAAGATTTCGCCGCTTTCAAAATGTCCATGATCGGAGAACCTCCGAGACTGACCGCCGGCGGTACCATCGAGTTCTCAGGGCAATACTGCAAAACCAGCATCAAGTTGTTAAAAAACCTGATCGGTATCATCAAGAAAAATCAGAAGCAGGCCAAGAAGTTCAAAATACTGCAGGAAGGCAAGGAGATCCACCTGATGGTCGAAACTTTGGGGGGAAATACCATTCGTATCACCCGTCACCTGGATCACCTGTGATAAGCATCCGCGTCTATCAGGATCTGATTCCGCATCAGGTCCACCTGGGTTTCCCGTTTACGGATCAGTTCCGCCCTTCCGTTGAGGAGCATCACCTCTGCGGGCCTGAACCGTGAATTGTATTGGGAAGACATGCTGAAACCGTATGCCCCGGTATTTTTTATCAGCAATATATCCCCTTCCCTGGTTTCTGGAAGAAACCGGTCCTTTCCAAGATCATCCACCTCGCAGAGGTTGCCTACCACCGTATATTTCTTCAGTTCACCCTCCGGATTGGAGATATTGACGATCTGATGATAGGCATCGTACATCATGGGGCGAAGCAGGTGGTTAAATCCGCTGTTCACGCCGGCAAACTGGATGGTGCCATTGCTTTTAAGGACATCCACCCGGACCAGAAGAGCGCCGGCTTCGCTGACGAGATAACGCCCCGGCTCGAACCACACCGCCAGTGCTCTGCCGTATCGAAGGCAGAAGCTTTCGAAAGCGCTTTTAAATGCTTCCCCCAGTTCTATTAGATCGATTACCGCGTCGTCTTCGTGATGGGGGACGCTGATCCCCCCTCCAAAGTCCAGGTATTCGAGATGCGCAAATTGGGCCGCAATATCGAAGATGATGGACGCGCCTTTCAGGAACACATCCGAATTGAGGATGACATGGCTGGAATGGATATGGAGCCCGTTGACCCGAATTTTATACCGGTCGACGATATCCATCACCTGGTCGAGATGGGTAACCGATATACCGAATTTTGACTGGTTGTGCCATAACCCGACTCTCTCAGGATCCACGGCACCGTAGTGTTCCTTGTTGATATTGAATCGGTTCAGGCCATACGCAGCCCCATTTTCCACTTCGGCGATAAGATTGGGATTGAGCCTGATACAACAGGGAATGGAGTTCCCATAGCGGGCACCGAATTTTTCCAGGTTTGACATATTTTCGATGTTGATGGCACACCCGATCTCAACCGCCCGCCGGATCTCATCGAAAGACACCACGTTGGGGGTAAAAACGATCTCCTGCGGGTCGTATCCGGCCTGAAGTCCCATGAGAATCTCGGGAATGGAAACGGTGTCAAGCCCGGTACCCTGCATTTTCATCAACCGTACGATGCTGATGTTGCTGCAGGATTTCATGGCGTATTTGACATGGAGGTCAAGACCGGAAAACGCCCGTTTGAATTTTTCCAACTGGCGAATCATTTTTTCGGCATCGTAAAGATAAAGTGGCGTGCCGAAGCGCTCCGCAATCTGCGCTAAATTTACGCCTTGTATCTCAAATGGACCTTGCGCTATGGCCATATCTCCTGACTCCTTCATGACATTCAATGGTTATACACAATGTTGCGGAAGGGAACCGTCTCCAAACACCGGCGCATACCATCTGAGAAAAGAGGTGTCAATCGATCCGGAATCTGCCTTTGTTTACGGGTGAATGTCAAGTCCATCTGTGGTATGAGGCTGAAAGGAGGGACAACCCTTTGACAACGCTGATCCTGTTAGCGCCAAGGAGAAAAGATGGACACAGAACAAACACGATACACCGTACGCGATGGCGTGGCGATGGTGACCCTCCATCGTCCCGACAAACTCAATGCCTTTACCACCACCATGAAAGGAGAACTGATCGGTATTTTCGATGAAGCCGACAGAGACGACGCCGTGCGTGTGGTGATCGTAACCGGTGCGGGACGGGCGTTCTGCGCCGGGGCCGATCTATCCAATAAAGGGTTTCAATGGGATTTCAAAGGACGCGACGGCAGCCGTTCGGACATCCATACCCATAGAGACGGCGGTGGACAGGTGGCCCTTGCGATCCACCGATGCCGCAAGCCGGTCATCGCCGCCATAAATGGACCTGCCATCGGTGTGGGCATCACCATGACCTTGCCCATGGATATCAGAATCGCCGCGGGGGATGCGAAAATCGCTTTCGCTTTCACCCGTAGGGGGGTGGTACCCGAGGCATGTTCCTCCTGGTTTCTACCGAGAATTGTCGGAATTTCAAAAGCAACGGAACTGGTCTATACCGGAAGGACATTTCTGGCGGCGGACGAGGCCGCTTCAGGACTTTTCAACCATATTGTCCCCATGGGCGAGGTGGTCGCCAAAGCAGAAGAGATCGCCCGGGAAATAGCGGTCAGCACATCCTCGGTTTCCGTTTCCCTGAGCAAGGCGCTGCTTTGGCATGGGTTGGAAGCACCAGACCCCTATGCGGTTCACCGGATCGATTCCAAATGCTTCTACTGGGCCGCCGGTCAGCGGGATGCGGGAGAGGGGGTCCGGAGCTTTCTCGATAAACGCTCCCCCCATTTTGAGATGAAGGTGTCGGAAGAGATGCCTGACTTCTATCCCTGGTGGTAAGTGGTGGTGGGTCAGGAGGGCCAGCCGGCCGGTTTCCTTGGATAGGAATTTTCCCGGTATATTTTCCAACTCCCCCCTTTTTTCCTGAACTCCAACACTTTATAGCTGCTCGAACGAAATGTGTCCGATCGATAGTACTGCCTGAAATAAACGGATGCTTTCGGATCATTGACTCGAATCCGCAAATTGGACACCCGGACCGATATTTTCCGATTCCGGGCGTTGAGTTTCCCCTTGTAGGCTTTCCAGTCGGAGAGATTCCGACCCTTGCTTGAAAACGCCGGGTGATAGTGTCCGATATAGGCATTCAGCCGCTTTCCCTGCCAGGCCCGCCGCCAGGATTCCACGGTTGCCGCGATTCGATGCCGGTCACCCTTGGGTTTGGCCTTTGCTGCCGTTTCTGAATCGGCGGGTTTCACCGCGACGGCCTTTATCTTTTCCTCGCTCCATTCCCGCTTCACGAGAACCAGCAGCGTCCGGCCGGGTCCGGCCAGATACAGGCGGGAGGTGCCGAGCAGCCTTTCCCGGTCACCGATCTGGACAAGGCTGGTCGCAACCACCCGGTCTTTGTAACCCACGATGGTCATCCCATGGTATTCTGAAGGTTTCCCGGCGTGTTTTTCAGGTAGTGCGGCTTTTTTCAGAAAGGGAAGGAGCTCCGAAAGATCCTTTTTGACAGCCCCGAAGCGGTAGGGCAGCACATCTCCGATAATCACCGGAGTCTGCTTGAAATCCACCCGCTGATCCAGGTCCGCCAGGTCTTTGTTATTGAGAACCAGGCAGCCATTGGAGGAGTAAGGTGCCACCTTTTTGTTGCTGCCGTGTATAAAAATACCGCTCCCCCGGTTCCCCTCGAGCGTGTCGAAAAAATCAGGGTAATTCAATCCGAATGCACGGTCACCAAAAACGGTCACCTTGCGGTCACGAAACGTTTTGTTGTTGAAATAGATCCCTTCGGGGGTTTTCTCATCTTTTTCGGCCCTCTTTTTGCCTTTTTTCTCTCCGGTGGCACAAAAATAGGACTTGATCAATCGGTAACGGCCGTCGAACCGGTAAAGATCCAGTTTCTGCTTGGATTTCTCTATCAGGATCAGTTGAATCGGTTTTCCCGGGGGATGATGATACAGAACCGGCCCGTCCCAAAGACCGTCATCGTCCACGGGCCGTGATCCGGAGACGCCCTCCGAGATACTGGTGGTGGCCGCCAATACCGTTTTTTCTTTCGCCGGATCACCATTTAATAAGGTCCGGCTCAAACCACCCAGGGTCATCAGGACCATAACAAGGACAGCGATCCCTCCGATGAGGGTCGATCTCTTTCCCCTCCTTTTTAGACCCGAAAAAACGGTGTATCTGTTATTCATGAACGATACCTTTGCGCCGGATCCATTTTTTTCAATGGATCAGGGTCTGACATCCAGACAGTAGATGTTCTCTTCACTGTAGTAGGTCTGGCTGATATTGTAGTTTTCCGAATGCTCGAGATCCAGAACAATCCGGAGTTTGCGTTGTTCGCGGTGTAAAAAGGATCGAATCCGACGAATCAATTTTCCGTGGACGGGAATTTCCGAATCGGTACCCCATTGACTGATATTGCTGATATCGATCACCACGCGGGGTCTTTCCCCCTCTATGCTAAACACCTCGGGAATGAAAAACCCGTTGACACGGATAAAAACCTTTTCTCCGCCATCCGGAATTATTTGGAATTTGATCCCCTCCCAGACGCCCATTTCGGGCAGCTTCTGGGGTGTTGGGACAGAATCCGGCGGAAGTCTCAAGGGTTGGCGCTGAACGGGTAGCGCCGCCGGTACCCGCGTCCCCGGAGATAGCGGCCGCCACTCTTCCGAAATGATCTTCCACCGGTTTCCGATTTTTTCTAGCACCAGGTTTTTTTCTCCGACATCGGAAAGCTGCCTGCTTTTATAACGCTGAACGAAGCGAACGGCAGCATGGCCTTTTTCCCTGAAAACCGATAACCCGTAAATATCAATGGACACGCTCCCGGGATAGCCGAAAAGCTCGGACTTTTTCTTTTTCCATGCCTGATAATCCAGTTTCCCGGACCGAAAGGCGGGATGGTAAAAAGATAGGTACCGGTCGATATCCCTTGCTTCCCACGCATCTCGCCAGGCGTAGATCTCCTGCCGAACCCGATCGATGGGGTCACTGTAGACAGGAGACCCCGATACACTCGAAAACAGCAGGATGAAACAGAGTCCGATCAATCCCCTATTCATTTTTCCCGTCCATGCGCGTTTCAAGTATGACCTTGACATCCCAGAGACGCTCTGCGTGAAGTTCCGACGAAAGCTCCGGGTTGCGGTATGCGATAAAGTGAACGCCGGCGGCCTTCGCGGCTTCTTCATCCAGATCAGAATCTCCGATATACACCATCTGGTGCGGCATTAGGGCCAAACGTTCCAACACCAATACCAATTCGTCCGGTTGGGGTTTGGGACGCTCTACGTCCAGGGCACATACCACCGTATCGAACCGGTTTGCAAGGTTGAATGCTTCAAGGATGGCGGCCATGGTGTCCATTCGGTTGGTGGCGATACCGGTTTTGTATAGCGGCTTTAGATACCGCAGCAACGCCAGCAGATCCGGCTCCATCTCCATCTCATTGATAAATAGCTTATAATCGATGGTTTCGCGAAAGGCCTGAGCTTTTTTTTCAAGGATTCGATCCTCTCCAAAAAGGTAGTGCACCGATTCGATGACAGTATGCATCTGAATGAACCGAACTTGAATATCGTTCAGGGGAGGACGGTTGAAATGCCCCAGCAAATGGTTGTAAAAGGCCGTATTGGCCCTGGTAGTATCGAACATCACACCGTCACAATCAAATGCCACCGCCCGAATACCGGTATTGGGGCGGTATGAGGGATTGTCCTTTGATATAAACCGGTTCTGCTTCATTGTTGGGGAGCGCTGGAGCGCACAGTCTCCTGCTTGGTTTTTTCCCGGCCGGGTATATTTTCTTCGATATAGCCGCTGACACCGATGCGGATTTCAGGTTTGATGGGACTGTCCGTTTTCAATACAATCGTATCGTAATACCGACCCTTTTCTCTTTTCAGGTTTTCGACATAAAGCGTATATCCGCCCCCGGGAGCTCCATTTTTTTCCGATAGGTTCAAACCGATAAACTTGCCGGATTTGGCATTGACCTTTGTAATCCTGAATGGATATTTGGGGTAAGGGACAATATCAATTACCGTTTCAATCCGCGAATCCGCGCTGCCCCTCAAGATCACCCTTTTGGCACTCAAAGAAACAAATTTTTCCACCCTTCCTGAAATCGTGAGCTTGATTCTGGGAGACCTTTTATCATTGGTATAAACCGTGGCGCTTTTTCTGAGTTTTCTACCGCCGTAGCCCGACGTGTTGACTTGAATCGTTACTTTCCCCTCGCCACCGGGAGGGATCAGTCTCGGATAGGAGACTGCCGTACATCCTCAACCGGTTTTCACCTTATTGATCTTAAGATCCCGGTCCCCCCGGTTCCCAATGATAAAATCATGATCGACCCTTCGACCCTCTAGGACCTGGGAGAAAACAAAATCGCGATCCCCCACGAAGACTGCAGGACCTTTTATTGGGTTCGCATCACCACTGACGGCAACACCCGAGGCAATCATAATCATAATGAACGTGACGGTCGCAATCGAACTGCTGAACCTCATAAGGCCACCTCTGAATGTAATTGTAAATATAACAGGAAGCGTAACCCGTTTTTTCCTCCGGTTCAACCGTTAAAAAACCCAAGGCCTCAGGAAAAGAGATACGGATCCACATCCACGATCACCCGGACATGCCGGTTGGAGAACAATCGGGGATTGTTCTCCAACACCGTCGAAACAAACGTCTTTAAGTGTTTTCTAAGCGTCCCTTTCAAAAGAATCTGCCATCGGTAGCGCCCGGCGATTTTCGGCATGGGTGCCTCGATTGGCCCTAGAATCTCCACCGAACGACCATTGTGTTTTGCGGTGTCTTTCAGTACCCGGCACTGCTTACCCAGGATACCCGCAAGGCGCCGGGTGGCCGCCGGATCTTTTCCCGATATCCGGAACTGAATGATTCGGGAAAACGGCGGGTAGTTAAGAGCGTTCCTGAAACCGATCTCTTTTTGATAGAATGCGCTGTAGTCCTGATTTCCGGAAAAACGGATGCTATAATGCTCGGGATTATACGTTTGCAAAACGACCCGGCCCGGTGCTTCACCCCGTCCGGCCCTACCGGAAACCTGGGCCAGCAGTTGAAACGTCCGCTCTCCGGCCCTGAAGTCGGGGAAACCCAGTGACAGGTCCGCACAAACAATGCCCACCAGCGTGATGTTGGGAAAATCATGTCCTTTCGTCACCATCTGGGTGCCGATGAGAATATCGATGGCTCGATTTTTCAAAGCCCGCAAAATCTTCAGCATCGATCCTTTCCGGGTAGTGGTGTCACGATCCATCCTGGCAACCGAAGATGCGGGAAACAGCTCTTTAATCGCCGTTTCCAGTTTTTCCGTTCCGAGCCCCAAATTCCGTATTTTCGAAGATCCGCAACCCGAGCATGTGGTAATCGCCGGTCGGGTATAACCACAGTAGTGGCACCGATAAGCATTGGACCACTTGTGAAGGGTCAACGAGATGTCGCAGTTTTTACACTTCAAATTCTTACCACAGTCCCCGCATACCGGATAACCGGCGTATCCACGCCGGTTGAGAAATAAAAGGACCTGCTCACCCCGACGGAGGGTTTCTCCCATGGCCGACAAGAGATCCTGGGTGAGAAATTTGCGGAGCCCTGGCTCTTCCCTGGTGCGACGCAGATCCACTACGGTCAGCGCCGGAAAGGGTCTTCCGTGAACGCGTTGGGTCAGAAGGAGCCGCTTCAGTTTTCCCGTAGCGGCATTATGGTAGGATTGAACCGAGGGTGTGGCGGATCCGAGCAGTGCCAACGCCCGGTTCTGTCTGGCCCTGACCAGTGCCAGGTCTCTGGCATTGTACCGCAATCCCTTCTCCTGCTTATAGGAGCCGTCATGCTCTTCATCCACGATAATCAATCCGAGTTCGGTAAAGGGAGCAAACAGGGCGGACCGGGCTCCGATGGCAATGGAAACCTCTTTCCGCAAAATACGCTGCCACTGATCATATCGTTCGCCCGCGGACAGACCACTGTGGAGGACCGCGATACGGTCGCCAAACCGCGCCCTAAACCGCCTTTCCATTTGTGTAATCAGCGCCACCTCCGGAACCAGCACGATGACGGAATGCCCGCGTTGAACCGCTCCCTGTGCAAGGCGTAGATAGACCTCCGTCTTGCCGCTACCGGTGACGCCTGCCAATAAAAATGCGGCATACCCATCACCCATAAGGGACTGCAAGTGGGAAATGACAGTTTTCTGCTCTTTTGTTGGCCGGGGCGGCACATCCGATGCAATCGGCTCACCAAACGGGTCCCGATAAACATCACGGTGAACGATCCTCACAAAACCCTTTTTCGAAAGATGGGGAATATGACGAGCCGCTTGGGGGATCCGCTGCTTTAAGTCGGCAACCGACACCTCCCCCTTCTGTCTCACCACTTCCAGGAGTCGCGATTTGATATCGGTCAGGTTTTCACCGGTACCGGGTAAATCGGCGAATGTAACAAATCGTTCCTTTTTAGTTCTCACCCGACCGGAACGCAACTCCCGCCGCTGGGTCACCAGCCCACGTTCCGCCAGATCACGAATCTGTGAAGATCTCAATTTATCCGATGCAGCGCGGCCAATCCGACCCATTTGCACGGGGCCGTCCAGAAGCGATTTAAGAATTTTCTTCTCCCGGGGAACCAGAATCTTTTCCTTAAGGGCAGCCTTTCCCTTTTCCGTGATCTCCAAAAGGGAGACATTAAAAGGATTGAGTCCGCCCGGCAACGCCGCCTTGATCACGGCACCGATGGGGTAGAAGTAATAGTCCGCGATCCATCGGAAAAAAGGGATCATCTCCTTCGGGAAAATGGGTCTGTCGTCCAGCAGATCCAGAATCGACCGGATCTGAATCTCTCCTTTCGGTTCTGCCGAACCCATGAGATAGCCTATAACAGTCCTGCCCCCGAAAGGCACTACGACGCGTTTGCCTGCCGCCACATTCGGGGACAGATGATCCGGCACCGTGTAGACAAACGTATGGTTCACGGGCAGAGCGACGGCAACCTCAACGCAAAGGTAAGATCGGTCGGTCACGGTTGTTTATCCTGCGGTTTCATAAAATGCGTTTCCATCCGGTTGGGTCAAAGACCCAAAATATCGGTACCGGTGTTGGGATACGGGCACAAGATATTGATAATTCAACTTTTTCCTTGACGGCTAAAATTTATTTCTTTACTATCGTGCAGAGTGATCAGTTTAGCATGCTATGTTTGCATGGAGATTTCAAGTCGTGATAAAGCGACATGCCAACTGGATGTCTGTCCGGAAAGGAGGACACGATGTACGAGTGGGGAAAGAAACTGACAGTGTTTGTTTTGATCGTGGGACTGTTGCTGACCCCTTTGGCCGGTGTGGCGGCAGCGGAAGAAGCCTATGAGGAAAGGGATATCAGCACCGGGGAAATGATCGCCGATCTCGCGATCGTCAGACCGGTGGGCATTGCATCGATGATTACCGGATCGATCCTGTTTCTTTTCACCCTGCCCTTTTCCTTTTCGGAAGAGAATATGGATCAGAATCGGGAAGAGATCGGTAAAAACATCACCAAGCTCATTGTTGAACCCTCAAAACACACCTTCAACAGGCGTCTGGGGGATATGTAGTAAGGGATCTCGGAGAACGTCTGTTTCGTTAACAGTTTTGGTCAATTCATTGAAAAGCCGGATAGGCCCGAAGGGGCGATCCGGCTTTCTACTTTATCCCGTAGTTGCATAAATCACAGGTCAGACTGTGATGCGTAGCGATTATCTGGGAATCCTTTACCGACCTGGACTGATCCTTGTTTTTGGGTCCAGGATGCTGGATATTCTTGATGCCACCACTTGAGGGTTTCTAGTTATCCAGTATCCCGCATCGAGCATCCAGTATCTGTTCAACAGCAGCAACATGTTCAAACAATGCTGTATTTGGGGAGAGAACACATTTATGGTCGCTCAAACATCACGCCGCATCACCGCTCATCTATGGCCGCATAATCGGTTTCGGCAGGTCCCGTGTAGATCTGGCGGGGGCGTCCCAGCCGCCAATTGGGATCATCCATGCTCTCCTTCCATTGCGCGATCCATCCCGGCAGCCGGCCAATGGCGAACATCACGGTAAACATATTGGTAGGAATGCCGATGGCCCTGAGTACGATGCCGCTGTAAAAATCCACATTGGGGTATAGATTGTGGGAGATGAAATAATCGTCTTTGAGGGCGGCCTGTTCTAGATCCAGGGCGATATCCAAAAGCGGGTCGCTGATTTTTAAACGCGTCAGCACCTTGTCGCACATCTTTTTCATTATTTTTGCCCTGGGGTCGTATGTTTTGTAGACCCTGTGGCCGAATCCCATCAACCGAAACGGATCGTTTCGGTCCTTGGCTCTTTCGATGGCGTAGGCAATCTTACCACCCCGTTTCTTAATATCCGTTAGCATCTCGATGACTGCCTGGTTGGCCCCGCCGTGGAGGGGACCCCACAGAGCGGAAATTCCGGCTGAGATTGCGGCATAAAGGGTGACCCGGGCACTTCCCACGAGGCGGACCGCAGAAGTTGAGCAATTCTGCTCGTGATCCGCATGGAGAATCCAGAACACTTCCAGTGCCCGGACAATGACCGGATCGATTTCATAGGGTTTGACGGGAGAGTCGAACATCATGTTGAGGAAGTTGGCACAATAAGAGAGATCTGCTCTTGGATAGACCACTTTGTGCCCACGGGAGATCTTGTATGACATGGCGGCCATGGTGCGAACTTTGGAGATGAGCCGGGTCACGGTGCGATCGATCTCCTCTTCCATGGTTTGCAGCTCAGGATAGAAGCTGCGCAGAGCATTGACCATGGAGGAGAGAATCAGCATGGGGTGCGATGCCCTGGGAAAATTGGCATAAAAAACCTGAAGATCTTCATGTATCAGGGAAGCGTCGTTGAGCATCACCGACCATCGGTTCAACTCATCTCGGCTGGGCAACCTTCCATTAATCAGCAGAAATGCCGTTTCCGTGAATATGGAATGCTCCGCCAACTGCTCGACGGGAATCCCCCGATACCGCAGAATACCTTTTTCACCGTCCATAAACGTGATGGCACTGGTACAGCTACCCGTATTCGCATAACCGGGATCCAAGGTGATCAAACCCGTTTGATCTCTGAGTTTGACGATATCGATACCTTTTTCTCCTTCCGAACCCATCAGCACCGGTAGCTTTATAGTCTGTCCGGCATAGGACAATTCCACATATTCCGTCATTTTCCATTCCTTTCCAAGATAGGGCTCCTGTGAACTTTGTCCCTGGATGTCCATGGTTTTCTATAGATAGGGAGTCGACTCCGGCATGAGCGGGGTTTTATATCAGGTCGGAATTTATTTTGCAATGATGCTGTCGGAAGATGTATGGTGGTGAAGCAGGGTTGAGTTTTCCATGGCCATCCCCTATGATATCGATATAGATCCATCTTTGAGAGCCGGAGAGAACAATGTCATTTAGAGACAGTATCCTAAAAAAAATCGAGATCAACCGGCTTGCAGCGGTTGTGTGTGCTTCACTCCAACCGAGAGGAGAGATACAAAGGGTCGACAAAGGGAGTATGCGCCGGCTGCTGGAACTGGCCGGCTATGAAAAGACACGGCGAAGGGATCTGGAGCTGTACACCGAAAGCGGTGAAACCGAACCGAAAAAGATATTGGTTTTAGACAATGGTCTGCCCATTTTTCACACGACCCTCGACGATGTAGTGCTGAGAAAAAGCCCCACCGTCAAAGAGATGATCAGCATCCGGAACGTGGTGAAGATACTCAAGGATGACGATGTGGTGGCCAGTAAGAAAACCGCCACGGTGGAAACCGTGCGGATGGAGGCGATCGGCACCCTCGATCTCAGTTTCACGGTGGAGGAGATCGATGCCATCCGGCTGGACGGGGCCGCGTCACTGGAAAGCGGCTATTTGGAAGGTATCATGGAAGTACTGGAAATTTATTCCGAGCTGTTGGGCTGGGTCCCGCCTCCAAAAGCATTTGCACTGCCCCATCACCACGTTTCAGGAGAGATAACAGGCGGGAAGGGATCCGCATCATCCTATGGCCCCCTTTTCCTGTTCGACCGAATGCATCAGACGCTCAAATTGATCGATCGCGCCCTGAATCCATCCGACGTAGAGGAGATGGAATACTACCGGAACGTTGTTGAAAACCGGGAAAAGGCGTTTTGCGAAGGGATCGATGTCTTCCGGCATCTGATGACCCTCGTCATACCGGCCGCCGGCAGCTCATGATATCAACCCACGCGTGGCCCTTCCATCGATATTAGATCGAAATTCGATCCGTCTTCAGCACCAAAGCCACGGCGATCCCGCTGATGAAAGCGATGGCCAGGTTGGTGGTCAGAGTAATCCCCAGCATCAACAGAACCACGAAGAGATCCTTTTTTTCCCTGACATCCTGGATCATCAAAGCCAGTTGGGCGCCGGCGAAAACAAGCAGTACCCCCAGCAGCGAGAGGGGAAGCAGATTCAAAAGGGCAAGGGCGGTTTGCCCGAACAAAACGCCCAGGGAAATGAAGATGCCGCCGATCATCAGATTGGCGCCGGCGGAGCGGGCCCCGAACCGGTACATGGCGGCCAAACCGCCGGCCCCGTGACACATGGGGATCCCGCCGAGAATAAAACTGGCAACACCGGCAATACCCTGGCTGTTGGCGATTGAACGATAGGATACACGGTGGGCCCGGTCCTTGAAATAATCCTTCGCCAAATCAGTATTGGAAAGAACGGCATTGCCGATGGTCATGGGAATCTGGGGTATCACCAGAACCGGCAGCACCCAAAGCAAATCATGGCCCGAGGGCAATCCGTATGGAATAAGGGCCGGCAGGTGAAACCCGATCCTTATCTCCTCTGCCGTGATGGGGTGTCCGATAACAAGTCCCAGCAGGATACCCCCACCCACCACCACAACGGCTGCGGGCAGCTTTTGATTATCTAAAAGAAAAAACGTGACGGCCAACCCCGCACACCCCAGGAGAATACCCATGCCAATGGGACCGACGAACTGAACCGTCAGATTGGGATCCGGTTCGATCATGAACCGAAGTCCCTTTGTCATCAATATGATGCCGACACCCATCTGGACGCCACGGACGGTGCATTTCGGTGTGTATTTCCCGATCAGGTGAATGAGTCCGGTGGTCCCCAAAAGCAGCATGATCCCGCCCATCCACAGGCTGGACGCAACGATTTGATTCGGCGTCAGGCTTGCAGCAATGGCATAGGCCCCGATCACTTTCATCGGCTGGACCGGAATGGGAATCCTGAAATAGCACCCGGCTGCCAGGTAAAACAATCCGATCCCCACCATCACGTTGATAACATTGAGACCGTTGATGACGATCATACCGATGGCGATGGGCAGCATGGTTCCCAGATCTCCCAGGGATCCGGAAAATTCCATTCGGTCGAACCGAAAATCCCTTCCAGTTTCATCAATGGGTGCTTTCGGGGAATTAAAATTCATGTCGGCCATGGATAAACCCGTATCAATTGATGCATCGAGGATCGTGCGGGGACCCTAAACTCCCACCCGGTGCCCATCACCGGACCGATCGGGGATAGGTACCATTTATACAAGATCAATGCAATTCGCATTTGGCCGCACCGTGGCCCATCTTTTATCATAGGAAAAGGCGGGTTATGACCCACACCTCACCGGATTGAATCCGTTGCACCTCTATTCCAATGGGATGAGATGACGACTTCATCTTGCCGAATGTTCAAAAACAGGATATAGCGCTATGGATTTTCGAGTGTAAAAGCAACCTTTTATCCACATATATATCTGAATTTATTTGAAAAATAATATTCCTGGGGATCACGTCCCAAATCCTGTGCCCCTTAGTGGCAGACGGTCAAGGCAATCAAACCGACGGATGAGATCTACAAACGGTTTTGACAACAAACATAGGGTGTGATATTTGTGCCCCTTTTGCAAAAAAAACATATGAGAAGCGTAACAAAAAATAAAGGAGGAGAGGAGGAGGAGACGTATGAAAAAGCTTTTTAGATCTCCGTGGCTGGAGGTGAACGTGATGTTAGCCGTGCTTATCATGTCTTACGTTGCACTGGCATTGATCACGAGCGCTGCGGAAACCGAGCCCGGTGCCATGACCGGCGGAGTAATTTTTGCATGGCTGTTTGGATTCTTTTTTCTCAGTTTTGCCATCGCCATGGTGGCGGTCATCGGCGGTATCGGGGGTGGGGTTTTGTTTACCCCTGTCATGCTGGCGTTTACACCCGTAGACAGCCTGATTGTCCGGGCGACCGGCCTGATTGTGGCCATGTTCAGCGGCCTGGTCTCCACAGGCCCTTTTATGAAGGGGGGGCTGGCCAATCTGAAAATCTGCATCTTCTGTGCGGCCGCTTACGGTGTGGGGGCCTTTACCGGCGCCCAGGGGGCGATCTATGTGGCCCAACACCTGGGGGATACCGGGGAAGGTTTAATCCGTCTAGCCCTGGGCGGCATTCTCTGTTCACTGGCTGTTTATTTCCTGGTAGGCGGCAAGAAGATCGAATGGCCCGAAGTCAAAAAAGTGGATGGATTCACCAAAAAGCTGAAGCTCTCACAGCCATATCTGGAAGTATCCCTGAACAAGGTGATTGATTATCCCATGACCCGGGCCGGTTGGGTGCTGGGTGCCATCGTCGGCGTGGGCATCCTCTCCGGGTTTTTCGGTCTTGGCGCCGGCTGGGCCATCGTACCGGCTCAGAACGTGATCATGGCAGTGCCGCTCAAGGTTGCCGCGGCCAATAGCGGGGTGCTTTTGGGAATGGGCGACTGTATCGCCGTGTGGCCCTATCTTCTGATGGGGGCCATCATTCCGGTATTCGCCGCGCCCTGGCTGGTGGGTCAGGTCCTGGGCGGCTTGCTCGGCGCCCTGATTCTGATTCGCGTTAAGGCGGGTTTCGTCCGCTTCCTGCTGATCGGTTTTATGTTTTTCTCTTGCTTTGGCCTGTTGACCAAGGGGCTCATCATGCTGGGTGTCATCAAAGCGGTACCGGTGTGGGTCACCGGACTGGTATTTGTAGGCATCTTCGCGGCTGTAACCCGATCCATCATCAAATTCACGCGATCCGAATCGTAAAGGAGGTGACGATATGAGTACTGACGAAATGAGTACGGTACAAGCTCCAAAAATGCCGCGTGCGAATCACGTATACGGCAACATCGTGTACTGGGTGACGATCGCTTCCTGCATCATTTGCATGATCGGCCCGGTGATATCCGTAGCCTACCCGGACAACAACACCCTCAATCCCTACAAGCTTTTCAATGCCATTTTTGAAGGCAAAGATGCCCAGACTGTATGGCAGGAAGTGGGGGGCGGATTCCCCGGAGGCCACTTTTACCTGAAAAATTTCACCCAGGGCGACGGCTTTACGCAATTTGGCCTGGCATTGGGCTGCAGTGTGGCCTTATGGGCCCTTATCGCCACTGCCGTTGCATATTTCGCGGACAGGAATTACCTTTATGTAAGCCTGTCGATATGGGTGTCGATCATGGTCGCTTTGTCCATGGTCGGAATCTTTGCAGCGCATTAAAACAAGAATGGTTGGGGGTATCCCAACCACCGTTTTTATCACATATCGCCTGTATTCAGGTTGGAGGATATCAGTATGGAAGAATTGGTATGTGCCTGCCCCTTGACCCGGGGTGAAAGAATATTAGTCGCCGTGGACGGTTCCACTTTCAGTGATGCGGCGGTGGACCAGGCCATCAGCCTGGGGGGAATCTGCAACAGCGAGATATTTGTAATTAGTGTAGTGGATCTCTATCCGGAACAGATGGCCGTCGCTGCGGGTCTGGTTGAAAAAATGTCGGAAGAGGCGAAGCAACATCTGGACAATGCCAAAAAAAAGGTAGACGAAGCGAAAATCCCCTGCGAAACCATCGTACGGATGGGGGGCCAGCCCCACGTATTTATCGTGGATGAGGCAAAGGAAAAAGAGATCGACCTGATCGTCATGGGCACCCATGGCCGCAGCGGCATTCGACGGGTCCTTTTGGGAAGTGTGGCCCAAAATGTCATCGGTCACGCCCCCTGTCCTGTGCTCGTGGTACCGAATACGGAATAAGGGCAAAGGGGCATAGCGTATGGATTTGCGGCGGATCTAAAACCGCAATGCCCGTCTGCCCTGTAACGCGGTAAGGATATCCTATCCGGTTCAGGTAAAACCGTTGATTTAAGTCCGACCCGCGATGGCGTACCCCGGCAAATTGTTTGAAAGCGTGGATGTTGAACGACATCCACGCTTTTTTAATTGTGAGATGGGTTCTAATCACAGCGTCCGATGGAGGACGCCCCGCATCTGCGGCCGTCCACCCAGACCGCTCCTCCCAGATACGCTCCTGTAAAATCGGTCCCTTGGATCTTTGCGCCTCTGAAACTGGCGTCTCTCAAATTGGCATCGACGAAGGTTGCATGGGCAAGACGGGTCCGCATAAGATTCGCACCGGCAAGATCTGCCTTTGCAAGATTCGCCCCTTGAAGGTCCGATCCCTGCAAGATCCCGTTCCGCAAATCCGCCCCCCTGAGATCAGACCGAAACAGGTTGGCGTCCGTCATATGGCTGTCCCTGAGATAGGCCCCCCTCAGATCCGCCCAGCTGAAGTCTGATTCTACCAGATCTGCTGAGGAGAAGTTGGCGTTCTCAAGCCCGGCGCCGGACAGAACCGCCTGGTGCAAACGGGTGCCGCTGGCATCGATCCACTTCATTCGAGCATTCGTAAAATTCGCACGGCCCAGGTCCGATCCCGCCAGATGGCCGCGGGTAAGGTCCACACCATGCAATTGGGCGGAGCCCAAGTCACACCGATGACACCGGCCCGTCTCCATCAGCGCTTTCACATCCGGGGTCAGGCAACGATCCGTTGACTTGGGCCCGCAGGTTTTACCGTTTACCCAGACCGCCCGGCTCAACTGACTCCCGGTAAAACGTGCCATCCGCAAATCCGCACCGGTAAAATTCGCCTCCCTGAGATCTGCGCCCCTAAAATCCACCCCCTTGAGATCGGCACCCCGCAGATCCACATGGGCCAGCCTGCCATTTCGAAAATCGGCATTTTTCAGATCGCAGGATTTGCAGTGTCCCGATGTCTCGAGGCGCTGCAAAACGGTTTTTTCCGGTAAGCTTTGCAGCAAAAGCAGGAGACCGGAAAAGAACAGGCAGATGAACGGTCCTAAGACCCGTTTCCCTGAAAGCCGCCTTGACCGGGAAGCACGATTAAATGTCTTTTTGGGAGTCCTCACACGTGAGTGATCCTCGAAATAGGAGAAGCACAACTTTGACGGAACCGGTGTCATGTACTACAATTATCCATTAGAATCATCACCCGGTAACATATCAAAGGAGAGCCCATGGACCTGGAATTCATCTATATGACGGAAATCACGATCCCGCTCATTCAGATCGTCATGTTGCTGATCATGAGTACCCTTGCACTGCTTTACGGAAGGATGAAGATCGCGCTGCTGATCAACTATCTCTTTGCCCTTTACTGGGGGTTTTTCCTGAACCGGGATGCAATTCTTGAAATGATGGCGGAATCGGAATCCTTCGTGATGATCTATTTCGGACTCGGTATCGGCGTGGCGCTTCTTGCCGTTGTCGGATTTATCGTGCACCAGAGATAATCCGATCGCTAAACCGGGAATTTCTTGCTGCCCGTCTTGTGCGACCTTGCACCCATTCGACTTATGGCCTCAAAAAGAGATAAAACGTTGTATCGTTTTTTAGGCTTGGGGGCCTACCTGCCGATCCCCATATAGGTATACCCGAGTTCGGTCATCTCCTTCGGGTCGTATATATTCCTGCCATCCACAACGATGGGCTTCCGGAGCAGAACCTTTACCGCACGCATATCCAGATTTCTGAATTCATCCCACTCCGTTATCACGACCAATGCATCGCAATCCCGGATCGTTTCGTAGGGATCGTCAAAATACCGGATACCGGTTAGAAAGTGGCGGGCATTTTTCATGGCAACCGGGTCAAAGGCATGGATCACGGCACCCAGGTCTTGCAGGCTCCGGATCACGGTCAGGGAGGGCGCCTCTCTGATATCGTCGGTTTTGGGCTTGAAGGAGATACCCCATACTGCGATCGTGCTGCCTTTTAGATCCAGAACTGAAGACAGTTTATCCACCGCCACCGATTTTTGTTTTTCGTTGATCCGGTTCACTGCTTCGAAAAGATCGGCATCGCAGCCGTGCTGTTTTAACGTAGCGATCAGCGCTTTGACATCCTTGGGAAAGCAGCTGCCCCCGTATCCCACGCCGGCCTGGAGAAATCTGGGACCGATCCGGTTGTCCAATCCCATTCCCCGGGAAACCGCCTTGATATCCGCACCGGTTTCTTCGCACAGATGGGCCAGTTGATTCATAAAACTGATCCGGGTGGCCAGCATGGCATTGCTGGCGTATTTGGTGATCTCCGCACTTTTGATGTCGGTTACGATGACGGGGCGGTCGGTTCGGGCCACCGACCGATAAAGGGACATCAATATCTCCTCCGCCCTGGAGCTGTCCGTCCCGATGATCACGCGGTTAGGATTCTCGAAATCTTTGACAGCCGCACCCTCCCTTAGAAATTCAGGATTGGATACCACATCGAATTCCACACCGCTCTCCTGATTCTTCAGTATGATCTCCCGCACCAGATCCGCGGTTCCCACCGGAACGGTGCTTTTATTGACAATCACTTTATACTGGTTCATATGCTTTCCCACCGCTTTGGCAACCTCTTTTACCGCGGTGAGGTCCGCTTCCTCCTTTTCGTTGGTGGGTGTCCCGACACAGATAAAGATGATATCGGATTCGAGAATCGCCGTTTCCACATCCGTGGTGAATCGAAGCCGCCCCCCCTTAAAATTCCGGTCGAACAACTCCTGAAGTCCCGGCTCGTATATGGTCAATTTACCGCTTTCTAGGGTGTTTATCTTCTCCTTGTCAATATCCAGGCAGATCACATTGTTTCCAAGATTGGCAAATCCCACGCCGGTGACAAGGCCGACATATCCGGTTCCGACCACTGTCAAATTCATCTGTCATCTCCTTTCTCGACCGTTTCAACATCATAATAATCCCGATACCACGACACAAACCTGCGGATTCCGGTTTGAAGGGGCGTGCTCGGCCTGAAACCCGTATCGTTGATCAGGTCGTCAATATCCGCATAAGTGGCCGGCACATCTCCGGGCTGGAGATCCAGGAACTCTTTTTTCGCTGTCTTCCCCAGGGCCTTTTCGATTTCTCCGATAAAGGTCATCAATTCCACCGGACTGTTGTTTCCAATATTGTAAATCCGGTAGGGGGCATAAGAGGTACCGGGGTCCGGTGCCGATCCCTTCCAATCCGGATTGGGTTTCGGAAGCTTTTTCATGGTCCGGACCACCCCCTCGACGATATCATCGATATAGGTGAAATCCCGTTTCATCCTGCCATGGTTGAACACCCGGATCGGTTCATCCGCCAGGATCGCTTTCGTAAAAAGAAACAGGGCCATGTCCGGGCGACCCCAGGGTCCGTATACCGTAAAAAAACGAAGACCGGTGCAATGGAGCCCATAGAGGTGACTGTAGGTATGGGCCATTAGTTCGTTGGCCTTTTTGGTGGCCGCATACAGGGACACCGGGTGGTCCACGTTGTGATGGACCGAAAAGGGCATGGCGGTGTTGGCGCCGTACACAGAGCTTGAGGAGGCAAAAACCAGATGTTGCACACCCGTATGACGACACCCCTCCAGGATATGGGTAAAGCCGGAGAGATTCGCCTGGATATAGGCGTGGGGGTTTTTTAGGGAGTACCGGACACCGGCCTGTGCTGCCAGGTTGACCACGACCTGGAATGAATGGCTGGAAAAAAGCGCCTCCATTTTGGCCGGATCCGACAGATCCGCTTTTACAAAGGTGAACCCGTCACGGGGCATCAAACGATTCAGGCGGCTCTTTTTGAGTTCGACGTCGTAATAGTCATTGAGATTGTCAAGCCCGACCACCTGGCATCCTTCGTCCAGTAATCGTTCAGATAGATGATATCCGATAAAACCGGCCGCTCCGGTTACGAGAACCCGTTCATACGAAAAGCCCATTTTCTCCCATTACCCTTTCTTTGTTTTCGTTCACGCCCATGGACATCGACACATCAGTTGTCCCGCTAATAAAATGCGTCTTGGGAGGCGGCGGCATTGCGAAACCAGGCGTAGGTTTCAGAAAGCCCTTTATCAAAGGAATAAGCCGGCCGGTACCCCAAAACGGTTTCCGCCCGAGCAATGCTGGAAACCGATTCCACAATATCACCGGGTCGTGGGGATGCGTATTGGGGCTCCTCCCCGAAGCCCGAAAGACCCGAAACCTTTTGCCATAGCGCATGGATGGAAACCCGCTCGCCGGTCCCAATGTTGAATCGACCTCCCGCCGCATTCGGCGATGCGGCGGCCAGCAGGTTGGCACGGACCACATCCTTGACATAAACAAAATCACGATATTGGTTCCCATCCCCATATATCACCGGTTGCTTCCGGCGGACCGAATGATCCATGAATATGGAAATCACGCCCGAATAGGGCGAAGAGGGATCCTGCCGGGGGCCGAAGACATTGAAATACCGCAGGCATACCGTCTCGAGCCCAAACAGATCATGAAACGTTCGGGCGTACAGTTCGTTGGAGAGCTTCTGGATCGCATAAGGGCTTTGGGGGCTGGGGGGCATCTCCTCTCTGTTGGGAACCTCTGAATCATCGCCATATACGGCGGCTGAACTCGCCAGTATAACCCGCCGGATACCCTGCTGTCGTGCCGCGTCCAAAACATTTATGGTACCGATATCATTCACCAGGGCGGAGGGTGCCGGCGCCTTGACCGTCTGCACGACAGAGACCACGGCGGCCTCATGATAGATCAGGTCACATCCCTCGGCAGCCTTTTCAATATCCGCCGGATCCCGAATATCGCCCTCAATGAAATTGATTTCACCACGGATTTTTTTTAGATTAGAAATGTTTCCGGTGGAGAGATTATCAAGCACTGCCACATGGCAACCTTCCGACAGTAGCGCATCCGCTAAATGGGAGCCGATAAAACCGGCCCCCCCTGTCACCAACGCCTTTTTATATCCAAATGGTTTTATCACTTTTCAGTTCACCGGCACCCAAATTACGAATCAAATCGCACTACATTATGGAACTTCAGATTCAGGCGGAGCGGAAATCGCAAAATGGCGGCCCGATTTGGACCCCGATCACGGTCACGTTGCAACGCCCAACCAGAGCGCAAACGTAAGGGGAGAAATCAATGTCGTCCCCGAGATGATTGCCACCGCAAGATCGGTATCCCCGTTCATCTCCCGTGCCAGAATATAGATCAATGTCGCGGACGGAGAGGCCAACAGGACCAGTCCGGGTACAAACCGATCCACCGGTATACCCAAAACCGTCATCAGCACGAACCCAAATCCGGGCATCAGAAGCAATTTAACCACCGCGATGGGAACCACAAAAGCCACGTTGTGCCACAATCGGCGGAATGCCAATGACGCCCCGATGATTAAAAGTGCCAGAGGCAGGGCCATATTGCCCACAATATCCAGGCTGCGATCCAATACTTTTGGAATCGGCAGCTCCAGAACGGAAAACAGGATACCGGCAAATGCGGAGAGCACCACCGGATTTCCCAGTACCCGGCGCAACATTTTCCCGAGTCCGCCGCGGTCCAAAACGCTGTCACAATATATCTGAAGCACTGTCACTGCAAGGAAATTCTGTAAGATCATGATGAAACCTGCCAGGATGCCCGCCTGTACGAATCCCTCTTTTCCCAGGGCATAAAATGCCACGGCCAATCCAATATAACCGAGATTTCCATGAAAAGCGCCTTGGACGAAGGTACCCTTTCGGCCTCCGCTAGCACGACATACCGCGGAAGCGGCCCATGCAAAAAAGACGGCGGCCACAACCGAAGCCAATACGATCCCTAACACATCGATATGGAGATTTGATTTAAGGGAGCTTTTGGAGACCGCCTGAAAAATCATGGCCGGTATGGCGAGATGATATACCAGGCCATTGGCGGGGGCGATAAATTCGGGGGGCAGATATCCCTTTTTTTTGACAAACCAGCCCAGGAGGATGACAGCAAATATGGGGATGATGGTATAGACCAGATTCAAAAAAAACCCCTTTTACCGCTCAGGTGGCGCTATTGACATTCACCTGACAAGTCCCTACACTCTTCCATGTCACCCTGACCCGGGCGCGCTTTCCCATACAAATCGGGTCTCTGCCCTCTGGGAAAACAGGGCGTAGACCGCTTTTGGTGTCGTCCGGACGGGAGAGTTAAAAAACGGATGATAGTGAAGGACGCGCATCCGTTGACTCCGCCGGTGCTATAACATCGATGGAAAGAAACGGGAAGCAAAAACCCTGAAATATCTGGGAACATGAGCCACACCATCGAGATAAAACTGTTTGCCACCCTCTCTCAATTCCAGCCTGAGTCGGCTGATCGATTCGAAATCCAGGAAGGTTGGACGGTGGGAGACGTACTGGCCCGCCTCAAGGTTCCGGAGAAAAAGGCCAAGCTGATATTTGTAAACGGCGTTAAATCGGAGCTGTCCCTGACGCTTTCTCACAACGACCGGGTCGGGATATTCCCGCCGGTGGGTGGGGGCTGATCTCAGAGACATGGAACCAATTAAAAAGTCAATTTCAAAGGAAAGAATTGTGTAAGTCGGACCGGTGTGGTGAGGCGGTCTGGTGAGCAACAGTTTATCCTACTATAAGCTATCTCAAAATTAGGATTTTGGTTCAAGGTCAAGGCGTGACCGAGTTTCAACCCGAAGGCATACGCATGTATGTCGAGGACTTGAAGCGAGGTCACAACGCCGAGATGGGGCCAAAAGACTATTTTGAGACAGCTTCTAACCTGTCGATGCCACACGCTGCACTGTCTGTGCCAGCCGGTACTCTTCATGAAGCGCGTCGATGAGTTCCTTTACGGAGATGATTTTGTCAACTCGGTAGGCATTGGCGCCTGCAAAGGCGAAACCCTGCTTTAGCTTGCCTTTTTTCGCACTCGCCAGGGCAAGGGCGATACAATAGGGGCTTTCCTTCTGCTTGCAGGGTTTGATGCAATGGAAGGGGCAGTGAAAGGGGTGCCGTTTGCCCAAATTTACCTCATTGATGAACGTGTTTCGTATCGCCCGCCCCGGCATGCCCACAGGGCTTTTGATGATAGCGATGTCTTCCTTTTGGGCATCGATGTAAGCTTGTTTGAACCTGATGTCCGCGTCGCATTCGTGGGTCGCCACAAAACGGGTTCCCAGTTGGACTCCGGCGGCACCCATTTCAAGATATTTCAGGATATCGGCACCCGTGTAGATCCCCCCTGCCGCTATAACGGGGATGGGTTGGTTCCGATCCTTCTCAAAGGGTTTCACCGCTTCAATCACCTCGGGCACCAGCCTTTCCAGGGCAAAAGCGGGGTCATCAATCTGTTCATGCTTGAATCCAATATGTCCGCCGGCCATGGGACCTTCCACAACGAACGCATCGGGCAGATAATCGTATTTTGCCAGCCATTTTTTGCACAGGAGTACAGCGGCCCTGCCGGAGGAAACGATGGGAACCAGTTTTGTCTTCGAACCCGGTTTCAGCAACCCGGGCAGACTCAGGGGCAAACCGGCACCGGAGAAGATCACATCAATGCCCTCCTCGATGGAAGCTTTGGCCAAATCGCCGAAATCGGTCAGGGCCACCATGATGTTGACCCCAACGATTCCAGACGGACTCTTCTCCCGCGCTTTCCGGATCTCCCGTCTGAGGGCCCGTGCATTGGCATTGACAGAATCGGACTTGATGTCAGATTCCCCGAGTCCGGTCAGAACCGCGGCGATCACGCCGATGCCCCCCTCATTTGCCACTGCCGAAGACAAGCCTGACAGGGAGATACCCACGCCCATTCCCCCTTGAATGATGGGAATGCGGCTGGTTAGGTCACCGATTTTCAGTTCCGGAAGATTCGTCGTCATCACCTTAGCCTCTATCACAAAAGGGTTCATCTTCAGGCCATCCGGCCGATTGGTTTTGCGGGAGCATAGGAAATGGGATGGTGATTTACAAGGAGGCGAGGGTGTTTTACAAAAGTTTTACATTCTCAGGAAAGGATCAGATACTGGGATAAAAAAGATTTCAGTGAACCCGAGACGGGGATCGACCGGTTTTGCGTGTAGTCAAAGCAAACCTGTGCAGACTCCCCGGTGGCAAACACCGATGCCCCATCGTTTCGGCCCACGATTTGATAATGGAAAGTGAAACTTTTTTTGCCGATCTGTTTGACCCACATCTCAAGTGAAATCCGATCCCCCATCATCACCGGCCGGATAAAATCGCAACTGACATGGGCCAGAATGAATCCAAATTCGGGAACCCTGTTCGGGCCCTCATCCGGATTGAAAAATCCCACCCGCCCGTTTTCAAAGTAGGTGAAATAGACCGCGTTATTCACATGCCCCATGGCATCGACGTCTCGAAAACGGACCTCCAGATCCAATTTGAATATTTTGGGTTGGGCCATTGCCCTGTTTCACTCCTTTCCTTCTAACGGGTGGAGGATGAGATGCTCATGGGCACTGCGCTCCTACAAACACCAAAAAACTGCCATAAAACAAACGTCAGGACAAGAACCAAATGGAAAAACGGATTTAAACCGTCGTTTGCATTGCTTCCAAAAACATTCCACAGCACCTCATTCGGCTCCAGTTGCAAAGAGCGGTATTTCATGGAGAGGCCTTTTCCTTTTACGTTGCAAACCGTTGGGGGGTTTGCCATGATGGCACGACGTGTACTGAAGCAATCGCCTTATCTAAGGAACCTATCGATGCGAATCATCATCCACTATCTGTTTGGCGTCATCGCACTGTCTGTTTACGGAGGTCAGGTCTGACCGGTACTGGCGCCCATACCCCCCGTGTTTCTGGGGGTAACGACCCTGGTACCCTTCATGTTGGCCCTTATCGCCCGACGGCCCCTGGAGCGTCTGTTCATCCTATCTGCCGATGAGACGAAGCAGGTCAGGCGCCAGTTTCTCCTAGACCTTGGACTATGCCTGGGCATCGGGTTGTTCTCGGCTTATGCCAATCTTCTGGTTCACAATGTACCCTTCGTGAATGGTCTGACCTTCTGGTTCGGTGCCGGCATCATCGGCTTTTTTATCTCCCTGGACATGGCGCTGGCCCGGGAGCGGCTATTAATACAGGCGGTCCGAAAAGATGGCACCCGGATGAAGCCGCCCAAACACCTCTACCCGATGACACGCAAGTTCTCCCTGGTGGCTTTCGCATCGACGCTGTTTTGCGTCATGATCCTCTTCATGGCCATTTCCCGTGATTTCGAGTGGCTGGCGGATGTGGGAAAATCCGCCGGATCCCTCGAGATGGCCAAGCGTTCGGTCATGATCGAAATCATCTTCATCTTCGCCGTATTGTTCGGTCTGATCACCAACCTTATCCTATCCTATTCCCGGAACCTGAAAATGCTGTTCAGCAACGAGACCGGTGTATTGGAAAAGGTGAGCCGTGGTAATCTGAAAGAGATGGTGCCGGTGATCACCAGCGATGAGTTCGGCTATATTGCCGGTCACACCAACACGATGATAGAGGGCCTTCGTCATCGATCCCAGCTTTTGACTTCTCTGAAACTGGCTGAAGAGGTTCAGCAAAACCTTCTGCCCAAGAAGCCGCCGGATATCGATGGGGTCGACATCTCCGGCATCAGTCTCTATTGCGACCGCACCGGTGGCGACTATTACGACTTTTTGGCGCTCCCGAAAAACCGCCTCGGGGTCCTGGTGGCGGATGCGGCCGATCACGGCATCGGTTCCGCCCTCCACATGACCACCGCCCGGGCCTTTTTCAAGTACGGCGTCCGCTATTACGATGAGCCGGTTCAGTACATCCAGCAGGTGAACCGATACCTGTACCGGGACAGCCACGAAACCGGGCGATTCATGACGCTGTTTTTCCTGGAGATCGACCCGGCGGAAAGGTGCCTTCGGTGGATCCGGGCGGGACATGACCCGGCGGCCCTGTTCAATCCCTCGGACAACACCTTCTCAGAGCTAGGGGGTAAAGGCATCGCCCTGGGCCTGACACCCGATTACACCTTCAAGTCCTATGAACTGGAGGATTGGTACCCGGGGGGTATTGTGATAATCGGGACCGATGGGATCCGGGAAGCCCGGAATGCCGACGGAGAGATGTTCGGCATCCAGCGGCTGTACGAAACGGTCCGTCGCCATTCGGACAAAACCGCGCGGCAGATCCTGAAAAGTGTCATCTCTTCCTATCAGGAATTTCAACAAGATGTCGAGCAGGAGGATGATGTGACCCTGGTGGTGTTGAAATTCGATTAGACAGGTTGTTTAGTCCGGGGCAATATGACCATCGGAGAGGGTTTCGGAAGCCGCATTTATGACCGTATCCATGCCTTGTCCCCGAGCACCATTGGGGCATGCAGGGACGTCCGTTTGGCAGGTCGTTTGGAAAAAAAGTCGAAACTCAAGGGTGACGTTTCAGCTCTTCCTTGATGGCCGCACCCAGTTGTTTCAGGGCAAGCGGTTTTCTCAAAAACTTCCCCGCCCCCAGATCCTGGGTTTTCTGAACTTCCTCTGTTTTGACGAATCCGCTGACGATGATGGCCTTTTGGTGCGGGTGAATTTGTACGATCTTTTCAAATGTCTGGCGCCCGTTGATGCCTGGCTCCATGATCATGTCGAGCAGTATCAGATCAAATGGGGTGGTCTGTAGTAATTCAACCGCTTTTTCGCCGCTCGAGACCGCTTCTGCCTTGTATCCAAGCGTCTCCAGCATCTGACAGGAGATCAGGCGCTGGCTTTCCACGTCATCGACGACCAGGATCCGCTCGCCCTTGCCCTTGCAGTCTTCGAAGGAAACGGAAGAGCCGAGCGTGGCGATCGCTTCTCTGGTAGTGGGAAAATAGATTTCAAATGTTGTGCTTTCCTCATCTGTATAGAGATCGATATAACCCTTGTGATCCTTGACGGTATTCCATACAACCGATAACCCCAGTCCGGTACCGCTCCTGCCCATTGCTTTTGTGGTGTAGAACGGTTCAAAAATCCGGTCCATATGCTCGGCCGCTATGCCGGGTCCGTTATCGCTGATGGTCAGAACGGCATACTCTCCAATATCAATGTTCTCATAGCCCGCCAAAGTTCGGTCAAGGTAGCGGCTTTCTGTGGTAATGATTACCCGACCGTCCTCCGTTGCAGCCTCGGCTGCGTTGGAAACAAGATTCATTGCGACTTTGTGAAGATGCACATGAGAGCCACTTATCGGGATGAGATTGCCGCCCAACCGGATGTCGATCGTTGTGGAAGGACGAAGCTGTCTCAGCACATCGAACTCGGGCGATTCCAGATAGGCCTGAACAACGTCATTCAAATTCAAGGGTTCCTTTGTGATGGCAACCCCCCTTGCAACCGTCAGCAAATCCTGGACGATGGCCGCCGCCTGTAAACCGGAGGCTCTGATCGTTTCGATGGGCGCTCTCAATTTGCTGTCAGGCGGCAGATCCATCAGCAGCAACTCCGGATAGCTGACGATACCGGAAAGGATATTGTTCAGATCGTGGGCGACCCCGCCGGCCAAAAGACCCAGTGATTCCATTTTTTTCGATCGGGCAAGTTTTTCCTCGGTCTGCCTTCTTTCAGTAATGTCGCGCGTAATGCCAATGATACCCGTCGCATTCCCTTTCGGCCCCATCAGAAACCGTGCATGGTTGCTGGTCAGAATGACCGATCCGTCTTTGCAGGGTTGCTCGACCTCGAATTCAACCGGATCCAGTCCCCGGTGGTCTTCGGACTCGAGCAGGCTCAGGCGCTCGTACATCAACGACATCAAGCGCTCGATGTGTCCCGGCATGACGACCTCGTCCATTGACTGCTGAAGCGCTTCTTCGACGGTGTATCCCCGCTGCTGAAGAATGGATGGGCTGACATATGTGAATGTAAGCTCCATATCCAATATCCAGATGACATCCGCGACATTCTCGGCGATCATTTGAAAACGCTCTTTGCTGCCTCTGAGTTCATCCTGGGCATGCTTGCGTTCACTGACCTCTGCCTTCAGTTTTTCATACAACCGCTGGTATTTCTCTTTCGATTTCCCCAAAGTCCGGTTGGCGTTCGACAGCCGGCTGCGGTAGTCATTGCGGATATACTCGACACAGCTGAAAAAGACGACGGTGAGAAATAGTGAGGGGAAGAACCTGAACATCAGCTTGTCTGTCGGAATGATTTCCGGTGGATGCATGAATTGATAGGCGGTAAAAAGTGCAATACAAACGGCAACCGATGTAAGAATCCCCGCACGGAAGCTTACGAGAACAAAGGACAGATAAGAGACCATAAAGGTCCACGGCACCAATTCCCATCGATCGGCAGCAATGATTTCATACAGGAGGAAAATGCACATTGCCACCAGTTGTGATTTGAAAAGAATACCGTTGATGCTAATTTTGGTGTTTCTGGGCTTATCCGTCCGGTCTATCAATAGAACAGCAACGTTCAGGATGAGGATGGCGGACAGTATTGTGATGCTTCCATAAATCCGTCGGACGATGACCCATCCCAACAACACAACCGTCATGGGAATGACCAGACACACAATTACCTTTAGAATGTACTGATAGGTCAATATCTCTCGTTCGATTCCGGAAAAGGTATGATTTTTATCGGGATCGGGTTTCAATAATCCAGGCCTTCTATCTGTTTTGTCATCGCGTTTTCAAGCTGGAGGTTCGGCGGAAATAAAGTTAGGTGGGTATCCTATCGAAATGATGGCAACCCATTCAAGAAAAAATATAAGAACTTGCCTACGGGACCGAAGTCAATGAAAAAAAGTGCCGTGTGAGACGTAATGGATGAACTCGAATGGGCTTTTCCTGTTGCCCAGCCGCTTAAAATGTTAAATAATAACGCTTTCGTGGGATGTTCCGACATGAGATGATCGATTTTTTACGCAGAGGTGAGCATGGTGGAGATCTGGATCGTCAGCGGTCTGTTGCTGGTGACGCTTTTTCTGCTGATTACTGAAATTCTGCCCCTTGATGTCGTTTCCATCGGCATCGTTGCAGCCCTCGCCCTGACACGCCTTTTGACGCCTGCAGAGGCGGTCTCCGGTTTTGCCAACCCGGCAGTCATCACGGTTGCCGCCATGTTCCTGATCAGCAGGGGTATGATCCGAAGCGGAGTCGTGGAACAGCTCAGCGACTGGGTTTCCTCCCTGGCCGGAGGGAACCCCCAACTTGCCATCGGTTCTGTTTTTATCATCGTCGGGCTGTCTTCCGCCTTTATTAACAATACGCCGGTGGTGGTCCTATTCATCCCTGTCATCATGAGTATGTGCTGTCAGTACGGCCTCAGTCCCTCCAAGTATTTGATTCCCCTCTCCTATGCTTCTATTCTGGCTGGAACCTGTACATTGATCGGCACATCCACCAACATCATCGTCAGCGATTTGAGCGCCGGCTACGGCTATGGGGAAATCGGTATGTTCGAACTCTCCAAAGCCGGTATTCCCATCGCCTTATCGGGCATCCTTTTCATCTGGCTGACGGCCCCGAAATTGATGCCCAAAATGGCCAATCCGGCGTGTGAACTGGAAAACGGCGATCACCGGAAGTATTTATCCCACTTTGTTATTCCCAAAAGCTGCCCGCTCGTTGGAAAGGAGCCCCGTGAGATCCTTCGAAAATCCTATGCATCCATCGAAGTGATCGAACTGGTGCGGTATGATCATATTTTCTATCCTGACCGGGATACGGTTCAAATCGCGGGAGATGATCTGCTGCTGGTGAAAGGATCGGCACGGGACCTGGTCCGGTTGATGCGCGACAACGGCCTTGAGGCCTCTTCTGGGGCCGAGATATCCGATGAGGTGTCATCCAATAGTGAGCGGATGATCGTTGAGATGATCATTCCGCCCCAATCGCGCGTCCTGGGCGGGAGGCTTCGTAATATCAGTGCGCTCAAGGGACCGGACATCCATGTGATTGCGATCCAGAGAAGCGGTCTGCATTACACGGAGAGAAAAATTCACGATATCCGACTGAAGGTGGGTGACATACTCCTTGTACAGCTCACATGGAGCAAACTGGACCTTTTAAGGGCAGGGAGCGACTATATCATCGTCGAGGATGTTCACCACGCCATCGCCCAGAAAGAAAAAGCCCGCTATGCCGGATTGATTTTTGTCGGAGTCGTCACCATGGCCGCAACCGGTTATCTGGACATCATGATTGCCGCCATTACCGGTGTGTTTCTCATGTTCGCAACTGGATGTCTCACGGTTCGGGACGCCTACCGTGCGCTGCAGGGAAATGTCCTGATGCTGATTGCCGGAACCATCGCCATGGGCATTGCCCTTGAGAAAACCGGGGCCGGCAGGTTGTATGCAGAATGGCTGTTGGGCCTGCTCGGTGGATTCTCCCCGGTGGTGGTCCTGGGATGTATTGTGCTGCTGACAAGTATCAGCACCCAACTGCTCAGCAACAACGCCACAGCCGTCCTGATACTCCCTGTGGCCATCTCCGCTGCCCAGGGGCTCGGGGTCAATCCCAAGTCGTTCATTATCGCCGTATGTTTCGGTGCCAGTGCCTGCTTCGCAACACCCATCGGCTATCAAACCAACCTGTTGGTATATGGGCCGGGAGGATATCGATTTTCCGATTACTTCAAAATGGGAATCCCTTTGAATCTCATTGTCTTGGTCCTGGGTACGATTCTGATTCCCCTATTCTGGCCGCTTTAGCGTCACACTTTAAAAGAGCGCTTTGGAATCACCGGCTGATATCCAATCTGATGGAATCAGGCCACGATTTCACCGATCTTGCTGGAGAGCACATCCATGCCAAATGGTTTCTGAATAAACCCGTCGCAGCCCCGATCCATAATCTCCGATGCTTCTCCATCGAGCGTATAGCCACTGGAGAGAATGACCCTGGCCGCCGGGTTGATCTCCTTGAGCCGGTCGAATGTCTCCCCCCCGCTCATCCCCGGCATGATCATGTCCAGGATTACGACTTCGATCCGCTCCAAATGGGTCCGGTAGAACTCCACGGCTTCCTGGCCGCTGGACGCACATATCACATGATACCCCATCGATTCCAGCATCCTGGCGCAAACCTCCGCCACCATCTTTTCGTCGTCTACCAGTAAAATGGATTTTTCTCGACCCGATACCGGGTCGATGGCAACAGGCCTTGGGTCTACCTGAGGTTTCGATTCGGGCAGGTGAACGGTAAAAGTCGTCCCCTGCCCCTTTCGGCTGGAAACACTGATGGCACCATTGTGGTTTCTTACGATACCGTACGCGGAAGCCAGTCCCATACCCGTGCCCCGCTGGATCTTTTTAGTGGTAAAAAAGGGATCAAATACCTTTTCAAGTGTGGTGCTATCCATACCGATGCCGTTATCCGCCACTGATATCTTGACGTAACGGCCGGTTTGGACCCGCAGGGGTCGGGCCGCCGGGTCATCCAGTTCAATCGCCTCCGTCCGGATATGGATATCCCCTCCCTGGGGCATCGCCTGCCGGGCATTGACCAAAAGATTCATCAACACCTGGCCCATCTGTCCCTTGTCCACATCGACAAAGCTATCCCTTGCCGGGAAATCCCGGTGGACAATGATATCCTTGGTCGTTCGTTCAAACATCTGGAGTGTCTTGTTTATCAGCGGCTGGATACCGGTTGATTTCACCTCATATTTTCCACCCCGTGAGTATCCCAGGATCTGCTGGGTGAGATCGGAACCGTTTTTGACACACTCCTCGATGCTTTTCAGATGTTCATAATCGGCATGGGATGGATCGCGATCTAAAAGCATGATGGAGGCACGGCCCTGGATACCCATTAATAAATTATTGATATCATGAGCAATTCCACCGGCCAGCTTTCCCACAGTCTCCATTCTCTGGGCGTGATAGAGCTGGCTTTCGAGTCGTTTGATCTCGCTGACATCGATGAAGCTCTCCACCAGATGCTTCTTCCCATCCAGCAGGATCTGCTTGACCGTTTTCAGCACGGGCAGTTCTTCCCCATTTGCCCGGATCAGAATCTGTTCCGACTGGTTCATTTCTCCGTTGGTACCGGTTAATGGACACGCTGTTTTTTCAAAGTTACAGAGAAAATCCTGGCAGACATGACCGACGATATCCTCCTTGGGCGAACCGATTAACGCTGCTGCGGCAGGATTGATGTCGATGATCCTTCGGGTGTTCAGTTCGATGAGAAAAATACCCGCCTGGATAGAATCCAGAATCGTCTTCATTCGAAGTTCGCTGTCCCGCAGTGCTTCTTCGTTCATCTTGCGTTCAATGGCCAGGGCCACCTGCTCCGAAACGGAGGTCATGATGTTGACATCATCCGCCGTATAATGATGGGGATCGGTATAATGCTGAATCGCCATGGCTCCGATGGTTTTGTCCCTAATTTTGAGCGGAGCCCCGATCCAGACTTCGGGAACCGGACCGACAACGGATAGATCGCTGCCCTGAATCTCCTGTCTGGTGGTAAACAACGGTTTCCCGCTTCTGATGACATTCAGGGTAAGGCATTTTGTTTCCGGGTCGCTAATGTTGCCGATATCCCACATTTCGTCCCTTTCATCCTCATAATAGGGAAACAGGAGCCGGTCTCCCACCTCATCGACAATGGCGATAAAAAAATTGGCGATATCCACCACGCTGTTCAAAATGTCGTGGATCGATCGGTAGAGATGATTGAGATCCCGGGTCGTGCTGACGGCATGGGAAATGGCAACCAAAATGGAGGAAATGTTCATCATCTGCTTGGTCCGGGTGATATCCGTTACATGACCTTCATAAACTAACGTCTCCCCCTTTTGAAAAGAAATCGGGAGGACCGTCAGCGACACCCATACTCCGTCTCCATCCTGTTTCAGAAAGCGGGTTTCAAATGGCTCAACGGCCCCTTTGGTACGGAGGGTTTCGATCATAAGATGACCATCGGCTTGACTGAAAAACCAGTCCTGGACGCCTCCATCTTGTGTCATTAACGCTTCAGGATTCGAATACCCTAAAAGAGCCGCCATGGAACGATTGCAGTGTACCGCTTTCAGATCGGAGGAAAAATGGAAGATGCCAGTGGAAATTCGATCTTCGAGATCCCGTCGGTAGTCTTCGGATATGTGGGAGTCACTCATCAGATCATCCTTTTCATGGAGCTGTAATCCGTTGTCGCCGATGACTCAGGCGGCCCAATCAACAGCTATTTATTTCGCCCTGAAATGATCAAGCCCGCATCCTATACGTGCAGCAAGGATTCGAGCAACCGGCCATCCAAAACGAGGTTTTCGAAACTTGTATGCAGGAACTGAACGTTCCCGGTAAGCGCACTGTATCGATGCCGTAAGGCATCTGACACCTTGCGATTGACGACCGTCACCTCTGTTTCCGGGGCCACATTCTTTCTGAGCAATGCCCTAATGTGCAGATCGGCATCGGAAAGGGAATAACCGATGAAAATTATTTTTCTAGCGGCCCTTATCTCTAAAGACGCCTCGCAAAACAGCCGGCTGATAATGGGGTGGCGTAGCGTCTTCATATATGAAGGCGGCATGATAAGCGTACGAAACCCTGTTTTATCCAGGGGACAGACATAATCGTACACCTCTCTTTCGGGTCTTGTATACCCCACGAATACACCACGATTCAGGTCGATGTGGCGATCCCAGGTGGTCAGGAGTACCTGGTTGCAGCAATTGCAGTATTTCCAGTTCAGACTGCCGTGGAGTTTGATGATCTTAAAGGGCATCGGATCGTCGTCCGTTCCGATCCTGACGGGCTCACGGGGATTTGTCCAGAATTGATACTCCTTTAGTACCGATGCGCGTTCATAATTCATCAGATGGATACAATAATCGATATATCCGGCTGACTGATAAAAAGGCTCGAATGCCTGTTCTAGAAGCGTGTCGTAATTCAATGTGATAAAGGACACATTCCGGTTTATGGATACGATATGCTCCCAGAATTTGTGATAGACCGAACTTGGCATGTCGGTTTTCAGATTCACGATATAATGGATGGCTTTGATCAGGTTTTCTTTAAGATCGAGGATCCTTTCAAGGGGATATTCAGCGCTTAAGCTCTCCTGCTGCTGGATGAAGTAATCCATGAAACCGAAGACAGCTTCCAACCTTGGATAATCCCCGGTAGCACTTTGTACATAAAAGTTATCCCCAATAAACTGCTTGAGCGCTTTTCCGATCTCGGATTCTGAAATTTCTTGGATCCCACCGTCAAGCAGCATGGGGAGAATATCTTTCTGGAGTGGCACGCCGTCCGCGTAGGAAGTCCCAGCACCCATTACAAATACCACATCGCGCACCGAATCATGTCTTAAATATCGTTCATCAGGGTGTGAAAGGCGTGCACTTGTCATTATCAATATCTCCTAGCCGGACGATCAGCGGTCGGAAATTCCATCCATTCAAAAAAATGCAATGTTCGGGACGTCGATGATTCCATAAAAGCGGCCCTCAGGAAAAGCGCAGAAGTTCCTGAAGAAACATCTCGGAGGCGTATGTGCAGACCATATCCACAACAGGCGAACTTCGCAAAACAGCGACAATCTGTTGTTTCAAAGGATTCTCCACCTTCAGCAGCGGTGGTTCATTGAATTGTCCACCGGGAGAGCCATGATTGAACCGGTCTTCAGCCCTGAAAACATGGACATCTCTCCCGACACTCACAAACCTCACCGACCCGCCATCGAACTTCATACATCGTAAATGGCTGCCTGTTTTCAACAATATTCGGCATTCTTTCTCCCTGCCTGCTTTTTCGGGAATCAATCCCGCGACAATTTCGATACCGGTTCCTTTTTTAGCAACAGAGGATACCACCGTTTTATAGGTGAGGGGAATCAGGGACCAGGGATGAATCGCCAGGTCGTCAATGAGTGAGGAGCCGCTGTTTTTCGGTCTTCCCCATTCAAATTCCACACGCTCCGAATTGTTGAATGCATTGTAGATTTTTGGATCCAGCATCAGGTTTCTGGCAACAACCGCCATGGGGAGGTCAAGACCGAACCGCCCCGGAGGAAATGTCGCCATCAATTCCCCCAGGATCTTTGCCCCCGCCATATCCCGCGTGGGTCGGCTGAATGGTTTTTCGCAGAGAACGGCCCCACACCTTATGGAGGCTTGTGTATAGTCGGCATGGATGGAATCACCAGTAAGTTTGTCACGTGCTGCAATACAAATCAATTCTGGCCGGTACGCAGATAAAAGTGCTTTGAGCTGCTTTCGGTTCTTCACTTCTAACCCGACGACAGAACTGAATATGGAACCATATTGGTTCATGATATCGTTGGCCAGTCGACAGGCTGTCCTATGCCGGGTTTTGGAGATAATCAATCGGCGGATATAGGGAATGGTTCCATCGGCGTGGCGATTGAGTTCGGATAGGCAGTGAAGATAATTTTTCCCGAAACGGCCAGCCCCAATCACGGCTGCTGTAATTTGTTCATTCATGAGTGTTCAATGGCACGGGATTGACGAAAGAATCATACGGGTACCGGCATTGATTCGTCCTGCTCCTTTTCCATTATTTCCCCGATGCTTGCACTTCTTAAAAGCGTTTGAGCGCCCAGCAAAGTCCAAATCGGTGGGAAAATCGCTCCCAGCGATCACAAGGTTAATAGGCAAGCCCGATATATTCAAGTTAATAATTATCTCCCAACGGAAACTTCAGATCGCTGGCGACTTCAGTCCCCATCCCCCGGTTTCGAGATGGCTCACTGCCGGCATGCCGATCTGGCGGAATCATAAATGATGGTTATAGTTCCTTTTATACCTTGGACATGATTCGTAGACAGGAGGGAAAACATGCTTTCCGACATTGCAATTCTATATGACCGGCTTGAAGAAAAAAAACGCACTTTATTGGCTAAACTCGGCACCTATTCGGATCGTCAGCTTCGGTTTCAACCCGGCCCTGATAAATGGTCCATGCTGATGGTTCTGGAGCATATCATCCTGGGAGAGCAGGGAGTCCGTCGTTCCTATGAGGAGTTGTCCCATAATCCGGTACGGGACCGTTTGGAACCGGGTCAGATGTTCGAGGTCGTTTTGGAGGTACTGGAGAACGATATACCGGTGGAGGTGCCGGATCCGGCGGCGGTTCCCGACGGACGTTCCCCATTGAACGCGCTGGCGGCCCTTTGGGAGAAAGAGAGAAAATTATTATACCGCCTGCTGGACAGCGTAAATGAAGAAACTGCGGCATCGGTGATGTTCAGCCATCCGGCCGCCGGCCCAATGGATGCGGTTCGCACCTTACGGCTTGCCGTGGCCCATTTCGATACCCACCTCCGGCAGATCAATAATATTTCCGTTCCAGATGAAGGTAACGGCAGGGAGGTTAAACCATGAGCGAAAAATCCCCATTGCCTATGAACGAAACAGCGGCAGAGATCGAACGGCGGGAATGGCTGGAATCCCTGGATTGGGTGATCGAACAGGGGGATGAAGAACGGGTGGTTCGCTTGATTGAAGAGTTGCGGCAACGAGCCCAGGCCAGGGGCCTTTCGCTTCCCTTCTCAGCCGCTACGCCATATGTCAACACCATCCCCGCGGATGGACAGCCGGTATATCCCGGCAGCCGGGAGATCGAACGACGCATCAAAAGCATTATCCGTTGGAACGCCATGGCCATGGTGGTGCGGGCCAACCGGGAGGAGAACGGCATCGGTGGACACATCTCCACCTATGCTTCCATCGCCACACTGTATGAGGTGGGGTTCCACCATTTTTTTAAAGGCCCAGACGCAGCGGGAGGCGGTGACCAGATCTATTTCCAGGGCCATGCCGCCCCCGGCAATTATGCCCGCGCCTTTATTGAGGGCCGCCTGTCCGTGGCGGACCTGAAAAATTTCCGGCATGAAGTACATCCCGAAGGCGGCTTGCCCTCATACCCCCACCCCTGGTTGAAACCCGATTTTTGGCAGTTCGCAACGGTCTCCATGGGACTCGGGCCTATCATGGCCATATACCAGGCACGGTTTAACCGTTATCTCGAGGACCGGGGATTGAAAAAACCACTCGAAAGCAAGGTCTGGGCATTCATGGGAGACGGAGAATCGGACGAGCCGGAATCGTTGGGCGCGATATCACTGGCGGCACGGGAAAAATTGGACAATCTGATTTTCGTCATCAACTGCAACTTGCAGCGGCTGGACGGTCCGGTGAGGGGAAACGGCAGTATTATTCAAGAGCTGGAAACCGTCTTTAGAGGTGCCGGATGGAATGTGATCAAGGTGATCTGGGGAAGTGACTGGGATGAACTGCTGGCCCGGGACACCGACGGGCTGCTGGCCCGGCGGATGGGGGAGGACGTGGACGGGGAGCGTCAAAAATATATCGTCAAGGGGGGGGATTACATCCGCTCCCGGTTTTTCGGCAAATACCCTTCCCTTGTCAAACTGGTGGAGCACCTGTCCGATGAAAAGCTCCGACGGCTGCGACTCGGTGGCCATGACCCGCAAAAGGTCTATGCGGCCTACCGGTCGGCGGTATCCCACAAGGGATCGCCCACGGTAATTCTCGCCCGGACCATCAAAGGATACGGCCTCGGAGAGGCCGGAGAGGGCAAGAATATCACCCACCAGCAGAAAAAACTAAATGAAGAGGAACTCCGAGAATTCCGTTCCCGGTTCGGGATTCCCATATCGGACAAGGATATCGACACCCTGCCCTTTTACAGGCCGGATGATGAAAGTCCTGAAATAGAATACCTGAAGGCAAGACGGGAGGCACTGGGAGGATATCTGCCCATGCGGCAGCCGACCGCCGTGCCGCTTCCGGATCCTCCGGATACCCATTTCGAGGAGTTTTACAAAGGGACAAAAGATCGCCAAGTCACCACGACCATGGTATTCGTGAGGTTATTGTCAAAACTGCTGAGAGACCCGGAGTTGGGCAGATACATTGTACCCATCATACCCGATGAATCCCGGACGTTCGGAATGGAGGCCCTTTTCAGGCAGGTTGGGATCTATTCCCATGTCGGACAGCTCTACGAGCCGGTGGACCGGGAAAACCTGCTCTACTATCGAGAGGCCAAAGACGGGCAAATTTTTGAAGAGGGAATCACGGAAGCCGGTTCCATGTCCACCTTCATTGCAGCCGGTACGGCATTCGCCACCCACGGTATCCACACCATCCCCTTTTACGTTTATTACTCCATGTTCGGCCTGCAGCGGATCGGGGACCTGGTATGGGCCGCCGCAGATATGCGGGCAAAGGGGTTTCTCATCGGCGCCACATCGGGAAGGACCACCCTTGCAGGGGAGGGACTCCAGCACCAGGATGGCAACAGCCATCTGTTGGCATACCCCTACCCCACCTTAAAAGCGTATGATCCTGCTTATGCCTACGAACTGGCAGTCATCATCCGGGAGGGGATTCACCGGATGTACGGACTGCTGAAAGATGAATTTTACTATATCACAGTGGCCAACGAAAGCTACAGGCAGCCCCCCATGCCCAAAGGGGTCGAGGAGGGAATCCTGAAGGGGATCTATCTATTGAAGCCTTCCAATTCGGGAAAGGGACAACCGGCAGTGCAGCTATTGGGCAGCGGCGCCATTCTCAACAAAGCCCTTGAGGCCGCCGCCGTCCTTGAAAACGACTACGGCATTCCAACCAATGTTTGGAGCGTCACCAGTTACAAAGAGCTGCACAAAAACGCCCTTGAAACGGACCGATGGAACATGCTCCACCCTGCAGAAAAACCCCGAAAACCCTATCTCGCATCCGTATTGGAACAGTTCGCCGGAAGCACATTTGTCGCCGCCACCGATTATGTCAAGGCATTGCCCGAATCGATATCCCGCTGGCTCCCGGGCCCCCTGATTTCTCTTGGCACCGACGGTTTCGGAAGAAGCGACGGCCGCAGGCACCTCCGAACCTTCTTCGAAGTGGATGAGCGGTACATCACCCTGGCAGCGCTGTACAATCTGTCAAATCAGGGAAAAATTGACAATGCCACCGTAAATGAGGCAATAGTGAAGATGGGAATCGATCCGGAGAAGGAAAGCCCGGCAGTCAGTTAGTGTCCACCCATAAATGGTCATTTTCCGCGATATCGGTGTCAGGTGCCATGATTTAACTCCTCGAAATAGCTTGCTATTCCTGCGGGTTAAATCTGGCATCCTCCTTGATCTCACGAAAAAATCCCTGTTTATGGATGGACACTTATTAACTTTCATCCTAATGCAGAAAGGAATCCCATGTCCGAAAAGGTGGTATTGCCCGAACTGGGTGAAAACATTACATCCGGGGTGGTCGTCAGCATACTGGTCAAGGTGGGAGACCGCATCGAAGCCGGACAGCCGGTGGTGGAAATCGAAACGGACAAGGCCGTGGTGGAAGTGCCCTCCGATTCCCATGGTACCGTAACGGAAATTTATGTAGCGGTCGGGGAGGAGATTCGTGTCGGGGGTGAGATTCTGGCCCTTGATCCGGTCCCAACATCGGATCTCCGAAAAGGAGAAGAACCGGTAACGGAAGCCAAAGCACCGTCTGTTCCGGAATCATCCGTGGAACAACCGGAAACCAAGATTTCCGAAGCGGTCCCTGCTCAATCCGAGGTCTCCGTTGACCATACGCCGCCCCCACCACCGGCCGCTCCATCGGTCAGGCGATTTGCACGGGAAATCGGTGTCGATATTCGACGGGTGAAGGGAAGCGGGCCCGGCGGCCGCATCTCCGTCGAAGATGTCAAGGCATATTCCAGATCCCGGCCAACGCGGGTTTCGACACCACCGGAAACATCGGTCAGCCGGCAAGAAGCGGTATCCCTTCCGGATTTCTCCCGATTTGGAAACGTCCAGCGTAAACCCATGAGTATGGTACGGCGGAAAACGGCCGCCCATCTAAGCACGGCCTGGACCACCATCCCACAGGTGACCCAATTTGACCGAGCCGATATGACCCATCTGGAGCTGTTCCGCAAGACCCATGCCGGTAGGGTGGAGGCAGAGGGCGGTAAACTGACGCTCACATCGATCCTGCTCAAAATCGTTGCAGCGGCTCTGAAGGTTTTCACCAAATTCAACTGCAGCATCGATATGGAGAATGAGGAGATCATCATTAAGGAATATGTCCATATCGGAGTGGCGGTGGATACGCAGCACGGTCTTCTGGTGCCGGTGGTCCGGGATGCGGACCGAAAAAATCTGATCACGCTTTCCACTGAACTGACCCGGCTGGCCGAACGGGCCCGCGCCCGGAAACTGTCAATTGAAGAGATGCAGGGCGGTAATTTTACGATCTCGAACCTGGGAGGCATCGGCGGCACCGCATTCACCCCAATTGTCAATGCCCCGGAGGTCGCCATTCTCGGCGTCTCCCGCACACAGTCCGAACCGGTCATGGCAGACGGCCGCATTGAAACCCGTTTAATGCTGCCCCTTTCCCTTTCTTACGACCACCGCCTCATCGACGGTGCGGATGCTGCGAGATTTCTTAAATGGATCGCGACCGCTATCGAACAACCCCTGCTCCTTTCACTGGAGAATTGAAACGCCCATATATGGAGACCATTCGAAAAACTTTAGCGGAAGACTACAAAACGGCCTTGAATTTGTATGGTTCATTAACCCCCGAAGCAAAATGGAAGGTTTCCCCTGCCATTGATCGCCTTTTGGAGATAAAAAATCGCATTGAGGCAAAGGCAAGGGAACTCGGTCACTCACAGAAGTGTAAAAAGGCCATTCCGGAATGCAGAGGGGAATGCTGCAGGTGGCATTTTCCGAGATCCATCCCGCCAGTCGATTTTCAGGTGATGATCTTCGGATTGACCGGCACCGAGCGCGGACAACTTGGTGCACTGCTGTCGGAAACCGGCAAAGGACCCTACCAATGCCCGCTGCTGCTGCGAGACGGATGCTTTCTATCTTTTGAACACCGCCCGATGGTCTGCACCAAGGCCTATCCCTGCACCTTGGACACTGACTACTGGAATTACCTTCAACAGATGAAAAAACCGATTTCGGAAGTCGTCCAGCCGCTGGAGGAGATGCTTCAGTTTCGAAGCAATCCTAATCCTCGTACCCGACCTTGTGGATCTTGATCAGGTTTGTGGATCCTTTTTTGAGTCCCATACCGATGGTGATGACGATGATGTCGCCCCTTTTGGCCAGCTTTTTGTCAACCAGCAGATTCTCGCCGGCCTGAATCAATTTCTTGGCATCCCTGATGACCGATATGTACATGGGAACAATACCCCACACCAGGGACAAGCGGTTGTAGACCTTGAGGCTGGGGGTAAATGCAAAGACCAGCTTGGAGGGCCGGCTCTTTGATATCAGCTTTCCGGTGCTGCCGGAAGCGGAAAACGCGACGATGCCCTTTGCATCGATTTCGTGTAGGATGTTGACCGACGACTGGGCAACGGCATGGGTGACCAGGTCTTCAATATCCTTTTCGTGCCGCAGGTTATAGGTCATGAAAGGGGAGCGTTCCGCCTGGGAGGCGATTCTTGACATCATCTTCACCGCCTCCACGGGAAACTTGCCAGAAGCGGTCTCCCCCGACAGCATAACGGCATCCGTACCGTCGAAAATGGCGTTGGCCACATCCGAGGCTTCCGCCCGGGTCGGAACCGGATTGCTGCTCATGGTTTCCAGCATCTGGGTGGCGGTGATCACCGGTTTGTTGGCACGGACCGCCGCATGGATCACATGCTTCTGGATCGTCGGCACCTGCTCCGGTTTCAATTCCACCCCGAGATCCCCACGGGCCACCATGATGCCGTCGGCCAATGCCAGAATCTCCTCAAACCGATCCACCGCCTCCGGTTTTTCAATTTTAGCGATTACCGGAATGTCGGAGCCCTGACGCATGATCTTTTTCTTGACGTCATTAAGATCCTCCGCCCGGCGGACAAACGATAGGGCGAAATAATCCACTCCAACCTTGATCCCGAAGTTGAGATCCCGAATATCCTTTTCCGTCAAAGAGGGTGCGGACACCGCCACCCCGGGGAGATTGATGCCCTTTCTCTCCCTGAGTTCTCCTCCGTTGATGACCTTGCATCGAACCGTATCATCCGTTGCGGACTTCACCTTCAATTCGATCAACCCGTCGTCCAGTAGAATGGTGTCGCCCTTTTTCACGTCTGTCGGAAGCATTTTGTAGGTGGTGGATATGGTTCGGGCGGTGCCTCTGATATTTTTCGACGTGATATCGACCTTTGTGCCGGACTTTAAATAAACAGGCTCGCCATCCTTCAATCTTCCGGTTCTGATCTTGGGGCCCTGCAGGTCGACCATTATACCCACCGACCGGTTCATGACCCGGGAAAGCGAGCGAATGGTTTTGATCACCTCTCCGTGCTCTTCATAGCTGCCGTGGGAAAAATTCAATCTGGCCACATTCATCCCGGCGGTGATCAACTCCTCCAGCACCTCCCGTTTATTTGACGACGGTCCGATGGTGGCGACGATCTTGGTTTTGTTTGGCATGATACTCCTTTTATTCGTTCAACAATCCGGATTCAAAGTATCGCGTAACGCTTTACATCTCGACGATGTTTATTTTCGGTCAATTCAAAGTATAGGGTATTAAATATCCTTGTCAAATATAGGTTAAGAGAAAATGATTCTCACATGTTCACTCTACAGATATGGGAAAATCATGTCAAACAACATGGGTATCGACTTTCCGCATAGGGTTTCGTCAGACGAAAACCGCTGTTCGAACCTGAACTCGATTATTGCATATTGCTAAGAAATGGCACTTTTTTTTGCAGATCGCAAAAAAAGAGGCAGCAGGGACCCATCGACGGTTGGTCGTTTCATAAGAAAAAACTTTTGATATCGAATGATTATAAAAAATCCGGGGGCTGGGTGAAAACCGGTATGCTTTTTGCTCTATCTTGATTTTAAAATAGTTGAAAAAGCCAAACCCATTGTGAAGTGGGGACGGAAAACCACGGGTCTTTGCGAAGACAGCCGGGTTGCCAGACGCAAACACCAGGCCTGTTTTCGGGGAAGCACTCGATCACAGGCCTTTTATTTGGCCGCAAAACGGTATAGGCGGTTCGCATGCCAGTCAGATCCATATTGGAAGAAATCATCGATTCGATAGAAAGGATACCCCCTTTTCCGAAAGTGGCCTTGCGGGTGCTCGAAATCGCGGAGGATGCAAGTGCAGATGTCGAAGAAGTGGTCAAGGTCATACAATATGATCAGGCCGCCACCACCAACTGCTTGAAGTTGTGCAATTCGAGCTATTTCAGCCTCCCGGAAAAGGTCAGATCCATTCGCCACGCCGTGGTCTTTTTGGGCTTCGATACCCTTGTCAGGATTGTTATCGCGGATTGCAGCAAATCCCCCTTTTCAGGGCGGCAACAGCGATGCAATGCCAAGCACCTTGAGCTGTGGCTTCACAGTGCTGCCAGCGCCACCGTGTCCCATGTTTTAGCCGGTCGTTTCGAAGATGCCGACCGATATGAACTCTTTACGGCCGCACTTCTCCATGACATCGGCAAACTGATCATCGATCGGTTTATCGCGAACAACTTTGAAGCGATGTTCCATCTCATGCAGGATGAGGGGTATGGCATGGTGGAGGCCGAAAAGGCCTATCTTGGCATCGACCATGCCGAACTCGGTGGTCTGATTGCAGAGGCATGGAAATTTCCCCCCTCTCTCATAAATGCAATTCGAAATCACCATCGGATCGATCCAATGGACGGCGGCATCGGCCTTAACGAGCTGACGGTCCTGGCAAATTTGATCGCCCACATCAAATGGACCACTCGATCTCTGTTTGACCACCAGCATATTGATTGTAGCATCACAGAACCGGTGCTCACTATGTTCGAGTTAACCGGAGACGATGTGGAACAAATCGGGGAGAAGGCCTACCAGGAGATGAAAAAAACAGGAGCGCTTTTGAAGCTGCCAACGGATTTGAAAATAAAATGTGCCTGAAAGGATCATTGATTCCAACCGAGCAACAAGGCCATAAGAAAAGATAGGACGATGCAGGAATCCAATTATCTAAAAGATGACATCCGAAACATCAATCAATTGCTGACGATTCCATGTCTGCAGGATGTCATGTTAAAAGACTTGTCCAGCCTTCTTCGATTGAGCAAGCTGCGGCATTACCTCCATGAGGAATGCATTATCCGGGAAGGAGAAAAGGATCTGTGGATCTACTTTTTGCTTTCGGGCCGGGTCAACATCGTCAAGGAAGAGATCTGCATTGGGAAACTGGAGTCAATGGGAGAATTGTTCGGTGAGATGCGGATAATGGATGGCAAGGCACGCTCGGCGTCGGCATTTGCGATTGGGAAAACGATCTGTCTGGCTGTGGACACATCCGCCGACTATCGCCTCCATTCCGAAGAGGACGCCAGGAGTCTCAAAGACCTCTTCAACCGGCTCATCTCCAAAGCCCTATCCAGGCGTTTAAGGTCCGTCAACGAAGAGCTGGTAGCCGTAAAACAGGAGCTGGCATTTCTCAAAGGGGTTGAATCTTATCTCATTCCCATCGAATCAGACCCACAATGATGACTTGACAGAATCCGTTTTTTCAGCCATAAGCTCATCATATTGCGGCTGAAAGGGTTCCCATGCATCACAAAGGTCACATGAACGGCACCATAACTACCAAGCGCACCCGGCGCTCCGGGGCTTGGTGTGTCCGTCGACTGACAGGTGATATCATGTGAATTTCCCTTCAGAATCGGATTCATAAAGCCCGGACGTAACAAAACGTCCGGGTTTTTTTATTGAGGACGATCGGTTCGATAAAAGCCTGACAATTTCAAAGGAGGAGATGATGGAAAAGATAGCAGTGGGTATCATCGGTGCAACAGGAATGGTGGGGCAGAATTACATCCAGCTCCTAAGCGGCCACCCGTGGTTCGAAGTTCGGCACGTGGCGGCCTCTTCCGCATCCGCCGGCAAGCCTTACATGGAAGCGGTTGACGGTCGATGGCTGATGAGAACACCGGTCCCGCATCGGCTGCGGAAACTGAAGGTAGCGGATGCCAACGATACGGGGACGGCCGATGGGTGCCGTCTGATCTTCTCCGCTGTCGACGCGGACAAAGCTTTGGTTCGCAACCTTGAGACAAAGTATGCCCAGCAGGGATTTGCCGTGGTTTCCAACAATTCCGCCCACCGGCTCACGCCGGATGTGCCCATGGTCGTGCCTGAAGTCAATTGGGAGCATATCGGACTGATCGACGGCCAGCGAGAGAAAAGAACCTGGCAGGAAGGACTCATCGCAGTAAAGCCCAATTGCAGCGTCCAGAGCTATGTCACCCCCCTTTATGCCCTTAAAGAGGCGGGCTTTCCCGTCGAAACGGCAGTGATCGCCACACTGCAGGCAGTTTCGGGGGCCGGATTCCCGGGTCCCGCCTCCCTTCAGATGATCGACAATGTGATACCGTTTATCCCCGGAGAGGAGGAAAAATCCGAAGAAGAACCGTTGCGGATTTTTGGCAGTTTCGCTGATGGCAAGATCGAGCCTGACGATTCGATGAAAATCAGTGCGCATTGCAACCGGGTTCCGGTGATTGATGGCCACATGGCCTGTGTCAACATGAAATTTAAGGGACAGAAGCCGGCAGCCCAAGAGATCGTGGAAATTTGGGAAAGGTTTGTCGGGAAACCGCAGAAGCTGGATCTCCCATCGGCCCCCCGCCCTCCTATTGTTTACCGTGAGGAACCGGACCGGCCCCAGCCCCGGATGGACCGGAACGCCGGAAACGGCATGGCGGTCACTGTGGGACGTCTGAGGCCCTGTCCGGTTTTCGACTACCGCTTTGTCGGCCTGTCTCACAATACAAACCGCGGCGCTGCAGGAGGGGCCATTCTCACGGCAGAGCTGCTCAAAGCGCAAGGATACATATGATCAGGTTGTTAACCTCGGGGCAATTCCCAGCACTGGAAAGGGCGCTATCTGTCGACGGGACCGGGGTTCTTCCGCCTCCGGCGGTCGGAAACCGGCTACAGGGATCAATGGAAAAAGGGAGTTCGTAGAAAAGTCTTTATACGCGTTCCATTCAGGCGTTGGCGTTCGGGTCAATGGATACAGCGACATCGGATGCGACGATCGAGTCCGATCATCGCTCTAAAGCCCTTGGGATTTCTTCGGTCAAAGCCGCTCCTGCGATCGGCGCCGCACCTGCGGTCATTACCCGATCGTCTCTCTGGATGGTAAAAAGCATCTGACAACACGCGACGATCCATTCCCGACCGTCTGCCATCCGTGTCTACGCTCATCGTCTCTCCTCGTCGGTGATTAGGTATGTGCTGTTTTCGGTCCTTATGTAAGGGCACCACGGGTATAGGGGAGGCGTGCGGCGATTTTTCAACTGCGATCCGATATGAACGGGGATTGCCATGGCGCTTTTCAGTGAACCGCATGGGTCAAACGTAAAATGCAGGGACACGTTACATCAAATCGTCCAGAAAGTCCAGCCCAACCCGACTCGATTCGAGCAGATCCCGGAAGACTTCCATGGGCGTCGTTCGAAACCGTTTATATCATGATGATGACTTAAACTCGTCCCATTTGTAGTCAATCAATTCCGTTAGCACACCGTTGAGTTTCCGGGGGTGTATAAAGGCGAATTCGCAATCCCGAAATGGTCTGGCCACCTCCCCTTCGGGCGTGGGAATAAAAGGATAATCCTTTTCCTGCAGATCCGCCACCGCTTCGCGGGTGTTGTCGACGTTCAGGCTCAGCAGCATCACTCCTTCGCCGTGCTTTTCGATCCACTTGGCCACCGGTCCGTCCGGAGATGTGGATTCCATGAGTTCGAATCCGACCTCCCCGATCCAGTATCGGGCCACACGGATCTGTTCCGGCTCATCCACGTAGGGATCGTCCGGTTGCGCCTTCCCCAGTACGGGTTCCCAGACTTTTCGAGCGGCATCGAGGTCCTTCACCGCAATACAGATGTGGTCCAACTTGTTTGCTTTCACCTTCATCTCCATTCACCGGATCATTCCGGTTGTTCGAGTTGCATCTGCCGGGAGGCCGCCCAAGCATCATTTGAGTTACAACTCGGGTGGCCGGGTGAGTCGTGGCCCGATGGTTACCATTAAGCCCTCACCCTGTAAACCCCAAGGTTGCATAAACAGCATGACAATATCAATGTCATCGTCCGAAATTCCTATAAATTTTCTACTAACCGAAAACGTTCGAGGTTCCCGCTAACAGTGATTTCCAAAGATAGGACCAATCCGCGTAGGACGGATCAATTTTGGCATGTTGTTTACCCTTGAAACAACGCGAAAAGCCAAAGAACTTCAGATTCGGCGTTGCAAAGAAATGGCACGCAGGCGTATAATCCCGTCTTCCAACTCAAAGTTGACCGATGGGGATATTTTGTCTATTCAGGGTATCAAGACACACATAACGGAGTCGGACATGTTCAAATTCATTCACACGGCAGATGTTCACCTGGACAGCCCGCTGCGGGGCCTTTCCAGGTATGAAGGGGCTCCCGTTGACCGGATCCGGGAGGCCACCCGGCGGGCGTTGGAAGGGCTTGTTCAGACCGCCATCGACGAATCCGTCGCCTTTGTCGTGATTGCGGGGGATCTGTTCGACGGAGACTGGCGGGACTACAATACGGGTCTGTTTTTCTCTGCCCAAATGTCCCGGTTGAGGGAAAGGAAAATCCGGGCCTTCATCATCGCCGGCAATCATGATGCAGGCGGCACCATCAGCCGATACCTGCGCATGCCGGACAATGTTCACCGCTTTCCCACCGGCCGACCCGGTACCGTTGTCATGGAAGAGATTGGCGCCGCCCTGCATGGGAGAGGATTTCCACAACCGGACGTTACGGAAAATATCGCCAAAGGCTACCCTGAACCGAAGGCGGGTTATTACAATATCGGCCTACTCCATACCTCCTGTGACGGAAGGGAGGGGCATGAACGGTATGCTCCCTGCAGGGTTGGCGACCTTGTCGTAAAAAACTATGATTACTGGGCCCTGGGCCATGTGCATAAACGGGAAATACTAAACGAGGCACCCTATATTTTGTTTCCGGGCAATATCCAGGGCCGTCATATCCGGGAGACCGGACCAAAGGGTTGTACCCTCGTTCGGGTGGAGGAGGGTGGAGCCACCCGCATCGAACATCGGGATCTGGACGTCATCCGGTGGATTCACCTGACGATCGATGCCGGGGGGTTGGAATCTCCCGAAGCGGTGATTCGCGCCGTTAGGGATGAATTGGAAAAGGGGAAGGATCGAATCGGATCCCGTATGATGGCCGTCCGTATCGATATCAACGGTGCATGCCCTGCCCACAACGCGCTTTCCCGTTTCCGGGAAAAATGGATCAACCAGATCCGTGCCGATGCAACGGATCTGGGCCAGGGAGAGATCTGGGTGGAAAAAATCGGTATTCATACCACTGGCCCGCTGGAGATGGAGCGTCTCGCAACTGACGACAGTCCCGTGGGACATCTGCTGCGTTTTATTGAAAGAATCGAGTCGAATCCGGAAAATCTCCGCCGGCTCTCCGGAGACCTGGAACTCCTCAATTCCAAACTGCCGGCCAAGTTCCGAAACGAAGAGAATGCCGTGGATCTGGAAAACTCGGAATGGCTCGAAAAGATCCTGCCCGATGTAAAGGAGATGCTGGTCACGCGACTGATGAAAATCGAGGACAGCCAATGAGAATCCAGACCTTCGAGCTGATCGCATTTGGTCCCTTTACGGATAACCGCATGGAATTCTCGGACGGTAGCGAGGGCCTCCATTTGGTATACGGCGCCAACGAGGCGGGCAAAAGCTCTGCGCTGCGTGCGCTGACCCACCTGTTCTACGGGATCCCGCCAAGATCTTCGGATAATTTTGTCCACCGCCATCAGGACCTTCGCATCGGAGGCGAGATCCGGCGCTCGAGCGGCGACACCCTGCAATTTGTCCGGCGCAAAGGCAACAAGAACACCCTTCTCTCCCCATCGGGGGAACCGTTGCCGGACAGCCTGTTGACTCCTTACCTTGGGACAGTCACCCGCGAACTTTTTCGCATGATATACGGCATGGACCATGCCCGCCTGATCGAGGGGGGAAATGATCTGGCCACCGCAAAGGGAGATATCGGAACCAGCCTTTTTTCTGCCGGCATGGGGATCGCCGGAATGAAGGAGGTTCTGATATCCCTTGAAAACGAAGCGGCCGAGCTGTTCAAGCCCGCCGCCAGAAAGAATCCCAAAGTCACCCGCCTGATCAGCAAATTTAACGATGTCGAAAAGGAGTGCCGCCAAAAGAGCCTCTCGGCCAACAAGTGGGTGGTGCATGACCGCCAGCTGAATCGAATCATGAAACAAAAACAGGAGGTCGAGGATAAGCTAAGGGAATTCAGAGCCGAACACCATCGGTTGGAACGGATACAGAAAGCGATTCCCATAATCGTTCGCCTGCAAAAGCTAAGGGAAGAGGTGGCAAGGTTAGGGGATGTGACGTTTCTCCCGGCCGGGTTTGCAGATCAACGGCGGGAACTGCAAGAATCGATGAACCGATCCAATGCCGCATTGATCCGCAGGGAGAAAGAGTATCGGGATATCAAAAAAAGCATGTCGGAAATCTCACCGGCGGCTCCGTTGATCCAGTTCCAGGAGGACATCAACCAGTTGTTCCTGCTATCCGGGAGCCACAAAAAGGCGCTCTTCGATCTCCCCAAAAGAAGGGCCGATCTTCATCGCCTCAATGAAGAGGCGGAATCGGTGCTCAAACGGTTGGGGAAGGAGTATCGGCTTTCCGATGCCGAGAGATTCCGTTTAGGTGATGCCCAGGTCGCTCGGATCCGAAAACTAGGCCGGGAACTGGACCCACAAACCGAGCGGCAGCAGTCCGCTCGAAAAAAAGCGATGGATTTAGGTCAGGAAGTGGAGATTGCACGGCAAAAGCTGGCGGATATGGGAATCCTTCCCGACACCACCAGGCTGGTTAAAGCCAGGGACAACGCCGTCAAACTGGGAGACCTGGAGGAGCGATACCGGAATGCCGTGGCCGATCAGAAGAAGTACCGAAAGGAAGCGGATATTGCCCTTGCCGGCCTCGGCCTTTGGGAGGGGTCTCTTGAAGCGCTGGCATCTCTTCCCGTACCCTCAGCGGACACCGTCAGCCGATTTGACTCCGATTTTTCGAAGCTTGAAGCGCGCATCGAACGCCTCACAGATGAGACGGCAAAACAAAAAGAGCAGATGATCGCATTGGATCGGGAAGCTGAAGAGATGCAGGCAGGCGGAACGATTCCAACTGAGGCGGAGCTGATGGCGGCTCGCAAACACCGGGATCAGGGATGGCAGTTGATCCTCACGACCTGGCTCGAACATAGAGTTGATACGGAAAAACGACGCGCATTTATGACCCATGCCGGAAACCGTCACGGTGACAGGGATCTTGCGGAAGCTTACGCCATCAGCGTGGAACAGGCGGACCGTGTGGGGGATCGGCTCCGAAACGAATCGGACCGTGTGGCCAAGCTGGGGAGCTGTCGTGCCAGACGAAACGAGTGTGCGCGGAAGGTGGCCGACATCGACAGGGATCTGGCGTTGGTCCGGGAATCGGAGATCCGGTTGAACCAAGAGTGGCGGTCGCTTTGGAACGCGCTTGGCGTCGATCCTTTGAAACCCAAAGAGATGGCGGCATGGCTCCAGAAACATCGAATGGTTGCAAAAGCGGCGTCAGATCTACGTGAGCGGGAAACGCAGGCAGAGCAGCTAAAAGCTTTGATCGCGGGACATTGCGACCATCTGGTCGCATGCCTCACGGACTTGGATTGCGGTCCTAGAGATAAAACGGAGAATCTTGAGCAGTTGATACATCGGGCCGAGGCGGTCATAACGTCAGCGAATAAAGCCCGTAGCGACCATGAGGTAATGACCGCCACTCACGGTGATCTGGAGCGCCAACTCCGCCAGGCGGAGTCGGAACGGCAACAGGTGGACCGATCCCTCTCCGATTGGCGCGAGCAATGGGCCCTGGCGATTGCTCCCCTTGGACTTGACGGAAGATCTCTTCCCGAAGAGGTCGATACGGTGTTGGCGTGGTCCCAGCAGCTTTTTGACCGCCTTGACAAGGCCAGGACCATGAAAGGCAGGGTTCGGGCCATGGAAGCGGATGCAGAAAAGTTTACGGAGGAGGTGGATAAACTATGCCGGAAGGTATCCTTCGATCCGGAAGGACTGAGCCCGGAGGATGCGGTGGCCCGGCTGCATGAGCAGTTGAAAACGGCACTGGCGGACAATGCACGACGCGGAGAGCTAAAAAAGCAAAAAGAGTCCCTCGGCCAGGTCATCTTAAAGGAAAGGGCCGCCATCGAAGACGCAGAGACCCAAATGAATCAACTGTGTCGAACCGCCGGGAATGTGTCCGTGGATGAACTGCCCGAGATAGAACGAAGGTCCGAGGAGGCCCTTGAAAAAAAGGCCCGAATGGAAAAACTCAATGAAGAGCTGGCCGGATACAGTGCCGGAACCGATATCGACGCATTTATCGATCAACTGACCGGAGTCGACTTTGATTCACTGCCTGCCGAAATCGAGGAACTGACCGACGGCATCAGCACTTTGGAGGTCGAACGCTCGGAACTGGATCAGGCCATCGGTTCCGAAACCGCCGCATTGAAATTGATGGACGGCAGCGCCGCTGCATCCCACATGGCGGAAAAATCCCAGTCCATCCTGGCAGAAATGCGAGAGGCGGTGGGCCAATACGCTAGAATTCAACTCGCGTCCGCCATCCTTCGAGCCGAGATCGAACGATACCGGGAAGCCAATCAGGGCCCGATCCTGAAACGCGCAGGAGAGATCTTCAACCGGCTGACCCTAGACTCCTTTTCCAGTCTTCGGCCCGAGTACGATGATCGGGACCAACCGGTACTCATGGGGGTCCGATCCTCTGCCGAAAAGGTCCCCATCGCAGCGATGAGCGACGGGACGCGGGACCAGCTCTACCTGGCGCTCCGGCTTGCCGGTATCGAACAGCGGTTATTAACGGACGAACCCATGCCCCTTGTACTGGATGACATTCTGGTCAATTTCGATGACGAAAGATCACAAGCCACCTTGTCGGTACTGGCTGAGTTCTCAAAAAAAACCCAGGTCCTCTTCTTCACCCACCACCGCCACCTGGTGGAGATGGCCCGGGACACCGTGACCCCCGCTGGGCTGTTTACCCATTCGCTGGATTAGTGAACTATTTCTCAAACACCGGCTTTCTCTTTTCAAGGAATGCGGATATACCCTCTCGGGCCGCATCGGTACAGGCGATTTCACCGAAACCTTCGTACCCGCTCTCCAGGGCATCGTCCAGGTTCGTAGCGGCTGCGCCGGCCTTGATGGTACGAATGGTGACATCCACAGCCTCGGCGCTCAGGTTGAATTTGGCAAGGGTTTCCGCATCGGGCATGACCGGTTCGGGAATCTCCACCGGGCCTTCCGGTATCCGCGGCAACTGGTCCTGCATCACCTTCACCATGGCGACCGCCTGCAGGATCACCTGTTCATAGCTCTCTGCCAGCTTGTCCACAATACCGATATCCGCCGCATCGGAGGCTTTTAGCGGCTTGCCGAGAAGAATCATTTCGTTAAAGTCATGTGCCCCCTGGGGCCACCTGCGATAGGGCACGGTGCAGCCCCCGATACCCGGCAGTATCCCCAGGGAAATCTCCGGGAATTGAATCCGCGCATCGGTAACCGCTACGATGCCGTGACATCGCAGGGCCAGCTCCAACCCGCCTCCCAGCGCCATCCCGTTCAAGGCGGCGACCACCGGTTTGTTCATCTGATCCATGTAGCGCTGTACCCTTGCGCAGTCTCTGGCATATCCTGCAGATGCCACGGGGTCACCCAGCATCTCCGGAAATTTGCCAATGTCGGCACCGGCCGAAAAGGCGCCCCGGCCGTAGCCGGTGATGACAAATCCCTTCACTTCCGGATCCCTTGTGTATTGTTCGAAGATGTCGAGCAATTCTGCGGTGACCTCGTCGTTCAGGGCATTCATGGCCTGGGGACGTCGGATGGTGACGATCTTTACACCGTCCATGTCATCCACCATGAGGTATCGCTTAAATGCCTGATAGGCGCTGAGGGATCGCTGTGGCAGGGGGAAACCCGGCCGCTCTTTTGAAAATTTCAGCATGATCCGGTCCACCTCCGCATCCCCCAACCGTCTCATGATATCCAGCGGTCCCTCGCGAAACCCCAGGGCCACCTGGCACCCGAAGTTAAGGTCAGATGGCGTACCGATCCACCGGTCAATGATGTCGAAGGACTGAGAAAACAGAATCCCCAACAGGCGGTCCCGTATTTTCTGTGCCGTCTTTTCGGGTACATCCACCGGTGATCCCGGTCGGTGGGTGTTCCAGCGGTCCACGGAATTCAATACGTGGGCGGGCTTGTAATGATCCCCTTCCTCCATCTGGAGGGTGTTGGTTTCCACGATGATGGGATTTCCGTTGGCCATGTTGAGGACAAAAAAGGGTCCGGCGAAAACAAACGCTTCTGCGACCTTGTCGATCTGGCTGGCCGTGGCGTCCCCAAGGAGCATGGCTGCCTCGTTGCACCAGTTGTCGAAAATGCGGTCCAGCATAAAGCAGATTGCATTGTCTGTGATCACCGGCGCTTTTCCGGTGGACCCAAAAAACCAGTACAGGTAATCCACGGTTTCGGGATCGGTTTTCTCCCACCCCACGACCTCCACCGGCAGGCTGCGCCAGGCCGGTGCAAAAAAATGGGTGACCGCGGTTCGCTCCGGATGCTGCATCCGGTTGAATATTCGATCGGCAGGGATGGAACTGGTGTTGGATGTGATGATGGCGTCGGCCGATACCAGTGCTTCCACCTGCTCGAAGATTTTTTGTTTGAGGGGGATGTTCTCCGTGGCTGCCTCGATAATGAGATCGCAATTTGCGATCCGGCTGTAATCGGAGGTGTACACGATATTCCTACCCACGGCCTCTGCCCGGTCCGGTTTCATCTTTTTCCGATCGATGCCTTTTTGGATATATCCTTTCAGCCGGGCTTCAGCGGCCTTAAGTGGTTTTTCCACTACATCCACCAGATAAAGTGTGATGTCCGGTAGCGCGCTTTTGAGATAGTACCCGATGTCGGGACCGATGGTGCCGGCGCCGATGATGGCGACCTCTTTGGGCAGGGGACGGCCTGGCGAGATCAGCAAAGGGTTGAACGAGGTTTTGTACAGTATTTGATCTGCATTCATTGTTCTCCTCCCTATTGGCCATTTTTTGAAAGGGTTCAAATCATTTCAAGGACAAGCCGTAAAGATCTTCACGGGTACATGGCTGATGAGCCGGCACCCGGTTTCTGTGACCAAAAACACACTCTCGACACCCGCAGCAAATTGATTTTCAAACACCATTTTGGGTTCCAGCGCAAATGTCATCCCCGGCTTTAGCCGGTCCTGTTTCCCCCTGGCGATAAATGGGGGCTCGATGAGTTCGAGTCCGATCCCATGGCCTATAAACGACACCTTTTTCCCAGGCGGTCCCAGATAGGACGCTTCCAGCCCCAGCTTTTCTGAAACCGTTTCCGAATAACGAAAAACCGCGTCTGCGGTCATGCCGGGCCGGACCTTTTCCAAAACCGCGTCGTGGATCTCGATGGCGCCTTCGCAGGCAACTCGCGCCTTTTCCGGCATCTCGCCGATGCAAAACATCCGGGTCACATCCATGTGATACCCGTTCAGCTCATACGCAAAATCCACCATGATCGGTTCACGGGCTTCAATCTTCCGGCTGCCGGCACCGACAGGAAAAGCCGCGGAGGTCCCCGTACCGCTGGAAGGGGAGTCCAGAAGCCCCAGCCGACTGCTGTGGGGTCCGCTCAGGACGTGCCATGGATACCCTTGGGTATGGATGTCCCGAACCCTGACGGATGCGCCCGGGTTTCCCCGTCCGGCAGATGCCTCCATCATCGCGGCCAGCTCCATCTCGGTGAGTCCGGTCCGAAGGTCCGACCTGGCACGGGAAAAAACCCTTTGGAAAACGCGGCCGGTTTCTTCCATTTGTGTGATTTCCCACGCCGACTTCACCGCCCGCGTGCTGAGTAGGCAGGATGAACCGTCACGACATTCCACGGGCGACAAAAGCCGGCGGAAGACTTCAAAAAGGCCGAAGGGTATCACATCCCATTCAAATCCGATGTTAGGGGGCAGCCGGCCGTAGTGATCGGATATCAGGCCCGGAATCTCCTCCATGGATGCAATGGCAGTGGAGGTGCCTGCAGCAAACGCCGTTGGCAATTCGTTTGAGGACGCATCGGTAAACCGCAGTATCTCACCTTCCGGCGGTATGAACAGCATTCCCCTCTGAAAGAGGCCGGTAAAATAGAAATGGTCCGCCGATTGAACGATCCATAGCCCCCCGAGATTCGCTTTTTGCAGCTCGGCCTGGACCCTGGCTTTTCGTTTCCCGATTTCCGATTCCGGAACTTTAAAATCTGGATCCACCGGATGGCCCCGCTATGACAAAGAATCAAATAAACCGCCCCGCCCCTTAATAGGCGCCGTCCGACATGTCTGGAAAGGAATCGTTATATGATGAACCGATATTTGACAACGATTATCTGAAATGCAGCCGTTGCGGCGATGAATTCAAATTGGCTCTTGAACTTTTCCAAAGATCGGTTATAACTGACTGTGTTTGATTGTTTTTCATTTTTCCGACATCTCTTCCCCAAAATCCCGACACCGAAGGGATCGAACCACAGAGAGGTGCAAGTCGCGTTTAATACGGTTTCATGCCGTCTGCCGCATCGACGGCGCCTTTGACAACCTCAACAAGGAGATTAAAAGGAGGCGTTATGGAGGTCAAAAAGATTTTGCTGCCCGAGTCAGAACTACCGCGCCAATGGTACAACATTGCAGCCGATATGCCCACCCCGATGGAACCCCCGCTGCATCCCGGAACTGGCCAGCCTGTGGGACCAGATGATCTGGCACCCATTTTCCCCATGCCATTGATTCTCCAGGAGGTAAGTCAGGACAGGTTCATCGATATTCCCGATGAGATTCTGGAAAAGTATCTTATCTGGCGACCCACACCGTTGTACCGGGCCGATGCCCTGGAAAAAGCCCTGGATACACCGGCAAAGATCTATTTCAAAAACGAAGGCGTCAGTCCGGCGGGAAGTCACAAACCCAATACGGCCATTGCACAGGCCTATTACAACAAGATCTCCGGGACCAAAAGGATCACTACCGAAACCGGTGCCGGTCAGTGGGGCAGCGCCCTCTCCTTTTGCTGCGCCCTGTTCGGACTGGAGTGCAAGGTCTATATGGTCAAGGTCAGCTTTCAGCAAAAACCCTACCGCCGCATCATGATGGAAACCTGGGGAGGCGCCTGTGTGGCCAGCCCCAGCACCGAAACCGCAGCCGGCCGGAAGATCCTGGAACAGAATCCGGATTCCCCGGGCAGCCTGGGAATTGCCATCAGCGAAGCGGTGGAGGCGGCGGTTCAGGATGAAGAAACCAAGTACTCTCTTGGAAGTGTTTTGAATCACGTCATGCTGCACCAGACGGTAATCGGACTGGAAGCCCAGAAGCAGATGGCCATTGCCGGAGATTATCCAGACGTGGTCATCGGATGCGCCGGTGGCGGCAGCAACTTCGCAGGGCTCTGCCTGCCTTTTGTTAGGGACAAGGTCAACGGCAAGGATATCGACATCATCGGCGTCGAGCCGACATCGTGTCCCACCATGACCCAGGGGCCTTTTGCCTATGACTTCGGCGATACGGTTCAGATGACTCCCCTGCTGCCCATGCATACCCTGGGCCACACCTTCGTCCCCGAGGGAATCCATGCAGGCGGACTTCGATATCACGGCATGGCGCCGGTCATCAGCCAGTTGCTTTTGAGCAACCTGATCCGGGCCGAGGCGATCCCCCAGCTCGAAACCTTCAAGGCGGGCGTCACCCTTGCGAGAACCGAAGGATTCATCAGCGCACCGGAAACCGATCATGCAGTTGCCATGGCCATCAGGGAAGCCCTTAAAGCCAAAGAGGAGGGAAAGGAAAAGACGATCCTTTTCAACTGGAGCGGGCACGGACTCGTGGACATGGCCGCATACGAGGCCTATCTCAGCGGCAAGCTGGCGGATCACGAACTGGCGAACGAAGAGATTCAGCGGGCGCTCAATGACATCGCTCCGTTTCCCAAGCCACAGCAGTACACGGGTTGATCGATCCCCTATCAGCTTTTTTCTGCCGGCGGCGGTTGCTGCCGGCAGAAAAAATAGTTTCAAGAGCCAGTTTCAAAACGTTTCAGTTTGTTCCAGGTCAAGGAGGGCGAAAATTTTTACCACAGGAACACATTGCGTATTTCGAGGATTAAAATTTGAGCCAGACGCTGATAATCATCCGCCGTTGCCGGATGGGCCAAAGTGGTACGTTTTGAAATTGGCTCTCAGGAATGAATCAAAGCCATGACCGACAAAAAAAAACCTCCCAAAGAGGAATACAAAATTCGATGTCCCCGGCTGGGGCATCAAATTCATTTCGGGTATTGCCGCATCGAAAACAATGGCGGTCCCTGCTTTAAGACTCTCGACTGTTGGTATCCCCACTTTGAGGTCTTAGAATATCTGAAAAAAACATTGACGGCTGAAGAGTGGGAAAAAGCGTTCGGCAAACCTGGCAAACCCAAGATGCTGTCGCTTTTGGAACTCATCGAACAGGCCAAGCGTGCAAAAAAGAAAAAGGCATCTTGAAACGCACCGATGTGAATGGAAAATTCACTTCGATAGGATCTATGATCTTGATGCCGGGGGGTTTTGATCCCTGCGGAATTCAGGAGCATCGGCATCTGTTCAGTTATACTCCCTGACGTATGACATCCGTATCGACACGTTGTATTTTTCTCAAGCAGCACCTCCAATTCTATTTCAACTTCCCATTCATATCCTCTGCTGACATTGATCCCCTAGACCGGTTTAGAACCGATCCCTTTCGATTGACAGGGTCTGATGATCAAAGGTCAACCGTCAACCCGAAAAGGAGGAAAGGGCATGAGGATAAGACTCAAGAACATTCTTTGCACCACCGATTTTTCCGAAGTTTCCAACAATACCATCCCATACGGCATTGCCATGGCAAAGGAGTTCAACGCCAAACTTTCCATCTGCCATATTCTAGAGATCCCGAGATCCGGGCTTTATACCGAGGCGCAGATCGATCCTACGGAACTCAAAAGCCGCTTCACGGCCTATGTTCAGGATCAGTGCAAACGATTGATGGAGGATCAGGGTGTAAAGTGGCGTCCGGTCATCGGTACCGGGCATGTCCCGGACGAGATCCGGCGGCTGTCCAAAACCCATGACATCGATCTTGTGATTACTGCAACCCACGGAAGATCAGGCATCAAACGATTTATTCTGGGATCGGTAACAGAACGGCTGATCCGGACGCTATCCTGCCCTATTTTAGTGGTGGTTGCTCCCGAAAATCGGGCCCAAAGCTCCCGTGATTCGAAATTCTCCTTAGAGCGCATCATGGTGGGGTGTGACTTTTCTTCTGACTCTGATCTCGCCTTCCGATATGCGCTGAGTTTTGCCCAGGAGTTTCAAGCATCTCTCCATCTGGTTCATGTCACGCCTCCCTCCACCGCCACCCTGAGAAAAAGGCCCGCCAGGTCCGGTCATTCACAGAAGAATATGGGGGGGCAGCGTCGAATCCGGGACAGGCTCATGTCAATGGTGCCTGAAGAGGCGATGCACTGGTGTACACCGGTGACCACGGTGCTGGAAGGCCGGCCTTATGCGGAACTGGCACGGTACGCCATGCTGTATGATATCGAAATGATGTTCTTGGGAATTCGCGGCCATGGACTCATAGAAACGCATCTGGTCGGGTCCACAACCGATCGAGTGGTACGCCAGATGCCATGCCCCGTACTGGCGGCCCGCCCCACTGCATCCCAGGCATCCGCGCAAACGGCTACCACCGTCAGGACCGCCCGGGAGACAACGGGTTTGGAAGGTGACTTCGATCTTTTTTCCGCCGAGCGTCAACGGGCGTCCGTCCGGATCCGCCTGAAGGAAAACTTCATGCGGCGGGCTACGGATCTGCCCGCCCGAGATGCCTTTCTGGCATTCCTGGACCGCGTACACGCGGACAACTCCATCAAGACCCTGATAATGGTCGGTGCCCCGGGCAAAACCGGTTCTGCGGAATATTTCGAATTTTACGAACGGTTTTTAACAACCGAAAGCGACCTGCTTGCCATACACCGCCTTTTCAACGTGGTGGACCAGATTCTGTTATCACTCGTGAACCTGAACAAGATCGTTATCCATACGGACTGTGGTATTGTCCTGCCCCTGTATTTCAATCTGAGCCTGGCCTGCGACTATCGCATCGTTGGCCAGCAAACCGTGTTTCAAAATCCCTACCTGGAGATGGGAATGATACCCAAAGGCGGCGGTCCCTTTTTTCTGATGGAAATGCTGGGTCGTCAAAAGGCTTATGAAATACTCCTTTCGGAAGAGGCTTTCACGGCAGACGATGCACTGCGTCTGGGCCTGGTAGATCGGGTTGTCCCTGAAGCGGAACTGCTGTCCGCCGCCGATATGGTCGCAGAAAATTTCGAGAGGAAACCCGGCACTTCATTACGAGGCATCAAACGGCTGCTGAACCATTCGCGAAGAGGTATCAAGGGGTATCTTGAGGCTGAAAATCAGGAATTGTTGAGTATTGCCGCAACTTCAAAAAACCATCTCCAGAGGATAAAACCTGCGGGAAAGTTCTCCGATCATTAGAGCCCATCAAAATGGAAAAAATAATTGCAAAGAATCGATAGGACCCAGTGGTGGACCCCAGAAAAGCGTTTCTTACAAAAATCGGCTTCTGTCCGCCATAAAGTCCCGATAAATGCGGTAATGGTCCGTTTCTTCGTATGGGACGGGGCGGACGGGGATCCGGTCGAAGCTGTAGATCACCGCACCGGGGCATGACATCAGAATGGGTGAATGGGAAACGATGATAAACTGGACATCTCCGCTACGACCGAGGGTCCGGAGCAACCGGAGCAGATCGAGCTGGCTCTTGGGCGACAGGGCGGTCTCCGGCTCGTCCAACAGATGGAGCCCCCTGATGCGGTACCTGGATGTAAAATAGGACATCAGAGACTGGCCGTGGGACTGCACCATGAGCGATTTTCCCCCGAAATAGTCCAGCATTCCGGGATCCTTGGCTGCCCACTCATCCAGATAAAGGGCAAAATCGCGATAGATCTCGGAATCAAAAAAGGAACCGGGGACCGGGCCGTCGGTCCACTGCACATCCATGAACTCAAACAGCTTGTCTTCGTAGGGATTTGCATCGAACCGTGTGCCCTCCTCATCTTTCCATATGTGAATCCGGCATTTTTGGGCAATCGCTTTCAGAAGGGTCGATTTCCCGGTGCCGTTTTCACCGACAAAAAAGGTGACCGGGGCATGGAATTCAACCTTTTCGGTTTCATGAAACAGGGGCAGGTTAAAAGGATAGTGGGTTCGGGTCGGTGCCTTTTCCGGGAACAGCCGTATGCTTTTCAGGTGCATTTTCTTTCCAGCCTCGCAACGGATTCAATGTGGAAGGTGTGGGGAAACATGTCAACCGGCTGCACCTCTTTAACTTCGTAGCGGTCCTTGATCATAAAAAGATCCCTTGCCAATGTCGCCGGGTTGCAGGAAACATAGATGATCCTTTCGGGTGCCATATCGATCACCTGCCGGACCACATCCTTGTGCATCCCCGCTCTGGGCGGATCGATAACAAGAAGATCGGGCGGCGACTGGATCTCTTTTAAGGACTCCCGGATATCCCCGGCAATGAATGTGCAGTTGGCAATTTGGTTGCGCCGGCAGTTTTTCCGAGCATCGGAAATGGCGCTCTCCACGATTTCAAGCCCTGTGACGGTTCGGGCGGATTTTGCCAGAAAAAGGGAGATGGTGCCGGTGCCGCTGTAAAGGTCCACCACGGACTCCCGTCCGGTGAGCCCTGCATACCCCTTGACCGTCTCATAAAGCCTGCCGGCGCTCCGTGTGTTTGTCTGGAAAAAAGAGTTGGCGGAAATTTCAAATTCCAGATCGCCAATCCGGTCCGTCAGGCACGATTCTCCGGCCATCGGAACTTCATACTCACCCACCGCAACTCCCGCTTTTCTGCTGGTGATATTGTTGACCACCGATACAACCTCCGGATGGTCGGCTGTTAGCCGGCGGGCAAGGGGGAATACGGCTTCCCGGTTTTCCTCTGCCGTCACGATATTGACCATCCAGCGATCATGGGCCACGGAGTGCCGCAGCATTAGAAACCGCCAAAACCCTTCATGGCTTTTAAGGCCGTAGATCGGGAGTTCGGATTCCTGAATATACTGCCGAACCTCCCCGAGAAGAATGTTTCCGAGATTGGGCTGCAGCAGGCATGCCTCGATATCCAGAACCTTGTGAAAGGTGCCGGGAACATGGAGTCCCAAGGCGCTGCCGATTTTAATGTCCGGCTTTCCCAGCTCTTCGGGCAGGAGCCACCTGCGGTCCGAACAGGAAAATTCCATCTTGTTGCGGTATCCGAATACGGGATCCGAGGGAATCGTGGAATGAACCGTCACATCGCGGATCATGGCGATGTGCTCGAGGGATTCGATTACCTGACTGCGTTTGTATTGGATCTGTCGGTCATAGTCCAGAAACTGCCATTTGCAGCCGCCGCAGGTGCCGCTGTAGGGGCAGGGCGGTCTGACCCGATGGGGAGAGGGATCGATCAGCCGGATGACCCTTGCTTCGGCGTGCCGTTTTTTTTTTCGCATAATGCGGATCAATGCCCGATCCAGGGGCACCGCCTGGTCCACGAATACCGCCAGCCCATCGATCCGCACCAATCCCTTCCCGCCGAATGCCAGGTCCGTGACCGTCACCTCCAACTCCTGCCCCTTTTTAACAGACATCCTTCTTCCGATCCGGTAGCGGGTCTCCGCCCCTTTATGGGTTGAATAAGGCCCCGCGAATTTATCATCGCCCGAGTTGATCCTCAGATCATGTTCCCTGGCCATGGCGAAGTTCCCCTTATACTACGAAAACAATTGAAATCAAGGGATTATTATGGTTTACTGCGAATCGGTATTTTGTCAGGCCACTCATGATTCATTCGTCAAACCACTCGATCTGAATTCGTTCTCGTTTCTGGGCTACGCATCGTGCACAACAGCCGATGACTGCCAGAGGTGGCCACCCGGCCGCCAAAACGGTTTTATATGAACAAGGAGTTCCCATGACCAGCGAATCGACCCAAAAATTTTTAAAACGCGCCTACGTGAAGACCCTGCTGCGAAGAACGCTGGCGCTGATTACCATCGTCGGATTGACCTATGGATGTGTAGCGATGATCTATGCCACCAAAACGATCTTCAAGGTCAAAAAGAACTATGCAGTGGTCCTGGAACGATTTGGCGGGAAGCGGGACGCCGTCACTAAGGTCGGCTGGCATTTCAGGCTGCCCTATTTTACCCGTATCGAGCAGGAGGTCACCCTGATGAACCAGCGCCTACACCTGGGAGGAGAACCGGCCCCCATGCGGATCATCTCCAAGGAGAACGTGGCATTATGGACCTCGGGTGTCCTCACTTACCGCATCCGGAACCTGGATACATGGGCCATCGAAAACCTCGATCCCTTAAGCATTCTGCAGGGAGATTACGACGGTATCGTCAAGGATATCCTTCAGGCCCAGGAGGTGGACCGGCTGGTCAGCGATCGGGAAAAGATCAAAGAGGAGATCTTCCTTGCCTTAAAATCCCGGCCCATCAACGAGGGCGGCCCCACCCTTGAAACAAAGTACGGCATCGAGGTGGTCAGTTTCGTCCTCAAGGAAACCCGTTTTGGAGATAAACTGGTGGAAGCCACGGAGGAGAAGAAACGACGTGAGCTTATCGCCGAGGCGGAAAATTACGCAGCCGATCAGGAGGCCAGCCGGATCCACAAACTGTATGCTGCATATCTTGACAGTATACAGGCGCTTCAAAAAGCTTTGGGGCGTCCGGACGGTTCCACCGATACGGCGTTATTGCAGTTTCTGGTTCAGCAAAAATGGGCCACGGCGTATGAAAAAAATCAGGCGGGTCAAAACACGGTGGTTCTCCAGAATACTCGGGGGACGCCGGCACTGACGCTTCCCCTGCCGCCGCAGCTTGAGGCGGAATCCAATTCAGGAGTCAACTAATGGCAAGGCGTCTGACCAAGGAGATCACGTACGTTCGCTTGTCCGAGAAACGGATTGCGGAAATCCAGAACCTGGTGGCCTCGTGGCCCTATGAGACCAAAGCCTTCATGCGGGCCCGTCTGAATCAGTACAAGCCGCCATCCGACATGGTGAACACCTTCCTCGAAATACTGCTCTCCCTTTTCATGGAAGCCCCGGAAAAGCGTTTCAACATCCTGGAAGACCCTGATATTCTGACCGACTGGCAGCGGCGATTCGAAATATCGGGACAGACCAATCCCCAGGATGCCTGGAATAAAATCCTGGAAAAAGAGGTGTCCGCCAAGGATTACGATTATCTGCTCTCCCTACTCAATGAGGATCTCTCCGATGTCCATGTGCCATGGGAATTGAGAGTGCTTTTTGAAAAGATCTACCGGGCCCATATCCGCAAGGAATACCTCTCCGACCCGACCATCCCCAAAGCACCGATCCTGCTGGTGACAGGCACCAGCGGGAGCGGAAAAACCGTTACGGTCACCGAGTCCATCAACAGTGTCATTTTCGACAACAAGGTGTTGCCGGATGTGGACCTAAACCAGAAAAAAGAGGAGCTGCTCTCCGGAGAACCGTTCTGGAAATCGATCGAAGAGATCGATCCCACCCTCGCCATGGAGATGGTACGCCGAAAAAAGCTTAAATTCTATAAACGTCTATCAAAAACACCTGTGATCCGAAGAATATTCAAAAAACGGATCAGCCAGAACCTATCCGAACTGGAGGAGCAGGGCCTGCCGGTGGATTACTCCATGGTGACGCCCAACGACTATCAGACGGCCCTTGCCGGCGAACCGGGGAATTACTTCAAAAAAGCGTTGGGAGATCCCAGAAAAACCTCCATCCGCCACATCGAGGAAGCCCACAGCGCCTTTGGCAAATCGGAGGGCAGCCAATCGGGTGTGGCTCGCCAGCAGAGAAGCCTCATCGACACCTCCAACATCGTCATCGATGAAATCATCAGCGGCCAGCGGGACTGCCTGATGATCGCCACGACGGATCAGCCGGAGCGTTTCGACAATGCAATCTACCGGAGAATCGTGGAAAAGGGAAAGGTCATCGATATCTCCGAGTACTGGAAAAGTCCGGAGAACTTGAGAGAAGTGGTGCGACTCGAGCTGATGCGGCTGGACATCCGTATCGGTGCCGATCCGGAAAACACCTGCCCACCCAACTGCACCTGCATGATCCCGACGGAACTGGATCGGGCGGTGGAAAAAATCTACACGATATTCGAAGAGCGATCCCTGAAAATCACCCCCGCCTATGTGCGCAAGCTGGTGCATTCCATCTATGAAATCAAGAATAACTTTGTAGCCGATTATCTCGACGACGCCTTGCTGGTGCGCAATGCCTTTGAACTGGTCGCCAAGAATTCATACGGCGACCTCTATCAAAAGGTGGTCGCCACCATGGACCGGAAGGTTCAATGGGAATCGTATGTGGGCGACGTTAAGGACATGTTTTCGGAGATGTCCAACAACTGCCTTTACTACGGTGTCAGCGAAGAGAAAGGTGTGGTACTCAACGGACCCCCCGGCAGCGGGAAAACCTATCTCGTCCGGACATGGCTGAGTGAAAATGCCGATGTGCATGATATTTCCACAAGTCCCAGTGCGCTGCAGGACCCGGCGAACCCCATAGACGGGGCGGTGGACAATCTGGAAAAGGTGTACGATATCGCCAAGATGATCGCTCCCAGCGTGGTGTTCTTCGACGAGGGGGATGCACTGGCGCCCAGGAGAAGCCAATCCGGCGGTTCCCCCAGCGACAAGCTCACGAACAAGTTCCTGAATCTCATCGATGGGGAAATCCCCTTGAACCGAGTGTTTACCGTCCTGACCACCAATCGTCTCGATATCCTGGATCCCGCCCTGATCCGTTCCAAGCGGCTCAAGGTATTGGAAGTGTCCGGCCATCTCGGCAACAGGGAGATCGCCGATATTGTCGCTCAGAAGCTGGAGGGGATACCGCTGGCTTCAGGGCTTGACACAAAAACGATCATGGATTCCGCCCAGGGACTGTGCAACACGCCGGCGGATTACACTGCGTTCGTGGAAAAGGCCAGAAGCCTTCGAAACACCGAATATGAAGTGCTCAATAGATTGAGGAAACTGGTCCACGGTACCAGTCATGAGCGCGCCACCTTTGCGAAATCCAATTTCAAAACCCTCATGGGGATACTGGAGGCGATTAACGTCCCCAAGAAAACCAGAAGCGAGATCAAGGAAAATCACTCCAAATTTATCGACCATTACGATGAGATCCTGAAGCTGGCGGAAAACATCAAGAACCTTTCGGAATATCCTATGATGCCGTCCCATTTGGCATCGGCGCGCCAGTCCATTTCTCAGAGCCCCACCAAAAAGGGTAAGGTTCAACTGGACGAGTTCCTCGAAGCGGAACTGAGCCAGGAACCCCAGGTCGGTTTTATCATCGGAGTGGGTGCCAATGACATATCCGGGGTTCTGCTCCCCATCGCCACCAGTCTGACCTACAGCCTCTCCAATGAAAAGGTGCTGGTGACCGGTGCCGTATCTTCCAATGCACCGGCTGCCGCTGAAATGGACATGGCCGTCAAGATGACCCAGCAGTCCGCCCAGGAGGCTTTGACCATGGTGAAAAATTACCTTCAGCAATTGAACCCGAAGGTGAGCATGGCCAAGTTGTTGGGCGAATTTCTTGAACAGTATACCATCCATCACCAGCTGCTGTCCGCCTCATACAATGTCGGCGGACCTTCCGCAGGGTACGCCCTGGCCCTCAACACCCTGTCCACCCTGCTTCAGATCCCGATCTTCAACGATTTCGGCATCACCGGCGCCCCCTGGACAAAAGGTGTTAAAAAGGGCGAGGTGGGCGGGTCCGTGATTATCGGCGGGCATAAAAAGAAGACCGAAAAGGTCCTGATGCATCTGCGGCGGATGTTCATGCCGCTGCCCAATTACAAGGACCTGGAGCTGGAATTTCTGGCCGGCTACTGGACCAAAGACAAGGATGCACTGGGGGTGACCCATTTCGGTGATCTGGTTCCTGAATTGGTCTGGCTGGGACCCGAGCATGAACGGCTGGTACAAAGCCTGATCGCTTCCAGGATCGAATACAAACTGAATAAATATCGCGGCAAAACCGTTCAGACCGATATCAAGGAAAGCATCTTGCGAACCCGCTCTGAATTGAAGCAGCGGGTGGAGAACGAGATCGTCAGGCGACTGCTAGCGATTCGGACCTACCTGCGGGATCCCCTTCGGGATCCTCACGTCTCCTTGGAGGAAATCTTCCTGCCGAAAGAGGATAAACTGCCGGGGGTCGTGGGCCCGCTCAAGCGCTTTTTCAAAAGACAGCGGGAACGGTTTATCCACTGACAAATTCCTTGCCGAACAGCTTCTGTTAGACACGAAAAAAAACTGGCTTTGGGTTGTACGACAAACTACCTTAACATACCATTTCAATTTTCCCAGCCGACAACACGATTTCTTCCACCTTTTAAGGCCTTATATAGTCAGACTTCCGTTTGATTTTTGTAGGCAGAAAACCGCCCAAAATCGACCTATTTTACAGGCCGAATTCAATCATTTCAGCCAGTTAGCTACTCGGCGATCTTCAAAACACGTAGGCACACGAATAGCGAATTTATCCTTGCATTCATGATGATAAAACGCTATACGCGTAAACATGTACCTGCGATCTACAAAGCGCAAAAACAAGGACGGCTCCGTCGTCGAATATTTACAGCTGGCTCACAACGAGCGCCATCCGCAAACCCGCAAGCCGGTCGCCAAAATCATCCACAACTTTGGCAGAGCCGATCAACTCGACAGCGACGACTTGGTTCGTCTTTGCCACTCCATCGCCCGTGTATGCGGGGTTACCATTACCGATCCTTTCCAACAAACCGATGAAGGGGCATCCTATAGCCCTCTACCGGATGATCTGAAGATCGGCAAGACACGTGAACTCGGCTGCCCAGTGGTCATCGAGGCACTATGGGAACGATTGGGACTGAAAAAGACCCTCACCGATATTACCAATACGAAGGGGCTGAGGGTTCCCTACGAGCGAGCCCTTTTCGCCATGACCGCCAACAGGCTCTGTGATCCTGAATCCAAACTGGGTGTACGGGAACGCTGGCTGTCCAAGGTCTATCTACCGTCATGCAATGGCCTCAAGCTCAAGCAGATGTATGAGGCTATGGATCTGCTTTACGAGCATGCGGCTGAGGTTGAAAAAACCATTTTCTTCGAGACCGCTAATCTGTTCAACCTGGATGTGGATCTGATCTTCTATGATACGACCACAGCGTCTTTCCACGTTGACATGGAAGACGATCCCAGCCGATATCCCCATGCCACTATCCGCAAGTTTGGTCATGGCAAAGAAGGTATATGGTCTCCCCAGGTTGTTGTCGCCCTCGCCGTTACCCGTGAGGGTGTGCCGGTTCGCAGTTGGGTGCTTCCCGGCAATACCACCGATGTAAACACCGTTGAACAAGTCCGTAAGGATCTGAGAGGCTGGAACCTGGGCCGAGCCCTGTTTGTAGCCGACTCCGGTATGAACTCGGCAGACAATCGCGTCGAACTGGCCAAAGCCTGTGGTAAATACCTGCTGGCCTGCCGGATGGCCAATGTGGCCGAGATCAAAAGCGACGTGCTGAGCAAACGGGGGCGCTACAGTGTCTTCGCCGAAAACCTTCAGGCCAAAGAAGTGATAGTTGGCGACGGAGAACGCGGCACCCGTTACATCCTTTGCTACAATCCCAAAGAGGCCAAGCGTCAGCACAAGCATCGCGAGATGATTGTGCAACTGCTGGAAGCGAAACTCGAATCCCATCCGGATAAATCAGCAGCGGCTCAGTGGGCTATTGAGCTGTTAGCCTCCCGCAGGTTCAAACGCTACCTGCGTGTTACCAAGGCCGGTCAGCTTCGCATCGACAGAACGGCCGTACGGAAAGCCGCCAAATACGATGGCAAATGGGTGTTGGAGACCAACGACGACACCATCAGCCTTGAAGATGCTGCCCGGGGCTACAAGGGACTGATGGTCATCGAGCGCTGCTTCAGATCCCTCAAGCGGACACAGATCAAGATGACGCCCATGTATCACTGGGCTACAAGACGAATCGAAGCCCATGTGAAAATCTGTGTGCTGGCCCTGTTAATCGAGCGGATTGCCGAGCTGCGCTGCGGTAAGCCGTGGCACCGGATCCGTCAGGCTTTGGACGAGCTTCGGATTACAGAATTTTTTAATTTAAATTCCCGTGTGCTCATGCGCAATGAAATACCCGCCAAAACTCGCAACATATTTAAATTGTTAAAGATCAATCCGCCAAAGCAGATTATAGGGGTCGAAAATAGCCCCGAAAATTGCTAAAATTTGTAGTAACACACTGAATATCGTTCATTCGCGCAAAGCCTCGCCAGACGTGTGTTTGCGCGAAATCGTGTTTTTACAAAAATCAAACGCAAGCCTATGATCTACTAAAATAAGTGCATAGAGTTGTTGACGGGAATATAAATTGATTACCGC
>Ga0066187_1000036_pt1 | contig 68862 bp, 62 predicted proteins | sample WorMetexBAHAMAS1_FD_58706 | JGI IMG/M metagenome (GOLD analysis project Ga0066187, IMG submission 58706) | Marine gutless worms symbiont microbial communities from Max Planck institute for Marine Microbiology, Germany - Inanidrilus exumae... | ecosystem: Host-associated > Annelida > Digestive...
TACTTGAGTATGCCTGCGGGCTGAAGCTCAGCTCCGCCTTGATTTAGAACCAAAATCTTTGTTTTGAGATGGGTTATAATCAAATCCTGTTCATTTTTTCCTTTCGGACCCGATCTTTAATCCGATTGATGTGACCTCGCCCCAATCCTTTCACCTCACAATTCAAACGAAAATATCGTTCGATTTTCTCATCGTCCAGAATCCCAAAACAATCGACAATTGCCAAAGGAGCGCCTGCCATTTCCACGACTTCCTCAGGTGAGATGTTTAAATATTGCTGATGTCGAACTGCCAAAACGGCTGCATCCGCACCTTTAAGGCATTCTTCGAGGTTTTCCGTCATGCGAAAATCGATAAGATGTTCCTGATTTCGAAAAAAACGAGACCAGCTCAATCCGGTTCCAGGGTATGAATCCTGTTTTTCAAGCTCCCACCAGTGTCTGACATACGGATCATGGGCTTTTACATCTGCTCCCATTTCGGTCAGCTTTCGAATGATGATTTCCGAACCGCTGTAACGGGTATCCCCAACATCCTCACGATACGATACACCCAATAAACATATCTGTGATGCGGCCACGATTTTACCCATGTTTCGCAGGCAGTCCCGAACCAGTTGGGCGGCATGAAGGGCCCGGGTGTCATTTATGTTGATGGCTTGGGGAGTGATCTTAAAAATATCGTTTTCAAAACCCATTAAGTGCTTGTATGCCCAAAGCCCCAACCCCCCGTCCTTGGGCAGGCAATAGCCACCGATACCCGGTCCCGGAAAAAGAATGTTGCTGTGGGTCGGTCTCACCTTTATGGCTTCCAGCACTTTAAGCAAATCCACCCCGTTGGTTTCTGAAAAAAGGCTCCATTCATCGATGAAAGCAAGAATCGTGGCACGGTAGCTGTTTTCGACGATTTTGCAGGTTTCGCTCTCGATGGGTCGGTCTAAAACGGTCAACGGATATTGCTCCACATTGAGCACGTCCGACAGAAAACGAGAGACCCTTTTCCTGCTCTCTTTGTTGATGCCGCTGCAGACACGCCAGAAATCCCTGACCGAGCGAACGTATTCCTTACCCGGCATGACCCGTTCATAGCTATGAGCCAACAGCGGTTCGGTACGGATGTCCCTTTTTTTGAATGCTTTTTTGATATGCGGGTAGGCAATATACTCGGTGGTGCCGGGTGGAACGGTCGTTTCTATCAATACCAGGCATTCGGGCGGTATTTTCTGGCCAATTACCTTAAAACTGGTTTCCAGGGCACTGATATCCGCATATCCGGTGCGAAGATTTCCCAAATCTTGTTTGATATAGTCGCATTGGACGTCGACCACCAAAATATCTGCCAACTGCAAAACATCATAGGTATAGGTGGCAATCATGTTTTTTTGTTCGTTGACGCTTCGTGCGATTAAAATCGCCACTTCAGGATCCTCGGCTTCAACAGGTGAAATCCCCCGGTTAAACATCGGGATTTTCCAATAGCTCCGTGTACTGGGGCGCTGCATCCCGATGACGAACTTACCTGGTTTTCCGGTCCTTTTTGTTTTTTGAATCGGCAACCACCGCCGCCATAACAGCGCCCACAAACCCCAGTCCCATCACCACAACGATTTCAAAGCCCTGACCGCGCTTTTCCTGGACGATCCCGGCTATCCGTTCGAATTCTAATTGGTAGTCCTTATCATCGGGGATTTTGAATTTTTTGCCATCCGGGCTTACCGAGTATTCCACAGCCATGACTCCCCTCTCCTTTTAGATGTAAACCGTATCAATCCAGTTCAAAGTGCTCCCGCCAGTTTTCCCTCTCATTCCATCTCGATTGCTCCGATTTGTTGAAAAGGAAATCGCCCATTACCAGATAATCCATTTCGGTTCGCCTAAAGCAGACATATGCATCTTCCGGCGTGCAGACAATGGGCTCTCCTCGAACATTGAAGCTGGTGTTCACCAGCAGGCCGCATCCGGTAAGCTTCCGGAATTCATCGATGAGCTTCCAATATCTCTCGTTGGTTTCCCTGTCCACGCTCTGGATCCGGGCCGAAAAATCCACATGGGTGACGGCCGGGATTTCGGATCTCACATGGTACAGGCGATCGTACATTTCCAGGGAATTAAAATCCTCTGGAATCGGATGCCGCTTTTCCTTTTTCACCGATGCCACCAGCAGCATGTAGGGGGAGGGAAGGTCCAAGTCAAAATAAGCTGCAATCTCCTCTTCCAATACCGAGGGGGCAAAGGGCCGGAACCCTTCCCTATATTTTATTTTCAGGTTGAGCTTTTTCTGCATTCTTTCGTTGCGTGGGTCTCCCAATATGCTGCGGTTTCCCAAAGCTCTCGGGCCGTATTCCATCCGTCCCTGAAACCACCCCACAACAAATCCTTCGGATAACAATTCGGCAGTGTCTTTGCACAACAGATCGAAGTCGGAATACTGTTTTGACGGGGCCCCATATTTCCGAGCGACACGCCGGATCTCCTGCTCCGTGAACTCGGGCCCGAGATAGGCCCCTGCCATCCGGTCACGGTCTCCAACTGATCGTTGTTCCCTATCCGCACCCTTCCAGATATGCCAGGCGGCATAGGCCGCCCCCAATGCACCTCCCGCATCGCCGGCTGCCGGTTGAATCCAGATTCGCTTGAATTTTCTTTTTCGAAGCAGCCTACCGTTGGCAACACAGTTCAGCGACACACCACCTGCCATCACCAGATCCTCACAACCGGTGAGTTCCCCTGCCGTATCTGCCATGCGAAGCACAATTTCTTCAGTGATCTGCTGAATAGCCAGTGCCATATCCATGTACGGCTGCGTAATATCGCTTTCACTTTCTCGTTTTGGCAAACCAAAAAGTTCTTCCCATATCTCTTCCCGACACATGGTAAGGCCGGTGGCATAATTAAAAAAATCCATATTTAAAAGGATGGATCCGTCCGGACGCATATCCACCAATTCCGTCAGGATCGTCTCTTTGCATTTTTTAAAGAAGGGAGAATTTAGGTTGCCATATGGTGCGAGCCCCATCAGCTTGTATTCACCGCTGTTGACCCTGAAACCACAGAAATAGGTGAATGTGGAATAGAGCAAACCGACCGAGTGGGGAAAATCAAGCTGCCGCAGAATGGAGATCTCTTTTCCGACGCCGTGCCCGATGGTGGTGGTGGCCCATTCTCCCACTCCGTCAATGGTCAGAATCGCCGCTTCTTGAAATGGGGAGGGGTAGAAAGCACTGGCGGCATGGGATAGATGATGCTCAGGGAACAGTATTTTTGGGATTCGACCGGTGCATACGGCTGATAATGCCTCTCGAATCAACTGCTTCATGAAAAGTTTTTCCCTGACCCACACCGGTATCGCTGACAGAAAACTCTTCAAGCCCTTTGGCGCAAATCCATGATAGGTTTCCAGCAGTCTCTCGAATTTTAGCCAGGGCTTGTCATAGAATGCAACGCATGTCAGATCATCCAGAGTCGCACCAGTTTCATGCAAGACATATGCGATTGCTTTTGACGGGAACGAGGCATCATGTTTTTTTCGACTGAAACGCTCCTCATGTGCCGCTGCCATTATCTTTCCATCTTCCAGAATGACGGCGGCGCTGTCATGGTAGAAGGCGGAGATGCCCAGGATGAGGTTTCTATATCTTTGCAGGATACCCCCTTGCAGGGTTAAAAAATCGTGTAGATAAAGGGTGCGATGGCCGATCCGCTGGTAAAGAAGATCAATCCGCCAAAAAGGAGCAGGGTGATGATGATCGGCAGCAGCCAGTATTTCTTACGCTCTTTTAAAAAACCCCATAGATCTTGAAAAAATTCCATATGAGAAGCCTCAATATCAATAAGGTTTTTCAAGTTCCTCAGGACTGAATTGGTGGTCCCGGGCCCGGAATACCGAGCTGTCATCCGCTTTCCATTGTTTCAATAGAAGCGGATCAGCTCCCAGTATTCTCCGGAAGATACCGACAGGTATCACTAGTACGGCGAAGATAATCGTGAGCAGAACACTGGAGACGATCTTTCCCAGGATGTTAGAAAGCCCGAACCAAAATACGGCTGGTATGCGAAAGAAGGCGGGATATACCATATTGACAATCAACACCAGTATGGCGACCCCGGCACCCGTTCTGCTTTCCCCGAAATAGGCGATCAGTAGACAGATGAGAACGGCCGCCATTCCCGTATCCACACACTGTCGCCTGGTAATGTGTCTTTTGAAATGCCTGCTCATTTTGTAAAGCTCCGATCAACCGGTTACTACGCCCACCGGATCAATTCCCCCTCGTATCTTTTGTGGCGATTGAGCCCGTCCGGTTTTTCAATTGGGCGAGTCGGATATTTGCCTGGTGACGGCGGATGCCGGCATTGATGTGGTCTTGTTTTCGGTTGAAATCGACTAAGACCATGCCGGTGAATCGATTATTTCGGTATACCTCGATCCGGTAAATCCATCCGGATTTATCGATGGAATGCCTTTTTTGAATATCCCTCTGTCGGATGGGGACGCCGGATTCATTTTTAAGGCCCGGTTTGTGGAACCCGATCACGTTGATGCGATACCCTTCTCTGTGGGCCACCGTGAACGTATCACCTACTCCTACGATATCCCCGAATCTGGCGGTTTTTTCCTTTCCGTCTACAAAAAGCGTGATGGCGTCAATACTGGAATCGTACTCGAAGTATTGGGGATGAAGGTGGGTGACACGCCGATTTCCGTGATACACACGATACTTCTTTCCAAGGCTTAAAATTGCAATGAGTGGATTGCTGGGCGTGAACTCGATGGCAGAATTTTTCTTGAGCGGTACATAGTTGAGCTGATTACGGGCGTTCCTGACATCGAGAAAGATCTTACGATCATAAAGAGCAACCTGTATATTATTGTTGATCGCTTTTTGAATACCGCTGGTGCTCAGTTCAATTTTCCGTTCATATTCGATCCCCATGATATCCATGAACGATTCAATGGCGCGGATGTGGTAATACGCCCTTTTGTGTGTCGGGAAGGATTTGCTGGCTTCCAGACCAAATGCCGGCTTAAAATGCTGGACCGCAAAATAGGTAAGTGTTTTTGCCATTTCCGTATTGCCATCTCGGGTTCGGGTGTTCTTGACGCGATAGGCATGGGATGCTTTTATCAAATGCCGATTCACCCCTGAGACCGCCCTTTCGGCGAATGCTTTCAAATTGCCGAAACGTTGTGACTTCAATCTCTCCTGGTCGATGATGACACATTGGCCCCAGCGATTGGGATTGTGGTATTTGTCCACATAATTTGGCCTGAAAAAACCGCTACCGTCATGGAGGTTGAGTATCAGATCCACATCTTCGTCCAAAATGATCCCCTTGATTTTCTGAATTGCTTCATATTCGGGATCGCTTCCGGAGATGGATGCGAACTTTCGGTTCAGGTCCCCGTGAACCCCACGGCTCCGCTTGATGATGCTGATAAAATTAAGGTTGGGGACGACCCACACGCTTCCCCGGTTGATTTTGTACATGGTGACCAGAAGCGAGGCCGCATTGAAACCACCCGGTTCATCCCCCTGTATGCCGCCGACAACGAGCATGGTGTAGCCCGGTTTACCGGATTCAAGCTTGTGGAGGGTGAAATCGAGGGTTTGATCCGCTCCGGCTAAATCTCCGACAACTAATGTGAACAGGATAGTGAGGATCGCTACATATTTCATAGCCTGTTTTGCACCTTTATGTGCCACGGTTCAAATCGAACCCCAAGAAAATTGTTTTTATGATATCGGATATCGACGAAACCAAGGCGGCTGAGGGCCCGATACACTTCAGTTTCCGTAAAACTGTAGGTGAAGTTAGCCCCGGCCAGACCCACCTGGCCGACATCGAAATCGCCCACCCCATGAAAGGAATAACCGGGGGGGGCAAGGGACCTGGAAGCCAGGGAAAGATTCCCGTCATGCCGATAGGCTTTGTTTAGAAACAGCATAAACTGCTTGATAACGCTTCTGATTCCGGATGTCAGGATGACCTTTTCGCCGATTTCGGACTTTATCTTTCGGTACAGCTCAAGGGGTCGGCCTTTGTACAGATAGTTTCCGGAGCGCGGAATTTTAATAGCTTTTCCCTTTTGTACACGGTCGGTCAAACGTTTTAAAGGTTTTTCACCCCAAAAACCGTAGACCGTTCCATCTTTGTAAAAAATCATCTCCAGAAAATCGATTTCCGGCTTGGTAAAACGGCCCACTGAAACGTAATGCTTCGCTATATTTAACGCTTCATCGAAGTTAAGAAGGTAAAAGTTACCATGTCCCACAGTGGATTGGAGCCGTTTTAAGCGATTCAAGGATGATTTCAGCAGCATGAAGTGGTGAGGGTCCAGGTATACATCCCCCGGATGGGACCTGTCAAAATCCGCCATTTTGGCCAGGTAATCCCGGATATGCTGGTCATGCTCAACCTGGGCGTCTAATTTTGAGCCCGTTTTGATTCCTGCAGCCACAACCGGTGAAAAACCGGACAACAGAGAGAGGGTAACGGCCGCCTTTAAAAACACTCTTCGGTTCATGATCCGCATCATGCAATAGGTCGGTGTGGTTTGTTTTTTTCGGGAATCATAGAAGATTTTCGATTTCTTTTCAATCCATTTTCCCAAATAATTCCAGCAATCAATATCTCACCTGCCAAAACAAAGGGGCCATTGTCAAACCGGATCGTTAATGCTAAGAACCTGTCTATTCAGTGCCCATCCGGAAATGGTAGATTTTGGTTCCTGGCAAGAATCGAGAGAGTTTTCGACTGCAGGAATAGCCTGCTATTTTGAGGATTGAAAACGATACGGACGCCGCCAGGGGCCGAAAGATGCCGTTTCCGGATGGGCACAAGTCAAACGGTGGAGGATGAACATGAAACATGTGCAGAAACGCGTTCTCGTTACCGGGGGAGCCGGTTTTTTGGGCTCGCATCTTTGCGAACGACTGGTTGAACAGGGCAGCGACGTGTTATGTGTGGACAATTTTTTTACGGGGTCGAAACCCAATATCGTGCATCTGTCGGATCAGTCTAATTTTGAATTGATGCGACACGATGTGACCTTTCCATTATATGTGGAAGTGGACGAAATATACAATCTGGCATGTCCCGCGTCTCCGATCCATTATCAATTCGATCCGGTTCAGACCACCAAAACGAGTGTCCACGGTGCCATCAACGTACTGGGACTTGCCAAAAGGGTCAAGGCAAAGGTCTTACAGGCATCCACCAGCGAAGTCTATGGAGACCCGAAGGTACATCCGCAAACCGAGGCCTACTGGGGGCATGTCAACCCCATTGGCGTGCGATCCTGTTACGATGAAGGGAAAAGATGCGCAGAGACCCTGTTTTTTGACTATCATCGTCAACACCGCCTCAGGATTAAGGTGGCAAGGATTTTCAATACCTACGGCCCCAGAATGCATCCCAATGACGGTCGGGTGGTTTCCAATTTCATCATCCAGGCATTGAGCAATCAGCCGATCACGATTTACGGAGACGGATCGCAAACGCGATCCTTTTGTTATGTGGATGATATGATCCACGCTTTCATTAAACTGATGGAATCCCCCGATGAATTTACAGGGCCCGTTAACCTCGGGAACCCGGTTGAGATCAGCATTCGTGAACTGGCGGAATCCATAATGTCACTGACGGGCAGCCATGCAAAGATAGTCTACGAAAAACTCCCTGATGACGACCCGCTTCAAAGAAAACCGGACATATCTCTGGCCAAAAAGGCGCTCGGATGGCAACCTGAAACGGATTTAATAACAGGGCTGGAGCGTACCATCGAATATTTCGAGTCTCTTATGGGTCAAGTTTAATTCGACTCAGCCGATATTCTATATATGGGTAACAAGAATAGGTTCAAAATAGTGACATCTCACGATACCGATGGGATTTCGACACCCGGGAGGACACTTTCACACATACCAGAGGTCCGTCAGAAGCAGATTTCCCGTATCAAACGAATGGTGAGTGAGGGAACTTATCGCGTCGACAGCCGCAAAGTCGCTCAGGGAATTCTTAAAAATGCCCTAACCCTCCGGCTATTGATCAATCCCCGGTGATGATCCGCAATCGCCTGCCCTTCGGCATATTCAATGTTTAGCGTATATCAATGGGTTCGATGCGGCAGTTTTCTTGACCCGTTTGATGGGAAATGATACGATATCAGTTGGTAATTGAATACGATATCAAGTACTTGATTTCATAGGGGGGTTACCTCCAGCTGGATGGAGGGTGGTACTTTTCGGTATTCATCTCAACCATATCCCTAATTATTCGGATAGGTTCACATATGGTGAAAACAACAACACGGGTGCCCGATCAATATATCAAAGCCCTAATGGATATCAGCGGGGCGATCACCTCTGATCTCTACATCGAGGATATATTGAAACTTATTGTCATGGTGACGGCCAAAGTGACCGGTGTGGAGATCTGTTCGTTGTGGCTGATCGATGAAGGCACCAAGCCTCCGAAGATCAGACTCAAAGCTTCTCAGGCCATCAATCCGGAATACATCAAGGATCGGGCATTAAATATGTCGGAGGGGATCGTTGGATTCGTTGCCTCCCAGAAGACGCCTTTGATCTGTCCGGATGTTCTGGCCGAACCGAAATTCAAGGAAAAGGAGATGGCCAAAAAACTGGGTCTGGTTTCCATGGTGAGTGTCCCCCTGATCGTACAGGAGGACAAGGTCATCGGTGTGTTGAACTGTTTCACAGCAGAACCCCACGATTTTTCTGAAACCGAAGTCTATCTGATCACCACTGTGGCGAACCAGGCAGCCGTTGCCATCCTGAATACTGAATTGATGGTCAAAACCCAAGTCATACAGGAGGAGTTGGAAACGCGCAAACTGGTGGAGCGGGCCAAGGAGATTTTGATGCGCCGGCGGCGCATGGATGGCGAGGACGCCTATCGATGGATCCAGAAACACAGCATGAAAACCAGAAAATCGATGCGAATGGTAGCGGAGGCGATACTGCTATCAGAGGAGATCGAATCCTAAACAGCGTCCGTCAAGAAATGGTCTATTTTCCGCTGAACGTCGTCTTCCTTGGGTTTCCGGTTGCGGCGTACAGCAGTACGCCTCACCGAAAACCCTCGTCAATCCTGGCTCAACAAAAAATATCCTCATCTCTAAAACGGACACTTGTCGTGGCCATATTGATTTTTACTGAGTTGGGATTGACACTGTGTTTTATGGATCATGATTAAATCTCCCATTTTTCAGGAAGAAGACTACCTGCTCTCCCACCGTTGAACTCTGCATGATAAACCCGTGGCTGTGTGAAACCGTAAGAAAATCGCTCATTCCATCCACCTTGGTACTCTCAATTGTTACCTTGCCGTCGTCTTTTCCCGGCAAAAGATGTGAAAACAAAGGATTCAAGGTCTTTTCCCCGGCAATGACGCCCAGCTCGAATGCCACCGGGCCCATGGAGAGCGGAAGACTGCCGCGGACGGTACCGAGTTGATCGAATGCTGGCCCCATGGTATACCGCACCGGAAAGAAACTTTTCAGCGTATCGACGATGTTGCTGCCCTTGTTGGGAGGGGCAAGCATGACGACCCTTCCCAGGTCTGAAATCCTATTTTGCTCCGCCAGCCATCTCACTATTATGCCGCCCAGGGAATGGGTGACAAAGTGAATCCGTTGCAGTTCCTTCGACCGGATCAATTCAAGATGTTCTGCAACCAGCAGGGCCAGCGTTTCCACTGAATGTTTTCTTGACGGATAATCAATGTTGACGACATGGAACCCGTGACGTTTGAGTCGGTCTTCAAGGGCGGACATGGAGCGGTGGGTCCGCGCCAATCCGTGCAGGAGCACAACTGTATCATTTTGGGAGGCATCTGCCGCAATCGCGGAATTATGGACCAGCAATACCATAATAGCAAAGATCCATATCCCCGTCTTATGGTTTGTCTCCGACACGTTACCCTTTCTGATGACTTGCCCGGCTAAAATGTTCCGGAAAACGGGTGGCGATATCGTTCTCGAGCTTTTCCAGGGATAGGATCTGATGGGTGTCTACCGAAGGCTTGAGCTTGTTGATTTCATCCAGCGCCGAACGCGGTGTGGTACGGCGGTTGCCCCTGAAGTCGACCATGGCATGGATCTCGGCCTGGGGGGCGGCCTTTTCCATCAGGGTTTGAAAGCGCGGCAACAATTCATCCGGCAGGCGGCGGTGGTAATTTCTCAACAAGATCCGCAGCGCCAGTTCCCGCAGTGTCTTCTTGGGGAATCTGTTTAGGGTTCGAATTCGTTCCTCTATAGCCCCTTCATGGAACCGGTGGCAAAGGTTGAGATCGTTTTTTGTAAAAAAGCCGATTTCATACAGGGCGGCATCCGCATCCAAATCCGGAACCGGCGGGTATCGAAAGTCCCGGTGGAACCGGACGATTTCCCGGAAGAGTGAAGGGCGGGACTGAAGCCACTCGATGTTGCGCAGGGCCAGCGACCAGCGAGCTTCGCCCAGTTTTTCTCGGTAGCGGGGCAGGGGGGGGAGGAGAATGCCGGGCTCTCCCATCTTTTTCCGCACCACCCAGGTGTTGTCGTCGATGTTGTCATCGGAAGTATGGGTCAGTTCCGGCAGGTCCAGCCTCAACCAGAGGGTTTGGTTGGTGTAGGGAATGGAGTTTCCCAAAGACAGAACCGGTGCCTGGAACATCGATCCCGTTCCGAAATCACCGGACACCATCACCGCATGCCGGTGATCCCCGTCAGCGCTTTCAAAGACTGGCGGTATATTGTCTGTCCTCAGCACATCCGTAGTTTTATGAAAAGATCCGGATAGGTAATCCCACATCTTTTTTTCGGACATCAGTCTTCGTGCCAGGGCGCAGGCGGCCTCTGCGTCGGACATGGCATCATGGGACGGCCCTTTTGCCAAGCGGTTTGCGCTGTTGATGTGCTCGAGCTTTAAGGAAAGCTTTCCGTCCACCATGGGCCATTCCAACACTTCCGGCCGGTACAGGCAAAAAATGATGACCATGGGAAACAGGTCCATTCGGGAGCATCCTTTGTCGAACTGGTGAGTGTAGGGAGGCAGGAGGTTGCGGTAAAAGGAGAATCGGAGAAATTCATCGTCGAATCTCAATGAATTGTATCCGATATTGATGGTCCCGGGTTCGTTGACCAGCCGGTGGATGTCGGTGACGGCCTCGAATTCGCAGATTCGGGAGTCGTCGTTCGTGGCGTCGATGCCGTGGGTCAGAAAAGCCAAAGGGGAGGGGACCACATCGGGCCTGAGCCGGATGTCGATGCAGTACCGGTCCACCTCTTTTAAAGTCATATCGGTCCGGATGGCGGCAAATTGCAGGATCTGATCGAACGCCGCATTCAATCCCGTGGTTTCGATATCGTAAAAAAGGTAGCTGTTCATCCGCTTTTCTCGAACTCGGGACGCAGCATTTGGGCGATCTCTTCCGGATAGGCCATACACAGGGTCTCGTTGAACAGATTCCGCAGTGCACCGATATCCGGTGTCCCCAGGGATTGGTTAAAGAATGTCCGGGGGGAAAACAGAATATGGAACCGGCTATGATCATCTTCTGCTGCACCGGTGAAAAAGTTCATGTTGAAGCTGTAGATGCCCAGTTTGTCGTATGCAGCCATGGCCCGAGTGAGCCCTTCTGCAAGATCCTCAAGGTCGGAATAGTTGAGGTGCAGGGTTGAAGAAACATCGCTTACCACAGCCAGGACATCTCCGGCCACACCCATTGGTGCATAGGCGGTCATCCAGGAGGTTCGGCCGAACCGGCCGAGATAGCGCTTTTTTTCTGATGTCTCGCGATTTACAAGATCCTCCCAATAATTGGAACCGTGGGCTGCAGCATAAGATCTTGCGGCATCCAGTTCCATACGCATCAGATTGGGGGCCGATGAGGTGGCAAACACCTGAAGGTGCGGATGGATCAGGGAGCTACCTGAAGGGGGCATGTAATTCCAGTTCACGATATGGTAAACCGATTCCGGATGGTTAATTTCATCCACCCGCCGAAAAAAGGTCATCACGAAATCCAATGCTTTTGCGATAAGATCCTTACCAATATCCGTCATGGGGATATAATGGCGGGCTCCGAATGTGGCAACGGCGCCCAGGCTGTCGTATGGCGCAATATTGGGAAAAAGCACCATGTCCCCTGAGATGAGGCGGCCCTTGGGGATGAGATCTTCTGGGAAACAGGGGGTGATTTTTAGAACTTTGTCCTTGCAGAACGGGCAGTTTTTATCGGTACCTGCCACGATCTGTTCGAAATCGGGCTTATCCCATTTTAGCTTCATGAAATGGCAGATGCGGGCACTCCTGCCCGTCAACGGATCGATTCTGATTTCGCTGGGTATCGATTTTTTTGCCATATCCCTGTTTGGATTGCAGATGGTCGTTTGCTTCTGGTACGCTTTAAAGTCCATATCACTCCTGCCTTGTCGGAAGGTTTTGCAACCTTATACCAGAAAAAAGAAAGATATTCAAAACCACACCTTGTGATAAAGTTAAATAACCCCTTATTTTTTTTTGACAAACCACCTGTTTTGCCGGTATAATCCGATTATTTTGAAAGACCGGTTCATTTTCTGACGGCAAACATAAAAATAGATAGGGTCGATGGGCACCCATTGATTCGTCCGGAGGCATCCATGGAAAACTTCGACATTTTATTTGTGGATGATGACAGGGAGATTCTGGATCTCGTCAAAAAATATTTGACCCGGTTCGGCTATAATATTCATGTCGTGGATAATGCGATGGAGGCCATGGATATGGTTTCGGGAGGTAACTACGGCATTGTTTTTACCGATTACAAAATGCCGGAAGTGGACGGGCTGGAGCTTCTGTCCACGATAAAAGAATACAAACCGGAAACTGTAGTGGTGATCGTAACGGGACATGGGACCATGGAATCGGCCATCGATGCGATGCGGTTCGGCAGCTATGACTATATCCAGAAACCCTTTAAATTGGACCTCCTGAAACTCATCATTGATAGGGTTTATGAAGAGAAAAAACTGGAGAAGGAGAATTTTCGCCTCAGAAAACGCCTGACACCGCGATACCGATACGATGCGCTCATCGGAATGAACCTAAAAATGCTTGAAATTTATGAGACCATCGATCGGATGAAAGATGAGGTTCCCGATCTGTTGATCCATGGCGAAGTCGGCACGGGCAAGGAACTGACCGCAAAAGTGATCCATAAAACCGGCATTCGTGCAGATCAACCCTTTGTTTCCGTAAAGTGCGAGAGCCTTATGAACGGCTCTTCCGGTTCCATCCAAAAACTGATTGAACGCATTAAGGCGGCAAAGGGGGGAACCCTTTTTTTGGATGAAATCGATGCGTGCTCACTCGATTTGCAGAAGGCACTACTTCAGGCTATCAAGACACGCACGATCCTCAATGAAGAAAAGGGGGACACCATTCGGGTGGATGCACGAATTATCGCTTCCTCAAGAGGTGATCTCAACGATGCGGTGTCCGCCGGTAAAATGGATCCGGAACTGCTGCGTTGCCTGAGCGCCGTTTCAATTCAAATGCCCCCCTTAAGGCAGCGGAAAGAGGATATCTGTCCATTGGTCATCTCGTTTCTGGATCGGTTCAACCGGACCCAGGTGAAAAAGATCGGCGGCATATCCGCCGGGGCCATGGAAGTGATGCTAGCCTACCACTGGCCAGGTAACATCATTGAATTGGAGAATGTCATTGAACGGTCATTTGCTTTGGGTGTGGAAACAACCATTCGGTGCCAGGATCTGCCCTCTGACATTCAAGCCTTCGGAAAAATAACCAAAAAAAAGTAAAAATTCCTGCCCGATGGGATTTGATTGTTTTCGCCTCAACGCTTCGCATTTCCCTGTCGGAAGCGACGGTATCCCTTGACAGAAACTTCCGATCTCAGTAGATTGCACGGTTCCTAATATATCATCAAGCATCCGGAGGCTCTATGGATTACAAAAAAACACTCAACTTGCCCAAGACCCAATTTCCCATGAAGGCGAGCCTGACGCGACGGGAACCCGAACAGCTCTCGGCATGGGAGGAGATGGGACTCCATGCCAAGGTGAGAGAAAGCTCGACATCTCGTGAAAAATATATCCTGCACGACGGACCTCCCTACGCAAATGGTCATATCCATATCGGTACGGCCCTGAATAAGATCCTCAAGGATTTCATCGTCAGGTCCCGGCAAATGTCCGGCTTTGATGCGGTCTATGTGCCTGGCTGGGATTGTCACGGTCTGCCGATCGAACACAATGTGGACAAAGAGATCGGTTCTAAAAAGCTCGGTATGACCCAGGCGGAAGTTCGCTCTTTGTGCCGAACCTACGCCGAAAAATTCATCGATATCCAGCGGGAAGAGTTTAAGCGGCTCGGCGTAATGGGAGAATGGGAAGACCCCTACCTGACCATGAACTATCGGTATGAAGCGGTTATCGCACGCGAGTGCTGCCGGTTTGCCATGAACGGCAGTCTTTTCAGGAGCAAAAAACCCATTCATTGGTGCTGCAGCTGCAATACCGCCTTGGCGGAAGCAGAGATCGAGTACATGGATGAATCCTCCCCATCCATTTACGTCAAGTTTTTGGTGGAAGATGAGTTGAGCGATATTATTCCCGACTTAAATGGCAAACCGGTGTATGTCGTCATCTGGACCACCACCCCCTGGACGATTCCCGCGAATCTCGCCATTGCGCTCCACCCTGATTTTATTTACGCGGCCGTGGATACGGGAAGCAATGGTGTCATGATCCTGGCACGGGATCTTGTGGACAGCTGTATGAAAGCCTTCGGCATTGACGGTTACAGTATCATCACCGAGTTTGATGCCCACAGGCTGGAGCGGAAACGTTGCGTTCATCCTCTGTACGACAGGGAATCTCTGATTATTCTGGGCAACCATGTGACCCTGGACGCCGGGACCGGATGCGTACACACCGCGCCGGGGCATGGCCGTGAAGATTATGAAGTTGGCATAACCTATGGCTTGGAGGCGTATTCACCCGTGAACAACAAGGGCTGTTTTACCGACGAAGCCGAGTACTTTCAGGGCCAGTTCGTATTCAAGGCCAACTGGAATGTCATTGAAAAGCTGAAGGAAACTGATGCGTTGGTCGCACAGGAATCGATGGACCACTCCTATCCGCACTGCTGGCGCTGCAAAAAACCGGTGATCTTCAGAGCAACGCCACAATGGTTCATCTCCATGGACCAGACCGGTCTTAGAAAAAAGGCGCTGGAAGAGATCGACAGGGTCGAATGGATACCCCGATGGGGAAGGGAGCGCATCTACGGCATGATCGAAAACCGGCCGGACTGGTGCGTCTCCAGGCAGCGCTCCTGGGGGGTTCCCATCACCGTTTTTTATTGTGAAAAATGCGGCAAGCTTCATATGACCGAAGAGATCGCCGACCGCATTTATGATCAGTTCGAGGCCCATGGTGCCGACGTTTGGTTCGAAAAGGAGAATGACGATTTTCTTCCTGATAATACCGTCTGTCCGGCATGTGACAACAGCGAGTTTATTCGTGAGACCGATATTCTGGACGTGTGGTTCGACTCTGGCGTGAGTCATGCCGCCGTTCTCGAACAGCGAGCCAATCTGAGGTGGCCGGCGGATCTATACCTGGAGGGAAGTGATCAGCATCGTGGCTGGTTTCACAGTGCGCTTCTGACCGCAGTGGGAAACAGGGGAAAGGCGCCCTATGCATCGGTATTGACCCATGGATTCGTCGTGGATGCCAATGGCAAAAAAATGTCCAAATCATTGGGGAACGTGATTGCGCCCCAACAGGTGATCGACCGGCACGGAGCGGAGATTCTGCGCTTATGGGTTTCGGCATCCGATTACAGGGAGGATATTCGCATCTCCGATAACATTCTAAAGCAGTTGAGCGATGCGTATCGGAGAATACGCAACACCTGCCGGTTTATGCTGGGTAATCTCAATGACTTCGATCCAGATCGGGATCTCGTACCTTATGAAAAGCTCTCCGAAATCGATCGTTTTGCGTTGCATGGGCTCCATCAGCTGATCCAAAAAACCCGAAAGGCCTACGACGCTTTTGAATTTCACACGGTCTACCATGCACTCCATAACTACTGCACCCTCGATCTGTCCGCTTTTTACCTGGATGTGCTCAAGGACCGGCTCTATACCTCTCCCCCTGCATCCGATATGAGAAGGGGAGCCCAAAGCGTGATGTACACCATCGTAAAGGCCATTACAAAGCTCATGGCACCGATGCTGCCCTTCACATCCGAGGAAATCTGGTCTTTCATGCCACTTTGGGATGGTAAAGCAACAAGCATCCATCTGGCCCAATTGCCGGATGTGGATCCGGCACAACAAGATGATGAACTGGCCAATCGCTGGAAACGCCTTCTTGAGGTCAGGGGGGAGGTCACCAAGGCTATGGAAGAAGCAAGGGCCGCGAAACTGATCGGCCATCCATTGGATGCAGCCGTTAAGCTATGTCCGGGAAAATCCCTTTACTCGGAGCTGGCACCTTACGCGGATGAGCTGAGTACCCTTTTCATTGTTTCCCATGCCGAACTGGTCGAGACGGATTCTCTGGACGGTGCGTACCAAAGCCCCCTGATTCCCGGATTGTCGATTTTTGTAGAGCCCGCTGCCGGGGACAAGTGTGAGCGTTGCTGGATCCATGATGTCTCTGTGGGAGACCGTGTAGATCATCAGACCCTATGTAGCCGGTGTTCCGGTGTGATGTCAGAGATTGGGTGCTGAACCATTTGAATTTCCTTAAAAGCAAATACACCCTCCTTGCCTGGATATCCGGTACCATTATTCTGCTGGATCAGGTGACAAAGGCATGGATCACGGCCAACATGCCGCTTTACCGGACCGTTCCCGTGATACAGGGGTTTTTCAATATCACTCATATTCACAATCCCGGAGGCGCTTTCGGTTTTTTGGCCGCAGCACATCCGTTGTTGAGAAGCGTTGTGTTCATTTTGGTCTCTTTTCTGGCTCTGGGATTGGTATTTTATTTTTTTAAAAACACACCGAAAACCCATCGTTTTCTGTCTGTGGGATTTGCGCTCATTTTCGGAGGAGCAGTTGGAAATCTCATCGACCGAATTCGCATGGGAAGCGTGGTCGATTTTTTAGATTTCTTTATCGGTACCTACCACTGGCCCGCCTTCAATGTGGCGGACAGCGCCATAACGGTGGGAATTACCATTTTTCTGATCCACCTGGTGTTGGGAAAAATGCCGGAATAAGAAATATCCCATGCCCGAAATTCACTATAAGCAGCTATCCGATTACCTATATGCCGCTACGGACGATTCCCAACCTTCAAATTTCTCGAGCATTTATCTGATCCATGGTGAAGAATTCCTTTGTAAGACGGCCTTCAAAACATTGCTGACAGCGCTGGTTCCGGACGGGATTTCCAGTGTCAATTACGAACCGGTTAGCAGCTCCGAATCGGATGTTGCAGAGGCGGTTCAAAAAATCGTCACCTATTCGCTGGTTCCGGGGCGGAAAGTCGTTTCGGTATTAGACTCCCACCTGTTTCATTCCCGCCAGGATGCAGGCAAGATTCTCGAGGCCGGCCGAAAGGCCTTTGATAACGACAACTTCAAAAACGCAGCCCGTCACATCCTGAAACTAATGGCCCTGCTCGAAATCACGTTTGAGGATCTGGGCAGGCTGGGTAGGGATCATGTACTCTCCCGGGAATTGGGGCCGGACTCCGAGAATCGGTGGCTGGAATCGGTCATCGGTTATTGTCGTGAAAAGGGGTTGACCATTCCCGGTCATCAGGACAATATCCAGGTGCTCACTGCCGCACTTGAAAAGGGCTTTCCGAAAGACAACCACCTGATTCTTACCACCGACATCGTCGATAAACGGAGAAAACTATTCAAGCTGATATCGCAAAAGGGTTCTGTCATCGACTGCTCCGTACCCAGGGGGAACCGCAAAGCCGACAGACTGGCCCAGGAATCCGTATTGTCCGAAAGGATGTCCTCGATTCTGAAAAATGCCGGCAAGTCAGCAGAACCGGGCGTCTTTCAGGCCCTTGTGGAGATGACCGGTTTCGATCTCAGGACGTTTGTTCAAAATCTTGAAAAACTGATCAACTATGCAGGCCAACAGGCGGTGATCACCGGTACCGATCTTCAATCGGTGCTGAAAAGATCCAAAAAAGATCCATTGTATGAATTCACAAATGCCGTCACCGACCGGAATCTGGATCGTTCCATTTTCTTTATGGCCTCTTTGCTGAAGGGCTCCGATATAGGGCATCCCCTGCAACTGCTTGCCGCTTTGACCAACCAGATCCGGAAACTGCTGGTGGTAAAGACATTTGTTGAAGGTGAAAAGGGGGGTGTTTGGTACACCGGTTGTCCCTATAATATTTTTCAATCAAAGGTGATGCCGGCCATCGTTTCACATGACAATGAACTTGTGCGGCAGGTCAGGCATTGGCGTTCGCAGGAGGTGCCGAATGACCGGTTACCTACCAAGGGAAAAAAGAAAAAGCCTCGAAAATCCGGTATCCCGACCGATTTGATCATCGCTAAAAGCCCGAAAAACGCCTATCCGGTCTATCAAATGTTTAAAAAATCGGAGCGGTTTACCACTGGCGAATTGGTCGGATTTATGCATGACCTCACCCGTACGGATCAATTGGTGAAAACTTCCGGCCGAAACCCCGGGCTTCTCCTCGAAAAAATGGTGTTTTCCATTTGTATTTCGTGAGGCACTACCTTAACAAAAAGGATGACAAAGGATGGGCTTTTTCAAAGATCAGCAGGTCCGGCTGGCCATACGCCTGTTGACCTGGAAATATGAGAGAAACGGAATGCTTTCGCCGAAATCGGAAGATCTTCGTCGGACAGCGGTAAAAATGGTGGACGAAGCGCATCGGATTGCCGGTGAAAGGGGCCGAAATGTGGTTTCTATTCTCAAGGATCTTGTGAAGGATCTCAAAACCTGAAAATATTCGCTCTGATTTTGAAACAATAATTGTAAAATCAAAGCGCCTGTGATATCAACCGGTGCTTAGTTTAGTAAAGATGTAAGACCCTTCCATTCAACCCTTTTGAAGCTGTTTTATCGTTCACGTGCTGCCGTTGCAGCCAAAGAACAATGTAGGCGCTTCAACCAAAGATGCTGCAAAGGAGGTTCCAATGAAAAAAGGATTGCTGTTAGTGGTTGCTGTTCTCGCTGTGAGTCTCATACTGTCACCCTGCGGGTGGGCTTCCAGCCATGGGCACACCATCAAAATCGGTTTCAATATCCCCCTGACCGGCGACAATCCCGATGTGGGAGGCTCGTCTAAAAATGCTGCTGAGATGTATTTCAAAAAGATGTCGAGCGTCGAGGTCGGAGGAAAGACTTACAAGCTCAAATTTGTCTACGAAGACAACGAATACAAGGCAGAGTCCGCTGTCAAAGTAAATACCAAGCTGATTACGGAAGAGGGCGTGCTGGGCATTATTGGACCACAGTCCTCCAGCCAGGCGGTACCAGCCGGTGAGATCGCCAACAATTTCATGACACCCATGATCAGTCCCTGGTCTACCAATCCCAATACGACCCTGGATCGTCCTTATGTATTCCGGGGATGTTTCCTGGATCCTTTTCAGGGCCCTGTGGCCGCAAATTTTGCAACCGATGAACTGGGTGCGAAAAAGGCTGCCGTGCTTTACGATATCGCCGCAGATTATCCCAAGGGACTGGCTGAATTTTTCAAAGAGGCATTTGAGAAAATTCACGGCGCGGGATCGGTTGTGGCATTTGAATCCTTTACTACGGGTGATAAGGACTTCTCGGCTCAGATGACCAATATCATGATGTCCGGTGCAGATGTCCTATTTACACCGCAATATTATTCTGAAGTTCCCCTGATTGTACGGGCTGCCAAAGAGATGGGATGGAGCAAGCCCATTTTGGGTTCCGATTCCTGGGGCGGCGGTGACCTGATGGGCCTGTGCGGCGATGACTGCAAAGGCTACTTCTTTTCCACACACTATGCGGCGGCCGGTGCCAAAGGTGATACGAAGGCTTTTATCGATGAGTATACTGCCAAATACGGCAAGACTCCGGACGATGTGGCTGCCCTGACGTGGGACTCCTTGGGACTCATGGTACAGGCCATCAAGAACACCGGCGGCCTGTCCGGCGACGTGAAGGCGGATCGCACCAAAGTGAAAGATGCGCTGGCCGGCATCAAGAATTATCCCGGGATTACCGGCGGAATGACCTTTACCCCGGATGGTGACCCCAAAAAGTGTGCCGTAGTGGTGAAGATCAATGCGGAGGGGCAATTCGCCTTTCATAAGAGCGTATGCCCTTAATGGCAGCGGTGTTTTGACTCGTCAATCGTACCTGCCGAAACCGACAGTCACAATTTAACAATAAAACGTGGGAGGCCCGGTGTCTCAATACCCGGGCCTCTTTCCCTTTTTATGGAGAACTCCGCATGACCTTTACCTTTCTCATGCAGAATCTCGTCAATGCCCTGCAATGGGGGAGCTTTTATGCCCTTATCGCATTGGGGTATTCCATGGTGTACAGTATCCTGATGCTGTTCAATTTTGCCCATGGCGACATTTTTATGGTCGGCGCTTACATCGGCCTGTTTGTTGCCACCGGTCTGCTGGCCCTTGTCGGTAGCGGAGCGACCGCTATCATGCCGGGATGGGTCGTTTTGGTCCTCACGATTCTCATCTCAATGTTCCTGACGGCTTTTGTCGGCATGATCGTGGAACGGGTGGGGTACCGACCGCTAAGGGATGCCCCAAGGGCTTCCGCAGCCATCACCGGTCTCATGATCGGCATCATATTGGAGACCTCCAATATCTTTTTTCTGGGCGGGCAGCGCATCAAGTTTCCCCAGTTGATCGTGTCGGAGACCTATAATATCGGTGGGGTTTACATTACCAATAAAAAGATCATGATTGTATTGGTGTCTTTATCGCTCATGTTTGCACTGCATCAGTTCGTGACCCGATCCAAATGGGGAATGGCCATGCGGGCGATGGCCTATGATTTCGTGGTCGTGCCGCTGGTGGGTGTGCCGATGAACACCATTGCAACCATGACTTTTGCCATCGGATCCGCCCTTGCCGCTGCTGCCGGGATTCTATTTGGTCTGGCCTATCCCGTATTGGATCCTTACATGGGCGTCACCTTCGGATGGAAGGCATTTGTCGCTGCGATCCTTGGGGGGAGGGGATCGATCATGGGTGCCTGCATTGCGGGGTTCCTGCTGGGATTCATTGAGATCATGACGGTGCCGGCCATCATGATATGCAACCGTCTGTTCGAATTGAACGTCGGTTCAAACCTGCGGGATCTCATCGCCTACTCAATTGTGCTCATCATTCTTATCTTCCGTCCCCATGGTTTGTTTGGGGAAGCCTACAGCGCAAGACTTCGACTGTAACGGACGCTAATCGATATCAGGATTTAGGAAACGTACCCATGGCAAAAACAACCTCCACATCATCATCCAACGGCCTGTCCGGCGCATTTGCGAGGTTTTTCGCCTCGGTTCCATTGCTCGGATTTCTCATCGGCTTTCTGGCATGTGCACTCCTGGAACTGGCCCTTGGCACCAGATTGTCCGATGTACTGGGTCTACCTAAAATGCCCGTACTGTTCGGGCTTGTTACCATTTTCAAGGTCATCGCCGGCGTGATCAACATGGCCATTAAAAGCGCTGATTTCGATTTCGCTACTCTGATGCACATTCCCATGGCGCTTGTTTACGTCGGGATCATTTATGTGGGGCCGGTGATGGTTATCACCCGGCTGACCGCATCCAAAACCAATGCAGCGGCGCGATTTCTGCAGCAGTGGCCCCTCGGTATTTCCGCTCTGGTACATCTGGCATTGATGTATGCCATTTTTCACTTCTGGGTGGAACTGTCCGACTACCGTCTCATCATACTAAAGCTGACGCTGATTGCCGTCCTGTTCACCCTAAGCCTGAACATCATCAACGGCTACATGGGGGAGTTTTCCTGCTCCCATCCGGGCTTTATGGCCATCGGTGCCTATATGTCCTCACTGTTTACCGTCGGTCTGTTCGTAAACGACAAGGTGCTGGGAGACGCCGTCCTCAGTTCATCCCTGTCCTTTCTGTCGTTTCCCCTGGCATTGATCTTCGGCGGGCTGGCTGCTTCGGTGGGCGCATTGATCATCGCCATTCCATCTTTTAAAACTCGCGGAGACTATCTGGCCATCATCAGCCTTGCTTTTCTTTTTATCATCAAAAGCCTTTTTGAAAATGTTCAGGCCCTGGGCGGTGCAAGGGGCATATCCGGTCAGCCGGACTGGTCAACCCTGCCGGTCATTTTCATCGTCGTGGTTATCGGGATCTGGTCTATTAACAATTTTGTCACATCCACCCTCGGAAAGGCCCTCAACGCAGTACGTGACGACGAGATGGCCGCTGACGCCATGACGGTGGATACCCGAAAGACAAAGATGACAGCGTTTCTTCTGGGCGCGTTTTGGGCAGGACTGGCCGGTGGAATGCTGGCCCACGTGTTGCGGTACGTGAACCCCGCCATGTTTGGTGTTCAGAAGCTTGCGGAAGTCCTTGCCATGGTCTATTTCGGCGGTCTCAATTCTGTGTACGGATCCATCGTCGGTGCAGTCTCTATCAGCCTGCTTGGAGAAGCACTGAGACCCCTTGAGATCCTGAAATGGATTTTCATCCCTTTGTTGCTCATCCTGGTCATGATATATCGACCCACCGGACTGGTGGCATTCCGGGAATTCAATGTGCGCACTATTTTCGGGCCCAAGGAGGTGGATTGATATGCCGCTTCTTGAAGTTAAACAGATGACGCATTATTTCGGTGGATTAAAGGCCGTCTCGGAATATAATCTATCCCTTGAACCCGGACAGATTACCGGCCTGATCGGACCCAACGGGGCGGGTAAGACCACCATCTTCAACCTCATCACCGGTATCTACGAGCCCACTGAAGGACAGGTTCTGTTTCAGGGAAAGGCGATCACCGGTAAAAAGCCCAACCAGATCGGATCAATGGGTATCGCGCGGACTTTTCAGGAGATGCGGCTCTGGCGGCACATGAAGGTGCTGGACCAGGTCAAAATGGCACGCTATTCCAAGTTCAGTTACGGTCTCATCGGCGCCATGTTCGATACGCCCAAACGGAACCGGGAGGAACAGGAGGCAACGGAGCTTGCCATGGAATACCTTTCCATGTTCGGGGTGGATGCATTTGCAGATCAGCTGGTGGTCAATCTGCCATACGGTGCCCAGCGACGAGTGGAAATGGCCCGGGCCCTGGTTTCTGAGCCCAAGGTGCTGTTTCTTGACGAACCCACTGTGGGGATGACCCCGGACGAATTGATGGACATGATCGAGGTGGTGCGGCAAGCCCACGAACGATTCAACCTGGCTATTTTTTTGATTGAGCATCGACTACGTGTCGTTCGTGAGTTATGCCAGAATGTACAGGCCCTGGTATTTGGACAGGTGATTGTTGAAGGAGAGCCGGATGAGGTCCAAAATCATCCAAAAGTGATTGAAGCCTATCTAGGTGATCAGAAGGTGGAGTTCTGATGTTTTTAAAAATTGAAAACCTCAAAGTCGATTATGGTAACATCAAGGCTCTGCACGGTGTCGATTTTGAGATCGGAGAGGGTGAGATTGTAACGATTATCGGTGCCAACGGTGCCGGCAAGAGCACCACGTTACGCGCCATCTCTCGGATGGTGCCGGTAAAACCCGGATCTAAAATGACCTATTGTGGAGAGGATCTGTTGCGTTTTCCGCCGGATAAAGTGGTGGCCAAACTCGGTATTTCCCATGTCCCCGAAGGAAGGCGATTGTTTGGCAACCTCACGGTGATGGAGAATCTACAGCTCGCCTGTTTCGCTCGCAAAGACAGGGATAAAATGGCGGAAGATTTTGAAAGGGTCTTCACCCTGTTTCCCCGTTTGAAGGAGCGTGAAACGCAAAAAGCAGGTACCCTGTCCGGCGGTGAGCAGCAGATGCTGGCCATTGGCCGGGCATTCATGAGCGGTCGCCGCATGATGCTGCTGGATGAACCGTCCATGGGTTTGGCACCGCTGCTAATGCTCAACGTATTCGAGGCCTTAAAGGAGATCAACGCCCAGGAGGGGACGTCCATTCTGCTGGTCGAACAAAATGCTCAACTGGCACTGAAATTCGCGCAGCGCGGGTATGTACTCGAAAACGGAAACCTTGTCCTCGAAGGAAATACCGATGAATTGCTCGTCAACCCGGAGGTTAAAAAAGCCTACCTCGGCGGATAAAAACGAACCGATGGAGTGGGTTTGGCTCAGATCTTCCCGGAAAACCAGCGAACCCAATAAACCCAATGAACTTAAGTAGCGCAAAGAACCCAACAAACCCAGGTAACCCAATGAACTCGAGGACTTTTCTGGAGGAGTAATGCCTATCAAAGTCGCAGTCGTGGGTGCAACCGGATACGCCGGAGTTGAACTGGTCCGTATCCTTGCCGGGCATCCGGAGGTGGAACTCTCGCTATTGACCTCCCGTCAATATGCAGGACATCCAATCGCAGAGATCTATCCCTCGCTTACCGGTGTTTTGGAGGATACCTGCCATGAAATGGACCCCGATCTGATCGGAGCAAACTCCGATGTGGCCATACTGGCTCTTCCGCATAAGATCCCCATGGCCGTTGTTCCCGAGCTTTTGGATCAAAATATAAAGGTAATCGATCTGTCGGCAGATTTTCGTTTCTCAGACCCGTCCGTTTATGAGGCCAGCTATCAGCCGCATTCTGCTAGATCCTACATCCCCGAGGCGGTTTACGGCCTCAGTGAGATATACCGGGACGAAATTCAACATGCGCGTCTGGTCGGCAACCCGGGATGCTACCCTACCAGCATTCTGCTGCCGTTGATCCCGCTTCTAAGAAACGATTTGGTTGAGATCGACACCCTCATCTCCGATTCCAAATCGGGGGTCAGTGGTGCCGGCCGATCCCCTTCTTTGACCACCCATTTTTGTGAAGTTCACGAGGCCTTTAAAGCTTACAAAATAGCGGAACACCGACACAACCCGGAGATCGATGAAATCTTGTCAAAAGAGGCTGGCCAAGAGGTCCACATTACCTTTGTCCCTCACTTGGTTCCCATGAGCCGGGGGATGCTGACAACGATCTATGCTGCACCGCGAAAAGGGGTCGGTGTGCAGGACATTGCCGACTGTCTGGCGGATACCTATTCAAACTGCTGCTTTGTTCGCCTTCGATCGGATTCTGGAATGCCGGAAACCTGTCATGTTCGCGGTACCAATTTCTGTGATATCGGTTACAAAATGGATGAAAAAAATGGCCGTCTGATTCTTATCTCCGCAATTGACAATCTGGTCAAAGGGGCTGCAGGGCAAGCCGTGCAAAATATGAATATGATGCTGGGATTTAATGAAAACTCAGGCCTTATGATCACGCCATATTCACTATAATAAAGAATAGATATAGAACTTTGGCTAATACAAAACTTGAATTTATATGGTGCGCTATCGAGCCGTACCGGGAGCGGATTGCTCAATATTCTTCACTGCGGGTTGACATCGATACCGAATTGGCATAATCTTTCCAGGATTTATCAAGGGCAAATCGGCAGCGGGGCCTTGCACTGACTGCGTCGTCTGCCGGAATTATCGGAAGTTGGTGCGGCTCGACCACGATCCGGCCTTTGTAGATGATGCGGACGCATCCCTCCACTGAATGATAACCAAAATATAGAAAATAAATATTCCGGTTTTTTGAACAATTGGCGAGACGAATGCGACAGAGTTTTGAAAGGTCTCATTGGGAGATTTCAACCACTTTTTTTGAAAGGAGAGTCTGATGACGGCAAAGCTTATCAAGGGTACGGAAATCCGTGAGGAGATTCTTGAAGAAATTACGGCTGAAGTAGCTGAAATCAAAGAAAAACATGGTGTGGTTCCCGGTCTGGTAACCATTTTGGTGGGTGAGAACCCTGCCTCCATTTCCTACGTGACGCTGAAGATCAAAACGGCACATCGGGTGGGGTTTAAGGAGATCCAGGACAGCCAGCCGGTGGACCTCTCCGAAGAGGATCTGCTGGCGCTCATTGACAAGTATAACAATGACGATAGCATCAATGGTATCCTTGTCCAGTTGCCGCTACCAAAACATGTGGATGAGAAGAAAGTGCTCAACGCCATCGATCCGGATAAAGATGTGGACGGGTTCCATCCGGTTAATGTGGGACGGCTGATGATCGGTGGTGACGAGGTGAAGTTCCCGCCCTGCACCCCGGCAGGCATTCAGGAGATGATTATTCGTGCCGGTGTGGAGACCAGCGGTGCGGAGGTGGTCGTGGTGGGACGTTCCAATATCGTCGGTAAACCCATTGCGAACATGATGTTTCAGAAGGGTGAGGGTGCGAATTCCACTGTCACGGTGGTCCATACCCGGACAAAGGACCTTGCCGCACACTGTAAACGGGCAGACATTCTCATCGTTGCAGCAGGTGTGCCCGATCTTGTAAAACCGGAATGGATCAAGCCGGGCGCATGTGTTATAGATGTGGGTGTAAACAGGGTCGGGGAGAAACCCAGCGTGAAAGATCCCAATAGAATGGTTGCAGTGCTCAAGGGTGATGTCGACTTTGAGGCGGCAAAAGAGATTGCCGGATCCATTACACCCGTACCGGGTGGCGTTGGGCCCATGACCATCACCATGCTCATGAAAAACACCCTAAAATCCTTAAAGTTTAAACTGGGAATCAACTAGCAATGTAGAAAACGGGGGGATTTCGATCCCCCCTTCATTTTATAGCGATCTCCTTGGCAGCTTTGGCCGCATCCTTGACATCTCGACGGTCATTGTGATACCCGTGTGACGGTTTTCAGATATTAATCCCCAGATATTAGAAAGTCGTTCCGGTACCTGAACGACTGGTTCGGTTTCGGTTCTGTCCGTATCTACGTTGTGTGGACCATTGTTTCACATGGATTTGAAGGGTTATGCATAAAAAGATCTCTTTTTTCATTCTGAGCAATTCCGGATCTCCTGTTAAACAGTTTACCATCTCCAAATCCTTTATCCGTTTTCTAATGCTAATGGTGATTGCCGGTACCGGATATCTGGGCTGGGGGATTTACAACTATCATCTCTTAAAAAATAACGTTAGAGATACACGGGATCTCAAAGACCAAATCTCCTTTCAAAATGATGAAATCATCAGACAAAGAAAACAGATTAACCGGTTTGCCCAGGAAATCAATGACATCAAATCGGAAATTCTCGGGTTAAATCGATTCGAAAAAAAGATCAGAGTCATCGCGAATCTTGAGAACAGTGGTGAACAAGAGGCACTTTTCGGAGTCGGCGGTCCACCACCGGACGATCTGGATACGACCCTACCACTAAAAGAGAAGCACAACTCCCTGATACGTGAGATGTACCATCAGGCGGATCAGATGAAGTTGGCGGCCACCCAGCAGAAAAAACAATTCAAATCCCTCGTTGATACCCTTGAAGACCAAGTGAACCTGCTGGCGTCCACACCGGCAATTCGTCCGGTGGACGGATGGATCACCTGTGGATTTGGATACCGAAAATCTCCGTTTACAGGTAAGCGTGAGTTCCACAAGGGAATGGATATCGCCAACCGCAAGGGCACTCCCATTGTTGCCACGGCCGACGGTATAGTGACGTTTACCGGAAATAAAGGAATGCTCGGCAAGACGATCATGATCGATCACGGGCATGGTATGGTGACCCGATACGGCCATACGCACAAGATTCTCAAGAAAAGAGGCAACAGAGTTAAAAGGGGCGAGAAAATCGCTCTGGTCGGAAGGTCGGGGCGTACCACCGGATCCCACGTGCACTACGAAGTTCTGCTCAACGGTATCCCTGTCAATCCAAGAAAGTATATCCTTGACTAGAATGCTTAACTAATTCGGTCTGCCTCGATTCCAGAATTCTCCTGCCAAAGCAGACATTTCAATTTATCTCCGGAATACCCTCCATTCATTTTTCGTCTATGCGCAATCCCGCTTATGGTTCTGCCATTGCCCGTGCATTTGCTCTTTCAGACGGAATCAAGTGCATCACATGCCTCACTCTACAAATGGCGGACTGAAAACCGGATTCAGACCCAATTGATGACGATTCCAGTTTTACCTTATGATACATTATGATATGAATATGATGAATTTTGGCCTAAGGTTGAAATAGGTCCCGCTTGCTTTACAGGATCTTATCGGGCTTTTGTATGTTGCCGCAGGCCATAGCACTCTGGAGTGAGACCTCTATATAAATCCTATCAATCGGAGTTTATCTCGGCATGATATTTGATTTTTTGACCCGAATTTTCGGAAGCAAAAACGAAAGAGAACTGAAAAAGCTGCACCCTCTTGTCGGAAGAATAAACGAACTGGAGCCGGAAATCGAGGCCATGAACGACGTGGCCCTGAAAGGTCAGACCGACCGTTTCAAGACCCGCATTGACAACGGCGAATCCCTTGATGGGATACTTCCGGAAGCTTTTGCCACGGTGCGGGAAGCCTCCCGCCGGACCCTCAAAATGAGGCATTTCGATGTCCAGCTGATCGGCGGCATGGTCCTTCATGACGGCAAAATTGCTGAGATGAAGACCGGTGAAGGGAAAACGCTGGTAGCAACCCTTCCTGCCTATCTGAATGCGCTCACAGGTAAGGGCGTGCATGTCATCACGGTCAACGATTACCTGGCGAAGCGTGATACGGAGTGGATGGGGCAGATTTACACCTTCCTCGGGCTTTCCATCGGAACCATTTTACACGGTTTGGACGATGCAGAGCGGAGTCGGGCGTATGGTGCCGATATCACCTACGGAACCAATAATGAATTTGGATTCGATTACCTCCGGGACAATATGAAGTTCGAAAACGCCTCCATTGTCCAGGGTGATTTGAACTTCGCCATTGTCGACGAGGTAGACAGTATTCTCATCGACGAGGCCCGGACACCGCTCATCATTTCAGGACCTGCCGAGAAGTCTACGGATCTCTATTATGCAGTAAACGGAATGATTCCACAGTTGAGAAAAGAATCCGATTTCACGATTGACGAGAAAGCCCGATCAGTAGTGATGACGGAGGAAGGCATCGCGCGAGCTGAAAAGTCGCTGGGGGTCGATAATTTGTATGATCCGAAACAGATTGAAGTGCTGCACCATATCAACCAGGCCTTAAAGGCGCACACCCTTTTCAAACGGGATGTCGATTACATTGTCAAAAACGGCGAAGTGATCATCGTTGACGAGTTTACCGGCCGACTGATGCCGGGTCGTCGGTACAGCGAAGGGTTGCATCAGGCGCTCGAGGCCAAAGAGGGAGTGCGGATCGAAAATGAAAACCAGACACTGGCTACCGTGACTTTTCAGAATTATTTCAGGATGTATAACAAACTGGCGGGAATGACAGGAACGGCTGATACGGAAGCGACCGAATTCAAAAAGATTTACGATCTTGATGTGATGGTGATTCCCACAAACCAGGAGATGATCCGGCATGATTATCCCGACGCCATCTACAAAACCCGAAAGGAAAAGTTCAATGCGGCCATGGATGAGATTGTGGAACTTCATCAGACGGGCCAACCGGTGCTGGTGGGTACGGTTTCCATCGATGTATCCGAGAGATTTTCCAAATTGCTCAAGAAAAAGGGCATCAAGCACAACGTATTGAATGCAAAAAACCATGAAAAGGAAGCGGAGATCATCTCAATGGCAGGCCAGAAGAGCGCTGTGACGATCTCCACCAACATGGCGGGAAGGGGAACGGATATCGTACTGGGAGAAGGGGTAACGGACCTTGGAGGCCTTCATATCCTGGGAACGGAAAGACATGAAAGCCGTCGCATCGATAACCAGCTTCGTGGACGATCTGGGAGACAGGGAGATCCTGGTTCCTCCCGTTTCTACCTGGCGCTGGAGGATGACCTGTTGAGGATTTTCGGCGGCGAACGCATCACCGGGATTATGGAGCGGTTGGGAATGGAGGAGGGAGAGCCCATCGAACATAAATTGATCAGCCGAGCCATCGAAAATGCTCAGGGAAAGGTTGAAGGACACAACTTCAATATCCGTAAGCAGTTGCTGGAATATGATGACGTCATGAATCAACAGCGGGAGGTCATTTACAAGCAACGCCGAGAAGCGTTAATGGGCGAGGATCTCAAGATCTCCATAGAGGATATGATTCTGGATCTTTGTGAAAATATAGCGGACGGCTATGCCGACGAAAAAATGATTCCCGATGAATGGGATTGGAAGGCCATTGAAGAATCCGTTTTTAAGCAGTTCAATTTCCGTATGGATGTGCCCGATGAAGGGGTTTTAGATGGACTCAACCGGGAGGGATTCGCACAGCTTCTTACCGAAGCGGCGCTCGCTGTATACCGCGACAAGGAAGCCGCCATGGGCGAACGGGATTTAAGGGGACTTGAACGATTTATCATGCTGCAAACGGTTGACAATCTATGGAAAGACCATCTTTTGAGTATGGACCATCTCAAGGAGGGAATCGGGCTCAGGGGTTATGCCCAGCAGAATCCCCTCTTGGTTTATAAAAAAGAAGCGTTCGAGATGTTCCAGGAAATGATAGATCGGGTCAAGGAGGAGACGGTCGGCATATTGTTCCGAATACAACTGGCTGAACCGGAAAAAATTCACGACCTGAAACATCCTGATGAACAGAAATTAACTTTTTCAAGCGGCGATGCGGCGGATCAAAAGAAGAAGCCGGTTCGCCGGGGAGAGAAAAAAATTGGTCGAAATTCACCCTGCCCATGCGGCAGCGGGAAAAAGTACAAGAAATGCTGTGGTAAATAGCCGTGATTTCGGACTGTTCAGATTCGTTTTTATATAGAAGCCTGTAACATTTCAGCCTACCCAAAACCGTCATCTAATATTGCCCGGATTAAAGCCTGCCCTTGGGATTGGATTCACTCAATCAAACACTTTACAACGACCTTGTCGAGTGCTTATAGTTTACACGATACGGATAAAGGGGATGATTCATTCATCATTACAGGGATTTTCAAGCTAGACAGTTTGCGGCAGATCACGTGTTGACGGATCGACACAATCTGGCTGATATCGGAAGGTGTCTGAAAACTTGACATCTCTTTGAATCAAGTCATATGTTTTCAGTAGAAATACCGTCTCAGTCGTTGGCCAAGGAATCGAAATGACCGAATTCGATTTTGAAATGGAGCAGGAGTCAACTACCCGGACTCGGGATGATGTCCAGGAACCCTCGATGTTCAAAGTGTTGCTTCACAACGACGATTACACGTCGATGGAATTTGTCGTACAGATTCTGATTGCAGTATTTCGAAAAACTGCCGGAGAAGCCACCCGGATCATGCTGAACGTTCACAGAAAGGGCATCGGGCTATGTGGGATCTATCCGTTCGATATTGCCGAAACCAAGGTGGCGACTGTGCACCGAGTTGCCAGGGATAACGGTTTCCCGCTTAAATGTACCATGGAAGAGGATGGACCATGATCAGTAAAGAACTAAGTGCGACCTTGGGATTCGCAGTCCGTGAGGCAAAAAAGAGACGCCATGAATATGTCAGCATCGAGCATGTTCTGTTTGCCATATTGCATGACGAGACCGGCATCGAGATTATCGGAAACTGTGGCGGTGATGTCGAAAAACTAAAAAAAGAACTGAGGGACTTTTTTAAAGGCCGTATCGAGAGCATTCCGGAGGGAAACGACTATATGCTCCAGCAGACCGTCGGATTTCAGAGAGTGATTCAAAGGGCGGTGAACCATGCACGGTCTGCTGAGAAGCAGGAGGTGGTAGTGGGAGATATCCTGGCTTCTATTTTTCAGGAGAAGGATTCCCACGCGGAATACTTTCTGACGAAAGAAGGGATCAGTCGGTTGGATATTCTAGACTACATATCCCATAAAGTTTCCAAAACCCCCCTGAGTAAAGAACAGGACCGTAATCTTAAATCTGATGTGGATGAAAAAAAGAAAAAAGCCGATCCTTTGGAAGCGTTTACGACCAATCTGATCGAAAGGGCATCCATGGGGAAACTGGATCCCTTGATCGGACGGAAGCTGGAAATGGACCGGACCATGCAAGTGCTTTGCCGTAGACGGAAGAACAACCCGGTTTTCGTCGGAGATCCGGGGGTGGGAAAGACCGCCATGGCCGAAGGACTTGCCCAGAAGATTCAGGGGGGAGAGGTGCCGGACCTATTGAAGAACGTACAGATCCACGCACTGGATATGGGGGCCCTTCTCGCCGGCACCAAGTTTCGAGGCGACTTCGAGCAAAGGCTGAAACAGGTGTTGGGCGAGCTTGAAAAACAGCCGGATGCGATACTGTTTATCGATGAGATCCATACCATCGTCGGTGCAGGCGCCACCAGCAGCGGTTCGATGGATGCGTCCAATATATTAAAGCCCATTCTTGCCAATGGTGAAATCCGTTGCATCGGATCCACCACTTATGAGGAGTACAAAAACCATTTCGGGAAAGACAGGGCGCTTTCACGTCGATTCGAGAAAATCGAAATATCGGAACCTCCTATTTTGGAGACTGTGAAAATCCTCAAGGGACTCAGGTCCAGATATGAGGAACACCATGGGATCGCCTATACCGATGCCTCCTTGAAATCAGCTGTCAAACTCTCCGATAAATATCTCAATGACCGGTTTTTGCCGGACAAGGCGATCGATGTAATCGATGAAACCGGTGCGTATTTGAGGCTGAAAGGATCGGATCGCAGAAAACGGATCCATCCGAGGGATATTGAAAAGATCGTCGCCCAGATGGCGAAAATACCCGATATCAGTGTGACGACATCTGACCGGGATCAACTTGAAAACCTAGAGCCCAGGCTGCAGGCGGTCGTATTCGGACAGGATAAAGCCATTACCTCACTGGTCACCGCGATCAAGCGGTCCAGGGCTGGCCTCGGAACTCCTGAACATCCGGTTGGATCCTTTCTTTTTACCGGCCCCACGGGTGTTGGTAAAACAGAGGTCGCCCGGCAAGTCTCCATGATCCTCGGAATTGAATTCATGCGTTTCGATATGAGCGAGTATATGGAGAAACACGCGGTGGCCCGGTTGATCGGCGCACCCCCCGGATACATTGGATTCGATCAGGGGGGGTTGTTGACCGACGGCATCCGGAAGCATCCCCATTGTGTATTATTGCTGGATGAAATCGAGAAAGCGCACCCGGACCTGTTCAATATTCTATTGCAGGTTTTGGACCATGCCACCCTCACCGATAACAATGGGCGAAGGGCCGATTTCCGAAACACCATTATTATGATGACGTCCAACGCCGGTGCAAGGGAGATGAGCGCCAACACCATTGGTTTTGGTCAATTTCAGGAAGATACCGGTTCAAAGGGCAAAAAGGCGATCGAGAAATTTTTCAGCCCGGAATTTAGAAATCGGCTTGACGGCATCATCACATTCAATTCACTGAGTGAAGAGATCATGGAAAAAATTGTCGACAAGTTTATCGTGGAGCTCAACGATCAATTGTCGAGCAAACGGGTATCCCTCAGCCTTTCGGACAAGGCCCGGAAGCTGTTGGCAGTAAGAGGCCATGATCCCAAGTTCGGGGCGAGACCATTGGGAAGGGTATTGCAAAAAGATATTAAGGACATCCTCTCCGATGAGATCCTTTTTGGCCGATTGGTCAAAGGTGGCCACGTTTTTGTCGATGCCAACGAGGATAACTTGGAATTCAAATACGTTTGAGCCAGTTTCAAAACGTCCCAGTTTGGCCCATCTCTGCGTTAGACTCAAATTTTAATCCTCAAAATACTCAATGTATTCCTGCGGTTAAAATTTTCGTCCGCCTTGACCTGAACCAAACTGAAACGTTTTGAAACAGGCTTGTTTAACTACTTGTCATGCCCGTTTTTATGATATCTGGTGAGATCGATTTTCCCCCTGCCGAACTTGCCTCCCCTGAAGGACTGCTGGCCATTGGCGGCAGTCTGACCCGTGAGAGACTCATTTCTGCCTACTGCCGGGGAATCTTTCCCTGGTACTCTGAAGGCGAGCCCGTGATGTGGTGGTCTCCGGACCCCAGACTGGTCCTCTATCCGGAGGAACTTCGGATCTCCCGAAGCCTTAAAAAAACAATCAAAAAAAGACTGTTCAGGATCACAATGAACCGGGCCTTTGAACAGGTCATGGCAGGATGCGCCGGCGCCAAGCAGAGAAACGAAACCGGGACCTGGATCTCCCCGGAGATGATAGATGCCTATTGCGACCTTCATGCCGCCGGTTATGCCCACTCCGTTGAGTCATGGATAGATGATGAACTGGTGGGCGGACTATACGGTGTCAGTATAGGCAACTGCTTCTTTGGGGAATCGATGTTTTCCATCCGGAGCGATGCCTCCAAAGTCGCCTTCGTCCGGCTGGTCGAACACTTGCGCTGCCATTCTTTCCGTTTGATCGATTGCCAGGTCACGACCGATCATATGATCCGTTTCGGCGCGCGGGAAATTTCTAGAAAACATTTCATGAAAGAACTTTCCGTTGCACTGGATAGAAAACCCATAAATGAAAATGGTCGCCGACCCAATGAATAGAAGATCCCTTTTCAATTGTTCAGATTCGACTGTTTGATTTATAATATTAATAAGTTATTGACGAATGTATTCCGATCCTTTATTCTGCTTAATGCGATACAACCCAATTGAATTCGGCCCGGTAACTGTATCTTTCTTAATATGGTGAAAGGAATGGGAACATGGAAACGGACTGCCTTTTTTGTAAAATTGCCAATGGATCGATCCCGACGGAATTCTTGTTCGAAAACGACAGTCTGGTCGTGTTCAAGGATATCAACCCCCATGCACCCGTACATTTGCTCATCGTACCGAAAAAACATATCCGGAGCATAAATGATCTTACAGCAGATGATATGGAGATCGTTTCGGAATTGATTTTCACTGCGAGGAACATGGCGAACCGCATGGGAGTTGCCGAATCCGGGTACAAGCTGTTGTTCAATGTAGAGAAAGGTGGGGGCCAGGTCATCTTTCACCTGCACCTTCACCTTATCGGTGGGTGGAAAAGATAAATCGCACGGATCTTTTGAATGATTCCATCCATCTCAAGACACCATGTCATGCTTGACCTGCCGTTCATTGAGTTATACTGGGGATGCTTAACCGGGATATGAAAAAAAATCGGGTCTATTTAGATTACTATGAACTATCCGAAGCACCGTTCGCGATAACGCCCGACCCCCAGTTTCTGTTTCACTCCAATACCCATCGAAACGTCATCGATAAAATTCTGTACGGTATCCATAGCAAAATGGGTTTCATCCTTCTTTTTGGAGAGGTGGGTACCGGAAAAACAACCATCTGCAGAACGATTCTGGACCGTTTGGATGGGGTATGCAAAACGGTTTACATTATCAATCCCTCCATTTCAGGACGGGAACTCATTTCCGCCATACTGGATGACTTGGGTATCGAATATCATCGGGATGCGACCAAGAAGGAACGCATCGACCGGCTCAATGATTTTCTGTTATCCGGTTTCGGGGAACAAACGGTTGTCATCGTTGTGGACGACGCCCAGACCATGCCCGTTGACACCCTGGAGGATCTCCGGCTGCTCTCCAATCTTGAAACCGACAAGAGGAAACTGCTTCAAATGGTATTGGTGGGCCAGCCGGAACTGGTGGAGAAGCTCTCCAGTCCGGCCCTGCGGCAGTTGATGCAGCGGGTTAGCATCAGTTGCCGATTGGAATACTTGGAAAGAAACGAAGTCGAAGGATACATCCTGCGGAGACTGTTCATTTCTGGGGAAAAGGGCAGGATTCGATTTACCCGTAATGCGATTAAAGCCATATTTCGGGCATCTCTCGGTAATCCACGGCTAATCAACAAAATCTGCGACTATGCCCTCACAGCCGGGTACATCTCCAATGCCTATCGCATTCGTGCTGATCACGTTAGAAAGGCGCTGGAAGAGCTCGGTCCCATTGCTTTGGTTTCCAAAACCCAACTGTGGACGGGTGCTGATGCACCGGTAGGGGTAGCTCGAGGATGGAGACACCGACTATCCCTGGCCGCCGCTCTTGCAATGGGGTTGCTCTTGGGTATCGCCGGCTACCAGTATGTCGAATTAAATGGCATTGCGCCGTCACGCCTTGCCGTCACCCAGGACACCGGTTCAACCGGCCAGCTGCGTGAAGGTGTGGCACGGCAAACCGATAGTTCTGAAATTTCCCAAGACGTCAAACCGGCATCTACCAATTTAAAAAGCAGTTCGCCCTTTCCCCGAACGTTGAAAAAAGGAATGGATGAGACTGTTGTTGGCGTTTTGGAAAAAGAGATAGAAACAAATCAACCGGTCCAGATCATTACACAGACAACCCATTCAGACCGGAAAAACGGACCGATGGAAGACAACAAGGCCCGGAAACATCAGGTGCTGCCGATGCCATCCATTCCCGCTCCTCCTGCCACCACCGATCCTAAGGTCGCTGAAGTCGCACATGGGAACCCGCAGTTGCAGCAGGAAGAAGTAAAGGCATCGGAGTCGGAACCCGTCGGCACAAATGATAACGGAGACAGCACCCTGACGCTTTCACCTCCCCATCCCCTGTCGGTTCAGCCGGACGGTGGTTTGAAGTCAGGGGGGAATATGGCAGCTTCCCGAAGTGGCGAGCGACGGCCGGTCGCACTCATGCTTGGATCCTATAAATCCATGGCAGATACCCTCCGCGCGGTGTTGTTTTTTAAAAACAGAGTGACCGATGTACAGTGGAATCCTGTGGATCTTGGAGAAGAGGGTATTTGGTATCGGGTCTTTACTGGAGATTTCAAATCCACTCGGGAGGCATTTGAGTACAAGGCGCAACACGGTTTGACGGAATCTCTCATTGTAACCATGCCCTGGACCGTTTGCGTGGGACCGGCGGACTCTATGGAGAGAGTACAGGCCATCGCGGAAAAATTGGAATCCAATCAGATCAGCAGTTATTCTTTAACAACCGATAACGGCGAATATACCCTGACTCTTGGCATCTTTGTGACCCGAAAAGGGGCCGAGTTTCTGGCGGACAACGTTGACCATCTCGATGTTGGGCCCGTGTCCGTCGTTCTGCGGTAAAGGCCCACTGACCTTGGAGAAGTATTGAGTTTACTAAACGATGCATTGAGAAAGCGCAGCAAGGAAGCCCGGCAGGGAAGCAGTATGCCGCTGTTTGAAACCGAGCGCAAAACCCGGCGAACCGGACGCATCGTGGTATATGGTATTATCATCCCCTTTTTGGCAGTGAGTTTTGCCGGTGTCTTATGGGTGTGGCAGGAATTTATCCGTTCAGATTATTTTGGGGATTCACCTGCTTCCGGAATCGGTCTTCGGGTCCCAACGCCGGAACCAGCACTGCTTGACCCGAATAATGCGAAACCCATCGAGCCTGTCGATTCGCCGCCACCTGAAAAGATCGTGGCCATCGATAGTTCTCAAACCTTTGATGAGAGTACCGCAGAGGGGATCCCACAGGTTTCAGAACCGGAAAAAGATCCCGAAGTTGTCGAAATGACAGTGTCCTCGGAATCCAAAACACCCCCGGCGCCACTACCTGCTCCGTCGCAACCCGTAGAACCTAAACTTGCTGGGACCCGTTCCAAGCAAGTACCGGAAACCCCTGCATCGCCCGAGAAAGCTGTACCGGTGATTGTGGATCCTCCCAAGCAAACACGGAAAGAATCGAGTAAGAAAAACATTGAACAAACAAAACCGCTTCCCGAACAAAACATCGCCCCCGTGAAACAAGAGCCGCCAGGATATCTTTTTTTCCGAAAAGGGGTGGTGTACCATCGGCAAAACCGTCTGAATCGCGCCATCGACATGTACAGGGAGGCATTGAAGGCAAACCCCGGTCACCTTCATTCCCTTATCAACATTTCCGCTGCCTACATTCAAATCGGTGCCTTTGCCGAAGCCAATCTAATTCTTCATAGAATGATGGTCAATCAGCCGGATCATCCGGAAATCCTGATGAATCTCGCCATCAGTGAAATCGGACTGAAAAAACCGGAGACAGCGGTTTATTATCTGGGCAGAATACCAGAAAGCGATACGCATAAAGTCTTTACCGTTTATTTCCACAAAGGCGTAGCGTTCAGCCAATTGGGTGATTTAGAGCAGGCGATGAAATGGTATGGAAAGGCAGAAGCGGAGCATCCCGATCATCCGCAGCTGATCTACAATATGGCGGTTCTCCACGACAAATCCGGCAACTACCGGGATGCGCTTCGATACTATCAACTTCGGCTGACTCAAGGGGACATTGCGGATCTAAGGCCGTCGATTTCAAAACGGATCAACAGCATCAGCGCCTATCTGGCGAATTCCCAGAATTAGGAACCTTTTCCGGTTCCATGGGGATGGCGTAAATCGGCTGCTGATGACAGGAATGGGCAATGACAGCAGAAGCGAAAAAACGCATCGGCGACATTCTCGTGGAATTGGGATTTATCGATAACGACCAATTGGCTATGGCCCTCGAGGAAACTCAAAAGACCGAAGGAATGCTGGGGGACATTTTAAGGCGGCTGGATTGGGTCAACGAAGAACAGCTTCAGATGGCCATAGCCGTTCAAAGCGGAGCCAAGCTGCTTGATGTTGAAGGGGCGGTCATAGACCAGGCGATGATTGAAGTCGTTCCGTTCAAATTTGTTTCGGAACACGGCATCTTTCCCATCGCCCTTGAGCGGGATGTCCTCAAAGCGGCCACCACCAATCCGTTTGACGTCATTGCCCGCGACAAACTTTCAAGGCTCACGGGGCATCGCGTAGAGGCCTACATCACCCCAAAAAAGTGGATCGACGATGCCATCGAGCTTTATTACAAGACTGCTCTGACGCTGGATGATGATATCGACGCCATCACGCGCCCTGGCGCCGGAGATGCCTTTGCCGAAGAAAACCAGATTGTCAGGTTGGCGGATCTGCTGATCGAAAAAGGGCTGGTTCTCGGTACCAGCGATATCCATGTGGTCCCGGATGTGAACCTGACCCGCATTTACTACCGCATCGACGGGGTGTTAAGACAGAAATACCTATTCCCTATCCGATTCCACAAGAGCCTGGTGACCCGATTTAAAATCATGGGAGATATGGACATCTCCAACCCCAACATCCCCCATGACGGCCGGATCAGTTTCAAGGGGCACGTGGCGGAAATCGACATCCGGGTTTCCACCTTTCCCACTCAGTTGGGCGAAACGGTTGTCATGCGGCTTTTGGTCTACAGCAAGGTAGTGGGCAATCTTGAGGCCCTCGGGTTTGAAGCAGAGGACCTCGAGCGATTCAATGCCGGCATCAGAAGACCGTATGGGCTAATTCTTGCTACGGGACCCACCGGATCGGGCAAGACCACCACCTTGTACTCGGCACTGATGGAGATTAACAGCCCCAATATCAACGTCATGACCATTGAAGATCCCATCGAATATGAGATCCCGACCATTCGGCAGACCGCTGTAAACCCGAAAGCGGGTTTGACATTCGGAAATGCGCTGCGATCCGCCATGCGGCAGGACCCGGACATCATCCTAGTGGGGGAGATCAGGGACAAGGAAACGGCAGACCTGGCCCTGCGGGCATCGATTACCGGGCATCTCGTACTGTCCACGCTGCATACCAACGATTCCGCATCGGCCATCAACCGGTTGCTGGATTTGGGAGTGAACAACAGTATCCTGGCCTCATCCCTCACGCTGGTGGTGGCACAGCGCCTCTTGCGGCGTATCTGTTCCGGTTGTATGGCGTTCGATGAGCCGGAAGGTGAGGTGTTGCAACTGTTTGAAAAAAATGATCTGCCACGTCCTGAAAAACTCCCCATCCCGGTGGGTTGCGACCGTTGCGACGATACCGGATATTCGGGACGCTCGGGTATATACGAGGTGTTGATGGTCAACAAGAAGATCGAAGAGTTGATCTTTACGGGTGCACTTCACAGCACCATCGAGTCGGCGGCCATCGAAACAGGAACAAGCCTCATGTTCCGCCAGGCACTGAAAAAGGTGAGCCAGCAAACCACCTCTATAAAAGAGGTATTTCGTGTGGTGGCAAATGCCTGAATACCACTACCAAGCCGTAGATGACAGCGGGAAGCTTTGTCGAGGGACCATCACCGCCATGAACGAGGCGGATATCGAGCTCAGACTTGGCCAGAAGCAACTCACGCTTGTGGAAAGTAGTGAGATTCAGGCGAGCGCCCTGGACAAAATGTTCACCGGGGGATCTGTCAAACCGAGAATACTGATCGAATTCTATCACCGGCTCAGTCAGACCCTGGAGTTGGGCCTGCCGATACTGGCCGCGTTGGAGGAGAACGCAAAAGAACTGCCTTCCAAAGGATTGAAGCGGGCCATTGGAGAAATGATCGTCGCGCTGGAGGGCGGCAATACCCTATACGAGGCCATGAAACGGTTCCCTAGAATCTTCGAGAACCTCGATCTCGCCATTGTAATGATGGGCGAACAGGCGGGGATCCTCCCCAAATCCCTCAAGGACCTTGCGAATTTTCAGGAATGGAAAGAAGATATTAGGTCCACCATCCGAAGGGCGGCCATGTACCCGGCCTTTATCATGGTGACGATTCTGGGTGTCATCGGTGTATGGGTGGGATACGTTTTACCGCAACTGGCAAGCGTGTTGAAAGATATGGGGGTCACCCTGCCGCCCCTCACCCAGGCGGTACTCTCGACCAGCATCTTCATACAGGAACAGTGGCCCATTATCGCCGGCCTCTGCATGATGGGTATCGTTGGATTTTTTCTTCTGCTGAAAACCCCCGGCGGCAGGTTTGCACTGCACAAATATCTGCTGAAAGCGCCCATAATTGGCAATGTCGCCGGCAATATCGCCATTGCCAGGTTGAGCCACAACTTCGCGGCCCTGTACAGCGCCGGCATGACCATCAACACCATATTCGATATCCTCACCAACAACGTCATTGGAAACCGATATATAGAAGTCCAGTTGGGAAAAGTATATCGGGAGGTCCAGGCCGGAAGTTCCCTGACGGACGGTTTCGAAACGGTGGCAGGGTTTCCTCCCCTTTTGGTAGGGGGCGTGAGGAACGGAGAATCCACCGGAACCCTGGATGCCACATTCAACCGGCTCGGGGATTATTATGACGGTGAAGTCAAGCGCGCCGTCCAATCCATGGTCAACGCCATTGAACCCATCACCACGCTGCTTCTGGGCGGTGTATTTGGTCTCATCGCCCTGTCCATTCTCCTGCCGCTTTACGATGTGATCGGTGAATTCAATTAGAAGATGATCAGGGGACGCATTCGTTTACATCGATGGTGAAACTTTTCTGAAAGCTGTTCCCGCTGCCGTCGCTGACCGTCACATCAATCGTGAAAATACCGGGATTGGCAGGATTTCCCTGGAGATCCAGGCGTGAATCGGTGGAATGGGTAAGGGCCATCCATGTGGGAACGGTATATGTCCAGTTATAATAGGGGCTGATCGGGGAGGGGACGCCGCCCTCTGCATAGATCGAAGCATTATAAGTGAGGCCGCTGCAGGTGGGCAGCGATGTTTTGGGACTGACACCTGACGGCATTTCATTATTGAGTATCCGAAGTCTCCCCCGGGTTGCGCCGAAGCAGCCGGAACGATTCTGAAGTTTCGCGTGGGAGACAACACGCCCCATATCGCTGCCCAGAACATCGATGGTGGTGGTCGTCGTTACGATTCCATTGGCGGGAATCGGCGTGTCAAGGGTGACATCCTCGCCCCAACTGATAAGGATAAATGCGGCGTCCGCCGTCGAGCCGGATGTCAGCAGTGTGGATTGCCGTCCGCAAAGGCCGCCGGAGGAAAGGTTTGAAAGATTGGTGTCGTATACATAGGCGATGGAATTTAACCAGGCGTCGTTCGTTTCTTTGATAATGCCTGGAAATTCCGTGTTATCGGGTAGACGGCCATTGACGGCGGACCAGCTGATCACGGATTGAACGGCATGGTCCAGGGTCTCGGCGGTCCGTGTGGTTTTTGCCAGCTTAACTTTGGGTCCCACCAGTGTCAGACCGGCACCCATCAGACCGCCCACGACAATCAAAGAGAGGATGAAGGGCAACAGGGCAAACCCGGCCTGGTTTTGAAATTGAAGATGTGGTTCCGGGCAGGCCCGGGGATGGATATGTCCGGCGTGTTTCATGACGGGTTACGGGCTGATAGTTATGACAAAGGATTTCTGCATACAGTTGTCCAGATTGGACGATGCGCTGCACGCCGTATCATTGCCGCTGTTGTTGTCGTCCCTGACGAAAGCGGTGAGGTAAAAGCTGCCGGCCGTCGATGGCGTTCCGGAAAAAGTGACGGTGTCCGCTTGGATCCATACCGCTGAATTCTCTGCAAGTCCGGCACAGTTGGTGTCGACGTTGGCATTTACCGTCAGGTTGGAAGGGGAGGCACCGGTGGCGGTCTGAAGACACCACTTATAATCGCCGCCACCTGCTGTGAATGGAACGCCGCCCTCCGCGTAAAGGGTGGCCGAATAAGCGCTGCCGGTATCGCCAGGGGGCAGTTCATTGTTCAGCACAAACAGCGGCGGTCCCCGGCAATCCAGTCGGGTGCGCAGTTCGGCAAGTGTGACCCATTCCAAAAGATCGTCGTATGTTTCGGGCCTGGCACCTCCCAGGTCTCCATTGTAATTGTCTACCACCACGTCCAACCCGTAGGACTGAACCGTGGTGGCGACCGCAATCCCCTGGCCTCCAATGGTTTGATTATTGAAATTGATGCCGCCACTCAGGACAATAAATGCAACATTCTGGACATCCGTGAAACTGGTGCACCCGGCGTCGTCGCATCTTCTGAGGGTGATGGATGTGGTTTTTTTGCCGCAGATGTCCGAATTGAGGTTGTTGACATCCAGGTTGGCATCGTAGACATAGGCCACGGGGTTGGCCCAGGCGTCGTTTTGGCTTTTCGCCACTTGGGGAAACAGGGTGTTGTCGGCCAGTCTCTGGTTGTTTGCAGCCGCATATCCGATCACCGACTCAACCGCCGCCAAAATGGTATCCCGGGTCTGTTGCCGTTTGGAGCGATCCGTCAGGGGTTTGATGAGAGAGGCGCCGAAACCCACCAGGAATCCGACGATCACCATCACTAGGGCGATCTCGATAATGGTGAATCCTCTGTCGTTGTCACACCTCATCGGGTCATCTCCCATAGGGCACAAAGGGCACGCGACCGCGTGCCCTTTTTTCATAACGGAAAGACGCAGGCGTCGGTTAAAACAGGATATACAGAGTCACCTCGTTGGCCGAGGTATAGGCTGCCGAAGCGGTGATCGAGCCGTTATCGTACAACCCGTCATCAAATTTGGAATCGATCTCAAGTGCCACATCGGGGGGTATGTTGAAGAACTGAAAATTCAGTCGGTTTCCAAAGTTCGGATTGGGATCGTTGACGTCGGAAAGCACCACGTTGTCTCCGAAGGAATGAAACGGCATATCACTGGTGCCATTGTAGGTACCGCTGATCAGCCCCGCCAGCTGCAGGTCCAGAAAAAGTCCGAACCTTTCTGCCGTGTTTTCAATGATCCCATCACCATCACCCTCTGTGTCGGTTCCCGGAGGGATGGGAGTTTTGTTTTCGTCTCCGGGGTAGACGCCATATTTATCGTAAAAGGTCATGACGGCAGCTCTCAGCTCATCCGCCTGCTTGACGACTCGTTTTACCTTGGCGTTTTGAATCATCGACTGACCCTTGAGCACGCCGCCGATCAGCAGCCCGATGATGACCATAACAATAGCGATTTCAACCAGAGTGAACCCCTTCTGATTCTTAATAAACGTTTCTTTTTTCATATCGATTCCTTTCTTGTAATACGGTTTAATGAGGATGTAATCGGTTTTATCAGAACATTTGATGGCTTTTCAGGAACCATGCAACCTTTTTCAATTTAAAACAAGCATATTATGTGCCAATTTCGATCATACATTCAAAAAAATGAACAAAATGAGTATATGAAAGCGACATTTGAATCAAAATAGGAAACGGTTGCCCTCTACGAGGGACAATAGCCAATCAGAACTATATCAGGTAGTTATCCGGTACCACCAAAAAATGTCGATCCATAATCAGAATTTGATGAATACCATATCAGCTAATTCAGGTTTCTCAGATGGGGGGTGATGAAAATCACCAACTCCCGGCTTTCCATGGTATCTTCCACATGCTGAAACAGGTTTCCAATATAGGGGATATCACCCAAAAAGGGCAGCCCTTCACGATTTTTGCTCCGGACCTGGCTGATCAGACCGGCAAGGACAATGGACTCGCCGTCTCTGACCCTGACGGTGGTCGACATTCCCTGGAGATCGATGACTGGATTGGTAATGGTTTGGACCGTTGTCGCGGACAATGGCAACTCCACGTTTTCTTCCCGTTGGATCCGTGTGATCGTGGGTACGATATTCAATGTGATGATGCCCGATTCCGAAATCTGAGGGGTGATGCCCAATTGAAGTCCCAGAACGACCCGCCGGATTTCGACACCAATGGTGGTGACCCCGGTTTCGACATCACGGTCCACACCGTCCACATCACCGTAGGGAAATTGAAATCCCACGGTCATCAGGGAGCTCTGGCCGTTCATTACGGTTAGATGGGGGTTGGACAATACGGAAAGGTCGCCCTGGGTTCGGAGGAAGTCGATGACCGCTGAAACGCTCGATATACCCGGCTGATCGTACCGGGTCTGCCGACCCGAAAGACCGCTATCATCTTCGGGCAGGGTGAGGAGGACAGCCCCTCCGCTTTTTGAAATTTCCCCGGAATTGACGTTTAGATTCAGGATGTCCACCAAGCTATTGGAGGACCTGAAACTGACGTTGAGTCTAGACCAGTCGATGCCGTATTTGGCTCCGTCATTCAACTGGACTTCCATGACCCTGGCTTCGATGAACACTTGGCGATGCAGGGATTTGGAAAGGGAGTCGAGAAATTGAACCATGCTGGCGATGTTTTTGGGGGTGTCCAGCATATAAATGATTCCGGAATTCCGGTTGACCTGAAGCGTGCCGCCGGGTGACTTCAATCCCTCAAGGGATTCCTGGACATTGGTCCAAACATCGGTTATTTCGCTGCTCCTTTTGGTTTTGAGTTCGAACTTGCCGCTGACGCCGGCTTCCTCCACACTGGATGCCAACATATCGCCCCCCACCTCGATCTCAGTTTCTCCACTGAGATCCAGATAATCCAGATGGTAAATCCGTTCCTCAAAACGCTCGATCAACAGGTTGTCACCCTCTATTTTCCAGGTGTATCCCGCCCCTTTTTTTACTGCCATATCCAGGGCTTCTTCGAGGATTACGTTGTTCAGGCTCAATGTCACTTGTCGATCCAAGTCGATCTCTGAATCCACGATCAGGTTTATCCCCATGTCTCCGGTCAGTGCGCGCAGTACTTCAGAGAGGGACGCTTCTTCGAAAACCATTGAAAGAAGACGGGGGCTTTGTGTGATGCCGTGGGTGATCGGTTCCATTTTTTCTTTAAAGGGGGGAGGGCCGGGTGGTCGGGGTTGTACTGCTTCTTTCAGAATTGCAGAGGGGTCTGCCTTTTCGATTTCATCTTGTTCAACCGGCCTGGGCTGAGGACCGGTGCATCCGACGAATAACAATGTTGCCGCCAGCAACAGCAACGTCTTTGGTAATTCGAAGTTGCGAAAAGAAAGCGTAAATATCATAGTTCCCCCAGCTTCTCTGCCTGCTTTAGTGTCTCCATTGCCCGGGTTTCCGCTTCATCCTGTCTTTCCACTTGGGCGGGCACGCCAGTGGCAGGAGATTTGCCGCGATGGATCCGGGCGTTTCTATCGATAGAAAAAAATACCTCCGGCCTGGCGACAAACCATTGCCGATCCTCCCTTGTCAGTGTGACCCCGCTTCGATCTATCTTCTGGACGATAAATCCGGATACGTGATCCAGTTCTGCCAATTTCTTCCCGTCGATCAGCGCATAATAAAGCGTCGGTTCGTTGACGCCCTTTGATTCTATGATTCCGGTGAGTGTGGGAAGAATCACTTCTACCGGTACGGGTTCGGGCGCTTCTTCCATGGCGATCTCTTCAATCTCCGGTTCAATTTCCGGTGGCGGTGGTGGTGGTGGTTTTTGATACATTACCGACGTCAGATTCAGGCCCTCAGGGTCGAAATCGGTTTTATTCGCCTGCAGCGTGTCCAATTGGTGCCATTTTTGACTCACCATCCGAACATTCGCGGAATACCCTATCAAGGCAGGATCCAGAAGCGACACGAGATTGGCACCGTTGTAGGCGAGCATCAGCATGGCGGCCATGATCCATGCGCCGATAAAGATGTTTTTTCTGCTGCCAATAGGTATCATACGGACGCCCCTGTGATGATTATGCCGGTGATGGCGCTAAAATTCTGTAGCGGTAGTTGATGGACAAATGAAACTGGGATCGATCCGACATCCCATCGGAAATCACCTTGAAACGAATGACGGATAGATACCTGAATTGTTTTTGAACCGTGTTCAACCATTGATACGCATGTTCCAGGGAGCCTTCAAAGAAAATGTCCACCATCACCTCCCCCTGATCAGAATCGCTGATTTGCCTTCTTTCCGTCCGAAACCCCTTGAGCTGATGACGATCCGACACTACCCGAAGCTGGTCGCGCAACTGAAGCAGTCCGATCTGAAATGACGCAGGCTGATGATAAGCTTCGGTATCCGCTTTGATGACCCGGTTGATGATGTCGGCGTTCCGGATCCGGAACCGGTGGTCTTTCATGAAGATCTCTTTTCGTTTCTTCGATGCCTGTATCTGGGAAGAAACGCCTGTGTTCCAGTAGGTGAGCAGAAGGGCACCCGTCCAGATGAGGACGATTGCGATCCAAGTTTTTTTGATGGTGCTTTTCATGGCAAATCAAACCCGAACTGGATGAGGTACTGCTTCAGATGGCGATCCCCTTTGTTCTCAAGCGTCTCAAAGTCGATATTCTGGATCCGTAATGCGCGACTTCCCTCAAAATTTATCCTCAATCCTGCTAAAAATTGTGACAGCAGATTCTTGAATTCAATGGGATTGTCAGCGGTAACAAGTCCCTTCATGGCCAATTTGGGCGAGTTCTCAAGATCGATGCTCAGTTCCCTTATCTGAATGCCGTCTGGGAGCGCTTTGATGGTTTTCATAATCGTTTGGGTCAAAGAGGGTCTCTGGGCCTCTTTAATCATCAGATCCAGCGCCTGGTCATATCGACCGATCGCTTCCCCGGTTTCTATCTGGACCTGTTTTTCGGAACGCGTCATGCGAACATTTCGTGAAGATGCCAACCGATGCAAGAACAAGCTCTCGACACACAAGAGCGTCAATACGATCAACCCCACCAGAATTCCCACCACCTGGATGGGTTTCCACTCCAAGTCTTTTTTAAGTTGGGAGTGGGTCAGGCTGAGAAAGGTTGCATGAGGCCCCAAATCCCGTTGGTCGAAAGCACTGATGACGGAAAGGCGACGGGACAATTTTTTATCCATCGACGGTCGGATAACACTGGTAAGATCGTTGACGTCTCTATCCATCAAAGCTGAAAGCGCTTCCGCGTTGCTGGAGCCGGCAGACAACAAATGAACTTTGATTTCATCGGATCGGGCTTTTTGAGAGAACAGGTAGATAGATTGGTTGATTTCGTAGTTCAAGGCCGCAAGGGCTTCATCCGGTCCATCTTCTGATTCGGGCAGTGCGATACTTCGCGAGAACAGGAATCTGCCATGGTTGAAAAAATAGAGAAAACAATCGCTATTGACCATATGTACCAGGCATTGGCCGCCCTTGTGGAATTCGGCCCCTTTCAATTGTTTCTTGTTGTTCCACAAGAACGCCGGGGTCGTGATTTTTCGCGGTCTGATATTCAGTTCGGCCAGACGCCGATAGATGTCATAAGATTTGGCTTCCTGGAGATAATATACGAACAAACCCTTTTCCTCTGAATCGCCAGCGGTTTCTGAATAATCAAAAAAATCGGTGATGGAGGGGAGGTCGGGGTGATCCCCGGCGAGTTTTCTCTCTACAAAGGTTTCGATCAGGGCTTTTTTTTCCGATTGGAATTTATAGAACGTACTGCCGACCCAATAGTCTGGAACTACCAGCACCGAATTTACGGCACCTGTCAACTCTCCGGGCAGGGATGATTTCCGGAGTTTCGAACTTAAAAAAGAATCTACAGGGATATGATGAACAATCGAAACGGCATTGCCTTCCCCGAAAGCCAGAAAAAAGAGCGCATCGTTGTGGATCAGGGTTAAGACGGGGCGTTTTCCCCCAGGAAGATTTAAAGCAGGAATGTACAGGGGTTTCTCCTTTATCCAGGTCGACCATGAACCCGTGTTGTTACAGGCCAGTGAGCCCGGCAGGCGATCTCCTCTGATCCAAATGGAACAGGTGCGGCGGATCCGTATTCCGATACCGAATGATAATGGACAAACCGTTGGTTGTCAAAAGAAAAATATAATGAAATATGATGGTTGGGCCTATATCTGGTTGATCGTGGAAGCCATGTAGCCGGCACCAAATCCATTATCGATGTTTACCACTGCCACATTTGAGCTACAGCTGTTGAGCATTGCCAAAAGGGCTGTGAGGCCGCCGAAGCTGGTACCATATCCGATGCTTGTGGGAACCGCGATGATCGGACGGCTGACCATACCGGCGACCACGCTTGGGAGCGCTCCCTCCATCCCGGCTACGACGATGATGACGGTTGCATGGGCGATTTGATCCCGATGTGCCAGCAGGCGGTGAATGCCGGCCACTCCGACATCGAAGATCGTTTCAACTCTGTTTCCCATAGCACTCGCTGTGATACCGGCCTCTTTGGCAATTGGAATGTCGGATGTACCGGCCGAGATTACGAGGATGGTGCCCCTGCCGCGGATGGCGATGGGTTTTGTCTTTAACAAAAGTATCTTCGCATCGGAGTGGTATTCTGTTTCCGGAAGTATGGAACGCACAGAATCCGCTTTCTCCGGAGACACCCGCGTGACCAGGATGACGTTTTCTTGGGCGATCATTTTCTCCATGATACCGACGATCTGTTCAGTTGTCTTTCCCTGACCGTAGATGACTTCGGGAAACCCCTTGCGCAGTGACCGCTGATGGTCTATATGGGCATAATCGATATCTTCAAAGGATAGATTGACCAGTGTTTTCGTTGCTTCATCGGGGGAGATGCTGCCGGATGCGACTTGCTGAAGACAGTGCAAAATCGATTCGTATTCCATGATCGGTCTCGCTTTCATACCCTTTTTGTTGCATGTTAAGTTGACTGTAACCGCTAGACGGACCTCTTTTCGACCGCCAGGTTCGGGTGTGAATTATTGCAAAAACCGTCTATCCGGTCAACCCATTCAACGTTTTGACAATCCTTCGAAACCAAACGGGATACCCGTCGAAAAGTAAAAGAGAAATCCTTATGAATGTCGTCGTCATTATTCCGGCCCGGTTCGGATCCACGCGTTTTCAGGCCAAACCGTTGATGGAGATTTCCGGGAAACCGATGATCCAGCACGTTTATGAAAGGGCGGCCCTCGCGCCAACAGCGTCTTCTGTTGTGGTGGCTACCGACGATCGTCGTATTTTCAATGTGGTTGAACAATTCGGTGGTACAGCGCTGATGACCTCCGACAAAAACCGCTCCGGAACGGACAGGGTCGGTGAGGCGGCAGAATTATTGAAAATGGAAATGGAAGATATCGTTGTAAACGTGCAAGGGGATCAGCCCTTACTGCATCCCAAGTGTATCGAGGATTTGGTCCACCCCTTTGCAGTCGATCATCAAGTGAAAATGACCACCCTTGCTTACAAAATTCGGGATGAATCAGAAATTACGAACCCGAAGGACGTAAAGGTGACCTTCAACAAACGAAGGGATGCGCTCTATTTTTCCAGGTCACCCATCCCTTGCGGCAGAGATGACGGACAGAAATTCGATGTTTTCAAACACCTTGGCCTGTATGCATACACCCGAAGGTTTCTTGAACGATTCCGGGCGATGCCTTCGGGACCATTGGAACAGATCGAAAAATTGGAGCAATTGCGGGCGTTGGAACACGGTTTTGCGATCCGGGTGGTAGTGACCGAGTTTGATTCCCCGGAAGTGGACATCCCCGAGGATGTCAAGAGGATCGAAAGAAGGCTGTATGAAGGATCTATTTAACATACTCCTGGCCGAAGACAGTGCGCTGACCAGAAAAATCGTAGAACGGACTTTAGTCAAGGCGGGATATAAAGTCAAATGTGTCGAAAACGGACGTCAGGCACTGGAGTTGTTTCGCAAAACACCGTTTCCCATCGTCATCACCGACTGGATGATGCCCGAGATGGATGGAGTCGAATTGATCCGGGCCATCAGGTCGCTGCCGATACCCGGCTATGTGTTTATCGTGCTGCTAACGGCTCGGGATACCAAAACAGATATTGTCGAGGGGTTAAAAGCCGGGGCGGATGACTATTTGAGCAAGCCGTTCAATCCTGCAGAACTTCTGGCCAGACTCAACGCCGGAAAGCGGATTTTGGAACTGGAAAAATCGCTTCTGGCATCGAAACAGTATATCGAGAGTGTGGTGTCGTCCATGGCGGATTCGCTGATTGTCATTCAATCGGACTTGACTATACAACATGCCAACAATGCGACATGCGACCTTTTGGGTTATACCGAAAGCGAACTCAAGGGCATGTCTATGAAAAAAATTATATCCAACAAAGAAACCGCGGAAAATTTGCTCATCCTCGATTCGAGTGCATTGGGCTCCATTCACTTTCCTGAGGAGGAGTATATCGCTAAAAACGGAGATCGGATTCCAGTAAGCCTCATGGGATCGGCCATGACGGTGTCAGTAGGGCTGGATGATGATCCAAAAGGATTTATCTGGCTTGCGCACGATATGAGAGAGGTGAATGAACTTAAGGAGCAGGTATTCCAGGCGGAAAAAATGTCTTCTATCGGAGTCATTGCAGCCGGAGTGGCCCATGAAATTAAAAATCCCCTGGCAATTATTCTCCAAGGTATAGAATTTCTAAAAACTTCCTGTACTTCTGATGTATCGGAAAGCACAATAAGCGATGTCGTGGACCGGATAAAGAATGCCACCTCCAGGGCAGATAAAATTGTCAAAGATCTACTCGGATTTTCCAAGCAGATCGAAATGTCTTTTGAAAAGACCGACGTAAGAGAGGTTATAGAGGACACCCTTTTTCTTGTCGAGAACCAGTTTCGGTTAAAATCGATCAGGATTCATCGAAATTATACAGCCGTACCGACCCATGTTAGAGCGAATGCCAGCCAGTTAAAGCAGGTGTTCCTGAACCTGTTCCTGAACGCCGGTGAGTCGATGCCGGAAGGGGGAGAAATTACACTGGATTTGGAAGAATGGGTTGATTCAGGCGGACGTAAATTTATTCGTGCAATGACCAGCGATACGGGTAGCGGTGTTGACGAACAGGTTGTGAACAAGGTGTTTGAACCTTTTTTTAGTACGAAACTAAGGGACGGGAATTCAGGATTGGGGTTGTCTGTTTCCAAGGGGATCATAGAAAAACACCAGGGTACCATCGGGATCCAAAATCGCGAAGAAGGGGGAACCCGAGTCACAATATCTTTGCCGGTGGAATAGGAGGAAGTTGATATGAGCGATAAAAAGAAAACGATTCTCATCATTGACGACGAGGAAGATTTTACCTTTTTCGTTAAGCTAAATTTGGAAAACACCGGAGATTTTGTTGTTCATACATCCACAGACGGGAAAGAGGGTATAGAAATGGCGAAAACGATAAAGCCTGACCTGATTCTGCTCGACATCCTGATGCCTGCTATGCATGGTACCGACGTGGCGGAACGGCTACTTCAGACGACGGCAACGAAGGATATCCCCCTTATTTATCTTACGGCGGTTGTCAGAAAAGAGGACCTTGAAGCCAATGATGGAATCATCGGAGGGAGGAAGTTTATTGCCAAACCCATTTCTCCCGAGGACTTGATCACAGAGATCAATGCGAGCCTTTTCTAACCAGACGATGGAAAGAAAAAGATCACATTAAAATATAGTTTAGAAATCATTGAAGGTTTTGCTCTATGATCTCCCCTGGTCCCGGCCTGGGAGCTTGAGTTGAAGGAGGTGCTACAGAAGGGGAGGGGAGGGGCGCATCGGACGGCGTTCTGGTGTTGGGTGTTTCCGCTTGATTCCTTTTTTGCTTTTCCAATTCCTGAACCTTTTGACTGAATTCTTCCAGTTTTCCCTCCAGGTTCCGTGTGACAAGACTCAACATTTGGCGGTATATCTCTTTTTCCTCATTCAGGGCCAGATGAAGTGCCTCATTATCGATTTTTTGAGTGGAAAGTGTGGAAATCACCGTTTCCAAATCCGCCAGGTTCTTGGTTGATTGCACCAGCCTCTTGTTCATGTCCACCAGCAATTCATTGAAATCCCCTAGAGAGCCATTAAAGTGCGTCATTTCACCGGTGAGTTTCTCCTCTAAAACCTTCAGTTTGGATGATATGGCTTTGATATCTTTTCGGATCGGTTTGACGAAACGATCGATTTTTATTACCGAATCCTTTAATCCTTCTTTTAATGCGGCTTTATCAGATTTGGTTTTTTGGAGGTGATCCAGTGTTTTTTGGATGCGCAGGTCCATCTCCTCCATGCTTTTAGTATGGTTGTCCGAGTTGGTTTGAACGGTCGAGACGATGACGTCACTGGTTTCCTTCAACTTCGCCTGCTCGACCGACAGGGAGGAAAAACGGTCGTCCAAGCTTTTTTCGAGAGTTTCCACCTCAGTGGTACCGGTATCTTGAAACCGGATCACGCGTTTGGTCAGATCCAGGTAAGCCAATACGAGTACAATGACGAGTAGGATCGGTATGAGAACGGCGACCAGTGTAATTCTATGGCCTAGTTTCTCAATTCGATTGTCGAGAATCTCCTCCTGGATGAGAGAATCGGAGGGTTCCTCATCCATCCGCATACTGAACTGTGGGGATTTTTGTCTGCTCATTTTCTCTTATTCCCACTCGATGGTGCTGGGTGGCTTTGAACTGATATCGTAAACCACACGATTCACGCCATTTACCTCATTAATGATCCGGTTGGAGATTTTTCCCAGCAATTTGTGAGGCAGTCTGGCCCAATCTGCTGTCATGGCGTCCTTGCTGGTCACCGCCCTGATGGCGATGATGTTTTCGTAAGTTCGCAGATCCCCCATGACGCCGACGCTTTTAATGGGCAAAAGAACCGCAAAGGATTGCCATAATTTCTTATAGTAGCCGGAAATGCGGATTTCATCAAGCAAGACGGCGTCCACTTCCCTAAGGATATCGAGGCGTTTTCTCGTGATGGCCCCGATGATGCGTATCCCGAGGCCCGGGCCGGGAAAGGGTTGTCGCCATATCATCTCCTGGGGAAGCCCAATCTCTTTGCCCAATCGGCGTACCTCATCCTTGAAGAGAAATTTCAACGGTTCCACCAGTTTGAGTTTCATTTTTTTGGGCAACCCGCCTACATTGTGATGGGACTTGATGACAGAGGTGGGACCACCGAAAGCCGATACAGATTCAATCACATCCGGGTAAAGTGTTCCCTGTGCAAGGAATTGCGCATCTTTTATTTTGCGTGCCTCGGCTTCGAATACATCCATAAAAATCTTGCCGATGACCTTCCGCTTTTTTTCCGGATCCGTGATTCCGGCCAAGGCATTCAGAAAACGCATTTTGGCGCTGACAAACCGGATGTTGATTTTCAAGTGCTGCTTGAAGACCGCTTTTAGCTTTTTTGCTTCATCTTTTCTCAGCAATCCGTTGTCTACAAAGATGCAGGTCAGGTTTTTCCCGATCGCTTTGTGAATCAGCAGGGCGGTAACGGATGAATCCACTCCTCCGCTCAAGCCCAGAATCACCCGTTTGTCATCCACCTGTTCCCGGATATTGGCAACGGTATCTCTGGCGAATGATTTCATGGTCCATGAGCGTTTACATTTACAAACACCAAAAAGAAAGTTTCGAAGGATTTTTTTCCCCTGCCGGGTGTGTTCAACCTCCGGATGGAATTGCAAACCATATAATTTTTTCTTGGAATAGGACGTGGCGGCAATTGGAGTGTTTTCAGTGGATCCGATAATCTTGAATTTGGGCGGCAGTTTGACAATGGAGTCCCCATGGCTCATCCAGCAGTCCGATTTTTTTTCGATATCTTTAAACAATCCTGTAGACATACGGGTTTTAAAGCGGGCGTGACCGTACTCTCTTTTTCCGGCTTTCTCAACGGTTCCCCCAAGTGCATGGACCATGAACTGCAACCCGTAGCAGATGCCTAATATCGGTATGCCCAAATCGAATAGTTCACTTGTAACTTTGGGGCTGTTCTTCTCGTAAATGCTGGAAGGTCCCCCCGAAAGGATAATACCCTCGGGCCTCATGGCCTCAATTTCCGAAAGTTTAATGTCGGGGCGTTCGATTCGGCAGTAAACCTGACATTCCCTGACGCGTCTGGCAATGAGCTGATTGTACTGAGAGCCGAAATCTATGATGAGTATCATCTCGCGGTCCCTTTTGCATGCGATTTGGAGGTTGATCAGAAATTCGTCGTTACTTTGAAGGCCCACGGCACCTTATCCGGGTGTTTTTCCCGCAAAAAATTGAACGAGTCAACAAAAAAGGTAAACGACACATTTAAAAGGTGCATCGAAGGATCTACAGACATTTTTTTTTTCAAGCAACCGCCAACCCCCAACATGATCATAAACAATCTGTTGATATATAACCATAATAACAATAGGTTGTAATCTCATTGCACATATATGGGGAATGTGTTAAAAATGTGCGGCCCGGCAGAGGTATGCCGGGTTCCCTGATCTGCTACAGAAAAAGAGAATGAAATTTTTAAAAACGATACAATAGACGGAGACCGGAAAAAACGGAGGAAGTGAACCCATGCTGGAAAGCGGAGATTTGAGGAAGGGGCTTAAGCTCGAGATCGACGGCGATCCCTATGTAATTACCCAGTTTGACTTTGTAAAACCCGGCAAAGGTCAGGCCCTGTACAAATGCCGCCTGAAAAATATGCTGACGGGAGCCCAATTTGATAGAACCTTCCGGTCTGGTGAAAAGTTCAACGAAGCAAACCTGGAAGAGCTGGAGATGGAATATCTTTACTATGACGGTGAGAATTATTGTTTCATGAACACCTCAACCTATGATCAGGTATTCCTCAACAAAGATCAAATGGGAGAGGCCATTCAGTTTCTAAAGGAAAATACGGTTTGCCAGGTGCTGATGTTCGATATGACTCCCATCGGATTGACGCTGCCCATTTTTATCGATCTGCGCATATCGAAAACCGATCCATGGGTCAAGGGCGATACCGCTTCCGGCGATTCGAAACCGGCAGAACTTGAAACCGGTTACACGGTTCAGGTGCCGCCCTTTGTGGAAGAGGGGCAGCTGATCAGAATCGATACACGGACAGGCGCCTATGTGGAAAGGGTAAAAGAATAACTGGCTCGGTTAGGCTTCGGAAGGCTCCGGGGGAGGGGCGATCTCCCTTACAATGTAGGAATTGATCCGGTTGCCGTCTTTTTCTTTAACGGTGATCAGAAAATTGTCAATGGCGATCTCCTCCTTCTCTTCAGGGATCCTTCCGATATTATGAAGGACGAAACCGGAAAAGGTATCATATTCCTTCAGATCGGGAATCTCCAAGGGGATTCTCTCGTTTACATCGTCAATATCCGATTTGCCGGGTACCACCCACTCATTCTCCCTTCTTTCGGTTATTTTCGGTTCCTCTTTATCCGTTTCGTCGGTGATCTCACCGACAATTTCCTCTATGGCATCTTCAAGTGTAATCAATCCTTCGACACCGCCATGTTCATCCACGATGATAGCCATGTGATATCTTCGCTTTTTGAATTGCTTGAGCAGTCGGTCCAGTTTTTTTTGCTCAGGGACAAAATAGGGTTCCCTCATGATCTGCCGAATATCGATGGGCTCGGAAGAAGTCACCCGATGTCTGAACAGATCCTTGATGTTCACAATACCGATAACGTGATCGATGGTACCGTCGATCACAGGAACCCGGGTGTAGCCGGATGCTGCAATGGCTTCCAAAGGGATCGGTTCGTTGGCATCGATGACGAACATATCCGCCCTTGGTGTCATGATTTCAGAGGCATCCGTGTCATCCAACTCGAAGATGTTGTGAATCAGCTCTTTTTCCTCTTCCTTGATTTCCCCCTCCTCTTCCACCACCTCGACAAAGGTCATCAAATCCTCTTCGGTTGCATTGGGTGTTTTCTTGATTTTTCCGGTGAGTTTGGGAATAAAATTCAAAAAAAGGATGATAGGGAAAAACAGGATGGACAGCCAGTAAATGGGATAGATGGTCAGTCTGGCGATCAGGACGTTATTTCTCGTCGCAATGGATTTAGGGAATACCTCACCGAAAACGAGTATTAGAAAAGTCATGATAAAGGTGGCAAGACCAACAGCGTGATTGGGTAGTACCTCAAGGACAAGGGTCGTCGCCAGGGCCGAAGCGCCCACGTTAACAATATTATTTCCGATAAGGATGGTGGTCAGCAACCTGTGCGGATCCGCTTTCATCAGATCGATCAGCTGGTAAGACCGCTCTTTCTTTTTAGCGATGTGCCGGGATTTTACTTTGCTGATGGAGAACATCGCAGTTTCCGCAGATGAAAAAAAGGCGGAAAAAAACAACATGACGATGAGTATGACGATTTTGTCAATCATGGTAGACCTGACGAGTGGGGAGTCCAATGAAGGGGTTGTTGGGGAAGTTCCATGGTCATCGTTTGGTTCTGAATGCTTTGCGCTCCGCTTTTTCTTGCAATGCCTTTGAAGCCGTGTCAGATCTTGTGAAAAATTCGTAGTTTAATTATAGAACAGTTTTCCTATTTTTCAAGAAGAACCTAAAAAAGGTTTTAGTGGCCAAGCGACCCGACATCAACGAATATGTGGATGCCCTGTTAAAATCCAAAGAAATGGGATCCTCCGTTCTGTATCACACCGTCACCCCGGGCATTGGTGCCGAATATTCGGAGTTAGAAAAGCCGTTTTCAAAATCGATCCGAACCGTCATGGAAAAAAATGAATGGCGCCGGTTATTCACGCACCAGGCGGTTTCCTTGAACCGGATCCGATCCGGCCGGCATATCGTGCTGGCAACCCCTACCGCCAGTGGTAAAACACTAGTGTATACCCTGCCGGCAATCGAAACCATACAGACTCACCAAGGGTCGCGGGCTCTATTTATCTATCCGCTCAAGGCCCTGGCACAGGATCAGTTGCGCCATTTCAACCATCTGGCCGCTGGCTTTGAAAGGGATAAACCTACGGCGGGCATTTACGATGGCGACACCCGGATGCATCTGCGAAAACAGATGCGGGAGAACCTTCCAGACATTCTGATGACCAACCCGGATATGGTTCATTTGTCCATCCTCCCATATCACCATAACTGGTCGGAGTTTCTAAAAAACCTTAAGTATGTCGTGTTGGATGAGATGCATGTGTACAGGGGAATGTTCGGCGCCCACATCGCCTGGGTTTTGAGGAGGCTAAGGAGGATCTGTGCTTACTACCATGCATTCCCCACCTTTGTTTTCTGCTCTGCCACGATCGGGAATCCTGCCCAACTGGCCGAACAGCTGTCGGGGCTTTCACCAGAATCGGTTATCGACAGTTCCGAGCCCAGGGGGAAGCGGCATCTTCTCTTCTTGGATAGTCCGGAGGGGGCTGTTAGATCCACCATTAAACTGGTGAAAGCCGCTTTGCATCGTAAGATCAGAACGATTGTATACACCCAATCACGGAAATTGGCGGAGCTGATCACCCTTTGGACCAAACAGCAGAACATGACCATTGCCGATCGGGTCCGTGTGTATCGGGCCGGTCTTACACCGGCGGAGAGACGATCCATCGAACGCGGACTTGCGACGGGAAGGCTGCTCGCGGTGGTCTCCACCAGCGCACTGGAACTGGGGATCGATATCGGGGATCTGGACCTTTCTATATTGGTCGGATATCCAGGTTCCATCATGTCCACCCGTCAAAGAGGGGGAAGGGCGGGTCGTAATGGGCGTGACGCCGCCGTGATCCTAGTGGCCGGAGATGATGCTCTGGATCAATACTTCATGCGGCACCCCACAGAGCTGGTAGAAAAGGAACCGGAACTAGCCGTTGTGAACCCCTTCAACCCCGTAGTGATGTCAAGACACCTGGTCTGTGCAGCCGCCGAACTTCCAATACAATACAATGAGGAGGTCATGCATTCAGAGGCGGTGAAAACCGAAGCTTCTGCACTTGCACGCAGGGGAGAACTATTCGTGGGAGAGGAGGGGAAAAACCTTTATTTACCGCAAAGAAACCCCCAGAGGGATGTGGACTTGAGAAGTGCAGGAAACCGGTTGCGGATTTTCGAGGCGCGCACAAAGCAGCTTTTGGGAGAAATCGACTATCACAGAGCCCTCAGGGAAACGCATCCGGGTGCGGTTTACCTTCATGGTTCGGAATATTATGTAGTGACTGACCTGAACCTTCATGGCGGAACCGTGACCACCGAAAAGGTGATTGTCGATTATTACACCCGGGTCCGGTCTTTCGAAAATATAGAGATTGAGGATACGATCGATCAGAAGAGATATATCCACACGCCCGTCTTTTTCGGCCGTCTGACAGTAACCGAACAGGTGAATGGATACGACAAACGACAGCTTCGCAACGGGAAATTGATGGAGACGGTTGATCTGGACCTGCCGCCCCAGATATTTGAGACCGAAGGCATGTGGTATACAGTATCCCATACAGCTTTGAAGCGTTTGGTATCTGAGAGCATCGATTTGTCGGGATCCATCCATGCCATGGAACATGCCGCCATCGGTATCCTGCCTTTGATTGTACTTGCGGATCGCAACGATTTCGGGGGCGTTTCTACCCTGTGGCATCACCAGACCGGGCACGCCACCGTATTCATTTATGACGGTATCCCGGGGGGGGCTGGTCTTTGCCGTATGGGGTACGAACGTTTCGGAGAAGTGCTGGAAAAGACGCTGGGGGTAATAGAAAGGTGCGGCTGCAAGAGTGGATGCCCCACTTGTGTGCAATCTCCAAAATGTGGATCCGGGAACCGTCCCATGGACAAAGCGGGTGCCCAGGCCATCCTGCTGGATCTTGTCAATTCCGATAAAGCACGACCTGTTGCAGCACAACGTATAGCCAATTCCTCTTTTAACCAACAGGAACCCGGTGCTACCGGAGCCAGAGTAGAGATACTGGAGGCAGAGAGAGAAGGCGGTGAGGGCGGTCCCCCTTCCGGATCTTTCGGCCCAACGACTGGCAATAGGGAAGGAATGGATAGACCCGCCGGAAAAAAGAGACGGGGAGAAAAAGAAGGCTCATCCCGCGCCAATGGGAATCCCAATTGCGACAGTGGTTTTTGCATGCCGCACTACGGTGTCTTTGATATCGAAACCCAGCGGTCCGCTGCAGATGTGGGCGGATGGCATCGAGCCGATCAGATGAAGGTCAGTTGTGCGGTCGTTTTTGATTCCGAATCCGGACGCTTTCGTACATATACGGAGGATCTTGTTCCGCTCCTGATCCGCGATTTGTACCGGTATGATGTGGTTGTTGGATTTAACAGCAAACGTTTCGATTACAAGGTGCTCAGCGGGTATGAGGGGTTCGATCCGTCGAAAGTTCAGACGCTGGACATTTTGGAAGATGTGTATCGATATTTGGGATTTCGACTTTCCCTGAATCATTTGGCCAAAGTGACCCTGGGCATCGAAAAAAGCGCCGACGGGCTTCAGGCCCTTAAATGGTGGCAGGAGGGTCGTTTCCAGGAGATCACCGATTATTGCCGAAGGGATGTCGACATCACCCATCAAATATTTCGCTTCGGCAGGGATAAGGGTTATCTACTGTTTAAAGATAAATCAGAGAACAGGGTTCGCATTCCGGTGAATTGGTAAACTGCACGTGTCAAAGGAATCGCAGAAGCTGACGGAGATCCGTCACGATGAGATCCGGAGACACATGTTGGCAAGCAGGATCATCCTCCCGTAATCTCAGTGAGCGGGCATCCCCTCCGAACAGGGCGGTCTGGAACCCGGCTTTTTGTGCGGGGTGGATGTCGTTGAGCATATCGTTTCCGAGATAGAGAACCGAACGGGGAGAAATACCGCTGTCGGCAAGTCGATCTACCGCCATCTGAAAAAGGACGGGGGAGGGCTTGGCCCTGCCGATTCGGTAGGAAAGAAAGATCAGATCCGATTCAAAACCCAACGACTCGGGTGACGATTCGAAAAACAGGTGAAACAGCGAAAGGGTATAAAACTGGGCGTTGGACACGATGCCTATTGGGATCTGCCGGTTCTGGCAGGCAGCCAGTACCTCTTTCGAGTGGGGCATGGGATAAACCGGGTTGGTCATCAATTCGAAAGCTTCGGCGAAAGCCCGAGCCTCCCGATGGACGTTGATGCCCAAAACCTCCGACCAGATCTCGTCGACTCGGACTTCGGGCCAATTGACACCGGTTGTTCTCATCTCTTCGTGATGCTGTCTGATGGCCTGGACGAAATTTTCATGCACGATCCTGGCCTCTTTGTCGATATTGAAGGCTGTCAGCAGCCTTTTGAGGTCGGGTTCTATTTGCTGTCGTTTCTCCAGAATACCGATATCACCGGATCCGCTGATAAACAGGGTACCGTATAAGTCAAAAAGGAGGCACTGTACCTTTTCTTTTAGCGAGCCAGTGGGTTTGCAGTCGGTGGGTATCGGATCGAGAGGGGAAAGACGGGCTTTTATATCATCCAAAATCCGCATCGTTACTCCATTTCAAAAGACTAAAAAACCCGAGATTGAAAAATTCATTTGCTACAACGCTTTTGCTGATGCGATGGCGGACCGGAATGCGGATCACCTTTCTGTATGCATCTAAAAGAAGCCCCCGATAGGAATCAATGGTAAATACCCTTTTGATCGTATTTCGGTTTTTGCGGATCATGGGGGCCAGTTGGCGAAGATTGCCGGGTCCCTTTATGAAGGGATTGACCCGTGCGAGTTTCTCTTTTTGGGGCGGCTCTGTCAGCAATTGTGACAGAACCTGCATCTGTGATGACTCATCCAGCAGGCCAAAATCGATCGACCCGTTTGTGGTCATCCGTTTGAATGCGGTATTCGTGTCTTGTTGGGTAATGGGAATGCCAAAACGACGGCTGCAGTCTGCGACAGCGGCACGCCATCTCAGTTCAAACTGGGCCAAGTCGAACCACTCCACCGGGACCCGGATGTGGCGATACAGATGATCCAGATGGAGTCCCTTTTCCTCGAAGTCGGAACACAGATCCGGAAGTTTTCTGCCCCAGAGGAACTTGCCGGCGGTCCATGGTTCCAGAAACGAAAACCCGAATCCCTCCCCGATGCTGGTGGTCAGCATGTATTTTGACTGTTTCACCAGTTCGAGAAACGGTTTACGGGTGCCAGCCTCCATGGAGATGTTGAGCCCACGGGCTTTTACGAACGCCTTCCAGGCCGAGTAACTGAGCCTATCGGAAGGGGTGTTTGGGGGCTGGGTGATGCAGAGCCTCTGGCCTTGCTCAAAATATAGGGACAACAGGATCGCCTCTCCTATGTTTTTCCGACGGATGGCACGAATCGGATAGAGAACATGGGTGAGATCTGTTTTAGTGGGCTCTGGAGCCGGAAGCGGATTCACCGTATTGGGGATCATATGAAGACCCTCCGGTTTCAGACCCGATCTGATCAATATCCTGTAATCCCTTGAATTGAGTACACCATAATGGCAGTTGGACGGATAGGCTTCCTGATAATACACATTTGGCCTTCCATCTTCGGCAAAGTCATGAACCTGCAGCAGCAGGTTGTACTGCTTTGTTTTCAATTGGGTGAGGACATCGAGAAAACAGCTGTTTTTGGCAAGTAAGGGATTGTGGACGTGAAGCACGTCGCAACCTTTGGGCCATTTTTGGATGATGGCCTCCTCCACCAGGCTTGAAACAAGTTCTGCGGAAACCGGTTTTGGGGCCGATTCGTCGTAGCCCAGACCTGGAATGTGCACCGTCTCGCACGGCAGAACCAGATCTGTCGGTTCGCCGGTCAACAGTAAAAGGTCACAGGCCGGTTTCAAAGCTTCTATCTGCTGTCTAATGACGGTCGTGACACCGCCGGTTTTCAGATGATAGTGCATTAAGGCGATTTTCATATTCCACCTTCCAAATCAACGGTCGGATAAGGTATAGTAAACCGCCATCGACTCCAGGGTCAATAAGGTTCATCGGTTGATACCTCACGGGATTGCCACCTTCCCGGGTCTATGGTAGAAACCTAGCTCCTCCCTTATTGAAAGGCGTATTATGAATTCATTCAGTCGTCTTAAAAATGTCGTACAGGAATATGCCTGGGGTTCACCCACGGCAATTCCCGATCTGCTGGGACACGCCGGACCCCGGGATAAACCCCAGGCGGAACTCTGGATGGGAGCCCATCCAAAAGCCCCCTCAACAGTGATGGATTTGAGCAGACCGATTCGACTCAACGATCTTATTGAAGATCAACCCCGAAGTATTTTGGGTGATGTGGTTGCGACCAGGTTCGGCAACCGCATGCCCTTCCTTTTCAAAGTACTTGCTGCTGATAAGCCGCTTTCCATTCAGGCCCATCCCTCCAAAAAGATGGCTCAGGAGGGATATTTGCGGGAAAACAGGGTCGGGATACCCCATGACGCCCCGAACCGGAATTACAGGGACGACCAGCACAAGCCGGAATTGATTTGCGCCCTGACAAATTTTTGGGCAATGTGTGGATTCAGATCCTTTAAAGATATTATGAGCAGGCTCCGGACCTGTTTGGGCGAACATAGCGCCTTTAAAGACTCTTTTAGGGGATTCAATCATCTGAATGGGGCTGAGGGAACCCGTCGCCTTTTCGAATGGTTGATGGTGCTGCCATCGGATCAACGTGAAGACCTTATACGCCAAGTGGTGCAGCACGCCAGAGTGTGTCACGAATCGGATGAGGTCGGTTATTGGATCCGGTGTCTCCATGAAGCGTATCCAAATGATATTGGTGTGCTATCTCCCATTTTAGTCTATCTTATCCGTTTGGAACCCGGACAAGCCCTCTTCTTACCCTCTGGCAGTTTGCACGCGTATCTGAAAGGTGTGGGAATTGAACTTATGGCCAATTCCGATAATGTCCTCCGGGGTGGTTTGACACCCAAACACGTGGATGTCCAGGAGTTGCTGAAAGTACTGAATTTCAACGAAAGGGGCCCTTCCATTTTGGAGCCTCAACGGATTTGTCGCTGTGAAACGGCATATGCCACATCGGCTGAAGAGTTCATGCTGTCCGTGATCCAGACCGATAGCCACAATGACTACGAATCACCTGTTAAAAGGGGTATCGAGATTTTGTTGTGTGTTGAGGGTGAGGGAGAGATGAGATCGTCCACCAATGGAGGATCGCTAAAAGTCTTCAGGGGCACTTCCATAATGGTGCCGGCATCTGCTCCTTATTATACTATCAGCGGGAATGCGACCCTATACAGGGCTTCTGTTCCATTGAGCAATTAATTCAGAGGTGCCTCTTTTTCGATATTGCGGTAATCCGGTTGTTGAGTAACACAATGAAACGTGACTATCGATAGTTTTCCGTGTCCTTCACATAGGCCTCAAAATCCTTTTCCAGCAAAAATCTCGATATGATCTCTCCCACTTTATCAGCCGTGTCCACGCGGTAGACCCCTTTTTCATCTCTACCGGTCAAATTCTTGGCCTGTTCAACTATCGTGCGCAAAGACTTGGCGGTGATTTCCACAATACTATTGATTCTTACCATTTGAGTTGATTCAGACATGGATCGTTTCCTATCATTTTTCTCAATTCAATATTGATTCCCTGCCCGAGAAACAGGTTTTTTCGATGTGCACTTAAAATTGTGCGCGTTTGCACACCATTCAGTGCAAAATCCAACGATTCGGTTAATCGGACGCGAAAGAAGATCAAATGGCAGTGGACTTCAAAGACTGCCAATCTCTTTGACCCTATCATATAACACGCTTTAATCATAAGCGATACTGATTTTTACGTAATGAGCATCGCTTTTTTTCAACTACGAGTGATCTATCACTTGCTCCCAGAACGTCTTTGGTATGGTTTTTGATAATGCTCTGTTGATGAGGGTAGAATGATGCTTTTCAATTGTTGAGTAACAAAGCTGAAAGGAGGAAGTGATGATTTCTAAAAAACGCTGTATTTCGTTTTTGACCTTGTTGGTGCTTTCCATTGTCCTCGCAGGACCGGTTCTGGCCCAAGAGACCGGTAAAATCAATATCAACACCGCGACAAAGGAGGAAGTGGTCAAACTGAAGGGAATCGGTCCTAAATATGCCGAAACTATCATAGCGTATCGGGATGCCAATGGTCCGTTTGAAACGCCGGAAGCGATCATGCAAGTTAAGGGAATTGGTAAAAAAATCTATGAGACCAATAAAGAGGTCATTGCCGTCGAGTAGATCGATCACAATCTTCATTCATCCGGGCATCGGACCGGATAAGATAGTTGTTTTGCATGGCACCAAATACTCCCACTCGTAAAATCAACACAGCCGAAAGGCACCTACCCTCATGCTCCGCGCATCTTATATTTTGAATCCATATCGATGCGCGGAGCCTCCCCATCTTTATCCTGGGATGAAAAATATCCTTAACCAGAAGCACCAACCCGGGTAACGATTTATTAAAAAATCCAAAATTCCCAGTTTTTTAGAATATGCTTGACTTCAAACGACAAATATGTTCAATTCGTGAACGTTTAAAAACTGAACACATGAAATTGTGTGTTTATTCCTTGAATGTTCAGTAAGTTGCGCTGCTCTACTGCCAAAACTCACTGTAACCCACCCGGCGGAGCTATTTCTATCCGCACAAAGTCTATCTTATGGACCACCAAGATATTCGCACATTAAAAATCCTGGAAAAGATCGAGGAAGAGGAAACCCCTAGCCAGAGGGACATGGCGAGAACGTTGAATATCTCTTTGGGGCTGGTGAATTCCTTTGTCAAGCGCCTGGCCCAGAAGGGATATTTCAAGGTCACCACGATTCCTCGAAATCGCATCCGCTACATTTTAACCCCTAAAGGTGCGGCTGAAAAAACGCGGCTCACCTATCAGTACGTTCAGTATTCTCTGGGATTTTATAAAAAGGCACGTCAGAAACTTCGGACGTTATTTCAGCAATACTTAGCTATGGGAATCCACAGAGTCGTTTTTTACGGAGCATCAGATCTTACCGAAATCGCCTATCTTTCTTTACAGGAAACATCCATCGAACTAACGGAGGTTGTGGATGACGAAAAGGCTGGCCGGAAATATATCTGGGGAACGGTAAAAGAGACGGCCGAATTGGCTTACATTAAGTATGACATACTTTTAATCACTGTTCCGGAAGCCGGTGATGAAACGATTGCAGATCTTGTTCGAAAGGGTGTGCCAAGAAAAAAAATTGCAACCATAGAGTAGGGATGTGTTAAAATTGCCGTTCCTGCTTTTTGGGCGAGCAATTGAATCCATGGTTACAGAAAGGATAACGATCCATGCAATTTATCGATCTGAAAGCACAGCAGGCGCGTATTAAAGACACACTGGATCGTAATATTGAACGTGTGCTGGCCCATAATCAGTATATTTTGGGACCTGAAAACAGGGAGCTCGAGGAGTTGCTCGCCGATTATGTCGGTGTCAAACATGCCATTGGGTGCGCCTCCGGCACAGATGCCTTGCTTCTGGCCATGATGGCCCATGGAGTCGGTCCCGGGGATGCGATTTTCACTTCACCATTCACCTTCATTGCCACAGCGGAAACCATCTGTCTGTTGGGCGCCACACCCGTGTTTGTGGATATCGATCCCCAGACCTTCAACCTAGATCCGAGTAAGCTGGAAAGCGCGATTTCAGCGGTCAAAATGGGGGATGTATTACGAACCGGTTCAACGGATCCGTCTACACCCCTTGAGCCCAAAGGAATCATCGGCGTAAATCTTTTCGGTATTCCGGCGGATTATGACCGGATTAACTTGATCGCCCAAGAAAACGGTCTGTTCGTTATCGAGGACGCGGCGCAATCTTTCGGTGCCGAAATGGATGAAAAAAGATCCTGCGGTCTCGCCCCTATAGGCTGTACCTCCTTTTTTCCGGCGAAGCCTCTGGGTTGTTATGGTGACGGCGGTATGTGTTTTACAAACGACGATGAGTGGGCAGATGTGATGATTTCGGCCCGGGTGCATGGGCAGGGAACCCACAGATACGACAATGTCAGAATTGGCATCAATGGGCGGCTGGACACCCTTCAATCGGCGATTTTGCTGGCAAAATTTGAGATATTTCCTGAGGAGTTGCAGCTTCGTCAAAAGGTTGCGCACAGGTATACTCAATTGATCGAGTCGATACCGGGCCTGGTCGTCCCCGTGATTCCTTCACATGTTTCCAGTTCATGGGCACTATATTCAATTCTGGCCTCGAACGGAAAACATCGTGCCCAGCTGCAGAAGAAGCTGAGTGAAGCCGGAATCCCCACGGCGGTTTACTACCCAACCCCCCTGCATCTTCAACCGGCGTTTGCACATTTAAGATATCATATAGGCGATTTCCCGGTAAGCGAAGATTGTGCGGATCGCATCTTTAGTTTGCCGATGCATCCCTATGTGGCGGAAGAGGTCCAGACGGAGATTGCAGCGCTCCTTCGGTTTTAGTTTGGTCGTGCTCGGTCTCTAATATTTCTTCTGATACTTTACTATTTATATTCCAAATTATTGTTATTATAGAAAATATAGTAAATAAAATCACTTCGGTGAAATGGCTGAAAACCGGTGAAAAAAAACCTTTCACTAGAAACATGCCGAGTACGGATAGGGCGCACAGGCTCCAATTTTTGATAAAGTCGTTTTTTCCGTTTCTCGTCAGAAAAAAACAATTTTTAATCGCGATCCAGATAATGAACAAAAACAGACTCAGGCCGATAACCCCCAATCTCATCGCGACATTGAAATACATATTGTGGACGACAGCGAAATCCTCTTTTAATCGGTATTTTTCCGGCAGGCGTTTGTTGTATTCTTCCTGATCGATCAATTTGTCATATGTTTCCAGTCCGAAACCGGTTCCAATGATGGGATGTTCCTTCAAGATTTCAAATGATACCAGCATTAACCCGATTCTTTCATTACCGAAAACTGTTTGGGCCGTAATCCGATTTCTTATGGGTGTTAGCATGACCAAAACGACAATTATGCTCACTAAGACCAGCATGATCTTCCGTTTATTGATGAACAGGATGAATATACCTACGATCATGGCCACCAGGGATCCGCGGGTCTGGGTCAGAAGCGTTGCCGTGAATAGCGGCAGGCTCCCCAATGCGGAAATGATTTTCAACCACCGATCTTTCTGGGTCCTGAGTAGCTGGAGCGTAAGAATGATGGCAAATACGAATAGCACCCCCATCAAATTCGTTGGCGATTCCCCAAAAAAATCCCGTCCCTTTATCAAATGCAGGCCGAATCGGGTGTTGATGGGATGATCGAGAATCACATAATAATAAACAAGGCCCACAATTGAAAACAAAGTTGCGGAAGCCACGATGATCCATGACAGAAAAATCAGCCGCTTTTGGGTGTTGAAGGAATGGATTAGCAGAAAAAACAGAAGGATATATTTTAATAGATGCGCGTAAAAATCGTGGGAGCTGTTGGATTTGTCGATAGCGAAAAACAAGCCGAGAAATGCCCAGCCTGCAAAAAGAGCGAAGGGAAGTGTCAAAGGCGTTTTGAAAGCTTGGCGTTTTTTACTGTCAAAAACCAGCGGCAGCATCAGTAAAACGGCGAAATAAAAACAGATCTCTTTGATACTGGTGATTCGGGGAAAAGGGCTGACAAAAATAAAAGTGCCGGTGAATATCATCATCCACCGGCTCGACAACGCCAATCGGTTTGGCGCTTCGGCTTTTGTGTGCATGGCTGATGATGACAAATGCGTGCTCATAAATATCCGCTGTTTACCTCTCTGTATTAACAGTGCGCCATTTATCTTTTAGCAATGCCACAAAGTCAAGGAAAAATGCCGGATTCAAATCGTCTTTCCAGGCGGATTCGCCCTGAAATTTCCATTCTTTATGTCTCCCAACGCAATCAATCAATTTACAAAAAGCAGCAGAATCATTTGTAAGGATTGATGTGGAAGCGTCCATGAATTCAAATACCGGAACCCACACCAGCCCTTCTTTCAGATTCGCGCGGCAGTTGGTGGATTTCATCATATTGTTATTCCAAAAAAGGTACCTGATCATTTCCATGGCCAAAAGGGAGGTCGCCACCCAATATGTCGGGTCCGCCATGGGATTCATCTGGACTTTCATCCATCCAATGGTGCTGATTTGTGTGTTGTGGGTGGTCTTCAGCCTTGGGTTCCGGGTTAGGCCTGTGGACGACGCTCCGTTCGTGGTATGGCTGACTGCCGGGATGTGCGGATGGTTCGTGTTTTCCGATATCCTGGGTAAATCCGCCAATGTGATCATTGCCAATGCGAACCTGATCAAAAAGACGCTGTTTCCATCTCAGATTCTGCCAATCGTTGCGGTGGTATCCTCATTTATCGCCCATTCATTGAATAGCGTTTTATCATCATTGCATATCATTAATGGCGGGATCATGCAAAAT
>Ga0066187_1000037_pt1 | contig 68565 bp, 53 predicted proteins | sample WorMetexBAHAMAS1_FD_58706 | JGI IMG/M metagenome (GOLD analysis project Ga0066187, IMG submission 58706) | Marine gutless worms symbiont microbial communities from Max Planck institute for Marine Microbiology, Germany - Inanidrilus exumae... | ecosystem: Host-associated > Annelida > Digestive...
GTGTTCAGGGACGTCCCTGTTTCCAAAGAAAATGTAGTGGGAACTGTCGGCGGCGCCGATGCGGTGTTCAACACCATGATGATTCCTGAACGGCTGGGCACGGCGGCCATGACCATCGGTGCGGCGCGGCCCGCGGTGGAGATCGCCACCGGTTATACGACCCGGAGGAAAGCCTTTAATCAAACCATCAATCGTTTCCAGGGGGTGTCGTTCCAGGTGGCAGAGGCGGTCATGCTGCTGGATGCTTCCAGGTCCTTTTGTACGGCCACAGCCAAAGCGGTGGATGCCGGTGTGGATTCCAACCGCACGCGGCGTCTGGTCTCAGAAACTAAAAAATTTGTCACCGAGTCCTGTCAGAAGGCTGCCCATAACGCCATGCAGGTGATGGGTGGCATCGGGTATACCAATATCTTTCCCATCGAACGCATTGTGCGGGACCTGCGTCTGGCCTCCATCTGGACCGGCACCAGCGAAGTAATGTCCATGATCGTTGCATCTGAATGGTACAGGGAATATGCAGCTTCCGGTGCCCGGACACCTTCAAGGGATGTGGAGATGGACGCCGCTCAGGCCCACCGGGAGGGGGAAAAAATATACGAGTGAGCCAATATCAAAACGTCACATTTTGACCAATCTCTGTGTCTGGCTCAAATTTTAATCCTCGAAATACTCTATGTATTCCTACGGTTAAAATTATCGCCCAAGCTTGATCTTGAACAAACTGAAACGTTTTGAAATTGGCTCGAATAGAAAAGGTGATGACATGAAAACGAAAAAAGTCATATTTGAAAACCAAAACGGACAAAAACTCGCGGCACGGTTGGACATGCCCATCGGGAGGCGGGCCGTTGCATTTGCACTTTTCGCCCATTGTTTTACCTGCTCGAAGAACTTGAACGCGGTCACCCATATCTCTCGTGCCATGGCATCCAAGGGAATCGCCGTGCTGCGATTCGACTTTACTGGCCTGGGTGAAAGCGAGGGGGAGTTTGCCGACACCAACTTTTCTTCCAATATCCAGGATCTTGTGGATGCGGCGTCTTATCTGAAGCGTGAGTACCGGTCCCCTCGTATCCTGGTCGGACATTCCCTGGGGGGCGCCGCGGTAATCGCTGCGGCCAGAGTGATCGAGTCGACGGAGGCGATCGCCACCATCGGCGCGCCGTTTCAACCCGCCCATGTCTCGCATCTTTTCGGGGAGCAGACGGAAGAGATCAAAAGCAGGGGAGAAGCAAAGATCGACATCGGGGGGCGGCCCTTTATGGTGAAGCGGCAGTTTCTGGAAGACGTGGCCGCAACCAACACCGAAACCTACATCGGCACGCTGCGAAAGGCCTTATTGATCCTTCACTCACCCGGTGACAACATCGTGGGGATCGAAAATGCCGCAAAGATCTATCAGGCGGCACGGCATCCCAAGAGCTTCATCTCCCTTGCCGGGGCGGATCATTTGCTCACCGACCGGAAGGACTCGGCATATGTGGGGGAGGTGATCTCGACATGGGCGAAACGCTATATCGCCGGCCCTGAACCAACGCAGCCGGATACGGAACGGCAGGTCGTTGTGAGGACGGGTGCCAAGGGATATACCACCGATCTCAAGGCCGGAAAACATGTTCTGATCGCGGATGAACCTGAATCGGTGGGCGGCGCGGATCTGGGCCCCACGCCCTATGACCTGTTGCTGTCGAGCCTGGGTGCGTGTACGGGAATGACCTTAAGGATGTATGCCGATTTCAAGGAGTATGCTTTAAAAGAGGTGGTGGTCCACTTGGACCATGAAAAGGTTCATAAAAAGGATTGCGAGGCTTGCACCGAAAAGGGATCCAAAATGGACCGGATCGAAAGAGTCGTCGAACTTAAGGGAGACCTTTCGGATCGGCAGCGGCAGCGGCTTTTGGAAATTGCGGACAAATGCCCGGTGCACAAGACGCTCGATTCAAAGATCCGAATCGAGACACGACTTCGAGAATGACAATTTACAGATCATGATTCGGCTTCCGATTTAGGATTCAACAACCCTATCGAATTGTGCTATAGCATCGATGCCTGGGTCAAACGGATCCCCCCCTGATACCGGAACGGAAAGAAAAATTGCCGACACCCCTTGTGAAATTGGAACCTCCCACGGATTTTTTCAGCCGCATTCCGGGGATCATCTCCCGGCATCGGGTCATTTATGCCGTTTTGCTGATGCTTATGACGGTTGCCGTTGGTGCGGGCATCCCGCGGATGACCATCGACATGTCCACCGAATCGTTTTTCCTGGAGAACGATCCGGTAAAGGTCACTTATCAGCGGTTTCGCGAGCACTTCGGCTCCGACGAGTTTGTGTTCATCGTCTACCGGGCAAAGGACGGCGATCTTTTTTCCAAAACGTCCCTGGCAGCGCTGTCACACATTCACAAGCAGCTCGAGACCCGGGCGGACGCGGACCGTGACGATCCCAAGTCACCTTTCAGTCGGATCACCGATATCACCAGCCTTGTCAACGTCAATTATCTCGAAGCCGACGGGGACACCCTGCGTTCCCGTGATTTTGTGAAAGACCGTTATCCTTCACAGGAAGATGAGCGGGCGGCGCTGAAATACCAGGCACTGGCACACCCTGGTTACGTGCCGGCCATGTTGAACCGGAAAACCGATTTTGCCGTTATCGTCATCGATACCGATCTGGGGGCCACCGTTGCTCCGATTGACGACGACCTGGAGTCCATCATCGGGGATGAGGCCTTCGGGACCGACGAGGCGGCGGATGCGGCACCCAAAGCGTTTATCCGACCCAATTTCTGGGATTACCAGACCCTCACCAACGCACTCGTGGATCTGGTTAACCAATCGGAGGCCGCGCAGCACCTTCAGTTCTATCCGGTGGGCAACCCGGTGGTCATGAAATTCTTCGCCGATGTTTTCACCACCGAGGTCTCTTTTCTGACCCTGATGTCCATCGGATTTATCGTCATCACCTTCTATCTGCTTTTTCGGTCCGTCCGGTCCGTGCTCAGCGCCGTTGCCATCGTGGTGACGGCCATTGTCTGGACCCTGGGCATCTGCGGCTGGGTGGGTGCCACCATGACGCTGATGATCACCATCATCATCTTTTTGACCCTTACCGTGGGTGTGGCCGATGCGGTTCATTTGCTTTCCGGATACATGTATATGCGGCAGGAAGGTCTGTCACACGGACGGGCGGTTCGCGAAGTGTTTCGTACCAGCGGTCCGGCCTGCTTTCTCACCAGCATCACCACCATGATCGGCTTGCTGTCCCTTCTGGTGATCCCAATTGTTCCCCTTAAAATTTTTGGCATTTTTTCAGGGATCGGTGTCTTTCTGGCCTTTTTGTTCACCCTTCTGATTCTGCCCCTTACCCTGCCCACCGGAGAAACGGCTCCCCGGCAGGACCCAAGAGGCAATACGTCCCATTGGGTCCAGCGATTGATCCGGCGGCTGGAGCCGCTCGTTTACAAAGCCCCTATGGGCGTCAGCATCATTTTTCTGATGGCATCCGGCTTTTTCTTCTGGGGGGTGACCATGATCCGGGTGGATACCAATGTGGGTCAGTTGATCAGTCCCAACAATCCCATCCGGCAGAACATGGACGTTGTGGAAGAGAACATCGGGGGCACAATGAATATGGAGATTTTGGTGGAAACCGGGGCATCAGACGGTCTCAAGGATCCGGAGCTGCTGAAAACCATCGATGTACTTCAGGGGTACCTGGAGAATTCCCAGGGCGAATTCGTGGTCAGTACTTATTCCCTGGCGGATGCGGTCAAAGAATCTTTTAAGGCACTCAATGAAGACCGGATGGAAATGTATCGGATCCCGCAAAACCGGCCCATGCTGGCCCAGACCCTGCTTCTCTTTGAGGGAGCGGCGCCCGAGGATCGGGAAAAACTGGTAACCGACGACTTTGCAAACGCCCGGATTTCGGTTCGCATCCGTAACCGGGGATCATTTGAATACATCCCCTTCATGACCGATGTACAGCGGCAGATCCACAGGCTGTTCTCGCCGCTTAAATCCAACTACCCAGATCTGGAGGTGCGCATCACCGGTGTGTTCGCACTTACCATGAAACTGGCTGATTTCGTTTCCTGGTCTCAGATCAAGAGCTTTTCCCTTGCATTGGGGGTGATCTCAATTCTTTTTATTTTCGTGTTCCGGTCCGTGAAAGGCGGTTTGATCAGCATCATTCCCAACCTGTTCCCCATCCTTACCGCCTTTGGGATGATGGGATTTCTGGGATACTCACTGGACTTGGACACGCTGCTCGTAGCACCCATCGCCATCGGTATCGCCGTGGACGACACCGTTCATTTCCTGACGCGCTACCGAATGGAGCAGTTGGCCGGAGCGGAGCCGCGACTGGCGGTGAAGCACACTTTTCGAGAGGTGGGCCAGGCCATGGTGTTCACCTCGGTGATCCTCTCGGCCGGCTTTCTCATGTTCACCTTCTGCCAGCACATCGGTCTGAGCCATTTCGGCCTGCTGTCTGCCACGGCCATCCTCTCGGCCGTCATCTCGGATCTGTTTTTTCTGCCAAGATTGTGTATTCTAACGGATCTCAGGTTCGGAAACCGTCGCAAAACCATTTAAAGATCATGGGGTACCGGTGTGGTGGTAGAACCCATTCACATAAGAAATTGGCTCTTCAAATTCCGGCTTGGGAGGATATAATGAGAATTTTATTCTGGTATTGCGACAGTTTCGGGTTTACACCCGCTATGAAAACCCTGGAGGATGAACCGGATGCAGCGGCCGATGCCCATGAAAATGCGGTGGTGGCTTTCGTTCACGTGGAACCCGCTGACGTGGAAAGGGAAAAAACCGTTGAAACCAAGCTGGTGAAAAACGCCAAGTGGCTGGCGAGAAAATGGGAAACCGGACTTGTCGTGCTGCACTCGTTTACCCATCTTGCGGAGAAAAAAGCCGATCCTCAATTTGCCAGAACACTTTTGGGAAGGGCCAGGGCCCGTCTGGAAACAGCGGGTTATCAGGCCCATGAAACACCCTACGGTTATTTCCACGATTTGGCCATCCGGGCTCCGGGACATCCCCTGGCCCGGATCTTTAAATCCTTTTAATCCTTTTTGATCTATTTAAGGGCGCTCAAATCGCTGGCTTTTTGGGGAGACGCAGGAAAAAAGTGGTGCCCGACCCATCACGGCTTTCGAACCAGACACGGCCTTGAAGGTATTTTTCTCCCAACAGTTTGATGCTGAAGGTACCGATGCCCCGGCCCATCCCTTTGGTGGAAAAGGAACGGTTGAATACCTGAAGTTGCACCTCCGGGTCCATGACCATGTGGTTATTCACCGAAAAGGTCACCGCGTCTTCTTCTTCCCTGCATGAGAGCATAACACGATCTCCCGGAGACGTCGCCTCCAGGGCGTTTTTGACCATGTTGCCGAGGATGCGGCGGAGCAGTGTGGGGTCGGAGGTCAGCGGGCAACGAGCCGTGTGCTCCGATATCGACAGGGTTCGCGATTCGGCGGATTCATGCCCGGCATAGGTATCGGCCACCTCACTGAGGAGATCGGAGGTGTCGATCTCTGACAGACTCAGCACAAGGTCGCCCCGCTCCGCAGAACTGAGGAGTCGCTGTGCCTGTATCTCCTCGATCAACCGATTGGATGCGCGAACCAGAAGAGTTGCGATTTCGGAGATCTCCTCAGGGTCCTTTTCAACTGTCAGGATATCGGAAAAACCGGACAGAATACCAGCGGTGTTCATGATGTCGTGGAAGAATATCTTTTCCAGTGTCTGGCGCCGTTTTTCATCGCTGATGTCGAGGGCCGCAAAAATCGTCATCATGTCGCTGTTTTGACGAAAGGGGGTGGCCCATACCCGAAAGTCCAGGGCGGTATTGTCTTTTGTCAAGATCCGGCACTCGTCGACAGCCTGGATCCCCTCCTGGGATGCCAGCACCGCATTGACCGCACCGCATTTTGTACAGAACTCGGTGGTTCCGCAACCGCCGGCGGTTGCGGCCGAATGAATGCACCCGAACAGCTCCCCCGGACGCTTTCCTTCCGGCGGTAGGAAAGTGAGCTTTTTCCCAAATTTAAGCAACTGCCGGTTTGCAAAGACGACCTGCCGCTGTGCATTCAGCACCAGTACGATAACGGGAACGGCGTCGGCAACATTGCGAAAAAAGCCTTCCCCGGACACTTTTTCTATTTGACGCTTTAGGGTCCTGCTCCCGGCCCTTTCGGCGGGCGCGTGCAGTGTGGGCAACCTTTCTGCATTCATGTAATGCCTCTTTGGTGGAATAGAGAAAAGAGATCTAAATTACTATACTATCATTATTCGGGAGAAAAGTTCAAATTTCATTTCCGAAAAGGGTTCAGTCTGTGGGAAAAATGAAGCATGACTCTGGCCGTTGCCCGGGATGTTTTTTCCCGTTGCGAAGGGCGTTTGACATCATATCGCATTTTCCAGTACTAAACGCATCAGTTTCCGCTGCGCTTTTAACGATCACTTTTTTCATCGTCCCTTAATTTGTCCGTGGCACGGGTGTCTCAAACCATTAATAAGGAAGATAATTGTGTTCTCATGACGCCTCAACAAGTTCTCCACCAATATTTCGGATATCGGAATTTCAGGGAAAATCAGGCCCAGATCATCGAGGCGCTTATCAACAGCCGCGATGCTTTTGTCCTAATGCCCACTGGCAGCGGCAAGTCGATCTGCTACCAGATCCCCGGGATTATCTTAAAAGGTGTCGGCATTGTCATATCTCCCCTGATTGCCCTGATGCAGGACCAGGTCGACGCACTCCGTCAGCACAATGTCCGCGCTGAATTTCTAAATTCCAGCCTTGATTTCAATAACGCCCGGAAGATTGAAGAAATGGTCCGTTCCGGCCGGATCGATATCCTCTATCTGGCACCGGAACGACTCTTCACCGACCGGTTTCAGCATTTTCTTCAAAAGATCCCCATTGCCTTCTTCGCCATTGACGAAGCGCACTGCGTGTCGCAGTGGGGCCACGACTTCCGGCCCGAGTATCTTCGGATTTCGGAAGTGACCGGCCAGTTTCCCCGAGTACCGAAGATTGCGCTCACGGCCACGGCGGACGCTGTGACGCAAAAGGATATTCTTCAAAAGCTGGCCATGGAGGCGTCCGAACTGTTCATATCCAGTTTCGACCGGCCGAATATCTGCTATCGGGTTCAAATCAAACACAACGGTAAAAAGCAGCTTTTCGAATTTATCAACACCGAACATCACAATGACGCGGGAATCGTATACACCCGGACCCGCAAAAGAGCGGACCAGACCGCGGCCTGGTTGAAGGAAAAAGGGTTGAACGCACTGCCATACCACGCGGGATTGGATCCGCAGACCCGGCAGCGTCACCAGCGGCAATTTCTGCAAGAAGAGGGCGTGGTCATCGTGGCAACCATTGCTTTCGGTATGGGCATCGACAAACCCGATGTGCGCTTTGTGTGCCATCTGGATCTACCGTCCAGTATGGAAGCGTACTATCAGGAGACAGGTCGGGCCGGCAGGGATGGGCATCCTGCGGATGCGTGGATGGGGTACGCTCTTGCCGATGTGGTGGCCATGAGAAAGCTGCTGGAGAGTTCAGACGGAGACGAATCATTCAAACAGGTCCAGCAGCGCAAACTGGAGGCTTTGATGGGCTTTTGCGAGACAGCGGAGTGCCGGCGGCGAGTCCTTCTGGGCTATTTTGGTGAAATGTTTCCAAAGCCCTGCGGAAACTGCGATACATGCCTTTTCCCCGTGGAAACCTGGGACGGTACCGTGGCTGCGCAAAAAGCCCTTTCATGCGTGTACCGCACGGGACAGCGGTTTGGGGCGGCCCATCTTGGCGATGTGCTCATGGGCAATTTGAGCGAGCGGGTTGCGCGGCTTGGGCACCAGAAGTTAAAGACATTCGGTGTAGGTGATGAACTGTCAGGAGGTGAGTGGCGTTCCGTGTTCCGCCAGCTTCTGGCAGCCGGCCTTCTGTCGGTGGATCTTGGGAAAATTTCCGGTTTTCGTCTCACGGCAAAAAGTTGGCCGGTACTCAAGGGAGAAAAAAAAGTGCGGTTGCGGAAAGACCCCCTCCCCGTCAAGTCCCAAAAAGGCACACGGATACGGCAACGTGACGTTCCGGAGCTGATGGGGGGAGATGAAGCAGCGCTTTTCGAAAAATTACGAGCCTTGCGCCTTGCCATCGCAAAAGAGGCCGGCCTGCCGCCCTATGTTATTTTTCATGACAAAACATTAAGGGAGATGGCCATCCAAAAACCCGGGAGTCTGACCGATCTGTTCCGGGTCAACGGAGTGGGTGAGCATAAGTTGAAGATATATGGAGAGCGCTTTCTTGAAGTAATCCGGGCGGAAACCGGGACGACATCCTGAACCTGCCATCATCATCGTTTGGGGAGAGTTGGGATCACGGCTCGGCAAGGGCACCGGCACGGTTTACCGATTTCCCGGGGTATTTTCCTTCGACACCGGCGTAGAATTGTCCGATAACGGCCATATCCGTTTCCACATCACCGGTGGGTGTTACCATCGGGCCGATTCCACCGGTTTTCCGGGGGTAGTCGAGATAACCGAGCACGATGGGAACCCCGGCATTGTTGGCGATGTGATAAAAACCCGATTTCCAACGGGAAACCCGCTTGCGCGTACCGGCCGGGGGAATGGTCAGTATCAGGCGTTTCATGTCGCTGAATTTTTCCGTCATCTGGGAAACCGTGTTTTGGGAACGGCTCCTGTCGATGGGAATTCCTCCCAGCCATTTGAACATTGACCCGAAGGGTTTTCGAAAAAGGGCATCTTTCCCCATCCAATAGAGTTTTCCCCGCAACTTGAATGCGATGAACATCATGATGGGAAAATCCCAATTGGATGTGTGGGGAGCCGCCACCAGAACGAATTTGGGGATATCCGGCAGTTTGCCACTGGTGTGCCATCCGGATATCTTGAGTAGAAACAATGAGAGCCAGCGAATCAAGGTACGGATGACAGGCGTGTCGAAGATTGTATAACCCACAAGTTGCTCCTTGGTAAGAATTGAAGACCAAAGTTTCCGGAGTATGACTTGTGGGGCCAAAAATGTAAAATCGATCGAATGCTTTTACAAAAGTATTACAATCGGAATAGAAAAACCATTCCAGCTTTGTTTCGCTCTCAGATCATCCAAATCTGACGTAATGTGAATTTGCAGCATACCAATTGCGGTTGCTCCCCACGGAAATCATTAATGCTGCAAGAAGGGAGATTTCGGAACTGGATCAACCAGCAGGATTTAAGGTGGAAGACTATTGGAATCCAGGTGTAAAGGCTCAATGCCATTCGGCTGTTAGGTTTTTACTACCAGTCGAATGGCATAAAAACTGAAGCAAACATCCGTCCATTAGGCCAGCATAAAGCTTTCACTCCGGATGATACCGACGTCTTCATTTTGCTGCATCGCCATGGCGATATCCACCATTGCCTGGTGATCATATTGTGAAGTGAACCCAAGTACGTCCTTAGCTGCCGACTGGTCAAAGCAATATCGCCATGAGTTGGGAATGTCGACGCTTACGATCTTTCTTCCTGTCTTTTCAGCGATATAGGGAACCACTTCGCTCCAATCGCCGACATCCGCTCCTGCAATATTAAAGGTTTGTCCCCATGCCTTCTCATTATTCATGCACAATTCTATGAAATCGATCACGTCTCTGATATCGGTCATGTGCCACTGCCAGCTTTGACCATCGGGGCATCGGGGCACACACAGTGTTTCCCCGCTCATTCCCGTATCCGATTTAGCAGTCATCCAGGCGTCCGGCTGTTCAGGATAGTGAAATTGTACGTTGGCATTGTCGGCATATTTATAAAGAACATCGAAGACGACGTTCAAGTTGAAAGCCCCTAACATTTCCGGTCCTGTGATGATGTAATTTGGCCGGATTATGGTTGCCGGTATATCATATTCCCATTCGTATTGACGGGTTTGCTCTTCTACAAGTATTTTGGTCAAACCATACAACGTGATTGGCCGGCGCCTGTCCATCTCTTTGATGGGTGCCGTCGGCGCAGTGAACACGTCATAAACAGCCGAACTGGAGAGGCAAATCAACTGCGTGCGTTTGCCACTGTGCCGGATCGCCTCAAGGACGTTGAACATACCCTTTACGTTGATGTCAAAGAAATCGGTATTCGGGAGTTTGGATAATGATCCTTCGTGCACGGCCGCCGTGTGGATGACGATCTCCGCATCCTTTATGATTTCCATCACGGCAGCGGCATCCATGATGTTCAAGTGGGCTTTTTCTATCGGAAGGCTGTCAAGTTTTGCTTCGTGGGGATCATCGGGCAGAATACAGCCGATCACATCATATCCCAACGTACAAAGCCGTTTTATCAGATTCGCGCCTACTCTTCCGGTGGCACCGGTAACGACTGTTTTCATGGAATTTCTCCTTTCTTTCTGAATAAAAGGGAACTGCTTTTTGCTTTGTAAAACGATTTGATTCTGTCGGTGTCTATTAGAGGAGGATGTTCTCGATTGGGCTGCAGTCGCTGGAATAGTTGTTGTCACCGATGTGATTATCAATAATAGCAAATACGATGCCAAATAGCAAATACGATGCTATTTCATCTGCAAATACGCCTCTTATGGATGGGTGGCTTAAGGTTTTGATAATAATGGTGATAAATGATGAGTTGCCTTAGATTTGGAAGGCGGGTTTGGATCGATTCGATAAAAAAACGCACTAAAAAATATGCACCGCATTATTTTTGCTGCGCCGCCACAACATCTTTTGACACCACTTGCCCAAAAAGATGTGGATATTCAGTTCGCTTGACAGTTCCAACTGCCGGGTCAGCCCTCACGGCTGAGGAACACCCCCGTTGGATTGGAAGGGGAATAAACATTGACCCGTTACAAATTGAAAAAGGGCTCAGCGATCGTCCACCCGCTGAACCCTTTATTTATACATGGTGCCGAAGGCCGGACTTGAACCGGCACGGGCGTGGCCCACTACCCCCTCAAGATAGCGTGTCTACCAAGTTCCACCACTTCGGCACATTAACGGTATGGCCTGTTATTGTTTGTCACCTGTCTGTTCGGCAGCGGGTGCTGCGGCCGGGCTTTGTTCCGTGTCGCCGGCGGTTTGCTCAACCGCTGGCGGGGCATCTGTCATGATGGAACCGGAGGTCCGATGGCTCGACAGATAGGCCAAACCAAGGGAGGTGAGCATGAACACAATGGCGGCCGCCGTGGTCGCCTTGCTCAAAAAGGTGGACGCCCCGGTGCTGCCGAAAAGCGTCTGGCTGGCTCCCCCGCCGAAGGCCGCCCCCATGTCCGCGCCCTTGCCCGTCTGGAGCAGAACGATCATAATCAGGGCGATACAAACCACAACATGTAGCACAATCAAGAATATCGACATAATGAAAAAGGAATCTCTTTTGTATTAAAATCGGACGATCCGGCTGAATGTTTCCGCATCCAGACTCGCACCGCCCACTAGTGCGCCATCCACGTCCGGCATGGCCATGAGTGCCGACGCATTATCCGGTTTGACGCTTCCTCCATACAGTATCCGAACCGCTTTGGCAAGCGTGTCACCGTAGTGGTCCCCGATCATGGAACGAATGAACCCGTGAACCTCCTGGGCTTGTTCCGTGGTGGCGGTTTTACCCGTACCGATCGCCCATACCGGTTCATACGCAATCACCAGTTTGTCGAGGTCACCGAAAGAGAAACCTTCTAAACCCTTTTTGATCTGTTTGTCAAGTACCGAAAAAGTTTCCTCAGCCTCCCGCTCTGTTTCCGTTTCTCCGATACAGAATACCGGTACCAGGTCATGTTCGAGTGCGGCCTTGATCCTCCGATTGACCGTTTCGTCCGTTTCACCGAAATACTGCCGCCTTTCGGAGTGCCCGATAATCACATGGCTGCAGCCTGCCGCCTTCAGCATGGGTGCGGATATTTCGCCAGTGAAGGCGCCTTCCATCTCCCAGTGCAGGTTCTGCGCTCCCAGGGCGATGTTTGTTTCCTTAAGCGCTTCGGACACCAGCGACAGCGCCGTGAAGGCCGGAGCGATCATCACATCCACTCCGGAGACCGTTTGTACCTTTTCGGCCAGGGCTTTGGCGGTTTCCACCGCTTCCCTTCCGGTTTTGAACATTTTCCAGTTGCCTGCAATCAACGGGGTTCGAGGCGTCATATTTTTCTCCTTGTGGATGCGCACAATTCAGTGTCTGTTCAGAAATAGAGATCCTTTTTTATAGGACACTTACATCTGGCGACCAACCATAGCTGCCAGATCCACCATCCGGTTGGAATATCCGCTTTCATTGTCATACCATGAAAGGACCTTGACCAAATTTCCGACCACATATGTGGTGGGTGCGTCCACTGTAGAGGAGAGGGTGCTCCCGTTGAAATCAGTCGACACCAATGGCAGGTCGCTGAAGCCCAGAATTCCGGACAGGGACCCTTCGGCGGCTTCTTTGAGTGCGTCATTGACCTCTGTCACCGTCACCCCGGATTTTTCGATGGTTGCTACCAAATCCACAATGGATACATTGGGTGTCGGAACCCGGATGGCTAGACCGTTGAGTTTGCCTTCCAGTTCCGGTAGCACCAGAGAGACTGCTTTGGCAGCTCCGGTGGTGGTGGGAATCATGGAAAGAGCCGCCGCCCGGGCCCGCCTGAGATCCTTGTGGGGAAAATCGAGAAGTCGCTGGTCACCGGTATAAGCATGCACCGTGGTCATCAGGCCCGAACGGATGCCGAAATTCTCCAGAAGAACTTTGCAGACCGGTGCCAGACAATTGGTGGTGCAGGAGGCGTTTGAAATAATATGGTGTTGTCCCGGATCATATTTATTGGAGTTGACCCCCATGACGATGGTGATATCCGGTTCTTTTGCCGGCGCCGAGATAATTACCTTCCTGGCGCCTGCCGTCAGGTGTTTAGAGGCAGTCTCACGATCCCGGAAAAGGCCGGTGCACTCCGCCACGATATCGACCCCCGCATCGGACCATTTTAAGGCGGCCGGATCCCTGACCGACGACACCGGCACCGTTCGGTCACCGACGACAATGGTGTTTTCCCCGGCGGTGACCTCCAAATCCAACCGGCCGTGAACGGAATCATACTTGAGAAGATGTGCCATGGTTGCCGGATCGGTCAGGTCGTTTATGGCAACGACCTCGATATCGGGGTGGTTCATGGCCGCACGGAACACCAGTCGGCCGATTCTTCCGAAACCGTTGATTCCTAATTTTATACCCATAACGCCTCCTCCGTTGGTATCCCTCCACGGTTAGAATTAATGGAAGGAAGGTACTTGCTGCTAGCCGTCAGCGATTCGAAAAACAACAATGAAACGGGTTGATATAAAATCGCTAACAACTAACTGCTTGTTGCGTATTTGAAAATTTTAAATTTCTTAATGGATGCGGGTTTGCTTGTTTACTCGGTTCGGTAGTCATTAATACTGATCAGCCGCGTTTATTTCCTTTCAGGATGCCGCTCGCAAGGGAGATGCTCTTTTTACCGAATGATTCCAACGTGGCAGCCAGTTCGGTCAACGGCAGTTTTTGTCTGCAGCCGATTGCCTTTATCAGGATCGGTAGGTTCACACCGGACAGCACTTCGATTCGGCCCTCCTCGAGAAAGGAATAGCTCAGATTGGAGGGCGTGCCGCCGAACATATCGGTCAGGATGATGGTGCCTTCATTTTTTGCGACGGTTTTGATTGCACTGGCAATTTTTTTTCGGAGCTTGTGCGCATTTTCATTGATATCGATGGAAACGGATACGACCGATTCAAGCCGGTCATCGGTAATAAATTCAGCAGCTTCGATTAAAGCATCACCAAGCTTGCTGTGGGTTACGATCACTATTCCAATCATGAATTTACCTGTAGGTTGGGTTGGGTGGTTTTTCGCTGCTCGTCGACGGCACTATAAATTAAACATCAATCGCAGGTTATCAACCAACAGGGCCGCTTTTTTTTGGGGGTCGAGCGGTAGGTGGGTCATTCGGGTAGCAGGCGATTCAAAACTCCTCGTCCTCCTCCCTGAGAATACCCAGAACATCCGCAGGTGCTGTGGCATCTAAAAGCCTTTCCTTGAGGATGTCATTTTTAAGAATTTTTGAAATGCGGGCAAGCAGCTTCAGATGTAGACCCGTGGAATTTTCTGGAGTGATCAGGAGAAAAAAAAGATGGGTCGGTTTGCCGTCCATTGAATCAAAATCGACCCCCTTGCGGCTCAAACCAAAACCCAGTATCAGGGTTTCGATGCTTTTCAACTTTCCATGGGGAATGCCGATGCCGTCACCGATACCCGTGCTGCCGAGCCGCTCCCGGTCCATAAGAACCCTGACAATCTCTTCCTTTTGGGTCCCGGCGATGGGGGCAACGGGGTCTACCAATTCCTCCAGTACCCCCTTTTTATCGGTGGATTCCAGATCGAGGAGAATCGCCTCCTCGGTGATGACATCTGCTATTCTCATGGCTTTTGACCTTTGAATGCGATCCTGCAAAATTTCTAATTATTGGGTTGGATCAATCCGTAATCCCCGTCCTTCCTTCGATACAGGACATTCACCTTGTCCGTTCTGGCATTGGTAAATACTAGGAAGGTCTGGTTCAATAGATCCATCTGCATGATCGCCTCATCGGTGTGCATCGGTTTGTACTCGATATTTTTAATTCGCACCTGTCCGGTCTGATCATCCTCCAAAGAGCGGCTATCGTTTTCGTACCCGCTGTCGACGGCAGGTCTCATCGCTCCCCTGCGTTCCCTGAATTTTTCCTTGCTCTTTTTTATCTGTTTTTCCAGTTTGTCCAAGGCCATATCAATGGCCGAGTACATATCCTCGGTTTCCTCTTTGCCGTTGATGGCGAGCCGATCCCCGACGATGTTGATCTCCGCAATATGCCTGAACTTTTCAACGGACAACACGACATTGGCTTCGGCCGGGTTGTAGAGATATTTATCGAATCGGTCCAGTTTACCGCCCACATAGGCTTTTAAATGGTCGGACGGATCGAGATTTTTAAACGTAACAGAAGTTTGCATCGCTCTACCTCCTGACCCGGAATCCCGGCGTTATACGGACACTATGAATCGATTCAGTATGGTGTTCCATTCTATATCTAAATTTGTTTTCTCTTGTTGGATGGCAACACCCTCATGATTTCCCGATATTTGGCGACAGTCCTTCTGGCAATATCAATATTGGAGGCCTTTAGGATTTTGGCAATTTTATCATCTGAAAAAGGTTTGCGTGGGTCTTCATTTTCAATGATCTGCTTGATCTTATCCTGGACGCTGGCGGATGCAATGGCTTCCCCGCTCACCCGCCTGATGGAGCTGTTGAAAAAATATTTCAGCTCGAAGATTCCTTGGGGGGTATGTGCATATTTGTTGGTGGTCACCCGGCTGATGGTTGACTCGTGCATACCGATATCTTCGGCCACCTCCCGCAGTACCATCGGTTTGAGATGGGATATCCCCTTTCTGAAAAATTCGTGCTGAAATTTCAAAATGCTTTCCATGACCCGATAGATGGTTTTCTGCCGTTGGTGAATACTCCGGATGAGCCAAGCTGCGGATCTCATTTTTTCATTGACATAATCCTTGGCACCGCCCGGCAATTGCTTGCTGCTTTTGAGGGTGTTTTTGTAAAAACTGTTGACCCGTAGCTTGGGAAGTCCGTCATCGTTGATCCAGATCACGAACTCATCCCCCAGCTTGTAAACAAAAATATCCGGGTTGATGTACTGGGGCTCTTCGTCGGAAAACTGCCTGCCGGGTTTGGGTTCCAATCCTCTGATGATGCTGACCGCTTTGGCGACCTCATCGTAGCTTGTTTTCAAAGCTTTGCAGATCGCTTTGAAATTTCTGTTTTGCAAATGGGTGAGGTGCTGCTCGATAATCTGGCTGACAACGGTATTGGAAAGTTTCAGGTGTTCAACCTGTATGCTGAGACATTCCTTAAGGTCTCTGGCACAGATGCCGATGGGGTCAAACTTTTGCATTTTGGATAAAACCGCCGTAGCCTCCTCAATGGAAACCGAGCATGACTCCGCGACGTCCTCAATGGGAATTTCAAGGTATCCGTCGCGGTTCAGGTTTCCGACGATCAGACTGCCCACCTGCTCCTCCTGCGGGGTGGGCGTGGTCATGAGAAGCTGCCACAACAGATGTTCCTGAAGGGATTTTTTAGGGACCAGGAACGATTCGAAGTTGGGAGTTTCCCGCTTTTCCGACTCGAATGTCGTTCTGCCCGGCGAGTTATATTCTTCCAGATAATGGGTCCAGTCCACATCGTCGGCGATTTTTTCATCGATTGTGACTTCCCTGACCTCTGACTCATCTGCCGTCCCGGATTCCTGCTGATCCTCCACCGGTATCGACTCCTGGAGCTCTTCCAGGGCCGGATTCTCCTCCAGTTCCTGCTGGACCGTATCCAGCAGCTCCAGACGGTTCAGCTGCAGCAGCTTGATCGCCATCTGGAGCTGGGGCGTCATGATTAACTGCTGCGCCAGTTTGAGTTGCTGTCTTAATTCCAATACCATGTTACAACCTGAACTCGTCTCCCAGATAAACGCGGCATGCCTTTTCGCTGGTTGCGATATGCTCCGGTTCACCCGATTCGATTACTTTCCCGTCGCATAGGATATAGGCTTCATCGCAGGCGCCGAGTGTTTCCCTGACATTGTGATCCGATATCAAAATGCCGATTCCTCTTTTTTTCAAATGACCGATGATGTTCTTTATGTCGATGACAGCCAATGGATCAATGCCTGCGAACGGTTCATCCAGCAATATGAAAGAAGGGTTGGTTGCCAATGCCCGAGCGATTTCCAGCCGTCTCCGTTCCCCACCTGAAAGCACACTCGCCGGCTGGCCGGACAGATGATGGATACCCAGTTCCTCCAGCAGGCTGTCCGCTATGTTTTTCCTTTTCGCCTTTGACATCTGAAACGTTTCCAAAATGGCCATGACATTTTGCTCAACCGTTAGTTTCTTGAAAATCGACGTTTCCTGGGGCAGATAGCCGATGCCCTTTCGTGCCCGGATGAACATGGGGTCGTTTGTGATTTCCTCATCGTTCAGGAATACCTGTCCCCCATCCGGATTGATCAACCCAATGGTCATGTAGAATGTGGTGGTTTTACCCGCACCGTTGGGCCCCAGCAGACCGACCACCAGGCTGCTTTGGATCGTCAGGCTGACCGAGTCGACGACCTGTCGGTTGCCGTATATCTTGACCAGGTTTTTCAGAGATAATGTCGCCACTATCTCAGTCCCTTGTCCTTGGTATAGAGAATCACCTCCACCCGTTCTTGACTGCTGCTGTCAACCTCCATGCGATCATCTTTCCGGTAAAGGGTAATCTTGTCGCCCGAAACGGAATTTTTTTCGCTGGTAATTTTCGAATTGCGGCCGGTGAGGATCAGGACATCCGTTTTGCTGATGTAGACGGCCTGGTCGGATTCGGCCATTTTATCATCCATCAGGATGGTCACATTACCGCTGGCGATAATCCGATCGATGGACTGGCCGCCGGCGGTATCATTTGAATTGGAATCCTTCGATTCTTTGTAATATATCTTCAAGCGGTCTGAAGTGATCACCGTATTTTCCTGGGTGGCTCTTACATTTCCTATAAATTCAGCTGTTTTGGACTTTGTTTCGGAAACCAGCCGGTCCGAGGTGATATGGATTCGGTCGGGAGAGGGAGGGGTTGTCCCGTCGATTCCCTTTTTACCCTCCGCTCCTACGCTGATCCCCGGTAAAAAGCACAACAAAAAAACCAACAGCAACCATCCCTTGCATGTTGATCTTTTCAGGCTATAATTTGATCTTTTCAGCAAATATACCCTCGACTTCCCCAGTAAATTGCGCCTCGTTATTGTTCAGATCGAACGACATGGTGCTGGCAGCAAGATAGGATTTCGTGCTGATCAGCTGTATCGGTACATTCGAATAGATCTTTCTTCCCTGATGCATATAGTTGAGTTTTTCCGTTTTCAGTTCATATGGTTCACTTATTAGCACAACATTCCCGTTGAGTTCAATGTCATTTGACTGCGTGTTCAGGATGCCTTCACTGGATGTGAGGTAGACCTCATTGTTATTCTTAAGATAATAGATGATGGAAAGATCCTTCAGCAGGATCTGGTTTTCCTTTCCCACGAGACGCGCCGATTTTGCCTCCAGCGTCCATTCGCGGACCCCGTCCCGCATGGCCGTGTGACGGATGGTACCCAGAGAGGCGTTCACATGGTCCCCCAGCGTTTCGAGGAGGGATGCCGGTTTTTCCGCCATCTTTCGGTATCCGATGAACACGGCAACAGTGGTCCCCAGCACCATGAGCATGACTGTAAAAAGAGCCGCTTTCACCATTTTAGGGGCAGGCTTCAAACTGTTTCCCCCTGTTTGGCGTGATGCAAAATCATCTCTAACTTAAAATTTTCCAACCAGTCGCTCCCACAACCCATGAGATTTGAGTACTGCTTCACAGACCTCTCTGACCGCGCCGTGGCCGCCTTTCGCTGCCGTTACCAGGTCAGCGGCGGCCAGTACTGCTGGAACGGCATCGGCCACGGCAATGGGAACGCCCACTTTTTTCATGATGGGGATATCCGGCAGATCGTCTCCTATGAAAGCGGTTGATCCGGCGGGAATGCCGGTCTGCTGGCTGATTTTATTGAGCAGGCCTGCCTTGTCGGTCACGCCGTCGAATAAAAGGTCGATGCCCAGATCCTTCACCCGGTGCTGCAATGCTCCGGAACTGCGACCCGTTACAATTCCCACTGGTATTCCGGCATCCATTAGAAGGCGCAGGCCCATGCCGTCTTTCACACTGAAAGATTTGATTTCCTGTCCGTGGGCGTCGTATACGATGCGGCCATCGGTCAGCACGCCGTCCACGTCCATCAGCAACATCCGGACCCCTTTTAAACCTTCGAGGTTGGCATCGACGCTTTTCTCTGGATACAGGAGCTCTGTCATATGTTCCAAATCTCGTAATAAGCCTGAGCATTAAGGCCTAAGGGACCGCTTCTTGCGGTTGTCAGCGCATTCCCTTCCGCAAATGCATGCGGGGATGTCGTTGAGTTCTTATAACGCCTGCCGGATCCGTTTCAGTGATTGGAGCAGATCGGGAAGGGTGTCCAGCCGTAGTGAATTGGGGCCGTCGCACAGGGCTTTATCCGGATCCGGATGGACTTCCATGAAGATGCCGTCGACACCGGTTGCCACAGCGGCCTTCGCCAATACAGGCGCAAATTCACGCTGTCCACCGCTCCTTCCGCCCTGACCGCCGGGTAGTTGAATACTGTGGGTGGCATCGAATATGACCGGATATCCCAAATCCCGCATCACCTTCAGCCCCCTGAAATCCACGACAAGGTTATTGTAGCCGAACATGGTGCCGCGTTCGGTTAGCATCAGCCGATGGTTTCCGGCGGCGGCCATTTTTTTTATAACGTTTTCCATATCCCAAGGCGCCAGAAACTGCCCTTTTTTGACGTTGACAGGCTTACCCGCCCTGGCGACGGCCATAATAAAATCCGTCTGCCGGCACAGGAATGCGGGGATCTGGATTACATCCAGCACCTCTGCGGCCGTCGGGACCTCCTCGATGGTATGCACGTCCGATATAACGGGGATTTCCAGCTGCTGACGGATCCGAGCCAGTATTTCGAGACCTTCTTCCGCCCCGGGTCCCCGGAAGGAATCGACTGAGGTGCGATTGGCCTTGTCGTAGGACGCCTTAAACAGCAAGGGGAGATTCAGTTCATCTGTCTGCACCTTCAAGACTTCTGCGATCTCGTACGTTTGTTCAAAACCTTCGATCACGCACGGTCCTGCGATGAGCAACAAACCCTTATTCCCTCCGACCTCTGTCTTTCCGATGGCGAATTTGTTATGCATGCCTAGCTTGTTTCGATCAATGCGCCCATTCCGGATCCCCAATATTCCGGAGGTCGCTGTTTTTTCTTTTGGCTGCGGCAAATGCCCGATGCATAAGGGGTTTCGGCAGCCCCGGATTTGAAGAACTTTTATCCTGCCGACCCTGAAAAGTCAAGGTAGGAAAGCGAAATCAGCCCTTGATTACCGGTGGTTTAATTGGTATTGATTTCCGTATCAATCAAATTCATAAAGGCTATAAATAATTGAAAAATAAAAATAAATTCTATAACTGGAAAATGGTGCTACTTGTTTGCCTGGTGATCGCCCTGCCGGTGGTGTGGCTGGTTGCCGTCCGCCTGGAGGGGGAGCCACCAGTATTATCCACATCCCCTTCCGATCTGCCCGTCATCGGTGCCGATAAGGCTTTAACGGTCACTGCATCGGATCCCGGCAGCGGCATCCGAAGGGTATGGGTCGGTATTTTTAAGGATGGAAAAGAGGCCGTCCTTTTTGAAAAGGATTTCCCGGGCGGGAATCCCTTTCTCGGCGGATCGGTCCGCCACACCGATTTCAACATTCGCATCGAACCCAAGAAATTAGGGATCACCGATGGCAAGGCCATTTTGCGCATGTTGGTGCGGGATTATTCATGGCGCAAATGGTGGAACGGGAACCAGACCTATCGAGAGATCGAGACGGTTATCGACACCCGACCTCCGGGTATCCAGGCCTTAACCCGGATGCACAATATCAACCAGGGGGGTACCGGCCTTGTCATCTACCGGTTATCGGAACCCTGCCGGGATTCCGGTGTGGTGGTGGGAGAAAATTTTTTCCCGGGGCATACGGGTTATTTCGGTGACAAAGAGATCGCTATGGCTTTTTTCGCCTTGAGTCACCAGCAGGGGAAGGGAACCCGTATCCATCTACGTGCTGTTGATAGTGCCGGTAACAGTGCCGAGGCGGGTTTTCCTCATCACATCCGGCGACGGAGGTTCAAAAAGGATACGATTCGGATCAGCGATCGATTCCTTAACTGGAAGATGCCCGAATTTGCAGGGGAAATACAAACGCTGTCCGATGACTCCCTGGTGAATCGGTTCCTTGCCGTGAACCGGAAACTGAGAGAAGAAAATTTTAAAATCATTCAGGCGGTTGGCGCCAAAACAAGCGTGGACCTTCATTGGGACGGCGCTTTTCTCAGGTTGCCGAATTCGGCGACACGAGCGAAATTTGCCGATCAACGGGAGTATCTGTACGGAGGTAACGTGATTGACCGTCAGGTCCATCTAGGAATCGATCTCGCCTCCATCGCCCACTCCCCGGTGCCGGCGGCGAACAGCGGACGGATCGCCTTTGCCGGTTCCATTGGGATATACGGCAAAACGATCATGATCGACCATGGATTCGGGCTTTTCAGTATGTACTCACATCTGAGTAGCATCGATGTGCAAACCGGACAGGCCGTTTCGAAAAAAGAGATCATCGGTCGAACCGGGAGAACGGGGCTGGCAGGGGGCGACCACCTGCATTTCAGCATGCTGGTTCACAATGTTTTTGTGAACCCGATCGAATGGTGGGACAGTTCCTGGATCCACAACAACATCACTTCAAAAATAAATGCCACCGGTTCCTAGCTCAATTTCCGACGGCTCAGGAGGTTTTACGGAAATGGGAAAACATAAAGTTGAAAAATCATACGAAGAGATTAATCATAAAATAAAATCCGGCGAGGTTGTCGTGGTCACCGCCGAAGAGATGATCGACATCGTCAAAGAGGAGGGTGTCGTCGAGGCTGCCAGACAGGTGGACGTGGTGACCACCGGAACCTTTGCCCCCATGTGCTCGTCCGGCGCATTTGTCAATTTCGGCCATTCGGTCCCCGGTATCAAGGCCTCCCGGGTATGGTTGAACAACGTTCCGGCGTATGCGGGGGTGGCGGCGGTCGATTGCTATATCGGCGCCACGGAACCCACGGAGGATGACCCCCTCAATAAGGTGTACCCGGGTGAATTCCAATACGGGGGGGGACACGTCATTGAAGATCTGGTGGCCGGCAGGGAGGTATCCTTGAAAGCCACCGCATACGGTACCGATTGTTATCCGCGCCAGGAACTGGAGAAACAGATTACCCTGAAAAATGTCCAGAGTGCCACGCTCTGCAACCCGCGGAACGGATATCAGAACTATAACTGCGCCGTTAATTTGACCAACCGGACGGTGTATACCTACATGGGAGCCCTAAAACCCAAAGCGGGCAATGCCAACTACTGCTCCGCCGGTCAGCTGAGCCCCCTTTTCAACGATCCCTATTACAAAACCATCGGTCTGGGGACCCGCATTTTTTTAGGGGGCGGCGTAGGGTACGTCACCTGGAGAGGGACCCAGCACAAGCCGTCGGTTAAAAGAACGAAAAAGGGCGCCCCCATCTCCCCTGCCGGAACCCTATGGGTCACCGGTGATATGAAAAAGATGCGCCCCAAGTGGCTCATGGGAGCCAGCCTGCAGGGCTACGGCTGCTCGCTTATGGTAGGATTGGGCGTCCCCATTCCCATTTTGAATGAAGCGCTTGCCCGTACCACCTCCCAATCTGACGAAGAATTGTTTACCCAGATCATCGATTACGGGAAGGATTACCCCAATGGGACCACTAAAAGCCTTGGACAGGTCAGTTATGCCGAGTTGAGAAGCGGAAGCATCCGGTTTAAGGGGGAAACCATCTCCACGGTTCCGCTTTCCAGCATGGTCAAAGCCCGTGAGATAGCCCAAACCCTTAAAAAGTGGCTGCAAAAGGGGACGTTCACCCTCGGTCAGCCACAGGACCTGCTACCGAGAAGATAACAACGAGAATAAAAAAGAAAGGCGAACAGACGGCGCCACTCCAGGCCTGGGAGAACATGCCTGTATGAAGGCAGATCGATTAAGGGTTTTTATCGCGATCGCACTGCCGGATCCCGTTATAGAACAGATCCGTGAGGCACGGGACCATCTCAAACGGCACGGTTTCAGCGTTAAATGGGTTCGATCCGGTAATATCCACCTGACCCTTAAATTTCTGGGGGAGGTCGGTTCGGATACCGTGGGGACCATCGGGGATGCAATGACAGAAGCAGCCGCGCAGTCAGTGTCCTTTACCCTTTTTTCAAAAGGGATGGGGGTGTTTCCCGATATCCGCCGTGCCCGGGTGCTTTGGACGGGTCTCGGAGGGGAGATAAAACTGCTTGTGGCGTTGCAGAAAGAGGTGGATCGCAGGCTGAATGCCGTTGGATACCGCAAAGAGAGCCGGCCGTTTACGGGGCATCTGACCATTGGTCGGGCCAAAGGCCGGCTCCACAAAGGAAAATTGGAAAGCGCCATCAATAAATTTGAACGATTTGAAACCCAACCGTTTGTCGTGGACAGAATCCATCTGATTCAAAGTGAACTTAAGCCCACGGGAGCAGTTTACACCCGGATCAGGACCGGGAGGCTGGCCCAAGACAGGCGCCAATGACTGAAAATACCGGTACGTGTGATGCGAGGAGGCCCGAATGACCCAATCATCGGATAAAGAAAAGGCTGTAGAGAGCGCCATATCCCAGATAGAGCGCCAGTTCGGAAAAGGTTCGATCATGAAACTGGGGACCCGCGAAGTCATAAAGGTCCCGGCCATCGCCACTGGATCCTTGGCCCTTGACAAGGCCCTTGGAATCGGCGGGCTGCCACGGGGGCGTGTGATCGAGATCTACGGACCGGAGTCTTCGGGTAAAACGACCCTGGCCCTTCATGCGGTGGCCAATGCTCAGCAGCAGGGCGGGATCGCCGCCTTCATCGATGCCGAGCATGCCCTGGATACTGTGTATGCCAAAAAACTGGGAGTCAACTGCGATGAACTCTTGGTGGCACAGCCCGATACCGGAGAGCAGGCGCTGGAGATCACAGACATGCTGGTCAGGAGCGGCGCCATGGATATAATCGTCATCGACTCTGTCGCCGCATTGGTGCCGAGAGCCGAGATCGAGGGAGAGATGGGGGATTCCCACATGGGGCTTCAGGCCAGACTCATGTCCCAGGCGTTGCGGAAATTGACCGGGACCATCAGCAAAACCCTTACCTCGGTGGTATTCATTAATCAGATCAGAATGAAAATCGGCGTGGTGTTTGGAAATCCGGAAACCACCACGGGCGGCAATGCCCTCAAGTTTTACTCCTCTGTCCGGTTGGATATCCGCCGTTTGGCCGCCATCAAACAGGGACAGGAGATTACGGGGAACCGGACCCGGGTGAAGGTGGTCAAGAACAAAATGGCGCCCCCATTTCAGGAGGCCGAGTTCGAAATAATGTATGGAGAAGGCATCTCCCGGACCGGAGATCTGTTGGATATCGGGGTTGATGCCGGTGTGATCGATAAAAGCGGGGCGTGGTACTCGTACAAGGGCGAACGCATCGGACAGGGGCGACACAATGTGAAGAATTTTTTAAAAGACAACCCGGATATCTACGAGCAAGCCTTGGCAGAGGTCAGAGTGGCGCTGGGGCTTACCGAGTCGGAGGCGGAGGAGGCCGCAGAGGAAACGAAATAGAAGCCATTCCCGGAACGATACTGTTTAACTTCAAGGTGGAGAGACCCATGACTGGCAACGAAATTCGAAAAATTTATCTCGACTATTTTGAAAAACACGGACACCAGGTGGTGAGAAGTTCTTCGCTGGTGCCGGCCGATGATCCAACCCTTCTTTTTACCAATGCCGGAATGGTCCAGTTCAAAAGGGCGTTCCTCGGCGAGGAGAAGAGGGGATACGTCCGTGCCACCACTTCACAGAAATGCGTCCGGGCCGGAGGCAAGCACAACGACCTTGAAAATGTGGGGTATACAGCCCGGCATCATACCTTTTTCGAAATGCTCGGAAATTTTTCATTCGGCGATTACTTCAAGGAAAAGGCGATCGAGTTCGGGTGGGACCTGCTGACCAACGGCTACGGTCTCCCCGCTGACAGGCTCTGGGTTTCCATTTATCTTGACGACGATGAAGCCGCCGAACTCTGGCACAAGAATATCGGTGTACCGGAAGATCGCATCGCCCGATTCGGAGAGGAGGACAATTTCTGGGCCATGGGAGATACCGGTCCCTGCGGACCCTGTTCAGAAATCCATCTGGACCGAGGCGAGGACTACGGCTGCGGCAAGCCCGATTGTAAACTGGGCTGTGAATGCGACCGATACCTGGAATTGTGGAACCTGGTATTCATGCAGTTCAATCGGGATACCTCAGGCAAACTGACACCGCTACCAAAACCCAGCATCGATACCGGCTTGGGGCTGGAACGGATGGTCTCCATCCTTCAGGAGGTGCCCACCAATTTCGAGACCGATCTTATCCTGCCCATCATCCGTAAAGCAGAGGACCTTTCGGAGATTGCATTCTGTAAAAGCATTGAGAGTGATGTCGCCATGAAGGTCATTGCGGACCACAGCCGAGCGGCCGCTTTTCTCATTGGTGACGGTGTACTGCCCTCAAACGACGGCAGAGGGTATGTGCTAAGGCGTATCATGAGAAGGGCCATTCGTTACGGCCGGAACATCGGTCTGACCCAGCCGTTCCTTCATCATACCGCTGCCGTGGTTTTCGAGATTATGAAACCGGCATATCCCGAATTGTTAGAGGCATCATCCTTCATCACCAATGTGATTCAAAACGAAGAGATGCGTTTTTCCCAGACGCTGGACAAGGGATTGAAGCTTTTAACCGAAACATTGAATGAAATGAAGGAGCAGGAGCAAGGTGAGGTTCCCGGTGATGTGGTGTTCAAGCTTTACGATACCTACGGTTTTCCGGTGGATATCGTAAGAGATGTGGTTCGGGATCAGCAGGTTACTGTCGATATGGAGGGATTTGATCGGGAGATGGCCCAGCAGCGGGAGCGGTCCCGAACAGTAGCGGCGTTTTCGGAGATCAGCGATGCTTATAAAAACCTTTCGGCCCAAGGCATCCAGCCCGATTTCCTCGGGTATGGCGAGATGACCGGGGAGGCCAAAGTGCTGTTGGTGGTTACCGGCGGGATCGAAGTCGAAAAAGCAGGGCAGGGAGCCGAGGTGGAGATCGTCACCGACCGAACGCCGTTTTACGGCGAAGCGGGCGGGCAGGTCGGAGACATCGGTACACTGACCGGCACCGACCTGGTCGTGGATGTCTCCGATACGGTGAAGGATCCCACCGGCCTGATTATCCATCGGGGAAAGGTCCGGTCCGGAATTGTCCAAAAGGGAGATGCCGTTGAACTATCCGTCGACACCGCCGCCCGGTCGGCTACAGCTTTGAACCACACCGCGACTCATATTCTGCATGCGGCCCTTAGAAAGGTCTTGGGGGATCATGTCAAGCAGGCCGGTTCTCTGGTTGCGCCGGATCGGCTGCGGTTTGACTTCACCCATTTTTCACAGGTGAAACCGGATGAGCTGGATCGGATCGAAACGATTGTCAACAGCAGGATCCGTGAGAATGTGTCGGTTCAGACCGAAGTGCTGGATGCCGAGGAGGCTTTTAAATCGGGAGCCACTGCCCTATTTGAGGAGAAGTACGGGGACCGGGTCCGGGTTGTCTCTCTTGCCAGTTTCAGCAAGGAACTGTGCGGGGGAACCCACACCCGCGCTACCGGTGATATCGGATCTTTTCGGATCATCGGCGAATCGAGTATCGCATCTGGGGTACGGCGTATCGAAGCGCTCACAGGAGAAGCCGCGGCCGCCTACACTATGGAGCAGGCAGGCATCCTCCGGAGTGCCGCCATGCTGGTCAAGGATCATCCCGACCACCTGGTCGCTAAGATCGAAACCCTGCTGGCAGGGATCAAAAACCTAGAACGTGAATCGCAACAACTTAAAGCGCAACTCGCCCAGAGCCAGGCCGGAGACGCACAAGAAGATCTGATATCCGTCAATGGGGTGGATCTTATCGTCAAACGGGTTACGGTTGATTCAACAGCGGGCCTCAGAGATCTTGCGGACCGGTTCAAGGACCGGATCCAATCCGGGATTGTCGTGCTAGGCAGTGTCGCCGGTGAAAAGGTCCTTCTTATTGCAGTGGTCACAAAGGATCTGACGGATCGTTTTCACGCCGGTCAGATTGTCAAGCAGATCGCCGCCATCGTCGGTGGAGGCGGGGGCGGCCGGCCGGATATGGCACAGGCCGGCGGAACCCGACCGGAGAAACTGGATTCGGCTCTTGAAGCTGTTCCGGGTATCATCGAAGGGAATTAGCGTTTCTTTAAACACCCTTCAATATATCGATCATGGAAAATACCTTTCCTTTTTCGCCCCGGAGAGCCTTTTCGTTGAGGTACACCGCCGCATCAAGTGTACCGAGGACATAAACATCCCGGCCGTTCACATTGTGTGTAAAGGCGAATCTGACAGTCCGATCGCTGGAATCCAGGGTATAGGTATGCCAAGCGTGCCCGGTGAGATAAGATTCCGGGATGCCCCAATTTTGCTGCTGCAGGGACGTATCACGTTCTTTTTTTATATCCTCTTCCGAAAAAGGAACGCCCAACCGGTTGAAATAAGTGACCATCGCCTTTGCCGTTCCACTGGTGTCTGCTTTTCCCTGCTGGTGACTCTCCTCTACAGATAGCGTGTATCCGTCGAACAACCCCGGGAATGTCTCTGCGGCAAACTCCATCATCGCCTGGAATCCCACAATCTGTTTGGCCATGTTGGGGGCGATTACCGCCGGTATTTCCGACCCTTCGACCCTGGTGTTCAATTCCTCCCGGTTGCCGCCGGTGGTCCCCATGACAAACGGGAGATGATGGCGGCAGTAGAAATCGGCGTTGTCCGTCACCGCCGATGGGTGTGTGAAATCAATACTGATCAAAGCGCCGTTCACCTCTTTAATCCTGGTGATCACATGATCTCTTTGATCCGGCTGTATCAGCCGCACGGATGTGCTATCCAGGAGATATTCATCTTCCTCGATCTCGGGTCCAGTCAGGGAGTGATCGATGAGCGTCATCCGATTGTCATTTGATACGGCCCTAGCAATTTTGACCGCCATATTTCCCGGCAGACCGTTTACCATCACTTTTATCCGATCCATTCTTGCCTCCTCCTCATCATCGCTGCTTACAGTGCTGAAGCAATCCGGTTCAGCCCATTTAGTTTTACATAACCCTCCTTTGTTAACCTCTCTTTTAGCGTTATTAGTGCGGAAGGGATATATTGTTCAAAATCTTTCTTTCCTTTCACGCGACTTAAATAGGAAAATGCGCCGAGGATCTGGAGGTTGCGGGAGAGCGCGCACCAATGGTATCCTTCCAGAAAGCGGTTTCTCTGCTTTGAGTCCGTCAATGCCAGTCTTTCCATGGTGTAATTGATAAGCCCGCGTTGCACATTCATGGGTAGCCCCACATATGGATCGATGAGCAGGCTGGCCAGATCGTATTGGATCGGTCCGATCCGGCCTCCCTGGAAATCGATAAAAAAATAATCCACCCCGGTTACCATGATATTACGGGATTGAAAATCCCGGTGCATAAATCCTTCTGTAGCGCAGGACGTGGCACCTTCTGCAATGGTGTCAAAATCGCCTGCCAGATCTTCAAACCGGAATTTTAAACCAAGGTACCCGTTCAGGAAGGCATCGACAAAATAGCGGCATTCGTGATCGATCACCACGGTTCGATCGTATCGGGTTGTCTGCCAGGTCCAGCCCGGGTTAAAGTCCACCCCGCCGCGGTGTGACATAAGGATCATCCGATCAATGACCCGCCGGTATGAGGTCGCCACCTCTTTCGGATTTGCAATTGATCGCATCCGATCCTGAAAGTGGAGGTCCCCGAGATCTTCCATGATCACCACACCGGAAAACGGATCCGCCAGAACGATTTCCGGGACCGGTATGCCCTCCCTAAACAGGTGGCGTCCGATATCAATAAACGCCGCCGCCTCACAAGCTGTGTCCGCATGCCGAATTCCGTGATCCACTAGGATCAATGACCGTCCGCCGGCAATCACCCGGTACCACATGCGATCCGATCCGTCACCCTTAAGAACGGTCCTTTGTATGGGGGCATCGGGACGGTCCGGCCACCTTTTGTCAAAGGCCTGACGGGTCATGATATCCATTACCCCCCTTTTATATCTCTCGGGCGTCCCGATATCTCTCCACCGGTGTCGGGTGGTTTGATAGGCTTTAATTTTCAGGTCCGAAGACAGCATCTTCCCGTAGGCCGTGATACTGCTGGAAAACTTCCCTTTTGGGAAGAAATCCAGAACGTCGGCGTCCAGGACCTGGATGCCCGTGAAGGTGAGCGTTTTCCGGGAACGGTTCTGCAAGATTGGGATGTCAACGTTAAATCCGTTAATAAAACCCAGGCGGTCTAATGAAACCGAATTGAAAGCCGGGTGGTCCACAAGAACCATCGTGACCGGGTGGGGGTGGGACAGATGAAAGCTGTATACCTTCGCAAGATCGATATCCGTTACGATGTCGCTGTTGATGACCAGAAACGGGTGGCCATCCAGAAAATCGGCGGCATTGGCGATGGCCCCGCCGGTTCCCAGGATCTCCGCTTCATAACGCGTCTCAATAGGGATGGGATACCGGCCCTTACGGATGTGGGTGGCAATTTTGTCCGCTAAATGGTGGGTGTTGACCAACGCTTCGTCGCAGCCGGCAGCCGCCAGATCCCTGATGATTTTATCTAAAAGGGTGATTCCTCCCAGTGGGAAGAGGGGCTTTGGCAAAAGATCGGTATGGGGTTTCAAACGGGTGCCGTAGCCGGCCGCTAGAATAAGTGCTTTCATAGTGAGTCGTGGCTGGGTATCAGGGGCTCAGCAGGCTGAGATAGCGCTGCAGGGCATCGCTGTACAATTGGATCTTTTCCCTGCTGTCCTTTCCGGTGATCCCCCGGCTGGTAAAGAATTTCACCGCATTTTTATAGCTCACTTTGGACAAAGCCTCTTTTTTCTCGATCTCTTCCTTCTTGTACATCTTGTTTCCCAAGGATTCTATTTTTTTCAGACGATCCTTTGTGCTGACCGATTTCTGATCCGCATTCCTGAAATAGTTGAGCACGATCCAATAGGATTCGAAATAAGTTTTGAGGAAAAACGAGAAGAGCTTCAATTTTCTGAATCCCGCGGAGGTGAGGTTATAGGTATCGGGCAGGGTCGGATGGGGCATGAGGATGGCATCATCGATAAAGGCCTTGATATTTTTCCGAATGAAAGTGTCGATGCTCCGGTCAACATCATAGGCAAATTCATCCTTGAAAAACTCCTGCTGAAACGCGTAACTGTCATGGAGCTCGGCCGATGTGAACTGGAACGCATCCCGTTCCAGTATGGCCAGTGCGGTGAAGGCCGCGGGCACAAAAAATGCCACACAGTTATTCTTGTAATACTCTAGATTTGGCCGCCTGTTTTCATTGACGGTAAAAACATCGTCACCGGTTTCTCCCTTGGCCCCTAAAGAGATCCGCTCGATAAACTTTCTCTGGACATAGGTGTCGATCACCTGGTCAATGGCCCCGGCCGGGTCGATGATGAGGGTTTCGGCAAATGAGGCTTTCTGGACGGAGAGGTAATTCAGATAAATATCGATCTGTTCGATCAGATCATCATGTGTGAACCTTTTTCTGGTGTGGTTTAAAATGGCGCCGGCCACAATGGCGTGAGGGGTCACCACTGTGACGTTGTTGATGGCGTTGATCACACGATGTCCCAGATTCCGGCACAGGACATTCTGCTCCTTGCTGGTCATCTCATCCATCTGTTTGTTCATTTGATGAAGCAGCTCGTTCAAAGAGATCGGTTCATTGAATTTTATGTATATCTTCCCGTACCGTTTTGTTAAAAACCGCCGGGCTTTGATTACCTGTGCAAGGTTCTCCGGTTCCTTCCGGCCGCCTTCGAGCTCGTTTAAATAGGCACTTTCCTCTAAAACCCGGTCGTAGCCGATATAAATGGGAACAAAAAACATATCCTCGCAGGCACCGTCCCGATAAGCTGACAACAGTGTCGATAAGAGACCCAATTTGGGCAGAATCATCTTTCCGGTCCGGCTTCTTCCGCCTTCAATGAAAAATTCAATATTGAATCCCTCCACTAAAAGCCGCCGGATATACTCTGAAAATACTTTTGAATAGAGAATGGCCCCTTTGAAAGTCCTCCGGATAAAAAAGGCGCCGCCTGATCTAAAAATCGGCCCCAGGGGCCAGAAGGATAGATTCTTTCCGGCTGCGATATGAGGACAAGGCATGTTGTTGGTATATAAGAGATAGGAGAGGATCAGGTAATCGATATGACTTTTATGGCACGGTATCAGTATCAACGGTCCTTTCTGGGACATCCGTTTCACTTTTTGCAGCATGTCCGAATTGACCGATACGCCCTCAAACATGGTCTGTACGATCCATCGAACCGCGACCGCCATAATCTTGATCATTCCCCCATTGTATTTCGCTGCGATCTCATCAACGTAAGCATCCGCTTTCTTGCGCGCCTTGTAGATCGGGATATTTCGTTTTTTGGAATAATATTCCAAGAAGGTGCGGATCCGGTCTCCGGTGAGAATACTCTCTTTAATCTCTTCCCTGGTTTTTAGGACCGGACCGGTGATGCTTTGCTGGTGGCGGTTGATCTGGAGCAACAGTTTTCTTCTCAATTGCAAGGCCAGGCTTTCGATACCAAGATCCCTGTTTTCCCCTCTCTCCAGATATGCTTTCAGATTCATGGGCTTGGAAATTTCCACAAACACCCTGCCGGGGCTTCGAAACAGGATGAACAGTCGCCTTAAGATACCGGGCGTGACCTCAGGCCCAAACAGGAGGTCCACCATGGAGGGGATGGATTTAAGCGGGGTCTTACCGAAGAACATCAGTTGTGGGACGAGATATACGGGTTTGTTCAAGCTTTGTTGTATTTCGATCAATCGTCTGATCGGGTCGGTTTTGGCCCTCACGAATCTTTCATAAAAGTTTTTTCTGCCCACAAGCGAGATCATCCCGGAATTACCTTCCGATAGCTTCAGACGATAGTAACCGCCGTGGTAGGGATCCGGGAACCCTTTGTTATGGAAGATAAAAAGGATGCGGGAAAAGAGCATGCCCAAAAGCCGAACCAGGGGTTGCCAGATCAAGATCCGATAATCAAATCCGATGGTGGGAAAGGGCAGTCGCTTTTCTCGATAACGGGTGTGATAAAAAAGATACTCGAAGTAGCTTCTCCGTTTGGTGATGTATACGACGATACCCTCATCCGGAAGGTTTTTGAGGCTTTCCAGTTGTTCGTCGGTGGTGATGACACCTGAAAAAAACTGGTTAAGAATGAATGATGAAAAAAACCCGATCTTCTCCGGCAGGAAACAGGAGTAGTGATCGAATGATTCGTTATGGCAGTTTTTGAGCCATTTTCTGATGTGCGCTATCAGATTTTTCCAGTATGATTTTATCATTACCTTCTTTTCAAGTTCCGGAATGTCGGCGCTTATGATGCCTCGGAAACAGAGGCTTGATCTTCAGGTTGAAATCAGTACGCTAACAAATTAAAAAAATGATTGCAATCATTAATTTGGAGCCCAGCTACCTTAAAAAAAACAATAATATTAAATATATACATTGAATTTTATCGGAAGCTAACCTCGATTTCGACGCACAATTCCGGGAAAAATACACTTGTGTTCCGGAAAATGTTATGGTAACTGCATTCGGGTCTGTCGTGTTGTTTTTGTACTGAACATTCCCATATAAAATTAGATATGAAACGGCTTTAGATTCTAAATCAAGATAAAGGAGGAAGATTTTACATGAAAACTTTAATTGGTGGTGCAGTTGCAGCGGTTTTGGGTCTTATCGGCCTGTCGGTCTGGTTCAGCGAGTTTCTTCAGATCCTTGCCGGGGCAGTTCCCATTATGCTCCTACTCGGCGGTGGTCTGGCGCTTTACCTGGGCTTTGACGAACTGAAAGATACCTGGAAAAAAGATGACACCGCGTTTGAACCTGTTGGCGGATCAGGTGATACTGAGCAGTACAAGCAGGAGATCGAGGATCTGAAAAAAGAGATCGAGACGCTGAAAGCGGACAAAGACTGATATTTCGGTTTGTAAAAAAGGGCCTTGTACAAACGTTGTACAAGGCCCTTTTTTATGACCCATCCGGTAAACGCGAACACCGCCTCTCTATGAATAAAGGTGGTACCGTTTGCTCACCCGGTTGAAAATCTCCAGATCATCCTGCCAAGATGCCGCCAGTTCGGATACTTCCTGAAGATCTTCAAGTCCTTGTCGAATTCGGGGATCCCCTGTGATCAGGTCGATCGGCTGCTTTTCAAACTCGTATTCATAGGGCGGCGGTTTCCATTCAAAGCTTAGTTTGCAGAAACTCAAGACAGTTCTGAGTATAAAAAGCACGGTCTCATAGGGCCGGTATGCATGCCGGTCTGTGATGTGGATCTGAAATCCGGGGCAGAGCCGGCCTTGCCATTTATTTGAAGTGGGTTCAAATACCACCGGCCTCAGAATGATCCCCGGCAGATGGGCGGCCGCCAATTGTTCCAGCACCTGACCAGTCTCAAGGTAGGGGGCTCCGAACAGTTCAAAGGGCTGGGTGGTTCCCCTTCCCTCCGAAATATTGGTTCCTTCCAGCAGCACCTGTCCGGGATACACTGCAGTGGATGAAACGGTCGGCAAGTTGGGTGATGGCGCAACCCATGGCAGGCCGGTGTCTTCAAACCACATGGCGCGATTCCAGCCGGTCATGGGAATTACTTCAAGATCGCACCTGATATTGAAATGGCCGTTGAACAGCCGGGCCAGTTCACCGATGGTGAGCCCATGTCGCATGGGGATGGGATATCGCCCGACAAAGGAGGCGTACTCGGGCAAAAGGCAGTTGCCCTCCGTAAGGAGGCCTCCGATGGGATTGGGCCTGTCGAGGATCATTACCTTTTTGCCATACCGGATCGCCGCCTCCATACAGTAAGTCATCGTGTACACAAAGGTATATACCCTAGTCCCGGTATCCTGCAAATCCACTATGAGGGTATCGATGCCGGAGAACATCCCCTCATCCGGAAAGCGTGTTTTTCCGTAGAGACTGAAAACAGGAAGATCGAGCAGCGGATCCTGCATGTGGTCCGATTCGATCATGTTATCCTGTTTGTCCCCGAAAAAACCGTGCTGGGGTGAAAAAAGGGCGGTCAGACGGCCGGGCAGCCTCTTTTGAATGAGGTGACGGGCGTGACGATATTGCCGGTTTACCGATGCCTGGTTGCACAAGAGCCCGAGCCGATGCCCGGTGATGGTATCTGGCGGAGAGTTAAGGAAATTATCTAGACCTGTAAGAATCATGATTGCCCGGAAATACGAGGTGGCATGGATTCGATCCAGCACCTCCGGCTTAACTGAATTTTTCGTTGAAAACAGGGTCAGGGCATATGTTTCGGTCGGTGGTTCGATCCATCCACCCACGGGTTGAGGTAGCACATCGCGAGTTGAATCAAAAGCAAAATCAGGCGATCTGAATCGTCGGCAACGACGTTTGGATGGAAAGTTTTGAATCGCCATTCCATAATAGGTAACGGTTCGACTCATGGGACCAACAAATTGAATAACGAAATCCGCAACAATGTTTTAAATCGCGCGGCATGCCTTGACAAACACCGAAATTAAAAATAGAGTTGCCCGTTATGTTTTTGGCATCGACACGCCGGAAACCGCACACTGCGGGTTTTCCGGTGCCTGAAAGGGGAGTTGCATTGGAGATCGATATACAGGGACTTATCACCATTGTCGGTAATTACGGCAGCGGAAAGACCGAGGTGGCCGTCAACCTCGCCGTTGATCGCAAACGGGCCGGTATGGAGGTGCGGGTGGCGGATCTCGATCTGGTGAATCCTTATTTCAGGACCCGGGAAGCTAGAAAACAGCTATCTAAAAAGGGCATCGATCTGGCGCTTCCCGATGCGCAGTATCTCCAGGCGGATCTACCGATCTTAAGTCCTTTGATTTCGGGAATGATACGGGAACCCGCACAATTGACCATATTGGATGTGGGCGGGGATGATGTTGGCGCGACGGTCCTGGCCACATTGGCCGATGCGTTTAACGGAAAACAGGGCAGGATGCTTCAAGTCGTCAATCCATTTCGACCCTTCACAGATACATTGGAGGGCTGCCTCGAAATCCGCCGATCCATCGAAAAGGCTTCCAAAATGCGTATCAACGGCCTCGTCGGGAATGCCAACCTCATCGATGATACCACCGTTGAAGATCTTTACTACGGATACGATTTTTTAAGAGAATATGCAGTTGCGACGGGGTTGCCGCTGGAATTTTTCACCGTGGGCAGATCTCTTTTACCGGATATTGACCCAAAACGGTTTGACTGTCCTATCCTGCCGTTGGACCGGCAGTTGGTGCCGCCCTGGAAGAGCGCGCAACTGTTCAATGACTAAGATGTTTGTGGCATATATGGATCAAAAGGAGTCGGATAATGGCGTTTGAGTATGATATTGACAAGGACAGATGCAAAGGATGCAGTCTGTGCGTTAGCATTTGTCCCAAAAATGTGCTTGAGATTTCCGGTAAGGTCAATGCCAAAGGGTATTTTCCGGTTTTTCAGGCACGACCGGAGGATTGCATCCTATGCGCCATGTGCGCTACCATGTGTCCGGATGTGGCCATCACCATCACCGAAAAGCTTGATGAATCGGCCTAAAAAGTGTTTTGTCCGCTGCCACCGGTGTTTCAGGTCCGGTATTGAGGAACGGATCTGAAGTCGTCCATCGGCCTCGGATACCGGTATAGTGCGGCGGTTCAGTTATCGGGGCCGGTGGGTATGAACATTGAAAATTGTAAAGCGGCGCTAAAGCCTTGCTGGAGGAACGATAATGGGAAAAGTCTTGATGAAGGGGAATGAAGCGATCGGTGAAGCGGCGATTCGGGCGGGCTGTTTGAACTACTTCGCCTATCCGATCACGCCGCAGTCCGAGGTCGCGGAGTATCTAACCCGCCGGATGCCCGAGGTGGACGGGGTGTTTTTGCAGGGAGAAAGCGAGGTTGCCGTCGCCTATATGATTTTCGGTGCATCTGCAGCCGGTGCCAGAGTGTTTACCACCTCCTCCAGCCCGGGCATCAGTCTGATGAGCGAGGGGATCAGTTACATTGCCGGTGCCCAGTGTCCCGCGGTATTTGTCAATATCATGCGCGGCGGTCCCGGCCTCGGCGGCATCCTGCCTTCCCAGGCAGATTATCTTCAGGCGACCAAGGGTATCGGACACGGGGATTTCAGGATGCTGGTCATGGCACCTGCGAGCGTCCAGGAGGCCGTGGAGATGACCATGATGGCCTTTCCCCTGGCAGAGAAATATCGGGGTCCCGTGATGATTCTTGGGGACGGTTTGATCGGCCAAATGATGGAACCGGTGGAGTTCCCGGACGATCTTCAGGTGGAGCCGCTGAATAAAGATGAGTGGGCGGTCAATGGAATGGATACGCGAAAGAGCGATCGCCGGAACCTGATTCGTTCCCTCTATTTGGATCCGGAACAGCTTAATTACAACAACCTGATCCTGAAAGAGAAATATGATCAGATGAAACGTGAGGAGACCCGTTACGAGGGCTATCATATCGACTGCGACTATCAGGGTCTTATTGTCAGTTACGGGACCATGAGCCGTGTATGCAGAACCGCGGTGGATATGCTCAAGGAGGAGGGTGTCAACATCGGTATGATTCGTCCCCAGACGATTTTCCCATTTCCCGAACAGGCCGTGGAGGATGCCGCCGAAAAGGAGAGTTGTCGGGTAGTGGCCAGTATCGAAATGAGCATGGGACAGATGGTTGAAGATGTCGAGCGCTCGGTAAGGGGAAAGAAACCGGTTCATTGGTTTGGAAAATGCGGCGGAGAGGTTCCGACCCCTGAAGAGGTTGTCGAATTTATGAAAAAATTGGTTCATGAGGCGTAGCTTTCCTCATGCGGATGATCTGGTATGCCGGCCGACATCGATACGGAAGCCGGCCGGGTAAGGAGTAGGTTCAATGGCAAAAGGCAAATCCAAGGGAAAAGCGTTTCATAAACCCAATGCGCTGGCGGATACGATCACACACTATTGCCCGGGGTGTACTCATGGGGTGATTCATCGCTTGCTGGCCGAAGTAATCGATGAATTGGACATCAAAGGCCGGACCGTCGGCGTTGCGCCGGTGGGCTGTGCTGTACTGGCATACAACTACTTTACATTCGATTTTATGGAGGCCTCCCACGGCAGAGCACCGGCACAGGCCACCGGGATTAAACGGGTGCGTCCTGATCTCATCGTGTTTACCTATCAGGGAGACGGAGACCTGGCCAGCATCGGGATGAGCGAGATCATCCATTCGGCAAACCGGGGGGAGAAATTCACCACCATCTTCGTGAATAACGCCGTTTACGGGATGACCGGTGGACAGATGGCACCCACGACCATGCCGGAGCAGCGCACCACCACATCGCCTTTCGGACGGAATGTCGAGGATGTGGGCATGCCGGTGAAGGTCGCAGAACTTCTGGGTGCCCTTCAGACCCCCGCTTATATCGCCCGGCAAGCGGTGTTAAAGCCGAAGTATATCGGCCGGGCGAAAAAAGCGATCAAAAAGGCATTTGAATATCAGTTGGAGGGCCGATGCTTCAGCTTTGTGGAGATTGTGAGTACCTGTCCCACCAACTGGGGTTTGACACCGGTGGACGCTGTCAAGTGGGCGGAAGAGACGATGCTGCCATACTATCCGCTGGGAGAGATCAAAACACCGTAAATATAGTTACTCTTTGGTGGCCCAAGGCCAAACCCTTTCAGGGGTAAACCAAAGCCCGGTCTTCCTGGCCGGGATTCTTTACTGGAGGCATCATGCAAAGTGAAGTAATGTTCGCCGGTTTCGGCGGGCAGGGTATCCTGCTCATGGGAAAGATATTGGCCCACGCGGCCATGGAGGAGGGATTGGAAGTCGCCTGGGTACCCTCGTATGGACCGGAGATGCGGGGCGGAACCGCTTATTGTACGGTGGTGGTCGGAGACCGACCCATTGGATCTCCCATTATTAAAAATCCCATGCATCTAGTGGCCATGAACAGACCCTCTCTGGAAAAATTCGCTTCGACTGTCAAACCGGATGGTGTGATCCTGATCAACAGTTCACTGATCTCCGTAGACTCCGGTCGTGATGACATCGATGAACTTAAAGTGGCGGCGGTGGATATAGCAAAAGAGATTGGTTCGGTTAAGGCCGCCAATATCGTCGCCCTCGCCGCGTTCGTTGCGAGAAGTAAAGTGGTCGATTTCGAGCGGCTACGAAATTGCGTAAAGGAAGAGTTTGCCAGAAAAGCCAAATTGATTCCCATGAATATGACCGCACTGGACCAGGGATTCGAAGCCGCGGTAAAAGAGTAAACCGCTACCCGCCGATGAAGTTATCCATACCAGATCATATCCGTGCCATTGCGCCCTACAAGCCGGGAAAACCCCTTGAAGAACTCGAGCGGGAATACGGACTCAAGGGATCCGTCAAACTGGCTTCCAACGAAAACCCATTGGGCCCGTCACCCCGTGCGGTAACGGCAATTGCCGATGCTCTCGGCAACCTCCACCGGTATCCAGACGGTGGCGGGTACGAACTGAAAATCGGGATTTCGGAATATCTTGGAATAGATCCAGGCTGCATCGTGTTGGGTGCCGGTTCCGATGATATCATCGCGATGCTGATACGGGCATTTCTATGGCCCGGGTGCAATGCGGTGGTTCCCCATCCCTCTTTTCTGATGTATCCCATCGGTGTGGCTGTGAGCGGTGCCGAATTGATCCGTGTGCCCTTGGCCGAAATGTCCTTAGACCTCCGGGCGATGGGAAATGCGGTGACCAGTGAAACCAAACTGGTATTTGTCTGCAATCCCAATAACCCCACCGGGACGGTGGTGGGCAGAGCGGCGTTTGAAAAATTCCTTGAAACCCTGCCGACAGGCGTCGTTGTGGTCATAGACGAGGCTTACTACGAGTTTGTCCGGGATCCGGACCATTTCAGCGGCATCGAATATCTGGATTCGGATCATCCGGTGGTGGTGCTGAGGACCTTTTCAAAGGCGTATGGGCTGGCGGGCCTTCGCATCGGATACGGTGTCATGCCGGCGGTGGTGGCCGATATTCTTCATCGGGTGCGTCAGCCGTTCAATGCAAGCGCCATCGGCCAAATCGGCGCTGCAGCTGCCCTTGAGGATGCCGCCTTTCTCAAAAAAAGCGTTGCCCTGATCCACGAGGGCCTCGACCGTATGTTTGAAGGACTGGACAGGCTGGGAATTCGATTTTTCCCCACCCAGGCCAACTTTTTCCTCATCGATGTGGAAACGGACGCCAACCGCATTTTCCAAAAGATGCTGGAAAAAGGGGTAATCGTTCGGTCCATGACATCCTACGGCTATCCGACCTACATTCGTGTCAATGTAGGGCTTGCGGATGAAAACGAACGATTTTTATCCGCCCTCAACTCAGTTTTGGAGACCGAGTCCTCGCCCCTTAATAAGGAAGAAGTGAGTTGCGAAACCGTCTGTGAGGATACTTTAGGGAACTCAGAAAACCGGATCGGCGATTTGGTCGTCACCATAGACGGTCCGGCCGGTGCGGGAAAGACAACGGTGAGCCGACTGCTGGCCCGGCAGCTGAACTACCGTTATGTGGATACGGGCGCCCTTTACAGGGCGGTTGCCTTGGCGGTCATGCAGCAGGGGATTTCGCCCGATGATGACATGGGGTTGGGTGCAGTCTGTGCAAGCCTCGAACTGGCTTTTGTTAGCGATGAGGGGATCTTGCGGCTTTTATCCAATGGGGAGGATATCACCGACCGGATTCGGACTCCGGAAATCTCCATGATGGCTTCCGCGGTATCCGCACGACAGGTGGTCAGGGATTACTTGTTGGAACTACAACGGTCCATGGAGAGAGAAAAACGGGTTGTTTTCGAGGGCCGGGACATGGGAACCGTTGTTTTTCCCGATGCGGATGTCAAGTTTTTCCTCGACGCTTCAGGAGAAACCCGCGCCCTCAGACGGTTCAAGGAGGATGCTGTAAAAGAGGGCGCGTCCTTGGAAAAGGTGGCGGAAGAGATACGCATGCGGGATGAAAATGATAGCAACCGCGAATTGGCACCATTGAAACCGGCTCCGGATGCCGTTCATATTGATTCCACGCAATTGTCGGTGCAGGAAGTGGTCAACCGGATGCTGGATCACGTTCGCCTGGCAACAGAATAGATCAAATTCGTACTTGTTTTTTTAAAAAATTATGATAACGTCCACAAGATTGGACTGACCAAGAGAAGATCGTCCAAAAAGAAAATATGGTGAGGGGGTAACGTACTAAATGGAAAACACTGAAAAAAACCATTCAACCGAAAATCAGGAATCAGCAGAAACGCCCCAATCTTCAGAGGGGACACAAGAGGAAGAGGTTCAAGGCGCCGCAGTCGGAGAGGAGAGCCCCGATGCTTCTGACGGGTTCGATGAAGACCTGGAAGAAGAGGACAGCATGGAAAGCCTCATGGAGATGTATGAGGAGAGTTTCAAACGGTTTGCCGAAGGAGAGGTGGTGACCGGCAAAATCATCTCCGTGGACAAGGATCATGTCCTGGTGGATATCGGGTATAAGTCCGAAGGCCAGATTTCGATCCGGGAATTCGCAGATGAAGAGGGCGTCATCCGGGCCGAGGTCGGGGACCCTGTTGAGGTCATGGTTGAATGGTGGGACGATGAAAACGAGGTCGTTGTCCTGTCCAAGGAAAAAGCTGAAAAGGTAAAGGTGTGGGAAGAGATAAAGGTGGCCCACGACAATGACGATACCGTCGAAGGTGTGATTACGAATCGGGTAAAGGGCGGTTTCTCGGTGGATATCGGGGTGCAGGCGTTCTTACCCGGCTCCCAGGCGGATTTGCGCCCGGTCCGGAATCTGGACGAGATGGTGGGCCAGACCTTGAACTTCAAGATTTTGAAATATAATCGCAAACGCAGCAATATCGTCCTTTCCAGGAGAGTTATCCTGGAAGAGGAACGGGCTGCCAAGCGAGCCGCTACGCTGGCCTCCATCCATGAGGGCAAAGTGGTGGATGGCGTTGTAAAAAATATCACCGAATACGGTGTGTTTGCGGACCTTGGGGGTGTAGACGGTTTGTTGCACATCACCGATATTTCCTGGGGGCGGGTGAAACATCCGTCTGAACTGTTTTCGGTGGGAGACGAGATTAAAGTGAAGATCCTGAATCTGGATCTTGAAAAAGAACGCGTTTCCCTCGGGATGAAGCAATTGACCGCAGATCCATGGTCTGTGGCTGCAGAGAAATACCCGGTTGGATCCAGGGCCACGGGACGGGTTGTCAGCCTTACCGACTACGGTGCATTCGTCGAACTTGAAGAGGGGATCGAAGGGCTCATCCATGTATCGGAGATGTCCTGGACCCGCAAGATTCGACATCCCTCAAAAGTGGTGTCCGTAGGCGAGGAAGTGGACGCCATCGTATTGGATATCAAACCCGACAATCGCAGAATTTCACTGGGTATGAAACAGGTCGTCCCCAACCCATGGGATGTGATCAGCGAGAAATATCCTGTGGGTACGACCATCGAGGGTAAGATTAAGAATATTACCGACTTCGGGCTATTTATCGGTATCGATGAGGGCATCGACGGTTTGGTTCATATTTCCGATATCTCATGGACCAAGCGGATCAAACATCCTTCGGAGATTTTTAAAAAGGGGGATGTGGTTCAAGCGGTCGTGCTGGATATCGAAAAACACCAGGAGAGATTTTCCCTGGGGATCAAGCAGCTCCAGGACGATCCTTGGAAATCCGTGGCCGATCGATATGAGGTTGGAAAAGAGATCACCGGCACCGTCACCAATCTGACCGATTTCGGTGTTTTCGTGGAACTGGAAGAGGGGATCGAAGGACTCGTCCACGTTTCCGAAATCAGCAAAGAGAAAATCAAAACCCCTGTTGGTAAGTACACCATCGGTGAGGTCATCACCGCCAAGGTGATGAACATCAACAGCGATGAACGACGCATCGGTCTTTCCATCAAAAGGCTTGAAATGGAGGATGACCAGAGCCTCCTGAGCGAATATGTCAGCAATGCAAGACAACCCACCTCCACATTCGGAGAAATTCTCCGGGAGAACCTCCAGGAGAAGCTGAACGGAGAGGAGTAGAGACTGGCAGATTCTGGGTTTCATTGCATTTTGTTTTGTATCAAATTCGACAGTGCCGCTTTATGCGGCACTGTGTCGTTTTGAACCATTATGTTTTCCCGAAGACATCCACATCTCTTTTTTATCCTGGTCTTTTCGACCATCGCAGCCGTCACAGCAGTCGTGTTGACACTGGTCGTTACCCTTGGGTTGAGGGGCACCTGGATTGACGGCATGATTCCCGACGGAAAGGAAGTGGTTGGGGTGATCGAGGTCACGGGTGTCATACGAGATGCAAGGGACGCGCTCGACCAGCTCAAAGCATTTCGGGAGAATACGGCCGTCAAGGCTATCGTGGTGCGAATCGATTCTCCCGGCGGTGGGGTCGGACCTTCCCAGGAGATATACAGGGAGGTTCGCAAAACCCTGAAGCAAAAGCCGGTGGTCGCCTCCATGGGCACGGTGGCGGCATCCGGCGGATATTACATCGCCGCCGCCGCTTCCAAGATCATTGCAAACCCCGGCACCATCACCGGCAGTATCGGTGTCATCATGGGGTTTACAAATTACGAAGAGTTGCTTCAGAAGATCGGGCTGACGCCTATCGTGGTTAAAAGCGGAGAGTACAAGGATATGGGATCGCCGGTCCGAAAGATGACCGAACCGGAACGCCGAATGTTTGAGGAATTGGCCGAAAAAATACACGGGCAATTTATTCGGGATATCGTGGAGGGCCGCGGCATTTCCCGGGACAAGGTCGAAGCGCTGGCTGACGGCAGAATTTTTACCGGGGAAGAATCGAAATCATTCGGCCTGATCGACCGGCTGGGGAACCTAGAGGATGCCATTGACTGGGCCGGCCGTCTGGGCGGGATCGAAGGCGAGGTGATCGCCGTTTCGGGCCGGGAAAACACCTTGTCCTTTCTGGAGTATCTACTTTTCCATTCGCCCTTAAAGGCCGTTAAGGAGCATCTGATTTTCCCCAGAATCCGGGCGGATTTCATCTATGACCCGGTTCGATCCGATTCGGGTTCATCCCGTTCATAATCATCGATCTTATTCGAACAGTTCAACATCTCCCATTCCCCGTCGGATGATCTCCGGCTGGTCACCGATTAGTGAAACGACAGAGGATGGCCTTCCGGTGACAGGTCCACCATCGATCACCACATCGATTCGGTTTTTAAAATAATCGTAAATCAGGGAGGGATCCTCAAAAATATCACCTTCGGGCGTTTTGGCGCTTGTGGAGAGGATCGGATGGCCCAACTCCTCCACCAGGGCCAGGCAGATGGGATGGTCCGGGACACGGATTCCCGCCGTTTTCCGACGTGTCAGCATGATCTTGGGTACCAGTTTGGATCCTTCAAGGACAAAGGTGTAGGGTCCGGGCAGTAGCCGCTTCATCGTTTTATAGGCGTAGTTGGTGACCTTGGCATAGTGGCTGATGTTTTTAAGGCTCGAGCAAATAAAGCTGAAGGGTTTTTTCTTATCCCTCTGGCGGAGCTGGTATATTCTCTCTATCGCCCTTTTGTTCATGATGTCGCAACCGATACCATAATACGTATCAGTGGGATAGGCGATAATGCCACCTTTTATGAGGACCCCGGTTACCCGCTGGACCAGCCGAGCCTGGGGATTTTGAGGATTGATTTTTAGCAGCATGGGAAGGTTCCTTTAATACAAAATGGCGATGGAGGCAATAACTAACATCGGGAAATAATGATTGATTAAGAAAGGCCCATTTGATATTTTACACTCGCCCTGGAAACAGACTTCAAGTTTATCTGCAGCCCATTTGAGATCGCCCTCAAGCTGCTGATTCCTAATGAAATATCCTGTTCGGAGGACTCCATGATAGAAATTTCCACTGAGGAAGCGTATTCTTTCGACGATGTACTGCTGATTCCGAATTACTCCGACGTGCTGCCCAAGGATGTGAACGTCGCCACGCGACTGACCCGAAACCTGACGCTGAACATTCCCATTGTCAGCGCTGCCATGGATACGGTCACCGAATCCAGGACTGCCATTAGTATGGCCAGAGAGGGGGGGATCGGTTTTATTCATCGCAATATGAGCATCGAAAGCCAGGCCATCGAGGTTGACAGGGTTAAAAAATCGGAAAGCGGCATGATTATCGATCCGGTGACCATCCATCCGGATCAGCGGGTATTCGAAGTCCTCGAACTCATGAAGAAATACCGCATCTCGGGGGTGCCCGTCACCAGCGGGGACCGCCTGGTGGGAATCGTCACCAATCGCGATCTTAGATTTGAGACGGAGATCGAAAAAAAAATATCCGAAGTGATGACCCGGGAAAACCTGATCACCGTATCCGAGGGGATTTCCCTGGAAGATTCCAAGAAGCTGCTGCACAAACATCGGATCGAAAAACTCCTGGTGGTGGACAAAACAGGCGCTCTCACGGGGATGATTACCATCAAGGATATCGAAAAGGTTAAAAAATATCCCAGGGCCTGCAAGGATCGCATGGGGCGGTTGAGAGTGGGAGCGGCTGTCGGTGTCGGGCCCGATATGGAGGAACGCGCGGATGCCCTGCTGGCTGCCGGTGCCGACGTCATCGTCATCGATACCTCCCACGGGCATTCCAAAAATGTGATTCATGCGGTGAAAATCCTAAAGGAGAATTTTTCACAGATCGAGCTCATCGCCGGTAACGTCGGAACCGCACAAGGGGCAAAGGACCTGATCGATGCCGGCGTGGACGGTGTGAAAATTGGCATCGGTCCCGGGTCGATATGCACGACCCGGATCGTCGCCGGCATCGGAATCCCACAGATCACCGCCATCATGAACTGCCGTTCGATATCGGCGAAAACCGGTGTACCGCTGATCGCAGACGGAGGTATTAAATATTCCGGAGACCTGACAAAAGCGATCGGGGCCGGCGCCCATTCAATCATGATCGGCAGCATCCTTGCCGGCACGGAGGAGAGTCCTGGGGAGAGAGTTCTTTTTCAGGGCCGCACCTACAAGGTGTACCGGGGGATGGGTTCTTTGGAGGCGATGAAGAAAGGCAGCAAAGACCGGTATTATCAGGGAGAGGATGCTGAAGAGGACAAACTTGTACCGGAAGGTATCGTGGGGCGGGTACCTTACCGGGGGCCGATTTCGGAAACCATTTTTCAGCTGGTAGGGGGGCTGAAGGCCGGCATGGGATACGTGGGAAGCCACACGCTGGATGAACTTCGTGAAAAAGCCAGGTTCAAGAAAATTACCCCAGCCGGTCTCAGGGAAAGCCATGTACACGATGTGATCATCACCAAGGAAGCCCCCAATTACCAGGTTGAATGAGCCCCACCGACCGATTGTGAAATAAATTAGCGCAACACCATCTTCGTAAATACGAAATCACTTAAGAGCGGCGAAAATCGATTCCATGTCTGACCCTTCATCCCGATTCATCCATCTTCATGTGCATACCCAATACAGCCTTTTGGACGGTGCCATTCGCATCGATGCCATGCTGGATCGATGCAAAGAGTTGGGTATGGATGCTGTGGCCGTCACCGATCACGGTACGATGTTCGGCGCCGTCGAATTTTACCAGAAGGCAACAGCCGCCGGTATCAAACCGATTATCGGATGCGAATGCTACCTGGCCCCCAGGCGCTTAACGGATAAGACCCCCCAGGACCACAAAGGCATCAGCCATCTGGTGCTGCTGGCCCGCAACCGAACCGGTTATGAGAACCTCTGCAAACTGGCGTCTGTTGCACAACTGGAAGGATTTTACTACAGGCCCCGGATCGATCGGGAACTCCTCAAAGCACACAGCAGCGGGCTGATCGCCCTTTCTGCCTGCCTTCACGGTGAGATCCCAAGGAAGATTCTGACCGGCCAGCCCGAAGCCGCAGATGATGCAGCCAGGTTTTTTCTAAAGACCTTCGGCGAAGGTAATTTCTATCTGGAGGTCCAGAACAACGGGATACCGGACCAGAAACGGGTAAATGAAGCCCTCATCGATATGAGCCACCGGCTATCCATCCCTCTTCTGGCAAGCAATGATTGCCACTATCTGAACCGGGAGGATGTAAGGGCTCACGGAGTGCTTTTGTGCATACAGACCGGTAAAACGGTCAAGGACAAAGACCGCTTCAAATTCGGAACCGACCAACTTTATTTCAAGTCTCCTAGTGAGATGACCCGCTATTTTGCCTCCTGTCCGGATGCGATTCAAAACAGCGTCGAAATCGCCAGCCGCTGCAATGTCGAATTCAAATTTGATACCTACCATTTTCCGAGATTCGACACCGGGTCGGAGTCGACCGAATCGGAGCTGTTTGAAACGCGAGTCCGAAAGGGATTCGATAAGTTGTTTCGACAAATCAGTCGTAAGAATCCGGAAGCCGACCGGCAACTTTACGAGGATCGACTGGACTATGAGGTGTCCGTCATCAATGACATGGGATTTCCCGGTTACTTCCTGGTGGTAGCGGATTTTATCGCCTATGCCAAGGAAAACGGGATCCCCGTGGGACCCGGACGCGGGTCTGCAGCGGGGAGCCTGGTGGCGTACTCCCTGGGCATCACGGCACTGGATCCGTTGGAGCATGGGTTGATCTTCGAACGATTTTTAAACCCGGCTCGGAAAAGCATGCCGGATATCGATGTGGATTTCTGCATCAACGGACGTGAGGAGGTATTCAAATACGTCTCGGAAAAATATGGCGGAGGAGAGTACGTTGCCCAGATCATTACCTATGGAAAGCTCAAAACCCGGGCAGTCATCCGTGATGTGGGGCGCGCACTCGATATTCCCCTAAGGGAGGTGGACGCCATCGCTAAGATGGTACCGGATGTGATCAACATCAGCCTCGCCGATGCGCTGAAACAGGAGCCGAAATTTTCGGAACTCATCGAGAACAATCCCGAGATCGCCGACCTGATCCAGATCTGCCGGGTGCTGGAGGGTCTGCCGAGGCATGCCTCTACCCACGCTGCCGGTGTGGTGATCGCCGACAAGCCCTTGGTCGATTATCTCCCCTTGTACAGGGGGAAAAAGGGGGAGGTTGTCACCCAGTTCGATATGAAGATGGTAGAGAAGATCGGGCTGGTAAAGTTCGATTTTCTTGGCTTGCGAAACCTCACGGTCATCGCCGACACCCTCCGTCTCATCGAAGAACAGAATCGACCCGCTCCTGATCTTGACAACCTGGATCTGGATGACGAAAAAACCTATCGATTGCTATCTGCCGGGGATACAACGGGTGTGTTTCAACTGGAAAGCACCGGAATGAAGGATTTGCTTGTTCGATTGAAACCTGAGTGTTTCGACGACGTGGTAGCACTGGTCGCGCTGTACCGTCCGGGGCCAATGGAAAGCGGTATGATCGATGATTATGTGGATCGAAAGCACGGGAAGAAACGTGTCGAATTCCTGCTACCGCAGCTGGAACCGATCCTCCGGGAAACCTATGGGGTGATCGTCTACCAGGAACAGGTGATGAAAGTCGCCGGAGATCTGGCATCCTATTCCATGGCAGAGGCAGACGACCTGAGAAAGGCCATGGGAAAAAAGATACCGGAGATGATGGCCATGCACCGGGAGCGATTTGTCACCGGTGCCGGGCAAAACGGCATCCCCAAGGAGGGCGCTGGGAAGATATTCGATCTCATGGAGAAATTCGGGGGCTACGGCTTCAATAAATCCCACAGTGCCGCCTATGCCCTTATCGCCTATCAAACGGCGTTTTTAAAAGCGCATTACACGGTGGAGTTCATGGCGGCACTATTAACCAGTGAAATGAATTCTTCGGACGGCGTCGTGAAATATATCGCGGAGTGCCGTAGCCATGACATCGACGTGTTGCCGCCGGACATCAATGAAAGTCTGAACACGTTCACCGTATCGGATGGTAAGATCCGGTTTGGACTGGTGGCTGTTAAAAATGTAGGGGAGGGGGCCATCGATTCAATTATCGAGGCCAGGCAGTCTGGACCTTTTATCTCCCTTTTCGATTTTTGTGAACGGGTCCCTTTGAAAAGGGTCAACAAGCGGGTGATTGAGAGTCTCATCTACTGCGGTGCGTTTGATACTACCGGACAGTACCGATCCAGAATGACCGCGGTCTTGGAGGACGCCCTAACCTATGGTCAGAGAGCCCAAAGGGAGAAGGCTGATCCCCAGATGAGTCTGTTCGGGTCCGGAACGTTAGGAGAGCCGGACACCATCAACCTGCCTCCTGTCCCAGAGATAGAGGAATGGGAGGAAAACCGGAAGCTGGCTTATGAGAAGGAGTCACTCGGGTTCTATATTTCCGGTCATCCGCTGAACCGTTATGAATCAATCCTCGAAAAATATGCCGACAGCGATACCCTTTCTGTTAGGGAAGCCCCCGACGGTAAGATCGTCAGGATCGGCGGTATGATTCGAAGCACCAAAGTGATTCGGACTAAAAAAGGAGATCAGATGGCCTTTGCCACCCTGGAGGATCTTAACGGGGCGGTGGAAGTGATTATCTTCTCTTCAGTCTACTCCAAATGCTACGATCTTCTTTTCGACGACAGCGCCATTCTGGTCCAGGGAGGGATCCAGCGGGACGAGAATGCCACGAAGATATTGGCAGATTCGGTAATTGAAATGGAAAAAGCTGAAGCGCTGTGGACTGCCAGTGTGCACCTCCATTTGGATGTGGGCCGAACAAACCGGCAGGTGCTGGAGTCGGTAAAGGGAGTGCTGTTGAAGTATCCCGGATCCTGCCGTGGCGTTCTGCACTTGACGGATCCAGGGAATACGGAAACCATCATTGAACTTCCTGATGATTTGAAGATTCAGCCGGGCGGCTCCCTTACCCGTGAGATTACCGGGCTGCTGGGTTACGATGCCGTGAAAACCGTTTGCAGCCCTGCCAGGCCATCTCCGAGAAACGGCACTTCTAAATTCAACGGCAGGAAAGGAAACAGTCGCTATGCCTGAGTTGCATCTTCCCCTCTACCCGGTGCTGCTGGCCGGAGGGATGGGTACTCGTTTGTGGCCGGTTTCGCGTCAGCTGTATCCCAAACAGCTGGTTCGGTTTATCGGCAATGAATCCTTGATCCAGGCGACCATCGGCCGTCTCCTGTCCCTTGTAGACCCCAAGAATATTCGGATCGTATGCGGGCGCGAGCACACCAATGAGATCGCGCGCCACATGCATGACGTCCAGATTTCACCGGAAGGGCGGATTATAAGCGAACCCTGCGGCCGGAATACCGCCCCTGCCATTTTGCTGGCCCTGTTTCATCTGCTGGAAAGAGAAAAAGACGCCATCGTGTGCATTTTTCCTGCTGACCACGTCATCCGGAATACATCGGCATTCATCGAAAAAACGAAAACCGCAGCGCGTTTGGCCCAAAAGGGGCATATCGTGACCTTCGGCATCACCCCCCATTATCCTGAGACCGGTTACGGCTATATCGAGGGAAACAAGATGGACCTACGGCTCTCCGGCGGTGCCCTGCCCATTAAGCGGTTTGTAGAAAAGCCGGATCTGGAAAGGGCCAAAGGATATGTTGCATCCGGCAACTACTTCTGGAACAGCGGTATGTTCACCTTCAAAGCATCAGTGATGATGGAGGAGTTCCGGATTCACCAACCCGATCTTTTCGGGACGATGTCCCAAATGGTTTCCGGGTCGGCCGGACCGACCATGGAAGCATACCGCCAACTTGAAAATGTTTCCATCGACTACGCGATCATGGAAAAAACCAACAAGGGTGTGGTGCTGCCTTCCGACTTTGGATGGAGCGACATCGGGTCGTGGAAATCCCTTTACGATTTTATCGCCAAAGATTCGGCGGGGAATGTGGCACTGGGGGATGTGATGCTGAGAAACACAGCCGAATCCTTTATCATGGGCCAGAGCCGTTTGGTAGCGCTCAACAATGTAAAACACCTGGCAGTGGTGGAAACCCCCGACGCAGTTTTCGTGTCCGACCTTGAAAGCAGCCGTGATGTCAAGGACATTGTGCAAACCCTGAAAACTGACGATCGGCAGGAGTATTACCAACACGGCCGGATCTATCACAAGTGGGGAAGTACCACCAAACTCGAACAGGGGGATCGATACGCCGTCGACCGGTTGATGATCTACCCCGGGTTCAGCATGATGCCGTTCGATGACCCGACCGGCACCCTGCACCTGACCGTAATAGAAGGCACAGTGACCCTTATTGCCGATGGACAATCGTCGATTCTTGGAACCGGAGAATCGATTTCCTTCAAAGCTGATAAGGGCGTTTTACTGGAAAACGGTGAGGATCTTTCGGCCGGTGTGGTCCGGGTCCGGCAGTGGTAATGTGCCGGACAACTCGGTCTGCAAAATTCCATGTGGCTGTGGCATTGAATCTGGATGTAGCTCTGACTTCCGTCATGCCTGAACGACTATCATGATCCGCAAATCCATGACGTTGGTGCGGGTGGGGCCGGTGATCAGCAGGTCGCCGAGGGTTTCGAAGAAGTGATAGGCATCGTTGTTTGACAGGTATTCACCGGGTTTCATTCCCAGGGCCGCCGCCCTTTCTATCGTACGGGTATCACAAAACGCCCCTGCGGCATCGGTGGGTCCATCGGTTCCATCCGTTCCACCGCTGAGCAGCGTTACCCATTCTTCATCCGCTATATCCATGGCCGCGGCCAGGGCGAACTCCTGGTTGCGGCCGCCGAGGCCTGTTCCGGTGACGTTCACCGTAGTTTCCCCCCCCGATAGGATACACGCGGGAGGGGGTATGGGATGACCGGTGCGAAGGATCTCCTTGGCGATGGCAGTATGTACCCTGGCGACATGCCGGGTTTCTCCCTCTATCAGGGTCGACAGGACGAGTGTGTGATACCCCGCCTCCTCTGCCTTTTCTTTTGCTGCCAGCACCGCCTGCCGATTGTTCCCCACAATGAGGTGTTGTGTCCGTTTAAATGCCGGGTGCCCCAGTTTGGGCGTTTCGGGCACTTTACCGCTCGAGCCGGCATAAAGATGGGCCATCACACGCTCCGGGAGGCGGCGATCGATTCCGTATGCCCTGCAGATGGCAACACAGTCGCCGTAGGTGCTGGAATCGGGTACCGTGGGCCCGGATGCGATGACATCCAGGTCGTCTCCCACCACATCTGAAAGGATCAGGGTGATGACGGTCGCCGGATGGATCGCTTCCGCCAGGCGGCCCCCCTTGATACCCGAGATATGCTTTCTTATGGTGTTGATCTCGTGAATACTGGCACCACAGGCCAATAATGTTCGAACGGTCTGCTGCTTGTCTTCAAGGGCGAATCCGGGTTCGGGAAGGGGCAATAGGGCCGATCCGCCGCCTGAGATGACACAGATCACGAGATCTTTTTCACCGGCGGTTTCGGCCTTCTCCATAATGGTTTCTGCTCCAACCTTCCCCCGGGCATCCGGGACCGGATGCCCGGCTTCCGATATCCCGATACGGTCCAGAGGGCCGCCATATCCGTCCTTGACCACGACATGTCCGTCTTTGATACGGCTGCCCAAAAGGGACTCAAGGGTTTTGGCCATGGGTGCGGCAGCCTTGCCCGCTCCCACCACCAGCAGCCGGTCGTAATCTGACAACCGATACGCTTTTCCGCCGGCGTAAAAATAATCGCCCGCCACGCGACAATGCCGGAGAATGGCGGCGCCAGGATCGACAGCCGATAAGCCGGCTTTGAATATCCGCTCCAGATCCTTTCGGGACGTTGTCGAAAAATGGTTCATTTTATCGTCATAGATAATTAGATTATTGAATTTCAATATAAGTTTAAACCCCTGTAATTGTCAAAGAAAAAGGTCGGCACGCCTTGACATTCAGCCAATATGAAAGTAGGTAGGGTGTAACCGAAGTGGAGGCGGGATGGTGGACACCAATACAGGTTTTCTCAAAGGGCAGTTTTTAATGGCGATGCCGGGTTTGGTAGATCCAAATTTTGTTCAAAGCGTCATTTGTATTTCTGATCACACACCGGACGGGGCAGTGGGGATCGTCATCAACCGCGTTCATTCCCTGCTTTCGGCCGGCGATATTTTTGAAGAGCTTAAAATTGAGTTCATCCAGAAGATGTCTTCCGTTCCCATCCATATCGGAGGTCCGGTTCATGTGGGTGAGATCTTTATTCTCCATGGACCGCCTTTTGGCTGGAAGGGGTGTCTCGAGATCACACCGACGCTATACATGAGCAACACCATCGATATCCTTGAGGCCATTGCAGGGGGGAAAGGGCCGGATTCGTTTATTATCTCCATTGGGTGCGCCGGATGGAGACCCGGCCAATTGGAAGCTGAAATCAAAGAAAACGTCTGGTTGACAGGTGAGGCAATCGAGGATGTGATTTTTAAGGTGCCGTTTGCCACTCGGTGGGAAGAATCGATGAAGCGGATCGGCATCAATCCGGAACTGCTTTCAGACCAGGCGGGTCATGCCTGAGAATTTCTAAGGATGATTCACCTCGGTATTGGCTACCCCTTCACCTTAGCCTTCGCTTTTGGCTTTGGTTTTTTTTTCTTGAGGCAGACCTTATCCTTCCTGACAAATGCGCAGAGCTTAGGATTGTAATACTCTTTACAATTCAGCGGGTTATAGAGCGGGCATTCAGGATGTTTTTCCGACATTTAGCTTTTTTCCCTTTTTAGACATTCCATTGCGCAACTGTCCGTTTCGTTCACTGGCTGTGGACTATAACATAAAAACCCTGCTTTTACAAGATATTATGTATGGAGCGGGTTTGGCTTCGGCCAGATCAGCTGCCTTAAAGGCGCTTTCCCCATTCCAGCCAATAGTTGGCTTTTAATTCATTTTGACAATTTTTTCCTCTCCATGTAATAGCTTATCCGGACCTTCGCAATGGTGCAGTTTTTTCAATTATATGGAAATATAAGGTTCTGCCCCTAGCCTGTTGTTCATATCAGTGTTCATCCGGAAATGGTAGATGTTGGTTTATGGCAAGGATCGAGGAAGCTTTCAACCCAAGCAATCGCAAAGCGAATGCTTGCTCATGGAATAGCCTGCTATTTTGAGGATTGGAAACGACCGAGGACACCGATAGGGGCCAAAAGATGTCTTTTCCGGACGGACACCACATAAGATCGTCATGACGCATGTTTGATACGCTTAAAAACGAAATTTTACAAATCAACGAAGATTTATGCCGGCTTTTCACGGAAACCGACCAACTGCCCGGAGCCGACAAACACTCCTTTGCCACCTGGGACAAGACGTGCAATACCATTCGTGAACAAATGACCGAAGGGATCCTCCGGGTCGCTGTGATCGGATCCATCAAATCGGGCAAAAGCACATTTGCCAACGCCCTTTTCAAGGGGGATCACCTGAAAAGAGGAGCGGGAGTGGTGACGTCCATTGTCACCAAGGTGCAAAAAGGTCCCCATCTGACGGCCACGCTTTTTTTTAAATCATGGGATGAGATTCATTCGGATATAAGGCAGGCGCTCCTTTTATTCCCGTCATTTCAAAAAGAGATGGAATCGGACCATTTCGATATTCGCAAGAAGGATGAGCGTTTAAAACTGCAGCGGGCCGTCGATGCTTTGGGCACAGAACTGCTCATCCGGGATGGTTGCCTGAACGCTAATGCGGTTTTGTTGTCCTGTTACCTCAAGGGATATGATCGTGTTAAGGAGATCATCTCTTCTAATAACCGGATATCCACCTATGAAAAAGACCGCTTCCGGGACCACACCCTATTTGTCGGGGATGACGCCCTCTCTGTATATCTAAAGGATATTCAGCTAGAGATCGATTCCGATGGGTTGGCGGAGAATATTGAGATCGCCGACTGCCAGGGGAGCGACTCCACAAATCCGCTCCACCTGGCCATGGTCCAGGATTATCTGGCGCTGACCCATCTCATCGTCTATGTCGTCAGCAGCCGCACGGGACTCCGGCAGGCCGACATCAAATTCCTTTCCATGATTCGGAAGATGGGGATACTCGATAATACGCTATTTGTGATCAACACCGATTTCAGTGAGCATGACTCCATCGAAGAGATGGCATCCTTGTTAAAGCGAATTGAAAAGGAACTATCGGTGGTCTATCCGGACCCCAAGGTCTTCTCCTTTTCAGCCCTTTACAACCTCTTTCGCGAAAGATCCGCTGATCTGTCTAAAAAGGACCGGCTCCGGTTAGAACAATGGCGGGAAGACCCGGATGCCACGCAATGGTCAGATCGGGAAACCGAACGGTTTAATCACACCTTTTACGGAAAGCTGACCCAGGAAAGATACAACCTGTTGCTAAAAAACCATCTGGAACGGCTGACGGTCATCTCAACAGGCCTTGAGAACTGGATCCAGCTCAACCGGGATATCCTTTCGGGAGACGTTCTGGGAGCGGAGGCGGTCATGGACCGGATGAAGGGCCACCAGCAGCAGATCGAGCAGGTCAAGGCCCTCATCAACAGCACCCTGACCGGGGCAGAAGTCGAAGCGAAGAAAAAACTAAAAACCAAAATCGACCGATTCTTCAGCGGACATCAAGAGGATCTGGTGGGAGAAACCGTCCAGTTTATCAGAAACTACTCAATATCATACGACGCATACAAAAAGAGCCTGAGCCAGTCCGGGTTCGCCCATACCCTATACCTTGTCTTTCAGGAATTCAGACAGGCCCTTGATCTCTACATGGCCGAGCAGGCCAATCCCGCCATCATCCGATTCGTCAAGGAGCTGGAGGCCCACATTCTGGACCATTTTGGATCGGCAGTGGATCCCTATCATGCAATGATCCACAACCTCCTTTCCGGGTATGACGGCGTCATCAAAGGTTCGGACAGGCCTCAAAATACCACGTTGCCGGAGGGTGGCGGTCCACCGGACCTCGATTCCATCAAAGCCCTCCTATCCCTATCACTACCCCCGGTCGTGGCGACCATGCGGTACTCCGCAAAAATAAAAACCGATGCCGTCCTGCATCTGGGCCTCTACACTTTTACCGGACTGTTGAGGAAGATCTTCAGGAAAAATGACGCCCGGCACCGCCAGGAGGACCGCATCATGGCCCTTAAAGACGGTGTCAGAGGGATCAAACGGGAAACGGAAAAGGCGGTTGTTTTTCATTTTAAAAACTACCGGGAAAATTTTAAATTCCAGTATATTTTTAAATTGGTGGATGCGGTTTCCCACGCCGTATTCGAGTCCATGGCATCGCGTTTCCAGATCTATGCAACGGATCTTACCTATCTCATCGAGCTGGTCGACCGCGAAGAAAATGAGAAGGAAAAAGCCATGGCGATCCTTGCGGACATGAGTCGGAGTGCCAGAAAAGTGGATGAGCGGATCGAACACGCAAAGGAGAAAATCAGCCAGACCGTCTTTGGCAACATCGAGGCTGCAGGTACCCTATCGGCTCGGGTGATGCCCTGATAAGCCCCAGCGTGAAATGAATTTGCTTTGCTGGCTATTCCGGAGTTACATGAACATCTTGCTTTTACGGGATAGCAACTGGATGCTTGATACTGGATAAACAGAATGGTCTCAATGGTGGCATCGAGAATATCCAGAATCCTGAAACCAGAAGCCAGGATGAGCTTCGGTCAGCAATCAAATTCCTCGTAATCATCGTATGTTAAAACATATATTTTTGGCCAATATGAGGTAACATCGATTTGCAACCATATCAAGGAACAGAGAATTGAAATGTGACCGTAAACAGGGAGGTTGAAATGGGGGGTAGCCGGGCCAGGACCATCGCGGTGGCAAATGAAAAAGGAGGAGTTGGCAAAACCGTAACCGTCATCAATCTCGGGGCGGCGCTATCGAAAATGGGAAAAAGAGTCCTGATCGTGGATATGGACCCCCAATCGAGTGCCACCAAAGGGCTCGGAGAGGACGGTGAAACAAAGGGGCTCACCACCTATGAGATCATAAAAAACCGCAGGGTTCCGAATCCTGTCGATGCTGTGGTGCCTACCCGATGGGAGGGATTGGATTTGATTCCCGCATCATCCGATCTGGCCGGTGCCGATATCGAACTGGTCAATGTGCTCGGAAGGGAGAATCGCTTGAAAAAAGGCCTTTCCGGCCTCTCCGATCTTTATGATGTGATTCTTCTGGATACGCCGCCCAGCCTTTCCCTTCTGACGGTCAACGTGTTTTCTTATGCAGGTGAAGTCCTGGTTCCATGCCAGACCCATCCTTACGCCTACGACGCACTCGAAGAGCTGTTTGACACCATTGCAGCGGTAAAAGATGAGATCAATCCGATACTCCGTGTGAACGGCATCCTGGCGACCATGTTCGATAGTCGGACAAGGGTCAGTCACAAAGTCCTGGAAAGGCTCAAAGAGGAGACAAAATATCGCGGGCTGCTCTATGACACGGTGATTCGTGTCAACACGGTCATTGCCGAAAGCGCCGATGCCGGAACCCCGGTGGTTTTCTTTAGGCAGAACAGCTACGGCGCCGAAGACTATGGCCGGCTGGCTGAAGAGATAACGGCAAAAGCGGACAGGGCATAGGGCATGGTGCAGAGGGCACGGCGTATGGGGCGTAGAACATAGGGCTTGGCGCATAGGGCATAGGGGTGAGAAAACCCAATAAACCCAACAAACCCAAGGAACCCAACAAACCCAAGGAACCCAACAAACCCAAAGAACCCAACAAACCCAATAAACTATAGTATTTTCATGCGATGCAGTCTCAGGCTGTTGGAGACCACCGATATGCTGGAAAGTGCCATGGCAAGGGCTGCCAGGATCGGATGGAGTTGCCTTAAAAAATCGGGTGCGGATGCCACCGGATAGAGAATCCCTGCCGCAATGGGGACGAGAATCACATTGTATCCGAAGGCCCAGAAGAGGTTTTGTCGGATGGTTTTCATTGTGGCCCGACTCAGTGCGATCGCTTTTGCAATTCCATTTAAACTCCCGCTTGACAGTATGATGTCTGCTGTTTCAATCGCCACATCGGTGCCGGTGCCGATGGCCAGCCCGACATCTGCCTTTGCCAAAGCGGGGGCATCGTTGATACCGTCGCCCACCATGCCGACCCTGCCCCCGTTTTTCTGAAGAAAGGCGATGGCCGATGATTTTTCTTCCGGTTTTACTTCCGATTGAATTTCGTCGATGTTCACGATCCGTCCGATCGCTTCGGCGGTCCTGGCATTGTCGCCTGTGAGCATCACGGTTTTCAGCCCCTGCTGCTGAAGAGTTTTTATAGCCGTTTGGGATTCGGGCTTTAACTTGTCCGATACGGAGATAAGGCCGAGGGGTTTATCTGCCACCGTCACCCCGATGACGGTTTTGCCCTCCTTTTGAGAAGACTTGATCAGCCGGTCAGCCCGGTCCCCCAGGGGGATATCCAGTTCATCGAACCATTTGGGTTTTCCCACCCTTATCAGACGGCCGTTGATCTCCGCCTGCACGCCCAGTCCCCCCGTGGCCTTAAACATTTTCATCTCTTCAACCGGGATCTGCCGATTTTCCGATTCCCGGACAATCGCCTTTCCGATGGGGTGTTCCGATCCTACCTCCACCGAGGCAGCCATGGCCAGCACTTCGGTTTCCGTGCCACCGTTCTGCCGGAGTGGATGGATCTCCATCACGGCCGGTTTCCCCTGGGTGATGGTCCCAGTTTTGTCGAAGACCATAGTGTCAAGCAAGGTGGTAGATTCCAGTGCCGCACTGCTTTTGAAAAGCACTCCCATTTCCGCACCTTTGCCCGTACCGACCATAATGGCCGTGGGGGTGGCAAGTCCCAAAGCGCAGGGGCAGGCGATGACGAGGACGGCCACCATCCGAATCATGGCGGGAACAAACTCTCCGCCAATCATCCACCACAAGAAAAAAGTTGCAACCGCCAGGAAGATGATAACAGGGACGAACACCGCCGCCACCCGATCCGCCAGCGCCTGGATCGGCGCTTTGCTTCCCTGGGCTTCCTGCACCAGCCGGATAATCTGTGCCAGCGCTGTTTCTTTCCCCACACGGGTGGCGGTGAATTTCAAAAACCCCTCTTTGTTGACGGTGCCGCCAACGATTTCATCCCCGATTTTTTTCTCAACAGGCAATGGTTCTCCGGTCAGCATCGATTCATCCACCGCGGAACCGCCCTCCATCACAATCCCGTCGACCGGTATCCGTTCCCCGGGTCGAACCAGCAATACGTCTCCCACCATGACACGGTCCAGTCGGACTTCTACTTCTTTGCCGTTTTCAAGCCGGTTGGCGGTATCCGGTCGGAGTCCCAGAAGCTTTCGGATGGCGCTTCCGGTTTTGCCCTTGGTGCGGGATTCCAGAAGTTTTCCCAGTTTGATCAGGGTAATGATCACAGCAGATGTTTCAAAATAGACATGCATCCCGAGTACGGGAAAGAGAAGCAGCGCAGCGGAATAAAAATATGCTACCGAAGAACCCATGGCCACCAGCACGTCCATGTTGGCACTTTTATTCCGCAGGCTTTTGAATCCGCCGATGTAATAATCCCATCCCGTGTAAAACTGAACGGGTGTGGCCAGCAGCAAAAACAGCCAATTGACCCAAGGGGCATGGCTCCAGGTGCCGGTCAAACCAAAATCCCGTGACATGCTTAGAAGAAAAAGAGGGAGGGAGCAGATCAAGCCCACCGAAAATTTCCGCCATTGATCCCGTATCTCCGCTTGACGGGCCGCCTGTTCCGCATCCTCCTCCGCCTCCTCCGTCTCCGGCAGAATGGCGTCGAAACCGGCTTTCTGGATGGCCGACACCATTTCATCTATGCCGGTAACCGATGGCAGAAACTCAACGTTCGCCCGTTCCGTTGCGAAATTAACCACGGCAGACACCACACCCGGCACCTTCTTGTTCAGGGTCCGCTCGATGTTCATAGCACAATTGGCGCAGGTCATACCCGTTACCGGCAGTTCGACACGGGTCACAGCGGTATTGAAACCGGAGTGTCGGATCTTTTCCACAATGTCGGCGACCTGCACGATACCGGGATTGAATGAGATGATCGCCTGTTCGGCGGCAAAATTGACATCCGCCTCCGCGATCCCATCCAGCTTACGAACGGTGCGTTCGATGTTCATGGCACAGTTGGCGCAGGTCATTCCGGTGATGGGCAATGTGATCCTGTTTTCGGTCATATGGTATTTACCTGAGTTCGCCTATTCTTAACTGCAGAATCGTGCCTTAGTCGGATATTATATTCTCACCGCAAAAGCGCAGAGACCGCAAAGAATAACAAATTGTTAACTCTGCGGCCTTTGCGACTCGAGTTAAGCGGGCGGTGGAATTGAAAAAAATAGATTATCGAACTTATGAATGAGATCACTGGGCTGCCGGATAGTTGATCTCATCAAGAGTAGATTTAATGCCCTCAAGGGTCATGGGAGCTTCAAATTCCACGGTAATGCTTTTATTTTCAGGATTCCCCTCGACGGCTTTGACGCCCTCTTTTTCAACCAGCTCATTTTTAATCGCCATGACGCAGTGTCCACAAGAGATTTTCGGCACGGTCAACGTCTGCTTTTCCATATATTCCTCCAAAATGATGGGTATGTGAGCCAATTTCAAAACGTCCAATTTTGAAATTGGCTCATGAGTTATCGGCTTTCCGATCTAACCCTTAATGTTAATTACGGCAATGGATATTGCAAGATGAGGAATCCGGTTGATCGTCAATATGACGAAGTGTGGCGGTCGTGTTTATTTAGACCCCTTCCGGCTTGTGAGTTTCAGGAGGTTTTCCAGGGCAAAATGGATGGTGGGATCCAGAGCCAGGGCCGCCTCGTAGTATTCCACGGCTTTTTCATACTGGCCCATTTCCCTGTAATTGGAACCGATATTGGCGTAATCGATAGCGGAACTCGGATCGAGCCGGATGACTTGATTGAAGGCATCGATGGCCTTTTCATGGGCCTTCAATTTGAAGTGGCAAAAACCCAAAAGATTGAAAATGTCCGTTCTCTCTGCGTCAAAAGATGCCCCTTTTTCGAGGACCTTTACCGCCTCGGTGTATCTGCCGGCCTCTTTCAGGCAAACCCCCATGTAAGAATAGATGCTGGGAATCTCTTCGTTCTTCGGTTCGGCTTCCAGCGCCCTTTCAAAAAAAGGCAGCGCTTCATCCGGTTTTCCCAGTGAGAGAAGGGCCGATCCTTTGTAGAACCGGGTATAGTATTTCCCGGGGAGCAGTGCCTCTATTCTGTCCAATTCGGCAATCGCTTTTTCCGGCGCATATTTTTCCAGAATCAATTTGGCGGAGAACATCCCGATGCTGGTGCCCTCGGAGCGTTCTCTGAAGTGTGCGCCCGGAATGATCGTGTAAAACGCCGGGATTCTCAGATCCGGGTGTTGGGTATCCACAACGAACACCTCAAAGTCGCTGTCCGCAAGCGCGCCGATACAGTTTTCGACTTCGATTCGGATGTTGTCGTTGGAAATATCAGGGAGGGTTTGAATCGCGACGGTTTCCGGAGACTCCATGACATACCCGGCATCCTCTAGACTTCTGAATTTGGGCAGGCCGCTCGCCACATAGTTGGCCGCGGTATTGAAATCCCCTGCGAGCTGGGCCACCTCGGTCATAGCGCGGCTCAATGCCTTTTCTGGATCCGGGGTCGTACCCGCTGTCCAGACGATTTCGCTTGTCTCCGGGAAAGTGGTGGGGTCATATGCGATCATGCCGACCGTGGGAATCCCCATGTCGAGGGTAAAATCGGACAGGTGAAACACGATGCCCGCTTTGTGATATTTTTGAACCATTTCCACCACCGCCACATCGGTGGCAGAGTCCGGATCGATGCGGGGGGTTCGGATTTTGCGCCGGCTCACCAGAGAAGAGACATGCCGCTCCACAATCTCACAGATGCCCTGGCTGAGGGCTTCTTCCACACAATTGCCTGCGGAAGGTCCGTTGAACTCGTTGATGGCGAAAAACCAGTCGAAGGGAACCAGCAGCTTCTCCTTCCGGGTGAGGTTGTAGGCGGCCGTCCATTTCATCGGGATGGTTTCGAAAATTTTCCGCGATATATCAGGATCACCCGACTCGTCCTGAACCGATTTCATAATGGATGCAAAATCCATCGCATCCTTTCCCAGATCCCGGTAGGTGCCGGTGACAAAATTTTTCGGGTTATTTTTAAAAGAGAAGAAACTGAATCGTTCGGCAAGCTCCATAACGGCGCTGGCCTCCGACTGCGTGGCAGTTGCCCCTTTTCCCATTTGTTTCCTGGTCCCAGTGACTGTACTTGCATCCTTTCCGCATCGGCTGAAAAAGATCGGTATACCCAGGCGGCCGTTGTCGATCCTTTTGGTTTCCGCCAGAATGTCGAGGTCAAGTCTTTTAAGTTTTTCTTTGAATTTCCTAACGGTTTCCTCCGGCGGGAGGATTTTATCCTGATCTTTCGTAAACCGTTTGAACGCATCATTGAGAATCAAATCATAGCGCATTATTTTGTGGTCTCCTTGTTTGATATCGATCCTTGGCCACCTGTTTGTCTCTTTGTGTTAAGATTTTCTGGTTGGCGGTCTCGAAGTGGCACAATGTGGCATTCCCCATAGACCATGTAGTGGCAATATGCAAGCGAATAATCATCCCCGTCCCCGGGAAGGCTTATGGCAGTGTTTGGCATTCTCAAGCAATGAAACTTCCGTGATAACGATTATTCATTTTTCATACGATGCTCTGACCGTGCCGATTGTCATTCCCGCGCAGGGGAGCATGATTTTAGCAGGAAAACAAGCCTTTTTAATTTGACCCCATAGTATCGATCTGATATAAATTGCAGTATATTCTGGTGTGGGGATGTAGCTCAGCTGGGAGAGCGCGGCGTTCGCAATGCCGAGGTCAGGGGTTCGAACCCCCTCATCTCCACCAATTTCTCTAAATCGGAACCCATCAAGATTACCCCAACCTGTTACTGCAACCTTTCAATTCAATCGTAACCTTAGCGATCATCAAACGGATAAGGATCATTTGGCTATGGACCGAATTTCAACCGTCAAGAGAAAGACCCAAGAAACCGATGTGCGGATTACATTGAACCTGGATGGGTCCGGTAAAAGCGAGATAGACACAGGAATTCCTTTCTTCGATCATATGCTGACGCTTTTTGCCGTCCACGGGTTTTTTGATCTCAATGTCAAGGCGAAAGGGGACCTGGAGGTCGATTTCCACCACACCGTTGAGGATGTGGGCATTGTGCTCGGCGATGCACTGGATCGGGCATTGGGGGATCGTGCGGGCATCATCCGGTACGGGTATGCCGTAACACCCATGGACGAGACCTTGACCGATGTGGCGGTGGACCTTTCCAAGCGTCCCTTTTTCGTGTTTCATGTGCCTGAGGTAAACGGGAATGAAAGCGGATTTTCATCGTCTCTGGCTTCCGAGTTTTTCAGATCTTTTGTCAACCATGGCGGGTTGAACCTGCACGTCAATGTCCGGTATGGAGAAAACGGTCACCACATCATCGAATCCGTCTTCAAGGCAGCGGGCAGGGCAATCCATCAGGCCGTCACTTTTGACTCGAGAATCAAAGGGGTCCGTTCATCAAAGGGAACCCTGTAGCCGATTCGTCGGCGTCAAATCCACAAACAACCCTATTCACCGATGATTGCCCGGTTTCGAGACAGAATCCAGCCAATGTGGAGGATGTGATGAGAATAACAAGATGTACGAATTCCCGGACCGTTTCTCTGTTGATCCTATGCGGTCTACTGACCGTTGTATTGCTTGCCTGCCAGGGCAAGCAAAGGGTTCCTGACAACCGGCTGGTTGAAGATTTCAGCGGGAAAATCGCCCTGCTGCCGGTTCGGAACATGCTGACCATCTATGGGAAGGGCGTGAATTTCAGGTGCCCTTTAAGCGGCAGAACCTTTGTGGTGGGTGACATCCCTCCGGGATCCGCAACCTACCTGACGGATCAGCTGTTTTCCATCCTGAAAAAAAAGGAAAGCTTCGAGGTCATTTCCCCCAGCCAGGCCTCCGGCGCCCAATTCGCTCAGTTGGCCAAAGCACCACCGGGACAGACCGAATTGGATCTGCTGGTGGCTACTGGGAAGGCCCTCGGGGTCGATGCGGTTGTTTTTGGTCGCTTGTATCGTTTTGCCCAACGATCCGGGGGGTCCTTTGCAGTAACGACACCGGCCTCGGTGGCGTTCAGCCTATTTCTGATCGATACTTCCGACGGTAGTCTGATATGGAACGGTCATTTCAAGGAAACTCAACAATCCCTGTTTGAGAATTTGTTCGATGCCGAGAAATTTTTCAAAAGAAAAATGAAGTGGCTGACTGCCGAAGAGCTGGCCAGCTATGGCCTCAAGGAAGTTTTGCAGCAGCTACCCTTGGATTGATTAGTGTTCATCCATAAATGGCCCTTTTCCCGCTGAGCGGTGTCCTCCGCGGGTTATCCGGCTGCGACGTACAGCAGTACGTCTAGCCGGAAACCCTTGTCGATCCTTGCTCAACGAAAAAATTTCTTATTTTTGGCTTGAACACTTATAGCGCCCTTTAAGTTACCGTGGATTGGCACGAATCATATGAGCCGAAAAATAGTTCTTGACGAGTTTTATTTTTCGGGTATCCTGAAGATTTAAGATTGTCGATCATAGTTTATGATCTGCTCCGTACCCTTGTTGTGATATATCCCATCAAAAGGAAACAGGGGGTGCCAATCACTTGGGCGGATGTGCTGGCAAACCGGTTGTCAGATGACTTCATTCAGCGTTGGGGAATGATTTATTGGCGAACTTGATCCCCGAGGACAAAATCAGAGAGGTCAAGAATTCCGCAGATATCGTGGAGGTCGTTTCCGAGGCAGTCTCATTGAAACGCGCGGGAAAGAACTATCTGGGACTCTGCCCATTTCACTCCGAGAAAACCCCCTCATTTACCGTCAGCCCAGACAAACAGATATTTCACTGCTTCGGTTGTTCGGAAGGGGGCAGCGTCATCAATTTTGTGATGCGGCATGAGGGGCTCAGTTTTCCCGAGGCAGTCCGGAAACTGGCAGGCCGTTATGGCGTGGAAATCCCGTTAAGGTCCATGTCTCCCGAGCAGAAACGGCGGTTTTCCGAAAGGGAAAGCCTGCTCGATGTCAACCGGAAGGCGGCTGAATTTTACCGGAAATCGCTTCAGGAACATCCTGGTGGGCAACATGCCATGCGGTATCTGACCCATCGGGGATTTGACGATGAAACCATCAAACGGTTCAGCCTGGGGTATGCACCCAAAAGGTGGGACGCATTGACCCTTTTCTTCAGGCGTTATCGAATCCCGGCCAGCACCGTGGAAAAGGCGGGGCTGATCCTTCCTGGGAAAAGCGGTCGCGGCCATTACGATCGGTTTCGGGATCGCATCATTTTTCCCATATTCAACCCCAGCCAGTCCGTGATCGGTTTCGGCGGGCGGGTGCTGGACGATTCCTTGCCCAAATATCTCAATTCACCCGAAACGCCGCTTTTCAACAAACGCCGCTCCCTTTATGGTATCGACCGGGCGCGTCAGGCATGTCGGCAGACGGGAACCGTGTACGTGGTCGAAGGATATTTCGACCTGCTGGCCCTACATCAGCACCTGTTTGCCAATTCCGTGGCCACCCTCGGTACTGCCCTGACCAGTGAACATGTACAAACCCTCAAAGGTCTCACCGGTGAAGCGGGTAAGATCGTTTTGGTGTTTGATTCCGATACAGCCGGAATAAAGGCGGCAAAACGCAGCATCGAAGTGTTTGACAGGGGTCATGTGGATGCACATATTCTCGTATTGCCTGCGGGCCAAGACCCCGATTCCTATCTGCGCGAGGCCGGGAGGAAGGCTTTTGAGGAATCGGCCGGTCGGGCGCTCGGCGTCATTCCCTTTCTTTTGGAGACGGCGGTTTCCGAGTACGGACTGTCCGTTCAGGGAAAAATGCGCATTCTGTCCCGTTTGACGGAACCGCTGGCAGCCATTGGAGATAAAGTGGCAAGAGCGCTGCATGTCAAGGAAGTTGCCGAGCGTCTGGATATTGATGAAAGATCCGTATTGGAGAAAGTCAGGCACAAAAAGCAAGACCGTCGATCCGGAACAGATAGGGTTAAAGGAAAAAAAGAGAATCGGCATGAACGTCTCATCGTCTCGATGATGTTTCAATTCTCAGAATTGGTTGAAAATATAGAAAACCTTGGGGTGCTGGATCATTTTCAGGACGAAACGCTAAAAGCAATCGGTTCTGAAATTATGAAACACCGGGACCGCAAAAGCGTGCAACCCAGCGATATCGTGGACCGGCTGGCAAAAGAAGAATGGCAACATATCGCCGCCGGCCTGGCCATGGGGGACTCTTCATGGGATATCAAAGGATGCGACCGGTATATCAGGCGGTTCGTGGAAACCCGCAAAAACCGTACCGATTTTCAGCGAATTGATCAGCTCATTAAAAAAGCCGAAAAATCAGATGATCAGGAGGGGCTGATTCGGCTGCTGAACCAACGGCAACAGATGGCGATCATGAGCGAAAAAAGAAAAATGTCCATGCTGGACGCCAAATAGATCACCGAACCAGGGGGAGATTAATATTCATGGCAGAAAAATCCGCTTCAAAAGGGAAAGCCCGGAAGGCGAAAGCCAAGAAGGCGCCGAGAAAAAAGCATACAAAACAGACCGCAAGTCCGAAGTTGACCAAAAAGGACACCCAAAAAGCGGTTGCGTCCCTTGTTACCAAAGGTAAAAGGCAAGGATACCTGACATATGAAGAGATCAATGCCTCCCTGCCCAAAGAGATGCTTTCCGCCGATCAGATCGATCAGGCATTGATGGTTCTGGATGACAATGGAATCGAGGTGGTGAAGGAGAAGAAAAAAGCTGGGGTCAAGAAAGCGGGTCCGGCGCCAAAAAAGGAAAAAGCAGCAAGCAGTGCTTCAACCGTCTCCGATTTTGGAACGGTTACCGATCCCGTTAAGATGTATCTAAGGGAAATGGGCATGGTGACCCTTCTCAGTCGAGAAGGAGAGGTCGAAATCGCCAAAAAGATCGAAGCCGGGGAACAGGAGGTTTTAAGGGCGCTGTTGGACACGCCAACTGCGGTGGACTGTATTTTGCAAATCGGCGACCATATTGAAACCGGATCCATACGTCCGAAATATGTACTCCGGGATCTGGATGACGGTGAGAATTATATCGATGAGATCCTTCAGGCGGAGAAATTTCTCCATACTCACCGGGCCATCAAGGATATCAATAGTGAAAACAGGGCGTACCGGGAGAAGCTCTTTAAAAAAGGGCTTGCCGCAGATGAGAAGAGACGGATTCGCCGGTGCATCAACCGCCGGAACACCAAGATATTCGAGCAACTCAAGGAGTGGCGGTTCGAGAGCAGCGTTGTCGATAAAATCGAATCGATGATCCGGCAGCAGATCGAATGGTTCGATACGATGAACCGGATGATTGCCCTCTGTTCAGAGTCCATCGGTGTTCCCATGACCAAGCTGAGGCAGAACCTTAAAACCAAAAAGAAGTTTGTCGGGTGGGTGGTCGGCCTTGTCGATCTCAATAGAGATGAAGCGGGCCGCCTTTACAATGAACTGAAAGGTATCCAAAATCGGATCGAAGAGAAAGAACTCGAGATCAAGGCCCAAAACCGCACATTGAAACGAATCATCTCCAGTGTCGATGGTGGCCGTTTCAATGCCAAACTGGCAAAGAGCGATCTGACGCGTGCCAATCTCCGGCTGGTTGTCAGCATCGCTAAAAAATACACCAACCGCGGTCTGCAATTCCTCGACCTGATTCAGGAAGGCAATATCGGGCTGATGAAAGCAGTGGATAAGTTCGAATATCGCAGGGGATATAAGTTCAGTACCTATGCCACCTGGTGGATCCGTCAGGCCATTACCCGAGCCATCGCAGATCAGGCCAGAACCATCCGTATTCCGGTACACATGATTGAAACCATCAACAAACTGATTCGAACCTCACGGTATCTGGTACAGGAACTGGGTCGTGAACCCTCACCGGAAGAGATTGGTGAGAAGATGGAGATTCCTCTTGATAAAGTCCGAAAGGTGTTGAAGATTGCAAGGGAGCCCATCTCCCTGGAAACCCCCATCGGAGAGGAAGAGGACAGTCATTTGGGCGACTTTATAGAGGATAAGAAATTTATGCTGCCATCCGATTCCGCTGTAAGCTTCAACCTCGCCGAACAAACCCGGAAAGTTCTGGCAACACTGACGCCACGGGAGGAAAAGGTTCTGAGGATGCGGTTTGGCATCGGAGAAAAGGCGGATCATACCCTGGAGGAGGTGGGACAGGACTTTGCGGTGACCCGGGAAAGAATCAGACAGATAGAAGCCAAAGCCTTGAGAAAGCTCAGGCATCCGACTCGGAGTAGAAAACTCAAGAGTTTTATCGATACTTGACAAACGGCAATGTGGCAGATAAAGGTTTGGCGCTGCATTTTCCGGGGCCCATAGCTCAGTTGGCAGAGCCACCGGCTCATAACCGGTCGGTCCCAGGTTCGAATCCTGGTGGGCCCACTTTCTTCCATCCGTAGTAAGCGGCTGGTTTCGGTTTTCCGGTTTGAAGAAAGGTATCGATGTTCGTTAGAGGGAGCCGATTCTTCCGGTTTGCGGCCAGTTCCGGTGGTATGGCGTGGTTCTTCCAAGAAGCCGCGCTTTTTTTTTATCATCATAATCTATGTTATGGAAAATATAACCGTCTCCGATATTATCGAAGTTTTAGATGCCATCGCTCCCCGGAGTGCGGCACAAAAGTGGGATAACGTGGGGCTCCAGGTCGGGCATTTGAAATGGCCGGTTCGGCGGGTCATGATCGCACTGGATGCGGCCCCCTTGGTGGTACAGGCAGCCTGTGAAAGGAAAATCGACCTTCTGGTCACCCACCACCCGCTTATTTTCCGGCCACTGTCCTGTGTCGATTTCAACACACCAGTGGGAAGGATTGTGCAGTTGTCCGCTCAGCACCGACTGGCGGTATTTTCCGCCCATACCAATCTTGATGCCGTGGCAGAGGGGCTGAACGATATCCTGGCCCGAAAGATCGGTCTTTTCCATATGCAGGATTTCATTGCTTCAGAAACGCCCGACCATAATGGTATTGGTCGCGTGGGAGATCTTCCGGAAGCACATTCGCTCTCAAGCCTAGCCGGTTCTCTCCGCAATCTTCTTGGGGGGACCAGCGTCAGGTTCAGCGGGATGCCGGATATGATGGTCCGCCGAGTGGCCATATGTACCGGCAGCGGTGGCAGCCTGATGGATGATTTTTTACAATCCGGAGCCGACGTGTTTATCACCGGGGACTTGCGCTATCATGATGCAAGGTCAGCGGAGTGGGCCAACGTCGGTATGATCGACATCGGTCATTTTGCATCCGAACATCTTATGGTAAATGCGCTGACCGAACGGCTCGATGGGATTTTCCGGCAGCGGGATTTGAATGTGAAAGTAGAAGCCTGTGATCTTGAAAAGGATCCATTCATAATGGTATAGCATCTGAGCCAGTTTCAAAACGTTTCAGTTTGTTCAAGGTCAAGGAGGGCGAAAATTTTAACCA